>Ga0183260_10003261_pt1 | contig 13106 bp, 9 predicted proteins | sample AntDrymUQ4972206_2_FD_129768 | JGI IMG/M metagenome (GOLD analysis project Ga0183260, IMG submission 129768) | Polar desert sand microbial communities from Dry Valleys, Antarctica - metaG UQ497 (22.06) (version 2) (version 2) | ecosystem: Environmental > Terrestrial > Soil > Desert | place...
CACGTGCCGTCGTGAGCGCTGCCGGAACCAGGTTCGGCGCCACCGCGATGCCCGCCACCAGCACGACCGCTAACTCGCGCTGCAGCGGAACCCACCGATTGAACGCCGGTTGGGGATGGCCGGCGTGGGGCACTCCGCCCCAATCGAGGACGCGAACGCACAGCCAGCCCGCCACCAGCGCCGCGGCCGGCACCAGGTAGTAGCCGAAACGGTTCTGGCCAAATGTGGCAGCGTAGTTGACCCCCGTGAAGATCACGATCAGCAAGTGGTCGAGACGGCGCGTCTTCCAGACGCTAACCGCAAGGCACGCGACCGCGATGAGACCAACATAGAACCCACTGCGAAAAAACACCCACGGCTGCGTCCACGTCCAGTTACCGGTATACAGGAACAGCGGCCGCGCCTCGAGCACGGCCATGCGGGTGGGATCAGGGCGGAACCTCGCCACGTCGATGAGCAGCTGGCGCACCAACTCCGGCGCCAACACCGATGCCGCCAGGGCGGACACAGACAACACTGACATCAATATCAAAGCCGCAGATGATGCAGATATCGGACTCCCCTGGACGCGGCCCGCCAACCACCAAACGGTTGCCGACAGTCCGAGTAATGCAATCAACGATGTGACCTGCGTGTTGTAGCGGAAGAGCGAGGGATCCTGCAGCGCCAGGACCACGACGAGCGCGACGCCGGCAGTAATCGCTGATGAACGAGAGGCGGTCGCGACGGTCTCCCGCGACAAGCCCACAAACGGAACAAGGGCAATCCAACCAGCCAGGATCGCCACGAAATACGCGCCACTACCCCAAGCTAGGAGGTATAGCCCTACAAACAAACCCGCGGCTACTGCCGGGAACGGCACTCCTTGCTTGCCCGCCGAAGCGCCAAGCGCGAAGGTGGGACGGGGCGACGCCTCTTGACGGGAAGGCGCTTCTTGACGGGGACGAAGAGCCAGCGTCAGACACACTAAGGTCGAGAACGACAGCAAGACCTCGAGCGCGTGATGGTCGACGAAGCCGACGAGCGTGCGGTCGAGGAAGTGTCCTGGCAGCACCGCGGCGAGCAGACCCCCAAGGTGACCTGCGCGCCGTTCGAACGCCAGCGTGCCCAGCGCCCACACGGCGGCCACTGCCAACACTCCCATCACCGCCGGCGCGAGCGCAGCAACACGCTCAATGTATTGAGTGGATGCGCCCGTGCCTTGCGTCACCACCACGACCGTCGACACAATCGCGTCGAACAGCGGCGCGACCGCAACGTACTGGCCGTTGGGAGCGGCGTACGGATCGACCGTGACGCGATGGGGAAAATTACGGACCTGGCTCTCAACCAGCCTGACGTGGTACCACGCGTCGGTTTCGAGAAAGTTCACCCGCGCCGAGCCGAGCACGTCATCCCAGGGGGCCCAAAGCCGCAACAGAGAGGCGATCAACAGAATTGCCGTCAGAAAAGCCCAGTCGAGTTTCTTCACGGGGATAGCGCCGATCATAGTGGCCAGGGCCGCAGATGACACAGATAACCCAGATTGGAGCTAGTCAAGGTTGACGCAGGGTGGCGACGTGATCGCCGCGAAGGAACGTCTCCCGGTCGGTGAGCCGCCACACGCGCGTGCGATGCGAGGTTCCAGCCTCGAACGCGGCCGGCCATTCCAACGAGACCGCCGGCAGCGCACCGAGCTTCGCGCGAAAGGGTTCGTTCTCCCACGCGTCGAGGGCGATGACAATGACGCGACCGCTCGCGGTCAACGTGGTGATCGCCGCGGCCAGTGCGCCTGGTGACGCCGCGTCCCACCGAAGAATCGATCGGCCGGTGTAGTAACGAAGGGAGCCACTCTGCTCGCCGGCGATGATCACGCCGTTTGCCGGCAGCGTCGTCGAGAGGAATGCCGACACTTGCGAAACCCGCCGCTGTTGATCGGCGAGGCGAAAGGTCTCGAGTCCGCGCGCCTCCGAGACTCCGTGCGCGATGAGTGTCAGTGCGACCGCGAAGGCGCCGAACACTCGCAACGGCATTGGCAGCAGGCCAACAGCCGCCGCGACCGCGGCCCCCGTGAAGACCGCGGCAATCGCAAGGGCTGGTAACAGGAATCGGAGATACGACCAGACATCGAACACCGCGTAGCCGAGGTAGGCCGCAACCACGAGAGCCGCGAAGAGGGCGAGAATTCTCGTCCCAGCGTGCCGCCACATCAACGCCATGCCCACAGGGGCAACCAACAAGACCGGCGACGTCGCCACCACCCACGACCAGTAGCGGGCGGCGTTGGCGCCAACGTTCGCGACCGCGAACAGCTCGTCGGCGGTGCCATAGCCAGAACGGAAGGGCGACCCGTACCACTGCCACTGCAGCCACATCAACGCGAGGCCGGCGAGCGCAACCGGCAGAGAGAACGCCGCCAGCCGTCGAACGCTGAAGCCGATTGCCAACAACGGAACTGCCGCCAGCGGCGCAAGGTTGGGCCGAATCAAGACCGCGAGCGCACAGGAAGCGCCGGCGAAGGTAATACGCGCGATTCCCCGATCCCTGATCCCCGATCCCTGATCCCCGATCCCCGATCCCTGCTGGAGCACTAACAACCAAGTGACCATCCACGCCGCCGTCACCGGCACGTCGCTCATGGGCTGCATTGACTGGAACAGAAAGATGGGACTGACCGCGATCGCGATGGCGGCGATCACTCCTGCCGCACCGCCTCCGATGCGGCGGGCCAAGAGTCCCGTTGCCCAAACGGCCAGCACCGCGCTCACGGTGACGACAAAGCCGGCAGCGGCAGTACCGCCAAGTGCGTGGGGCACGGCCATCATCAACGGCAGGCCCGGCGGATAGGTCGGCGACTGCAGGCCGGCCATCGGCGCCGGACGCCAGCCAAGGGGCGCGGTAAGCCACGGCTCGCTGGCGCCAAGCGCGCCGGCCAGTGCATCGCGATGAAAGAACTGGCCCGACGCCCATTGCGCGGCTTCACTCAAATAGCCGGAGGCATCGGCGCCAGCCGCAGAGTTGGTGGCGAAACTCGCCGCCACTGCGCCGCTCAGCGCCGCGACCAAGGCGATGGCGGAGGCGCTGTGACGCTCCAGTGTCGACCAGGCCGACTCAAGATCTGAGTGAACCGCCTTCGCGCGACCCGCAAGCGCCAACCAAGCCGCCGCCGCAACAATGGCCGCGACCGAGGCACCCAAGGGCGAACGGGCAGAAATGCGAAGGCCGCCAACGGAGGCGCGAACGCCGCCGCTGACGGCCAGCAATACTGCGATTGCGGCCAGGATGGCCGCGAGCAAGAGAACCCGCCTTCGCCAACGGCTACGGCGCGACGAGGACCCGTCGGTCACGCTTTAGCGTTTCGGAATCGTCCAGTAGTAGACCTTGCGGCCGTCAACGTCCAATTCCTTCTCGGGCTTCCAATCGCCCATGTCGAAGGCGTGCGAGACGATGCGGGTGCCGGGCTTTAGCTCTTTCATCAGCTTCGGCATCAGCTTCACGTTGAGCGACGGCAGCAGGTAGAGGGTGACGACGCTGGCGCCGCTGAGGTCCTGTTCGAACAGGTCGCCTTCGACGACCTTGACCAGGCTGCCGACGTTATTCTTGGCGACGTTATCGTTGGCTTCCTTGATGCGCTGCGGATCGATGTCGAAGCAAACGCCGCGTGCGCCATACTTCTTGGCGGCGGTCACCGGAATGCGGCCATCGCCACAACCAAGGTCGTACACTATGTCGTTCTTGGTGACGTTCGCGACCTGCAGCATGGCCTCAACGACGGGCTCGGGCGTGGGCACGAAAATAACGTCAGGCCGGCGCGCCGGCGCGGCGGTTTGAGAAAACGCCGTGGTGGCGCCGGGCAGTCCCGCCACGACGACAGTTACGGCCAGGGCGAGAAGACGATTACGCATGCGAAGCAACCTCCTGTGGACGTGAGATCGACAGTATATCCCTTGCTCCTGGCGGTGCTGGCCGTGTGGTCCCTGGCGACGGCCTGCCGGCAACCGCGAGAGCCACAGCAGGAGCCACCAACCGAACCCGGACCGGTGCGCGGCTCTTGGATGACGCCCGAGGGGCTCCAAGTGGGATCGGGATCCGACTACCCCTTTGGACTGGCACTGGCCCCGGATGGTCGGCGTCTAGTCTTCCCGGGCGCGCGTGCCGGGCTGGTCACCCTTTGGCTCCAGGACTTGTCGAGCGGCGAAACTCGATCGTTGCCGTCTACCGATGGCGCGGCGGCGCCATTCTGGTCCCCGGATGGTGCGCGCGTGGGGTTCCTCGCCAACGGCCGACTGCACGCGATTGAGATCGAGTCAGGTTCGGTGAGCAATCTCGCCGCCGCCGCAGCCGGCCGCGGCGGCGCCTGGAACCAGGGAGGTGATTTGGTGTTCGCGCCGGGCGGCACCAACGGCCTCATGCGTCGAGCGGCCGGCGGCGCCGTGACGCCCTTCACCATGCTCGACCGTGAGGCTGGCGAATCCGGACACTCGTGGCCAGTCTTCCTGCCCGACGGACAACATGTCGCGTACCTGGTCACCGCGACTGACCGAGCATTAGCCGGCATCTGGCTGACATCGCTTGACGATCCGAAGTCGCGGACCCGCATTGCCGCCTCCGACGCGCAGCCCGTGATTGCCGGACACACGCTGCTGGTCCTGAATGACGTCGCGCTGATGGCGCAGCCGCTCGACCCCGCGACCTGGCTCGCCGCCGGACGATCCACGCTTGCGGGCCGACCGGCGGGGCGCGGGCCGTTCGGTCAGCTCTATGCCACCGCGGCGTCCGACCTGTTGATCTACGGCGCGCCGGGATCGCAGTTGCGCGAACTGCGCTGGGTCTCGCCCAATGGCGAGACGATTGGCCGCGCCGGTGAACCTGCGGACTCGTGGGATCTGCGGATTGCCCCAGACGGCCGCCGCGCGGCGGTCACGCAACTCGATCCCCAGCTGCGGACACTCGATGTCTGGATCCGCGACGGCGCGCAGCCCGTGCCGACGCGACTGTCACTGGGCACCGATGTCGACGAGAGCGCGGTGTGGTCACCGGATGGCTTGCGCGTGGCGTGGGTCGGCAAGCGCCGGAACATCCTGATTCGCGGGGCGGGGGCCGTACTGCCCGAACAGAGCAGCGTGACGTTCGATCCACCCGTGCAGCTGTGGGATTGGTCGCGCGATGGCCGCTTCTTACTGATCGGACGCACTGACGCGCAGACCCGCGACGACCTCTGGGTGGTGCCTCAAGGCGAGGGGGCCAAGCCGAACGCGTTCGCGGCCGGCAGCTTCAACCAGACCTACGGCGCCTTCTCGCCCAATGGCCGGTGGCTCGCCTTTGCCTCGGATGAATCGGGGCAATCCGAGATCTACATCGATTCGTTCCCGACGCCAGGCGTGCGCCTCCGCGTCACTACCGCCGGCGGTACCGAGCCGCGTTGGCGGCGCGACAGCAGCGAGCTGTACTTTCGCCGCGACTCGGAGGTCCACGTGGTGCGGCTTGTGTCGAACGGCACCACCCTGACCGTGCGCTCGCTCGATCGCCTGTTCGATGCCGGCGCGCCCATTCGCGCGTTCGATGTCACGCCTGATGGCACCCGCTTCCTGCTCAACCTGCCGGCGAGCAGCGCGGCGCCCCGATCGGCGACAATGGTCATCCACTGGACGAGCGCACCGGCCTTGATAGCGAACCCATGAAGATTGCGACCTGGAACGTTAACGGCATTCGTGCCCGTCAAGGACAACTGCTCGACTGGCTCGCCACCGAAAAGCCCGACCTCGTCTGCCTGCAGGAGATCAAGGCGTCGCTCGACCAGTTGCCGTTCGAGTTGCGTGACGTTGAGGGCTACTGGAGTTACTGGCACGGCGACAAGGGCTACTCCGGGGTCGCGGTCTTGATGGCCAAGTCGCTGGTGAATGCCTCGCTCAGCTGCTCGCATCCGGGATTTGACTTCGAGCAACGGATTGCCTGCGCGACCGTGGCATCGCCTCTCGGTGACATCACAGTGGCGTCGATCTATGTGCCGAACGGCGGCAAAGACTACGAGGCCAAACTGCGTTTTCTTGACGCCCTCGATTCGTTCGCGGCTGACGCCGAGCGCAATCAGCGCCTGGTGATCTTGTGCGGCGACCTGAATGTGGCCCGCACCGATCGCGACATCCACGAGCGCGAGCGCAAACCCAACCAGATCGGCGCCCGCCCCGATGAGCGCGCATTGCTCGAACGCGTCATCTCGCGCGACCTGGTAGATGTCGGCCGGGCCCTCGATCCCGACAACGACAACCTGTTCACGTGGTGGGCGCCGTGGCGCAGCCTCAAGCAGCGCAACATCGGCTGGCGGATCGATTATCTGTTGGCTTCGTCGCCCCTCGCCGCTCGCGCCCAGTCATCGGTCGTGCAGCGAGAGATCGGGACGAGCGATCATGGGCCGGTGGTGGTCGCGTTCGATGATTTGGCGATCTCGTGATCTCGTGATCTCGCGATTGGGGTTACAGAATTTTCGGATTTATTGAACTTGTGATTTTCTCTGATTTCGGGAATTTGGTACGCGGCACCGAGAATCACCAGACAAATTGCCCCGATCCCAAAATCACACGATCCCGCGACGCAAATCACCAACTCACCAACTCTCCAACTCTCCAGATCAGCTACCCGCCTACGGCATCTTCTCGATCGCCAGCTTCAACGCCTCCGCCTTCTCATTCATTCGCGGATGGACGATGGCCATCTCGATGTGAGCGAGCGCGAGAGCCTTCTGCCCCATTCGCGCGAATCCCTGGGCTGCGTTGAAGGCGGATTGTGCCGACCGCTCGGCGGCCAGCTCCATGTCTCGTGTCAATTTCGTGCGCTGACGGGCTTCCCTGCCAGGCGGGTCTAAAGACCCGCCTCTACGCTTGACCTCGGCATCGAGCGCGGCCAGGTCCGATTTCGCCTGCGCGGCAGCGTTGGAGAAACAACTCATCGCCCGCGCGAACTTCGGCGAGGCCTGAGGCCAGGACTCCTGATCGACGTGGACCAGCCCGGCCATCCACACCGCGTCGCAATTGGTGACGTCGAGTTCGAAGGCGCGATCGAAGCGCAGGATCGCGGTCGGCGGGTCCTTGCGATCGTAGGCAATCAAGCCGGCCAGCTTGTAGACGTTGGTGGTCGAGACCATCTTGATCGCGATCTCAACGTCGGCCCACGCCGGTTCGAGGGCCTTGAGGTTGTATTGATTCCACGCGCGCCAATAGTAGGCGTCGCCGATGTACCAGGTGCCAAGCTCGATCATCCGCGTGGTCGTGGCAATGGCCTCCTGGTGCCGCATCAGGTAGCTGAGGCTGGTGACGCGGCCGAGCATGGCATCACGATGCGTCGGCGCGTCCGCCAGCACGGAATCGAACCCGGCGAGCGCCGGTTCGAATTCCGCAATCGACTGGCTCGAGCGCGCCCAATAAATCGCGAGCCAATGCGAGGCCGGAAACGCCTCGTGCGCCTGGCCGAGCAGGTCTGCGCCCTTGTAGAGATCGATGGCTTCGGTGAGTGAGCCGACGAGCGCCCGCCGCGCCTCCCACGGCAGCGTGTCGAGAAAACGCGCGTTGGCTTCTCGAATCGACGCGGCTTGGGGCGCACCAACCCCGCCGCACACCGCCAGGCGAAACTGAATTAGCGGCACGCCCTGGTAGTTCGCCAGGATCTCGGCGGGTTTAACCGACTCGCGCATGCGAGCCTGCTCGCAATCGATGATCAGCGCCACATACTGGGCGACCGGATGCCTGTCGACCCACCCGTCGAGGGCACGGCGCTGCGGGTTGGTAGGCTCCAACACGGGCCGCGTCCGGCCGGTTAGCTGGGCTCGCGCATCGCGATCAGCACGGTCGCCTCGAACACGCCCTTGGCCGCACCAGGCGCCGGCCGCGGCGGCGCAGACAGTCGCTCGAAGATGGTTTGGGCTTCTTGCAGGCAGGTGAAGCAACCTTCGCGCAGTAGCGCGGTGGCCTTTCCGAGTTCGGCGGTCACCTGCGGCGACGGGCCACGGGCCGCGCAGCCCGTTAGCGCCAAGCCCAAACACGCGACGGCAAGACGTGCCATGCGCGATTTTTAGACACCGCCAGCGCTGTTTTGTTCACGAAGCGCTGGTGCGCTAAGCGAGCCGTCGAACCGCCGAAGTTGGCAAGGCGGCGAGTCGAAGGGTTTACGGTAGCGATAGGGCAACGAGTTCCGGCACGTCCGTCGGCGTGCGCCCTTGCACGGTAATGGCGACAAACTGCTTGCCGCCGATCGCGTAGGTCATGGGTGTCCCGATCGCCGCGCCAGGCAGGTCGACCGACGCCAACTCTTTTCCTGTCGCCTTGTCGAACGCCACCAGCCGGGGGCCACCGGTGCTGCCACCGGTCGTCAGTGCATACATCAACAGCGTCTTGGTCAGCAGGGGGCCGCTGAACGTGCTGTCGCCGCCCACCGGCGGCAGGTTGAGCCCCTTGAGCCGCGGGTTGTTGCGAATGCGATCGCCGTTGCCGGCCGGCACCATCCACGCATGGTCACCGGTATTCATGTTGATGGCGGTGACACGCGAGTAGGGTGGCTTGAACAGTGGCATGCCGTCAGGCATTTGCGGATTGCGTCCCGGCTGCTGCATGTAGAGGAGGTTGCTATCGAGAGCGGCGTCGGGCACGCCCAGCTTGGACACTGCGTACGCATTACGCGACGGCACGTACAAGATTCCCGTGGCGGGATCAACGGCGGCACCCTGCCAGTTGCCCCCGCCGGTCGTACCCGGCCGAACGATGGTGCCTTGCACCGATGGCGGCGTGAACAGCGGGCCGGAGCGGAACCCTTCAATCGCCTTGATCGCCGCAGCGCGAATTTCTGGCGTGAAGTCGGCCAGATCATCGACGGTGACACCTTGATATTCGAACGGCGCCGGCTTTGACGGAATTGGTTGCGTTGGTGAGGCCTTCTCGCCAGGGACGTCCGAGGCCGGCACCGGCTTCTCGACAATCGGCCACACCGGATTGCCGGTGACGCGGTCGAAGGTATAGATGTAGCCCTGTTTCGTGATCTGGGCCAGCGCCTTGATGGGCTTGCCATTCACGGTAATGTCGAGCAGGTTGGGCGCCGCGGGATTGTCGTAGTCCCACAGCCCGTGGTGCACGGTCTGGAAGTGCCACACCCGCTTGCCGGTGGTGATGTCGAGTGCGACGATGCTCTCGGCGAACAGGTTGTTGCCAAGCCGGTGGGCGCCGTAAAAATCAGGCGCGGTGGTGTTGGTGGGCAAATAGACGTGCCCCAGCTCCTCATCCGCGCTCATCATCGTCCACACCGTCACCTTGCCGGCGTATTCGTTCGAACCGTCAGCCCACGTCTCGCTGCCAAACTCGCCCTTGGACGGTACCGTTTGGAAGGTCCACCGGACCTTGCCGGTCCGCACGTCGAATGCGCGGATCCATCCCGGGATCTGTTCCTTGGTCTTGATCAGCGACGAAATCGCCGCCGGCGTGACGATCAGGTCCTTGACGACGATGGGCGGGGACTGCACGGAGTAGGTCAAGGCATTGAGAAAGTCGCGAGTGCCGCGTTTCGCGCGCGGCAGGCCGTCCATCAAATCCACCTTGCCGTTCTGGCCGAAGCCGGCCGCCGGCTTGCCCGTCTTCGCATCCACGGCAATCAGGTAGCCATCGCCGGTGCCCCAGTAGATGCGTTCGTCTTTGCCGTCGGTCCAGTACGCCACGCCGCGCTGGTTCCAGCGCAGGGTCAGGGTGGTCGTGCCGGCTTCGTAGCTCTTGGGGTTGTAGACCCATTTGAGGGCGCCGGTGCGCGCATTGTATGCCGCGCCGACCGACGACGCCGTGTTCACGTACAGCGTGCCGTTGACCATTAGCGGCGTCGCCTTGTAGTTCTGGACGAACGGCGGCTGGCCGTCGCGCCACCGCTTGGGATCGAGGTGGTTCAGCTCATCGAAAATCAGCTTGGAGTCGGCGGACCACTCGCTGCCGTCGGCGAGGGTCAGGCTGAGAAATCCGTCCGGCGACTTCGCGCGCCACGCGGCTTTCAGCAATCCGAAGTTCGACGCGTTGATCTGATCGAGCGGCGAATACTTCGTGCTGGCGAGGTCGCCGCCATAGGCGGGCCATTCTCCACGCGCGGTCGACGGGGCGCCCGGGGTTTGCGCGGTCAGCGTGGTGGCGAGTCCAATGGCAACGAGCAAGGTCGAGAATCGAATCATTCGGCGACAAGCTCCGTAAGGTGAGCAGACAACGCGGCCCTATTTATCTCGCGACGCGAAATGCCACCCACTGCTCGGCGCGTTGCTCGCCCGCGGTCGCCGTGGCCCGGAGGATGTAGGTGCCATTGGCCAGGCTGCCCACGGGCAGCGGCATGCGCAAGCGGCCATTGGCAAGCGGGGGCGCGTCGAGGGCACGTAAGACACCGCCTTGGGCATTCAGCAGATCGACCTTGACCAGAGGCGCCTCGTCCTGAGGCGCGGCGCACTCGATTTCCACGAGGACGCGCTCGGTCGGCCCAAATCGCATCAACGCGGTCGGCGACGGCGACGGGTTGGCCTCAATCGCACGCAACTCAATCATGTTGCGGGCGCGGAGGAAGCGCGGTGTCGCCAGCACGATTGCGTTCTTCGACAGGTCGGGCACCAACTGTGTCTGCACCCAGCGATCGATCGTCTCACCCGCCGTGGTCAGCGACGTGAAGCGCAATCGTTGCCGACCCGCCGGCCACTGGAAATGCGCCATCATCGGCAACTCACCGGGCGCGCCACCAATCACCTGCGCGGGCATGGTTTCCTTGCCAGATTCATCGACCGGTTGTATCTCGAGACGCGCGGGCTTGTCGGCCGAGGCGGACGCCGGTGTGGCTTCCCACGTATAGGTCAGGCGCGAGCGTCCGTCCTCTCCCTTCGACACACCGGTCCAAACGGTTACCGCCCTGGTCGACGCTGAATCGGTGATCGCCGCGAGCGCAGTGGTGAGCGCGACGTTCACCGGCGTGGCGGCGGCTTCGGCCGCCGCGGTCAACTCCTTCTCGCTGGCGGCCCAATAGCCGCGGCGCGCCGTGACCTTCAGCCCACGGCGGGCCACTCGAACCTTGATCTCGTGGAACTTGCCATCGTTGGTCCGGCGCGTCGGCGTGTAACCCACCAGGTAATAGGCACTGGCGTCGGACATCACCGCCCGCAAGTGGCGTTCGGGATCGTTGGTGCTGACAATTGCGCGGCCGCCGGTGTCGTAGGCAATCCGTCGCAGGATGTCGTCGCCGCCGAAACCGACGCTGCCCAGGGGGCGGGGATCGATCACGTGGATGGTAACGTTGCCGCGGTTGGCGGCCTCCATCGCCTCCTTGTATCGCAGGTCGTTGGGGCTGCCCGGCCGCACGGGCGGTCCCTGGCTGAAGAACAGGATCGACTTGCGGCCTTCGCGCAGGCCGCCAAACTGCGTGGCGAGGGCGCCGAGCGCGGAGAGCGTAACCCCCGCCCGCAACTCCATCCAGTTGCGCTGCGTCATCTGCGCCTCTTCGACGGCGCTCTTGAGCGGAAACACCTCGCCGCGGCGGCCCTCGAAGGTACGAACCCGGTTGAGCAGGTCCTGCTTCGATCGGGTGTATTTCAGGTCGCGGAGGCTCTCCAGCGGCTCCATGATCACCGCGAGATCGTTCGCCCCGAGCTGCTTGATGAAACTGTTGACAGCCTCGCGCAGTGGAAGCGTGATCTCCGGCCGCTTGTCGATGTGGTAGTCGTCCAGGAAAATCCCAAACAGGCGCACATCTTCACGCGCGGCTTCGAGCAGGGCGTGCTGGCGCGAGCGAATTTCGAGGGGTTCGTTCAGGTCGCTCGTCCTGGTGCCGGACACCCGCGACAGCTGCATGTTCTCCACGACCTGGGGAACGCCGTCCTCGGTCACCTCGAAGTCGGTCAGCCGCAGATCGGTGACCGGCTCATCGTCACGGCCGGTGACGGTGACGTCGACGCGCACCAGGTCGGTGCCGGCGCGGAAAATTGGTGGCTGCGGCTGCGGTTGCGCGGAGGCGACCGCCTCTTGTGGTTGCCTGCCGGCCCGCACGCCAGGCGCGGCCAGCGCGCCAAGGGCGAGGAGAACGGCCAGCGCCGCCGCGTGTCGAACCGTCATAGCACTCATCCTATACTCGCCGCGGTTACAATGCCCACACGATGGACCCGCGCCCGCTTCAAGCGAAGTCAATGCCAGACGCTTCGCGAAGGTGGGATGTCGTTGGCGTTGGCGCCAACTCCGTCGATTATGTCTATCGCCTGCCGGCATCACCACGCGCCGACAGCCCCACTGCCAAGCTGCGAATCACCAGCCAGCGCGTGTCGTGCGGCGGCCAGATGGCCACCGCCCTGTCGGCTTGCGCCGCCCTCGGCCTGCGCGCGGCCTACGTTGGCGCCATCGGCACCGACAACAACGGACGCCGGGTCCTCCGCGAGCTCGCCGGCCGCGGCATCGATCTGTCCCATGTAGTGACGCGGGACGGCGCCAACCAGTTTGCCGTCATCGCCGTGGATGAAACCACGGGCGAGCGCATTGTGCTGTGGGACCGCGACGAGCGGTTGATGCTGCAACCCGCCGACGTGCCGGCGGCCTTGATTGCCTCGGCGCGGCTGGTGCATGTGGACGATGTTGATGAGGTGGCGGCGATTCGCGCGGCGACCCTGGCGCGTCAGGCCGGCATCCCGGTCACGAGCGATCTCGATCGCGTCACCGATCGCACGCCGGAGTTGGTGGCGGCCGTGACCATCCCGATCTTCGCCGAGCACGTGCTACCGGCCATAACCGGCGAAGCCGACTGCGAGCGAGCGCTCGTCAAGCTGCGGCGCACGCATGCCGGCCTGCTCTGCGTCACGCTGGGCCCTCGCGGGGCAATGCTCCTGCACGGCGACCAGATCTATTTCGAACCCGGGTTGGCCGTGACCGCCGTCGACACCACCGGCGCCGGCGACGTGTTTCGCGCCGCCTTCATTCACGCCTTCCTGGGCGGCGCCGCGCCGCACGACACCCTACGCTTCGCGAACGCGGCGGCGGCACTCAGCTGCACGCGAGCCGGTGCGCTCGATGGTGTGCCGAATCTGGGCGAGGTGAAACAGTTCATGGCCGAGTCATCAGCGCTTCGCTGAGCACGCGTCCCATCGCATCCGG
>Ga0183260_10003262_pt1 | contig 13103 bp, 11 predicted proteins | sample AntDrymUQ4972206_2_FD_129768 | JGI IMG/M metagenome (GOLD analysis project Ga0183260, IMG submission 129768) | Polar desert sand microbial communities from Dry Valleys, Antarctica - metaG UQ497 (22.06) (version 2) (version 2) | ecosystem: Environmental > Terrestrial > Soil > Desert | place...
TTGCGGTCGGGGACGGAACGCGGCGAGGCGGTGGAATGGGCCGCGGATTCGGCGGTGGCGAGAGCTCGGTCACATACAGCCTCGCGGGCAAGGAAACTATCGTCGAGGTCGACGGCCCGAACGGCAAAATGCCGGTAAAGTATAAAGCTGCTATGATCGGGGGCAAGCTCGATCTTTCGTCAAGCCGCAGCTTTACCGGCCCGATGGGCGAGATCGCGATTACTACGAAAGACACTTGGACCCTTTCCGGCGACGGTAAAATTTTGACGGTCGTCCGTGAGCAATCGACGCCACGCGGAACAAACTCATCGACGTTGGTTTTCGTGAAGAAATGACTGGCCCCTTGTTCAGCCGCGACACGCGATAAATCGGTAGTAAGTCAGTCGCTGAACTGCAGCTCTTTGACGATCTCACTCATATAACTTCGTCCCAATTCCAGTTCGTGGGGTTTTAGCGAGATCGCACCTACGACGGCGTGGCCGCCGCCGCCATAGCGTTCGCAGATCTCCGCTATATTGTGGGCGCGGGGACGCGGCGCCCAGGGGTTTGAACCGATTGATATCTTCGTTCGATATGAGCTCTGCAAAAGAGCCACGTTATATGTTGTTTCTGGATAAAAGTAATACGGAATGAATTTGTTGTAACCCTCGACGTCCGTATCCGTCAGGTCAAAGGTGACGACGCCGCAGCTATATTGTGACCGCTCTTTGATCAGTTCGACAGTTTTCCAATGCTGTTCGAGTATGGGCTTTAACCGTAATTGAATTTCGGGCTTCTCCAAAACTTCGTCAAACGACTTTTCAGTTAGCAATCTGATAATGTGCTCCACAAAATCGGGTTTTTTTTCACCCTCGATCACCTGCATAAGCTTTAACGCAGACGACCGAAGTTCGACGCACTGCGCCGGCGATTCGTAAAAAGCTCCGTCGATAATGTGGGCCCATTCGATCAGTTCGGCCAGTGAGTCATCGACAAATCCAAACTGATCTTTTGCGATCCGGGCGATAAATTCGGCACATGACGGGCTCTTGGTGTCGTGAAACTTCTTGCCGGAGGTGTCCGAAATGAAGTGCTGTTCGTCCGATTCGGATAAAAACGCCGATTGGTGATGATCGAACCACCACGTCAGCCGTTCGTCGGGACAGTATTTGAAATCGACGATCGCATTTTCTTCACCGTCCAACTGCTCCCGATCGAAAGCGTTACCGGCGCGGTGCATGGTCGGCGTGTAACCTATCTCGGCCCTGGGGTCGATCTTTGCTCTGTAAAATTTAGAAAAGATCGCAGCGGACGCCACGCCGTCAAAACAATTGCCGTGATAAAGTATGCGAAGTTTCATATAGTGCAGCTTTGCCACGGGCGGGCAAAACATATTAGGTTAGTTGCCGCTTCGCCTTTCGTCAAATGGAAATCAGACGTGCCGAATCAAGCGACATCGACGCGCTGGTCAGTTTCAACCAGGCGATGGCTCTGGAGACGGAAAATAAACAACTCGACGCCGATGTGTTGCGCGCCGGCGTCACAGCAGTTTTTGCCGACGAAAGCAAAGGGTTTTATGTCGTGGCGTCGATCAGCGACACGATTGCTGCGGGCCTGATGATCACCTACGAATGGAGTGATTGGCGCAACGCGTGGTTTTGGTGGGTCCAGAGCGTCTATGTGCTTCCTCAGCATCGCCGACAAGCTATCTATGGCAAAATGTACGAGTTTGTAAAGCAGTTGGCCGAGGAAAGCGGAAACGTGTGTGGAATTCGTTTATATGTTGAAAAAGACAACGTGCGAGCCCAGCGAGTGTATGAAAGGACGGGAATGCAGATTTCGCATTATCTAATGTACGAGGAACACAAGTAAGCCGGGATCCTGAAAAGATCCCGGCTTACTTCAGTGAAAATCGGAAAATAAATGCTCGTTGTTGGAATGTGAGACTGTGCAGATAATTGTTCACCCTAGAAAGAAGTCGAGGCAAATTATTTCCTGATTTTCAAAGACCGAACTTCTGCTAAAAACTGGGATTCCTTTAAAGCCGCCTATACTCGAAAGTTTTTTAATGAGGAAAAGGGCCGGAATTAGTTCCTTCGTGCCCACACTCGAAGAGTCCCAAGAACTCAGCCCTTTTTCTCAACTCACCATTGACCAACAAGAACCCGCTTGTTCTTCGACAACAATGCTGCTGTCTCACCCGCCCATGTCCGATTGTTGCGTTCCTTCAGTTGACCTTCGTGATGTTATCTTCCGTTACGTTCCCGTATTTGCAATGAGCGTGCCACGTTGTAAGGGTTCGAAACCAAGAAAAAAGCGTGGTATTTCTGAAAAAGTGTTTTCTTTTCGTTCGTTGTGCTGCCTGTAATCGGTACGGTGACGATTTACCTATCCTTCGTCGATTGTCCTGGAACCATTCGTTTAAAGAAACCTAACATTTTGTGTTTTAATCTGGGTAATGCGATCGCTTACAGAGGTAGAGCTCGACCGTATCACTGCGGCAATATTTGAAGATCGGGAAAGCATAATTCGCCATAACCCGATCGGAACGGAGAAAGAGGTGTTACTGTGGATGTTGCTGGGCTGCCTGGTCAGCTATCTCAGTCTAAGCGAGATCGAGACCCCGTGTTTTACCCCCAAACCCGACGCAGACACTTATGCAGACGCAATAAGATATATTCTTAGGCAGAGAAAAAGCCCTGATTTCGACTCGGAGCCGTACATATCGAGGTTGTTATCGGCGGATTAAGAAACTTGGCACGTGTAGATGTGATGATCGTTAAATCTTTTGTTCTCACCGCTTTTCAACAAAATACGCGGATCGTCGGGTGCGAAGATACCGGCGCGGCCATCTGTATCGACCCGGGCGCAGAATGTCAGGAGATGGTCGAATTTTTGATCACATCGCGGCTCAAGCTGCAGGCCATTACGCTAACGCACGGGCATCTCGATCATGTAGGCGGCACACGAGCATTACATAAAACTTTTCCCGAAGCTGAGATAATTATTCACGCCGACGACGAAGATCTATATTACGCGCTGCCGCAGCAGCCTCTGTTTATGGGAATTCAGCCGCAGCAACTGAAAGCGCTCGGGTTCGCTTATGATCCGCCGCCGAAACCGACGCGCCGGTGGTCAGACGGCGAAGATTATGTTGTTGGGAATCTCATCTTCAATATAAGGCATTGCCCGGGCCACACGCGGGGGCATGTCGTATTGGCAGAGTTAAACCACAAAAAGGTGTTCGTCGGTGATTGCCTGTTCGAAGGCTCTATCGGCCGCACCGATCTGCCGGGCGGCAGCTATGAGCAGTTGAAGGAATCCATAGAACGAAATATTCTGTCTCTTGACGATGATTTCACGGTCTATTCAGGACACGGCCGCGAAACGACCGTCGGCCGGGAACGAGCTACAAATCCTTTTCTCACAGGCGCTTATCGCCCAGCCGCGGGCCGGTTTATTTAACCGGCGGATACTGTTAGAACATCGGTCATTTCTTTGTCGGGCGTTTTCCATTCGTTGATCTGGACAGCGATGTCGTGTACCGAAGCTATTCCAACAAGTAAAGGACATACACCCTTCCGGCCGAACGACGGTTAGAAGATTAAGCCACGGTAATTTTCCTGCTTAAATAGACGTCCTGGATAGCGTTCAACAAATCAACGCCTTCGGACATTGGGCGCTGAAAGGCTTTTCGGCCAGAGATCAATCCGGTACCGCCACCTCGTTTATTGACGACGGCCGTACGAACAGCATCGGCAAGATCACTCTCGCCTTTTGATTCGCCGCCTGAATTGATCAAGCCGCAACGGCCCATATAGCAGTTCGCGACTTGATAGCGAACGAGGTCAATCGGATTGTCAGTGGTGAGCTCAGAGTAGATCTTTGGATTTGTCTTGCCGTAACTGCCTTCGATGTTCAGCGAGTTATAGCCGCCGTTTCGCTCGGGCAGTTTTTGCTTGATAATGTCCGCCTGTATCGTCACGCCAAGATGGTTTGCCTGACCGGTCAGGTCGGCGGCGGCGTGCATATCACCATCTTTCGTTTTGAATTTAGAGTTGCGAAGATAGCACCAAAGAATCGTGGCCATTCCGAGCTCATGGGCGTACGCGAAGGCCTCTGAAACCTCAGTGATCTGCTTGGTCGATTCGTCAGACCCGAAGTATATCGTCGCGCCGACCGCGACCGCTCCCATTTCGCGCGCCTGATCGACCGTGCCGAACATCACCTGGTCGAACTTGTTCGGATACGTCAAAAGCTCGTTGTGATTGATTTTTACTATGAACGGTATCTTGTGTGCGTATTTTCGCGCTACCGAACCGAGCACACCTAAGGTCGAGGCTACGGCATTGCATCCGCCCTCAATGGCTAGTTTGACGATATTTGCCGGGTCGAAGTACTGCGGATTCGGCGCAAAACTCGCCCCGGCCGAATGTTCTATTCCCTGATCGACAGGCAGTATCGAAAGATAACCGCTGCCTCGAAGGCGGCCGTTGTCCTGCAGCGTCTGCAGACTTCGCAAAACCGCAGGCGAACGGTCAGACTGTGACCAAACTCGGTCCACGAAGTCACCGCCCGGCAGCTGCAAATCTTCTTTCGGGATCGTTTTCGACACGTGATCTAGTAATGTTTCGGCGTCGGCGCCTAAGAGTTGCTGGATTCGGCTCAGATCGGTCGGCATTGATCATCTCCTAAGATCGAAGGGGTATAGATTGTGTTAAAAAATAACCGCAATTATAACATAGCGACCGAATCCGCCGTCCGTCCGGCCATCTTGTATATGCAGGAATTATTCGCCAAGCATTCGAAGCAAAGCCTTTTCCTCAGGTTCGTAGTCGGCCTCAATGCGTTTAATGCGGCGTGTCCGGCGGGTTCGGAAATCGTCAAGGGTTATGCCCGATTCATATTTTGATAACACGGCCGGATGTACATAAGAACTACGACAGATCGCGGGTGTGTTACCCAGCTCGTCGGAGACGCTTTTCATTGCCCGGACGATGTTCTTTTTTGCCTCGCGTTCGCTCTCGGGTTTTCCGATCTCGGCAAGTTTTATCGCGGCCAAAAGCGTGCCGCCCCAGGTGCGAAAATCCTTTGACGAAAACGTCGCGTCCGTTGCGGACTTGATGTAATCGTTTATGTTGGATGGTTTTATGGGACGCGGTTTGCCGTCTTCGTCCAGATAGTTAAACAGCTTCCGCGAGGCGCCGAGCGATTTTAGTTCCGCCATAACACCCGCGAGCTCTTCGTCGACCAATACTTTGCGGTGTTTTATATGATGCTTGCCCACGAATTCGAAAACAAGCTCACCGCGCCGTCCGATCGAAAAATGTTTGTTCTGCAGTGTAGTGATGCCATAGGTCCGATAGTGTTTGGCGCTCTTTTCGGCGCCGACGCGAATATAGAGCGAATTTATAAGACGCATCATAACCGCCAGCACCTTTTCCTTCGGAAATCCGTCGAGCGCAATGTGCTTGTTCGTCGTTTGCCGAAAACGAGGAAGATGTCTACCGAACTCAAGGCTCTTAGAAAACTTTTTTCGTTGCTGTCTTTCCGAAAACTTGGTGTGATAGAGGTACTGCGGACGGCCGGTTGTGTCCATCCCGACAGCTTGAAGGCCACTGCCGGCAAACGGCGAAATGCGTACGCAGGTCCATGCCGGCGGTATAACGATCGCGCGAATACGTTCGAGGCGGTCTTCGTCGGTTATTCGCGCGCCCTTGCGGTCAACATAGTGAAAGCCGCGTGACTTCGATCCTTTTCTCTGCCACCAACCGATCCGACGGCCCTTTACGATTGTTTCTCGGGCCTTTTGTTTATCGAAGACCGGTTTCGCCAAAGACATAGGTTTCCGTGCCGCCGTTACAATTCACAACCTTATTACGAATATATCAAAACGGATGTATATAAATGGCAAACAAAAAGGCGAAGCCGAAATTTCCGGTTCGCCTTTTTTGAAATTGATAGGTCCACTATTTTATCGGATTGCCGTCGGCGTCGAGATAAGAGATCTTATTTCCCCACATCTCGATTTGCTGCAGGCCAGGTTCAATGGTTGTCCGGTCACCTACGATCAAAATTGCCATACGGTCGGGCGTCAGGTACCGATTGGCCACACGATTTACGTCGGCCATCGTCACGGCTCGAACGTTTCGGATGTAATCGTTAAAATACGAATCCGGCAGTCCGTAAGTCACAATGTTTGCAAGCTGACCCGCGACCTGGCCATTCGTCTCGAAGCCGCTCGGGTAACCCAGGATCAGGCTCTTTTTGGCTGTTTCAAGCTCTTGCTGAGTTATCGGCACTGCGCCCCTGATTCCGTTTATCTCTTTCAGAAACTCCATCACCGATTCCTTGGTGTAAGCCGTCTGAACTTGAGCGTTTGCTGAAAAAGGTCCAGCTCCGCGACGAAATGCAAAACCGCTGCCGGCCCCGTATGTATAACCCTTATCTTCGCGCAGATTCATGTTTAACCGCGACGAGAATGCGCCACCGAGAATGTCATTCATAACTAACAGCGGGAAATAGTCAGGGTTGTCTCGAGCCACGCCCACCTGACCCATCACGACGACTGACTGCGCCGCGCCCGGCTTGTCGACTAGATAAATTCCAGGACGGTCGAATGGAGCTGCGATCGGCGGCTTCCATGCTGCAACATCTCCGCGGCGCCAACTAGCAAACGCGGACTCGAGCTTAGGCTTTAGCATGGGCATCGTAGCGTCGCCGACAACGATCAGAACAGCGTTGTTCGGGCGATAATTTGCTTGATAGAACTTTTCGAGATCCGATTGCTTGAATGATTTGATCGAGGCTTCGTCGCCGCTCAAAACGTTCCCATAAGGGTGGGTTTTTCCGTAAATAACGGTGTTATAGACAACGCTGGCCACCGCGTTGGCGTTGTCACGGCGCTGACGTAGAGCAACTAGAGCGCGATTGCGCGCCGTATCCAGCTCTTTTGCCGGGAACACCGGATTTACAATTATATCGGAGAATATCGCGAGTGCCGGATCGAGATTCTTGGTCAATGTCTGCATAGAAACATTCGACGTGTCCCATCCGGAACCGGTATTTACGTTAGCTCCGATCTCTTGCAATTGGTTCGCAATATCGATCGCCGTACGCGTACGGGTGCCCTTATTCAATTGTTCGGCGGTAAAGGAGCTAAGTCCTGTTTTACCCTGCGGATCGATTGTTCCGCCGGTTTTAAAGACCATATTCATCGAAATGATTGGGAGCTCAGGCCGGCGAACCAGCCAGACCTCAAGCCCGTTCGAAAGTATGGATTTTTCGATCGAAGGCAGCGCAAATGCGGGAACCGGCCCGGGTTTCGGAAGGTATTTTCCGACATTGGGATCGGCTTTCGCCTTTACCGATTTCGACGTCGCCACGTTGGCCGGTATATTGGCCGCGGACGCAGCTTTATTCTTTCTTGGAACGAAACTCATCACAAGATGGTTGGCGTTCAGATACGTGTTTGCCACGCGTGTAACGTCGGCCGGCGTCACGCGGCGATAGGCAGCGAGGCGCTCATTGAACATATCCGGGCGGCCATAGAATGTGGCGTTACTGTTCAGTTGATCAGCCTTGCTTAATACGGTCTGCAAGCCGAACACCGTCTGCGATTCGATCTGGTTGACGGCACGCGCAACTTCTTCCGCAGTTGGCGGCTCTCGCTTGATCCGCTCGATCTCGATATTTATTTGCTGTTCGATCTCGCTTACAGTCTTGTCGGGACGGGCCGTGGTTTGAATAATGAATTGCCCGCCTATCTCGCGAGTTGGATGCGAGGCGTTCACATCCTGGGCCATCTGCCCGTCGTAAACAAGCTTGCTTTGCAAACGTGCGCCGCGGCCGTTTGATAATATCGCCGAAAGGATATCGAGGGCGTATTCGTCCCGATTGCCCTGCGGTACCGTATGCCAGACCTGATACAAACGTGGCAATTGCACTGAATCTTCGTATTCACGACGGATCACACCGCCGATCGACGGATTGGCCGGCTTGGGACGGTTGATAGGTTTTCCCGACCTGATCGGGCCGAAATACTTTTGCACCCATGCACGCGCCTGTGCCGGTTTGAAATCGCCGGCGATCACGAGCGATGCATTATTTGGTACATAGTACTCGCGAAAGAAGGCCTTCACATCCTCTTGCGAGGCAGCGGTCAGGTCGTCGAGCGAACCGATCGTCGTCCATCTGTAAGGATGGTTCGCTGGATAGATCAACGACGAGATCTTTTCATACGAGGTGCCGTAAGGAGCATTGTCATAACGTTGCCGGCGTTCGTTTTTTACCACGTCGCGTTGATTGTCGAGTTTTTCCTGCGTCATTGCTTCGAGCAGACCGCCCATGCGATCGGCTTCGAGAAAGAGCGCGGTTTCCAGATAGTTTGACGGGACCACCTCGTAATAATTCGTGCGATCCGCGTTTGTCGAACCGTTAATATTAGCGCCCGCCTCGTCAAGCGGTTTGAAATAATCGTTGTTATAGTTTTTCGACCCCTGGAACATCATGTGCTCAAAAAGGTGAGCAAAGCCGGTCCGGCCGGGAACTTCGTTCTTCGAACCTACGTGGTACCAGACGTTCACCGCTACGATCGGTACCGAATGGTCTTCGTGAAGGATCACGCGCAGACCATTTTTTAAACGGTACTCCGTAAACTTGATCGGCGGCAGCGGCGCGTGCGCCCGCTGAGCAAAAAGTGAGGTGGACATAACCGAGAAAACGACAAGAAGCGCGATAAATGCAGACCTGTTTCGCATTTCATCCTCCTGGGATAGTGAGTAAATTTGTAAAGAAATTATAGCACGAGGACGCGATGCGCAATTCTTTTTTCTGCGGGTGGAGAAGTCGAAGGGGTTTAAAGAGACTAAGGAATTAGTCGCCTTCGCTTCGTAAACCATGAGATCAAATACAGGATCAGCATCGCAAACGTCGTCACTGCGGAGATGAGGCAAAACTGGCAAAATGCGCCGATGACAAAACCTTGCAGATAGAGCAACCACACAGTGAAAACGGACATTAGTGCGACCTGCGCACCAAACAGCGCCCACGCTGTCCTATTGCCGAATGCTGCAAGCACAGCTAGAGAAAACGCTACAAAATAGGCGATCGCGCCGAACGCTGCAAGCGGGACGCCCGCTACTTCGGCATACTGACTCGTAAGGACAGCTTCACATCCGGCCACAAGGCTGCACGGCACGGGCTCATTGGTGTAATGGTGGACAGTAAGGTAAGCAGCGTCCGCAACGCCGCAAAGCGCCACGACGCCGGCCGCAACCGGCAGCCTCAGGATTCCCGCCGCGTTGTCGATGTCAGTGTCACCGTTCATTTGCCCACAGCGTTTGCCGGCGACGAAGCGTTCACATTTCCGGTCGCCTCCGCAGTTCGCTGTGCGGCCGAACGCTGCAGCTCGGCATCTATCATCTGTCGCATCGACGTCGCATTCATCTCGGGGTACGGAATAGCCTGACCGTTAATGTATGCGGTCGGTGTCGAACTCACACCCAAGCCACGCCCTCGTTCCCTATCCTGGTTCACGCGGGCTCTAGCGTGTTCCCCTGCCATGTCTGCTTGAAACTTTGCAACATCCAAACCGATCTTCTGTGCGTAATCGAGTAGTACTGAGCGGAAATCCGTGGAAACCGACCAATTTTTCTGATTGGTGAAGAGTTGATTGTGCATCGCCCAGAATTTATCCGTCCCCTGCATGCCCGCGGCTTCGGTCGCTACCGCAGCATCGAATGCCTTGTCGTGCAGCGGGAAGTTTCTGAAAATAAACTTGATACGGCTGCCGTATATTTGTTGTATTTCTTTGAACGCCGGATGGGCCGCCGCACACGCCGGGCATTGAAAGTCGGCAAACTCTTCGACAGTGACGGCGGCGGTCGGCGAACCTAGCATGTTCGGCGGCTGTGCACCCGGCGGCGCGTTTGCTGCTTGCTGCTGCTGCTGCTGCTGATTGCTGCGCGCCTGATTTGTGTTTGTCCGAACAGTGTTCGACGATGTCGCGGTTTTGGACGAGTTATAAAAGTAATAGATTGCGCCGAGAGCGGCGATTAATACAACAACGATAATAATTAGCGGAAGTGCGCTACTTTTCTTTGTTTCGTTTTTCATCGGGAATAGATCATACGCTATGCGAAATGGCAACGCATTTAAGTTTTATTTCACAACTCTGAGATGTTTGCCGTCGGCAGAACGTGCAGAAAGATTTTCCAGCTCCGCCGAAATGCGGTCCGCAATGCCGACGGGGTTGAGACCGTAATCCGCGAGAAGCTTTTTAGGATCGCCGTGCGTAACGATCTCGTCGGCGACGCCCATTCTGATCACTTTTACCGTGTCCTGAAGACCGTGCGCCTCGAGCAATTCGAGGACTGCGGAACCGAACCCGCCGGCCAGGTAAGCTTCTTCGACGGTGAGAATGAGATCATGTTCGCGGACGAGGGAAAGGATCATTTCCGTGTCCATCGGCTTTACAAATCGGGCGTTTACGACCGTCACGCTGATGCCGCTGGCGGCGAGCTTTTCCGCTGCTTCAACGGCGGGGTAAACCATCGATCCGTACGCTATAAGAGCCGCGTGCTTGCCCTTGCGAAGCACCTCGCTTTTGCCTATGGGCAGCAATTTCGGCTTTGCGGAAATAGCCGCTCCGAAACCGTTGCCGCGCGGATAGCGGATCGCCGCGGGGCCGGGATGCTCGATTGCGGTGTGTATCATATCGCGCATCTCGGCTTCGTCCTTTGGCGACATTAGAACAATGTTCGGATATCCCCGCAAGTAAGCGATATCGAGCAGGCCGTGATGCGTGGGGCCGTCGGCGCCGACAATGCCCGCACGATCCATTGCGAACGTTACGTTCAGCCCCTGCAAACAGACATCGTGTATCAACTGATCGAATCCGCGTTGCAGAAAGGTGGAATAGATCGCCGCAACCGGTTTTAAGCCTTCGCACGCCATTCCGGCGCAGAATGTGACCGCGTGCTGTTCGGCTATTCCGACGTCAAAGGCTCGTTCGGGAAATTTTTCGAGGATCCTATCGACGCCAGTGCCATCAGGCATTGCTGCGGTTAGAGCGACGATCGATTTGTCCTCCGCCATAAGCTCGCACATCGTATCGCCAAAAACCTGCGTGTACGTCGGCGCTGCCGTTTTGCCGGACTTGTATGGCAGACCTGTTTTCGGATCGAACGGGCCAGTCGCGTGATAGGCGTAATAATTTTTTTCCGGGTTGGGAAAGCCCTTGCCCTTGGTAGTCAGAGCGTGGACAATGACCGGGCCGTCGTCAATCTTTTTAGCTTCCTCAAGCGCCCTGACAAGCATCGCGACGTTGTGACCGTCGACATAGCCGATGTACTTGAACCCAAGTTCATTGACCAATGCTCCGGGCAGCACTGCAGCGGCGATCGCGTCTTTGACTGACTTCGCCGCGTTGCGCAGATGTTTGCCAATGCCCGGCACACTCCCGAGAGCATCGCCGATCTCTTCCTTGAGATGCTGATAGCTTTGGGCTTCCTTGATGCGGTTTAAATAGCCGCTCAACGCGCCCACCGCGGGTGCGATCGACATCTCGTTATCGTTCAGCAATACGATCAGCCGGGACTTTAAGTGACCGGCCTGATTTATCGCTTCCATCGCCATTCCGCCCGCAACGCTCGAATCACCTATTAGCGCGCACACGTGGAAATCTTCGTTTTTAGTATCTCGAGCGACCGCCATACCAAGTGCGGCCGAAAGGGAAGTGGACGCGTGCCCGGCTCCGAACGTATCGTATTCAGACTCGTCTCGGCGTAGAAATCCGCTTAGGCCGCCTTCCTGCTTTATTGTATGAAGCTGGTCGCGGCGCCCTGTCAATATTTTGTGCGCATACGCCTGATGGCCGACATCCCAAACGAGTCTGTCGCGCGGCGTATCGAAAACGTAATGCATTGCTACGGCGAGTTCCACCGCGCCGAGCGATGCTCCCGTATGTCCTCCGATGCGTGAACACGTATCGATGATAAAGGCCCTAACCTCGTCGGCAACTTCCTGTAAGTCTTCGACCTTTAACTGTCGCAGATCGGCCGGCGATTTTATTTCAGATAAGATTCTCATTTAGACCGTGTGTGTTCGTTCTCCAAACGTTGCATTTTAGATTGCGCTTATGCAAATGTTCAACAAAGACGCAACGATGATTTTATTCTAAATCGGTTGATTTTACATTCCAGCCCCGTGGGTGAAAAAAAATTATCGGCTTTTCCCCTGAATTTAGCGTCAAAATAAACGAAGCCAAGGCTTGTAGTAAAAATTCCAGAGGTAAAAAATGTCATTAAAATTTAAGCTCACATCAGTTTTTGCCGTTGCCGTAGCTGCAGCGGGCTTTACGGTATCGGCGTCTGCGCAGGATGCTGCCCCGACAACCAAGGAACGGATCGAACGTCACGAAAAGGGCGAACGAGGCGGCTTTCGCCACGGCGAGAAAAGAATGCGCGGCGGACATCGAGGCGGCATGATGCGTGGACTCCACGCCTTAAACCTTAGCGACGCCCAGAAGGAACAGATCCGTGCGATTCACGAGGCTAATCGTCCCGATAAATCGAACATGGAAGAAATGCGTTCGCTCATGGAGGCAAAACGTGCCGGCACACTCACGGCGGAGCAGAAGGAACAGTTTCGCGCGTTTAGACAGAATGCACGCGCCAAACGTGAACAGGTTCACGCTCAGGTCCTCGCGATCCTGACTCCGGAACAGCGTCAGCAACTCGAGCTGAAGAAGCAGGAAATGAAGCAGCGTAGAGAAGAGCGTCGTAATCAGCGACGTGAAAACCGCGGCGGCAAGACCAATACACCAACCGATAACTAATCGCGTCGGATCAAAAATAAAAGAGGCTGTCTGAAAAGGCGGCCTCTTTTTACTGCCATGTCCCGCGGCAATCGCGACTCCGCTGGTCTTGCGAACGCCCGCCCGCCTCTGCTATCTTTCTCGTGCTTTCCAACCAATTCGCGAGAGGTTTTTCCGGCTTGAACACACTCTACTACGGCGACAATCTTGATGTTCTTCGGCGATTTATCAAAGACGAGAGCGTCGATCTTTGTTACATTGACCCGCCGTTCAATTCCAAACGCAATTACAACCAGATATACAACAA
>Ga0183260_10003263_pt1 | contig 13097 bp, 13 predicted proteins | sample AntDrymUQ4972206_2_FD_129768 | JGI IMG/M metagenome (GOLD analysis project Ga0183260, IMG submission 129768) | Polar desert sand microbial communities from Dry Valleys, Antarctica - metaG UQ497 (22.06) (version 2) (version 2) | ecosystem: Environmental > Terrestrial > Soil > Desert | place...
AGCGGCGGCGGCGGCGGTGGTGGCGGCGGTAGCGGTGGCGGGGGCGGCGGCGGCGGCGGCGGCCTCGTTACGGACTCGCAGTCGCTGTCGACGCTGTCGACGCTGTCGGCGAAGGCGCTGTCGGCGCTGTTGCCACAGCGGATGCTGTCCATCACGCCGTCACGTGCCTCGATCACGTCGGCCCCCGAGTTGCCGTTGAGGACGTCTTCGCCGGGGCCGCCGTTGATCGTGTCGTTGCCCGGGCCCCCGATGAGCGTCTCGCGGCGGACGCCTCCGGTGAGAATGTCGTTGCCGGCGCCGCCGTCGAGCAGCAGACCGTCGGCGGCCGGAAGTAACGAAGCTAACGCTCCGGATGCCGTGATCCTGTCGACCCCGCCCATGCCGTCGACCCGAATCGACTCGATGTCATCGCCCGGCGCCATCGGCGTCGGATCGTCGTCGCACTCGACGGCCAGCGCGGGGGCTGGGGAACCACAGAACGCGCTGGCGCTGGCATCCACCGTGATGTTGGCGTCGCTCGTGAAGCGATACTCGTTGGGGAGTGTTCCCGGCCCGACCGTGACCTGAGAGTCCGCGTCCGTGCCGGTCAGCACGAGCTGCCGACTGGGGCTCAAGAATGTGATCTCGTCCGCCAGCGCCGATTGCACGAGCGGCCCGCACAGTGCTGCGGCGGCGATCAGCGCCGTCACGACTGCCCGCCTGCCTATGAAACGCATCGCGTACCCCCGTGCCGCACAACCCGGAGCCTACTCAGCGCCACAGGCGTGCGCAGGAGATGTGCGAACCCCTGCAGCAACGCGGGGTCAAGGCTCGCACCCCCGGTCCCCGGCGCTGATCGGATTTCTGGCTGGCCGCGCGGCGATTCAGTCCCACCGGGGCGCCCAGGACGGGTTCGCCGTGCGCTCGTCGCGTGCCAGCGATGCGATCCGGTCGCGCTGCTCGTCGCTGAGCTCAAAGTCGAAGACCTCGAGATTCGCGGCGCGATTGGCGTGCGAGGAGGCCTTGGGATCGCCGTCACCTGGGGCTGGTCGCGCAGCCAGCGCAGCGTGACCTGCCCGGCGCTCTTGCCGTGCGCCTCGCCGACCTCGCTCAGCACGGGATTGTCGAGCAGGCGGCCGTGGGCGAAGGGCGAGTAGGCGGTCAGCATGAGATCTCGCTCGCGGGCCAGCGCAAGCAGCTAAACCTGCTCACGAGGGCGGCCCCCGTCAGGCGACGTCGCGGAGCTTCTGTGCCTCTGCGAGCGACTGCAGCTTCTTCAGCGACTGGTTCTCGATCTGGCGGATGCGCTCGCGCGTGACGTTGAAGGTCCGCCCGACCTCGTCGAGCGTGCGCGGATGCTCGCCGCCGAGTCCGTAGCGCAACTCGAGCACGCGGCGCTCGCGGTAGGAGAGGTTCTCCAGCGCCTCGCGCAGCGCCTCCTTGGTGAGGATCTCGGCGGCGCGCTCGTACGGCGACTCGGCGCGCTCGTCGGCGATGAACTGGCCGAACTCGGACTCCTCCTCGTCGCCGACGGGCTTCTCCAGCGAGACCGGCGCCTGCGCGGAGCGCTTGATCGAGTCGACCTCCTCGGGATCGATGCCGGTGACCTCGGCGATCTCCTCCGGCGTGGGCTCGCGACCGAGCTCGGTGACGAGCTTGCGCTCGGCACGGCCGATCTTGTTGAGCTTCTCGACGACATGAACCGGGATGCGAATCGTGCGCGCCTTGTCGGCGAGCGCACGGGCGATCGCCTGGCGGATCCACCACGTCGCGTAGGTCGAGAACTTGAAGCCCTTGCGGTAGTCGAACTTCTCCGCCGCGCGCACGAGGCCAAGCGTGCCTTCCTGGATGAGGTCGAGGAAGGGAAGGCCCTGGTTGCGGTAGTTCTTGGCGATCGAGACGACGAGCCGCAGGTTGGACTCGACCATCTTCTGCTTGGCGTCGAGGTCGCCGCGCTCGATGCGCTTGGCGAGATCGACCTCCTCCTGAGCCGTGAGCAGCCGGACCTTGCCGATGTCCTTCAAGAAGAGCTGCAACGAGTCCGTCGTCATGTCCGGCTTGAGGTCGATCGCGGCCTTCTTGCGGGCGCGCCGCTTGTCGGGCGCGCGCTCGACCGCGTTGGCGGCCTGGACGGCGGGATCGATCTCCTCGACGAGCTCGATCTCCGACTTCTCCAGGTAGCCGTGCAGCTCCTCGATGTCGGCCTCGTCGAGATCGATCTCAGCGACCGCGCCGGCGATCTCGGCGTACGTCAGCACGCCGGTCAGCTGGCCCTTGGTCAGGAGGCCCTTGATCTCTTCGAGTTCCTGGAGTTCGACTACGGACATTCAAGATTCGCTTTCGGCTCGCTCACGGACGCGTTCGGTCCGCAGGCTTTTCGTTGGAAGTTTGGGGCCGGTGCGCCCGAGCAGTGCTCGCGCAACCTGGACGTCAAACACCGGTGTCCAATGGTAGTACCTCATTCTCGAAGTCAGAGGCTAGTCCGACCGAATCAGAAGCAGATCCGACACTACCTCGTACTACGGGCGCCGGGCCGCCTCGTTTTCAGCGTTGTTTCCCAGATGGCGCGGAGCACATGACATCATGCACCCGTGGCCGATTCCGAGGACGAGCGCGAGGTTCTGACCAGCCTTCCCCGCAGCAGGCCCACGCGCCGCAGCTCCAAGCGCGGCGACCCCGCGGCGGACGCCAGTGCAGAGGAAGCGTCCGAGGACACGAGCCCGAGCGCGGCGACGACAACCCGCGACGTGCCCGCGAAACCGCAAGCGAGCGAGGCGCCCGCGAAACCGCAAGCGAGCGAGGCGCCCGCGAAACCGCAAGCGAGCGAGGCGCCCGCGAAACCGCAAGCGAGCGAGCCCCCCAAACCGGCATCGTCATCAGGTCGCCCCAAGTCGGCGGGCTCCTCGACCCGCCGCAAGCCCGCGGCCTCGTCAGCCCGCGCCAAGCCGGGCTCGTCGGCCCGCGCCAAGCCGTCGGACTCGTCTGCCCGCCCCAAGCGCCAGCCCCGACAGCCGCCCGCCACCGAGCCGCCGCGCGACGAGCCCCCCGCGCCCACCGAGCAGCCACCGCCCGCCGCGGCGACCGAGCGCCCGCGACTCCCGCCCGAGCGCAAGGTCCCCCCCGCCGGCTACGCGGCCCCGGCCGGCGGCGACCAGCAGGGCTCCCCCAGCGCCACGGAAATCCTCAGCACCGCCATCCAGGCCGTCACCGAGCTGGCCCAGATCGGCTTCAGCGTCGGCCGCCAGGTGCTGCAGTCCGCACTCGAGCGGCTGCCCAAACCCTGAACGGATAGGCTGGCACCGTCTTCTTAGCCTCCGTACGTGCGCGTGCGGGAGTCCGAAGCAGCGCGGACCGGAAGGAACGGTCGCCACGGGGAATCAAGATGCCCAGTTCTCGCCGCGATAGCGCCAGGCTCGTCGCCATGCTGAGCACGGCGCTCGGCGCGTGCGCCTGCGCCGGCGCCGCCTCGGCGCAGACCGGCGGCATGCCGGCGCCCGAGCCGGTCGCGCCGAGCATCGGCGAGAGCGGCTACGGCGAGCCCGGCACGCGCGTGATCGTCGTCGCGCCGACGGCGCTGCTCGGCCACACGACGTACGTGCGCGGGACCATGCCCGGCGCGGCGCGACGACGCGTGATCCTCCAGCGGCGCGATAGCAAGAGTCACTGGCGCAACGAGCGTCGCGGCCGCGTGCGCAGCACCGAGCGCTTCCTCATCCGCTGGCCCACGAACCGCAGCGGCCGCCTCAGGCTGCGCGTCGTCATCGCCCCGCGCCGCCACAGCGCTCGCCGCGCCGCGACAGCCGCCAGAGCGCCCGTCGCGAGAGTCAACGTCTACCGCCCCGCGCGGGCCACGTTCTTCGGCCCCGGCCTGTACGGGAACAAGACCGCCTGCGGTCAGGTGCTGACCCCGCTCCTGCGCGGGGTTGCCCACAAGGTCCTGAAGTGCGGGACGCTGGTGGCGATTCTCTACGAGGGCCGCGAGATCGTCGTGCCCGTCGTCGACCGCGGTCCCTACCACGAGGGCTACTCGTGGGATCTGACGCAGGCGTCGGCCGACGCGCTGGGCTTCACGGGCGCGGGCGCAATCGGCTACTTCCGCGCCCGACCGACGAGCTGAGGCTCTACCGTGTAGCGATGGCCACAGTCGTCGCCGCCAGTGCAGCCGTCGGCGTTCTCGCCGTCGCGTGGTTCGCCGGAGTCCGGCGGCTGCTCAACCGCTCCAAATGGGTCGCCCGCGCGACCATCGCCGACCCCGCGGAGCACACGACGATGGGCGCCGACGGCGCGGTGCGATCCGTCCAGGGCGCCGACCTCACGCTGCCGTCGGCGGCGCTCGAGGAGATCTGGAGCCCGATGCACCTCGAACGCCTCGCGCGCACGTACTGGCGCTTCCTGACGCGCTGCACGCTCGGGCTCGTCCGCGTGTGCTACGAGGAGGATGAGCGCGCGGTCGTGCTGCTTGCGCGCCCGTTCGTGTTGCTGCGCTTTCGGGCGCCGGAGTACGAGATGGACCGGCGCCGCGGGATCGTGCGCTGGCGGATCGCCAACGGCGTGCTCGTGTCAAGGACCGGCCACGACCGCGACGGCTATCTGCAGATCGACGTGCACCGCTGCCCTCGCGTCGATCGCGAGACCGAGCGCCTGCATGTCGAGGTCGAGGTGGCGAACTTCTACCCGGCGCTCGCGAGCGGCATCGCGCGCTGGTTCTACATCGTCACGCAGTCGCGCATCCACGTGATCATCACGCACGGCTTCCTGCGCTCGCTCGCCCGGCTCGACCTGGCGGAGTCGGTCGTCGGGCGCTACGCGCAGGCTCTCTCGGTCGAGCAGGTCCCCGATCCGCCGCCGGCGGGTGAAGCGCCTTCGCGAGAGCGGGCGCCGGCGCCAGGCCCGGCCGCGGATGCGGCCGGGCTGCGCTGACGCGCCTGTCCGGGCGCCGGGGCTATGCCCCACCCCGGGCTAGGCCTCCACCGCGGGACTATGCCCCGTGGGGACGGGCACCGTGATGCGTGATGTGCATTTCGTCGAGCATCCGCGGCGCGAACATCAGCGCGGCGAAGCCGAACAGCATGTAGGCGATGTCCGCACCGGTGCCGGTCCCGACGATCTCGGTGACGGCATTCGTTTCGAACAGCGCGATGACGGCCCAGTTGAGGCCGCCGACGATGAGCAGGGCGATCCAGATCGGATCGAACCGCTTGAGGAGTTCCATCACGCCTCCTTTATTGACGCGACGGTTTGTACGGAACAGCACGTAGTACCCCGCGCGTTGCGAAAGGTTTCTCCTGCGTAGCGCGATTTCTATGCGGTGGAGTCGGCGAGTGCGACCAGCTCGTCCAGCGACCACGGGCCCTGCCCCGTGAGGCGCAGGTGCAGCCCGTCCTGCTCCCATGCCAGCTCGTGGACCGGACGCAGCTGCGGCTCAGCCTGCTCCAGCGGCGCGATGCGGTGCGCGTAGCGGCCCAGCGCCGTGGGCGCGGGCAGCCCGCGCTCGGGCGGCGCCTTCAGGCCCGCGTAGAGCGCCAGGCGCCCGGGGGCGCCGTGGCGAGTGCCGTCGAGGTTCCATTCGACCTGCACGGCGCTGGGTCCCTGCGTGACGATCTGGACCCAGCGTACGAGCGGCACGGGAGCCCCGGGCAGCGGGACCGGCCGGCCCAGGTGCACGTCGGCAGCGCCGATCCCCTCCAGTGCCTGGTGCTCCATGCGGGGATGCTAGTGGTCGTCTCCCGACCCTTGACCGCTCGGCTATCGTCGCCACGCATGTCCATCGAGCGCGCCACGGCACCCGACCCGCACGACCATCTCCCGCCGAGACCCTCCTTCTCGGTCCGCAGCGACGACGTCATGGACGGCGCGTCGCAGGGAGCGAAGTTCGCCCATCCGAGCGCCGGCGGCAAGAACATGTCACCGCACCTGGGCTGGTCGGGCTTTCCCGAGGAGACGAAGGGCTTCGCGGTCACCTGCTTCGATCCTGACGCCCCTACCGGCAGCGGCTTCTGGCACTGGGTCGTGTTCAACATTCCCGCCTCGGTGACCGAGCTTGCGACCGGCGCCAGCCCCGACCGCATGCCCGAGGGCGCGGTCGAGGCGCGCAACGACTACGGCGAGCACGGCTACGGCGGCGCGGGGCCCCCCGAGGGTGACGGCCCGCACCGCTACGTCTACACGGTGCACGCGCTCGACACCGACGCGCTCGATCTCGACGAGAGCGCGACACCGGCGTACGTCGGCTTCAACCTCGCCTTCCACACGCTCGCGCGCGCGGCCATCCGGTCGACGTACGAGCTCTGAGCCCGGCGCGCTCCTCGTTCTCCGTCGCGCCCTGGTTCCAGACCTGGTGGGAGGAGGACCGTGGGTCGCCGCCGGTCGAGCTCGAACGGGTGCGCCTCAGCGCCTTAGCGCGTAGCGGGCGAACAGCTCGCTCTCGTGCTCGAGCAGCCAGAGCAGCTCGAGCTGCTGTGGCATCGGGGTCCCCCCGGGCAGCATGTCGGCGAGGATCGTCAGCGCGCCCTCGCCGCCGGCGAGGACCGCGAAGGTCGTAAGGAACAGCTCGTCGATGAGACCTTCGGCGAGCAGCGACGCGTTCAGGCGCGGCCCGCCCTCGCACAGGATCGAGCGCACGCCGTACTCGTCGCGCAGCCGCCCGAGCGCGGCCGTCAGGTCAACCGGGTCGCAGCGCACGTAGTCGACGTGAGCCTCGCACGCGTTGAGCAGCGCCTCGGAGGCCGTGATGATGACGATGCGCGACTCGGGGTCCTGCAGCAGCGGCAGATCTGACGGTAGGTCGAGGCTCGCGCTGACGACGACCGCCAGCGGATCGGCGTGCAGTCCGATCGCGCGGCGCTGCTCGCGCCTGCGTGCGTCGCGCACAAGACGCCCGTAGCGCTCGACGCGCAGCGTCCCCGCCCCGACCATGACCGCGTCGGCGCGCGTGCGCAGGGCGTGGAAGAGCTGGCGGTCGGGGACGCTCGAGATCGGTGCCGTACGCCCCGCCAGCGTCGCGCGGCCGTCGACGGTCGCGACCATGTTGAGCACGACGTACGGCCGACCCGCGGGCGCGCTGCTGGCCAGATCGAGCGCCTGCACGACCTCGTCGGCCGTCAGCAGCGCCGGGTCCGGCATCAGGCGGCGCACGCGGACCAGCGGGTCGTTGCGTGCCGCGCCGGCGGGGTTCGCGGTCACGCGGGGTGGCCGGGATCGACGTCCGTCACATCCTGGAAGTACGTGATCTCGCCGGGCTCGAACTCAGCGGCGAAGGGCTCGAGCAGGTGGCCGACGTGGTCGCCGACGTCGATGCGCTCGAGGATCGTGCCGGCGAACCAGCTCTCACAGCCGGCGAGGATCGGAAGCCCGCGCGGACCCGGACGCCACTCGCAGCGCGCGAACTTGTCGATCTCGTCTCCGGTCTCCCCGCCGAACAGCTCGACGAGCTCCGTGGCCTCGCGCGGCACCAGGTGCACCGCGAGCACGTCGACCTCGCGCGCAAAGCGGCAGGTGCGGTTGGGGCGCGACAGGCAGGCCAGAAACCGCGGCGGATCGAAGCTCGTCTGGCTCGCGAAGCCGATCACGCAGCCCTCGCGCTCGTCGCCGTCCGCGGCGGTCACGATGAACACCGGGTAGTCCAGCGAGCCCGCGAGCTTGAGAAAGATCTTCACAGGATAGTCCACGGGCGCAAGCTACCCGTTGTGCGATGCTCAGAGCAGTGGGCAGCCAGGGCAGCACCGCCGTCGCCGGCGTCGACGTCGGCGGCACGAAGATCGCCGTCGCGGTGCTCGTCGACGCGGCCCTGGGCCGTCCGCGCACGCACCGCACGGACACGAGCAGCCCCGAGGCACTCGTCGATCAGCTCGTCGAGGTGATCGGCGAGGCCGGCGAGGCGAGCGCCGTCGGCGTGGCCGTCCCGTCCGTCGTGGACTTCGCGACCGGACGCGTGCGTTCCTCGGTCAACATCCCGCTCGCGGACATCCCGCTGCGCGCGGTCCTGCGCGAGCGCCTCGGCATCCCGGTCTACGTCGACAACGACGCGACGTGCGCGGCGCTGGCCGAGGCCTACGACGACGATGGTGGGCTCGTCGCACGCCACCTCGTGATGCTCACCGTCGGCACGGGCGTCGGCGGCGGCATCGTCGTCGACGGGCGCGTCTACCGCGGCGCCACGGGCGCCGCCGCCGAGCTGGGCCACACGATCATCGGCGCCGACCTGCGGCGCGCCCCGTTTGACCACAGCGGCCACTTTCCCCAGCCGGGATCGCTGGAGGCGCTGGCGGCGGGACGCACGCTCACCGCGCTCGCGCGCGAGCACGGCATCCCCGACGGCCAGACCGCGCGTATGGCGCTCGACGGCGACCAGGCCGCGTGCGCGGCGATCGAGCTGATCGGCCGCCGCCTCGGCGTCGGGATCGCCAACGCGATCAACACCTTCGACCCCAATCTCGTCGTGATCGGCGGCGGCATCAGCGCGGCCGGCGAGCTGCTGCTCGCGCCCGCGCGCGAGGAGGCGGCACGCTTCACCCTGACCGGCGTCGGCACGCGCACGCGGATCTGCGCGGCCCGCTACGGCCCGGAGGCTGGCGTGCGCGGAGCCGCGCTGCTGGCCAGCCACGAGCTGGCGCACGAGGCGGAGCATGTGACGTCGTCCGAAGGTCGTCGCTTGCGATGACCGGAGGCCGAAACACATGAACATCGCCGTCGCTGTCGACCACGCCGGCGTCCCGCTGCGCGAAACCGTCCTCGATGCTGTGCGCGACGCCGGCCACGAGCCCGTCGACCTCGGTGAGCACGACGACTACCCGCACGTCGCGCTCAACGTCGGGAGGTCCGTCGTCGACGGCGAGACCGACCGCGGCATCCTCATCTGCGGCTCGGGTGCCGGTGTCGCCGTCGCAGCATGCAAGATCCCGGGCATCCGCGCAGCGACCTGTCACGACCACTACACGGCGGCGCAGTGCGTCAGCCACGACGACTGCAACGTGCTCTGCCTGGGCGCGCGCGTCATCGGCTCGGCGATCGCCGCCGAGCTGGCCGAGGCGTTCTGCCAGGCCCGCTTCAGCGGCGAGGAGCGCCACGTGCGGCGCCTGCGCGCCGTCTTGACGATCGAACAAGAAGGACTGGAGGCAACGTTGTGAGCGTGCTGAACGTCAACGCCCGCCTGGCCGCGCTGGTGGCGGCGGGCACGTCCCCATGGCTTGACCAGATCCGCCGCTCGCTGACCCACGGCGGCGAGCTGCGGCGGCTCGTCGAGGAGGACTCCCTGCGCGGCGTGACCTCCAATCCGGCGATCTTCGAGAAGGCGATCCTCGGCTCCGAGGACTACGACGAGCAGATCGAGACGCTCGCCCGCGCGGGCGCCCTGGCGCGGGCGATCTACCAGGAGATCGCGATCCAGGACGTCCAAGAAGCGGCCGACGTCCTGCGCTCGGTGCACGACGAGACCGACGGCACCGACGGCTTCGTCTCGCTCGAGGTCGACCCCGACCTCGCCTTCGACAGCGACCGCACGATCGCGCAGGCCCGCGAGTACTCCGAACGCGTCGGGCGCCCGAACGTGATGATCAAGATCCCCGGCACGCCCGACTGCCTACCGGCGATCGAGCAGGCGATCTACGAGGGCATCAACGTCAACGTGACGCTGCTGTTCTCGGTGCAGGCCTACGCGACAGTTGCCGAGGCTTTCATCCGCGGCCTCGAGCGGCGTCGCGAGCGCGGCCTGGACCTCGACGTGCACTCGGTCGCCTCGTTCTTCGTCTCGCGCGTGGACTCCGAGGTCGACAAGCGCTTGGAGGCGATCGGCCGCACCGACCTGCAGGGCCAGGCGGCGGTCGCCAACGCGCGCGCCGCCTACCTGCGCTTCGAAGAGCTGTTCGGAGGCGAGCGCTTCGCCGCGCTGCGCGATGCCGGCGCCCCCGTCCAGCGCCCGCTGTGGGCGTCTACCGGCGTCAAGAACCCCGCCTACTCGGAGACGAAGTACGTCGAGGAGCTCGTCGGGACCGAGACCGTCAACACGATGCCGATGCAGACGCTGCTGGCGTGCACCGAGCGCCTCGACGTCAGCGGGGAGACCGTGCACGAGGACCCGGCGCCGGTGCTCGCCGGGCTGGCCGAGGCCGGCATCGACATGAAGGACGTCACCGCCACCCTGCTGCGCCAGGGGATCGACGCGTTCGTGACGCCGATGGAGAAGCTGCTGGCCGGGATCGAGGCCAAGCGCGAGGCGATCTTCACCGGCCGCCCGGCGACGATCGACGCGTCGCTGCCCGACGAGCTCGAGCCGTTGATCGCGCAGCTCGTCAAGCGCGCCGACGAGGAGCACGTCGCGCGTCGCATCTGGGCCAAGGACGACACGCTGTGGGGTCGGCCGGGACAGGCCGAGGTCGCCGACCGGCTCGGCTGGCTGACAGCGCACGAGACGTACGCCGAGCAGATCGACGACCTCGAGGAGTTCACCGCGCAGGCCGTCGCCGACGGCTTCACCGACGCCGTCCTGGTCGGCATGGGCGGCTCGAGCCTCGCTCCCGAGGTGCTGCGCATCAGCTTCGGCGGCCGCCAGCACGATCGCCTGGCACTGCACGTGCTCGACTCGACCGATCCAGGCGCCGTGCTCGCACTACAGCGCGCGATCGACCCCGAGCACACGCTGTTCCTCGTCTCGACGAAGTCCGGCGGCACGATCGAGACGCTGTCGCTGCTCGAGCACTTCTGGAGTGATTGCCCGCACGGCGAGCAGTACGTCGCGATCACCGACCCGGGCTCCTCGCTGGAGGCACTCGCAGCACAGCGCGGCTTTCGGCGCACGTTTCTCAACGACTCCGACGTCGGCGGGCGCTACAGCGCGCTGACGTTCTTCGGCCTCGTGCCCGCGGCGCTGATGGGCGTCGACATCGAGTCCCTGCTCGATGGCGCCGGCGTCGCCGCCGAGGCGTGCACGGCCTATCACCCCAACGAGGGCAACAGCGGGCTGTGGCTGGGAACGGCGCTCGCGGCGCTCGCTATACAGGGCCGAAACAAGCTGACGTTTGTGGTAGACGAGCCGATCGCGTCGCTCGGCGTATGGGCCGAGCAGCTCGTGGCCGAGTCGCTTGGCAAGTTGGGCAAGGGAATCGTGCCGGTCACCGACGAGCCGGTCGCCGGACCGCAGGCCTACGGCGACGATCGCGTCTTCTGCTATCTGCGCGACAACGACGCTCCCAGCGAGCAGCTCGACGAGGCCGTCAAGGCGCTCGCGCAAGCCGGCCAGCCGACGGTGACGCTGTCGGCCGGCGGCCCCGAGGACCTCGGGCGGATCTTCTTCTTCGCCGAGTTCGCGACGGCGGTCGCCGGCTGGGCGCTGGGTGTCAACCCGTTCGATCAGCCCGACGTGCAGGCCGCAAAGGACATGACGGGACGAATCCTCAGCGAGCTCGAGGACGGTGGCCAGCTGGCCGAGCCCGAGAACGCCGACGACGACGCGCTGCGCGCGCTGCTCGGTGCAGCGCAGCCGCCGAGCTATGTCGCCATTCTCGCCTTCATGCACCCGGGCGAGGAGCTCGACATGGCCGTCACCGAGCTGCGCGCGACGATCCGCGAGGCGACCAGGGCGACGACGACGTTCGGCTACGGACCGCGCTACCTGCACTCCACCGGCCAGCTGCACAAGGGCGGCTCGGCAGACGGGCGCTTCCTCGTGCTCGTGCAAGACCGGCCCGAGGACATCGAGATCCCAGGCAAGCCGTACTCGTTCTCACAGCTCAAGAACGCCGAGGCCATCGGCGACCTGCAGACGCTGCGCGAGCGCGGGCGCCCCGCGGAGTGGCTGCGGCTGGATGGCGACGATGCCGCCGCGGCGATGCGCGAGCTGACGGCGCGGATCAAGGAGCTGTTGCGGCAGGGGTGAGCCGCGCGGCGACGCGCGCGCAAGCGGCGTCAGCGAGCGCCGGCCCGGGCGAGCAGATCGACCTGCTCGGGATCCGAGGAGCACGGAAACCAGATCAGCTCATCGCAGCCGGCCTGCTCGAAAGCCTGCTCGTAGGCCTTGACGGTCTGCTCGTCCTTGGCCGCGCTGGCGACGATCTGGCCCGCGTACTCGCCGAGGAAGGCGTAGTAGTCGCCGAGGTAGGACTCCGCATTGGCCTGTGCGTCGGCGCCGAGCGAGTAGTAGGCCAGTGCCATCACCCGCGGCTCGCGCTCACGACCGGCGTCGCTCCAGGCGGCGCGCATCTTCTCGCCGCCCTCGCTGAGCATCTCGGGCGTGCCGCCGCCCATGATCCAGCCGTCGCCGTGCTCGGCGGCGCGCCTGAAGGCGCGTCCACCGCGCCGCCGACGATCAGCTGCGGGGGCCATCCGGCCACGTCGGGCCCGACGCCCTCGTCCTCCGACGAGCCCGAGGATCGGGCCGACCCCGACCACACGCCCGTGATCTCGGTGAGCATCCGATCGAAGCGATCGCCGCGCGAGCCGAAGTCGGCGCCCGCAGCCGCATAGTCGTCTTCTCGGCCGCCGACGGCAATCCCGAGGACGAGCCGCCCGCCGGAGATCTTGTGCACGGAGGCCGCCTGCTTGGCGAGCATCGTCGCGCTACTGCGCAGCGGCGCGATCAGGATCGTCGTCGCAAGGCGAATCCGCTCGGTCACCGCCGCCGCCGCGGCGAGCGCCGTGAGCGGCTCGAGGTTCGGATAGGCGACGCGGTCGATCGTCCCGAGTGAGGAGAAGCTCCCCCCATCAGCCCGTCGCGCCCACTCGATCAACTGCTCGCCGCTCGTCCCCGGCACGGCATTCGCTAGCGGTCAGGATCCGGCGGTGTCCGTTTGGCGATCCTTGGCGAGATGTCCCTTGGCCGGACGTAGACTTGCTCGCCGCCGCACCTCTTCGGGCCTGCTCGCGCCGAGATAGCCCGCCTTGGTCCCGAGAGTCAACGCCGCATGCGCGGTGGCGCTTTCCGTGGCCGTGGACGAGCTACGCGGCGGGCGGCTCCTCCACCACGACGACGTGGTTGCCGTCTGGGTCGCGCAGCATGAACATGAGCGGGGCACCGGGCGTGCGCATCGGCTCCGGATCGACGTCGATGCCGCCGATGGCGCTCAGGCGCGCGTGCTCGCCCAGGACGTCCGCCGTCTCCACACCGATCGAGCTGCCGCCGGGCTCGC
>Ga0183260_10003264_pt1 | contig 13096 bp, 11 predicted proteins | sample AntDrymUQ4972206_2_FD_129768 | JGI IMG/M metagenome (GOLD analysis project Ga0183260, IMG submission 129768) | Polar desert sand microbial communities from Dry Valleys, Antarctica - metaG UQ497 (22.06) (version 2) (version 2) | ecosystem: Environmental > Terrestrial > Soil > Desert | place...
CGCCTCGATGAGGCGAGCGGAAGCCGGCGTGGCGTGCCGAACTTCCTCACTACCCATCCGGCGCCTGCTGATCGAGTGCAGGAAGTCCTCGCCTACGTCCAGAAGAACCCGACCGCTGTAGGCACGTCCGGTCGTCCTGCCGACGAAGCGGACTACCAGCGCGTCGTCGACGGCATCGTCTTCGGTGACAGCCCCAGTGACGGCATTGTTCGCGGCAACGAGTTCCTCCACCCCGACCTGCGGCTGGCACTTGCGTTCCCGAAAGGATGGGAAGTGCAGAACAGCGCGACCCAGGTCGTGGCCAAGGCCCCCGATCGCGAGAACTACATGCTCCTGACGCTGGTGCCGAATGCGAATGGATCGCTCCAGCAGATTGCCCAGGGATCGATGGCCAACGCCGGCTTTCGACAGGTCCAGGGTGAGCGCGCCAACCTCAATGGGCTCGATGCATACGTGGGGACGTACCAGGGCGCCATGCAAGGCATCGGCAACATCGTCACTGTCGCGGCGCACGTTGCTCACAACCGCAATGTCTACATGTTCGCGGGCCTTGCTCCACCGAATCAGTTCCAGGGCGCGCAGCAGCAGTTCGTCTCGAGCATCCGCTCCTTCCGTGAACTGAGCCAGGCCGAAGCGGCGAAGATCCGTCCAAACCGCGTCGACATCTACACCGTCCGCAATGGCGACACCTGGGAATCGCTCGCGTCGCGCACGGGCAATGTGGTCAAGCCGTCGACGCTGGCGATCATGAACAACTACGAACCGAACCAGCCGCCGCGTACTGGCGACCAGATCCGCATCGTGGTGGAAGGCTAGGCGCACGACAGTGCAATAATCCGCGTATGCGAAAGCTGGCGCGGAAGCTCGTCGCGATTCCGGCAGTGTTGTTCGCGGTCGGCGCCTACGTTTACCTCACCACGCCGGACGTCCGCGCTCTCAAGAGCGAGAATCCAAAGTCGACCGCGTTCATGGACCTGCGTGCACGCGAGGCCCGGGCTAAGGGTGAGGAGCCTCGCCGCAACCACCGTTGGGTCACGTACCGGCGAATTTCTCCCCAGCTGGTACGAGCAGTCCTCGTCACGGAAGACAGTGCCTTCTGGAAGCACGACGGTCTGGACTATCAGCAGATCAAGGAATCGCTGGAGGTGAATCTCGAACGCGGCGAGTTCGCGCGCGGTGCGAGCACGATCACTCAACAGCTCGCAAAGAACCTCTATCTATCCCCGTCGAAAAACCCACTCAGAAAACTCCGCGAGTTGATCATTGCGAGGCGGCTGGAAGCCGAACTGCCGAAGCAGCGGATCCTGGAGATCTACCTGAACGTCATCGAGTGGGGCAATGGTATCTACGGCGCGGAGGCGGCCGCGAGAACGTATTTCGGCAAACCCGCCGCGCAACTGAACTCGTCGGAGAGTGCGCTCCTTGCCGCCGCGATAGCGAATCCACGTTTGATGAATCCTGGCTCACCGACCGCGCGCCTGTTACGGCGTCAGCAGATGGTGATGCGGCGGATGGGGGCAGTCGAACCACCGCCGGTTCTTGCTACCGCGCCGGCCGACCCGGCCGATGCTGACGCCCTGAGCCCTGTCCTCGAACCGATACCAGCACTGCCACCTCAGGGTGCCCCGATGGTCCTGCCGGGGACCGTCGTGCCTGTGCCGAAAAAGCCCGGGGGCGGCGGCAGCGGACGCCCGTGATCGGGTCCGTAACACGCTTCCTGCTCACCTTGACACTTTCCCACGCAATTCTCTAGAGTAGGCCTACGTTTCAGCATTTCAGCTCCCCAACTGAAGCGACAAGGACGCTTGTCGGCGGATTTTCTGTGCCTCCGCCAGGCGTGTGTGTCGGCATGATCAATTACACAGAGCGCATTGCGCTCCTGATGAAGGACGTCGTCGCGCGTACACCACGACTGTCGTTCATCGATCTGAATCAGGTCATCGTCTTCGCGCGCTTCGGGCGATCGGACGCTGAGGGGGCCTTTGCCACCTGCCACTGCTTGACGCTGCCCGAGAGCGAACCCGGCTACTTCTTCTGGAAGGATCGCGAAACCGGTCAGCTGACCCGGCGATCGCCCTGGTTCGTCACCAAGTCACCGCAGGTGCAGCTCGGGACCACCCGAATCAACTACCTGATCTCTTTCGTGTTGCCGCGTTTCAGCGATCAGACGATGGCGGGGTCACGTAAGGCGGATCTCTATCGGCAGAGCGATCCGTGGATCGCGAAGCTCGATACGATCGTTCACGAGCTCTATCACATCGATCCAACCGCTACCGGCATTCGCGCGATCGAAAACGCGGATGGCAGCCGGTCCTACAAATCACACGGTCCGCTCTTCTATGAGAACGTCGCTGAGATGGTGCAGGCATATGTGGCCAGCGGTCCGGATCCGGCGCTGTGCGAGTTTCTCAAGTACGACTTTGCTGGATTGACCGAGATGTACGGCGGAGTGCTGGGGACGACCTTCAGGAATTTCCCGTCGTTCCCACAGCGCTACATGGAAACGGTTGATCTGCCGGCCACGGATCCTTGTGTCAGGGTCGAACCGCTGAAGCTGCCCTCGCAGCCGGTTATCTATACCGAGCACGACCTCCACGTCCGCCAGTTCACTGGCGACAGGTCGCGACGGCTCACCGGCGCCGCGTAGCTTTCGGTCTGCTCAGAGCAGGCGTCTCGCGCCGAGGAAGCGCGACGACCAGTAGGTCGCGCCGAGTCGCTCCACCCGCACCACGCCACTGGACGACGGCGCGTGGACAAACGAATCTCCTCCAACCACGATCCCAACGTGTGAGGCGCCGGAACCGGCCGTCGCAAAGAACACCAGGTCTCCGGCCTGGAGATCCGTAGGCGCGACGCTCCCTCCGGCTCCGTATTGCTCCGCAACCGTACGCGGCACGGGCACGCCGTGCTGCCCGAAGACGTACCAAACGAATCCACTGCAATCGAATCCGCCGGGATCCGTGCCGCCGCTCTTATAAGGAGTGCCGCGGAGCGACAAGGCGGTGCCGCTGACCTCGTATCCGCCCGTCCGGACCAGCGACGTCCCAGTCGGCCCCGCGCCGCCGTTGGGGCGACTGGCGGCCGGACGCTCTGGAGAACCCGGGCGAGGGAACGGACGCGGCGTCCCGCCTGTTGTTGCGCAGGCAGCGGAGGCAAGGACGACCACTATTAGTAGGACACGCATGTGCTTCGAGCGGATTATCGGCTAGAATAACTCAGGCTTTATGGAGCAAACACTGCTGCTTAACGCCACGTACGAGCCTCTAAAGGTCGTCCACTGGCAAAAAGCGATCACGCTTTGGTGCCAGGGGAAGGTCGAGGTTATCTCTGTGTACACCGACCGGGAAGTCCGGTCCGTGTCGTTCAGCTTCAAACTTCCTTCCGTCATCCGGCTGCTGCGCTACATCAAAATCAAGCGCAACATCAATTACGTTCCGTTCTCTCGCGCCAACATCTACGCGCGCGATGACCACTCGTGCCAGTACTGCGGAAGAGTGTTCCCGACCGCTGAACTGACGTTCGATCATGTGGTGCCGGTCGCCCAGGGCGGCCGCAAGGACTGGGAGAACATCGTCACCTGCTGCGTCGCCTGTAATCGCAAGAAGGGCGGCCGCACGCCGGTCGAGGCCGGCATGCACCTCATTCGCCTGCCTCGCCGTCCTGACAAGGCGCCGGCGATCCGAATTACGGTCGGCATGAAGAACGCGCCCGAGGGCTGGCGCGACTACTTCTACTGGAACATGGAACTGGACGAGAGTTGAGCTTCGCCGCGACAGCTCCGTTCCGTTCAGCAATGCCGCTCTGCCGTCCGACCGCGTTCACCCGCGCATCATCATGACATCCCCGCCGCCGTCCCGTATCACTGGAGTCCGTCCGCTCTGGGGGGTCGAAGGCGGCTGGCTCACGATTTCCGGCGATGGCTTCACGATGGAGCCGCTGCCGGACGTGATGATCGGCAACGTCCCGGCGAGGATCGTCGCCGGCTCCGGACGCGAGATGCGCGTCTCGGTGCCGGCGGGTCTCGATGGCGGCAGTACACCGGTGCGTCTTCAGAGCGTCCCCGGAGAGTCGGCACTGGTGCAAATCGGCGCGCCGCTGGCGACTGGCCTGCACGTCGTCGACAATCCGGCGTTCGATCGCAACGGCAATCTGTTCGTGACCTTCAGCGGTTCTCGTGGTCAGCAGTCGCCAGTGTCGATCTACGTTGTGCGCCCCGACGGATCGCGGGCGCCGTTTGTGACTGACCTGCCGAATCCGACGTCCCTTGCATTTGACCGGCAGGGCCGCCTTCACGTGTCCAGCCGCTTCGACGGCAGTGTCTACCGCATCGACGATGACGGTTCGGCGGACGTCGTGGCTACGGACCTTGGTGTCGCGTGCGGGATTGCTTTCGACGCAGGCGGGAACCTGTTCGTCGGCGACCGCGCCGGATCCATTCTGCGGGTCGAAGACGGCAAGACGTCGGTTGTTGCCTCCGTCCCGCCGAGCATCGCGGCCTTCCACCTGGCATTTGGACAGGACGGATCGCTGTTCGTGACCGGTCCAACGCTGAACACGCGAGATGCAATTCACCGTGTATCTCCGACCGGCGCCGTTGACGTTTTCTATGACGGCTTCGGGCGTCCACAGGGGATGGCCTTCGACGCAGCGGGGCGCCTCTATGTCGTGGACGCGATCGCCGGCACCGGTGGCTTATATAGGTTCGGCGCCGACGGCAGTGGTCCCGAACTACTTATCTCGGCCGGGGGGCTCGTCGGCCTCGCATTCGGCCCCTTCGGAACCCTTGCCGTCGCTTCCTCTGACACCGTGTATCGGCTGGACGCCGGCATCGGCGGGCTGTTACCCTTCACGCGTCCATGAGGTGGGAGCCGCACCGCCTTTCCGCGGGTCAGTCTGGTCATCCCGGCGGGGGGCTCGTCGGTCTAGCATCGGCCGGAAGGAACCCTCTTGGTGGCGTCACACGACACTGTCTACTGTTTCGATCTCAGACGCCGGCAGCCGCTCGATGGTGAAGTTCGCGAAGCCATACGCAATGGCGACCAGCGGGTTGATCCAGTTGAAGAACGCGAACGGTGCGTAGGTCATCGTCGCAACCCCGAGCGTCTGCGCCATGAAGGCGCCGCATGTGTTCCACGGCACGAGCGCCGAGGTCAGCGTGCCGGCATCTTCGAGCGAGCGTGACAGATTCTTCGGATGCAGGCCGCGTCGCTTGAACTCGGCGCGGAACATGCGCCCCGGCAGCACGATCGCGATGTACTGATCCGACGCGATCACGTTCATCCCCACCCCGGTCAGGATCGTGGCCGTGATCAGGCTCCCGGTCCCGCGGACCGCCCCGAGGATCGTCGCCGCGATGCGCTGGAGCATTCCGGTCGCTTCCATCACGGCGCCAAACATCATGGCCGACAGAATCAGCCATACGGTCGTGAGCATGCTGGACATGCCGCCGCGCGTCAGCAGTTCGTCGAGCGCCGCGTTGCCGGATTCGAGCTTGAAGCCGTCGAAGAGCGACATCCATGCGCCTTTCAACAGCGCGACACCCCTCGGCAGCTCGCCCGGTCCGACGTAGGTCAGCACGGCGTCCTGCTGGAACAACACCGCGAAGATGCACCCAACCAGCGCGCCGATCAGCAGCGCGGGAAAGGCCGGCATCCTGCCCGCGACCAGGCCGAGGACGACCAGCACCGGAAGCAGCACGTGCAGCCCCACATTGAACTGCGCCGCGATGGACTCCTGGATGGCGACAACCGCCCGCGTGTCGGTCGGCGTCGTGCCTGTGAAGCCGAGGATCGCGAAGATCACCAGTGCGATGAGAATGCTCGGCACCGTCGTCCACAGCATGTGCCGGATGTGCGTGAAGAGATCGGTACCCGCCATGGCGGGCGCGAGGTTGGTCGTATCCGAGAGGGGAGACATCTTGTCGCCGAAGTAGGCGCCCGAAATGACGGCGCCGGCCGCGAGGCCAAGGTTGAGCCCCTGCGCGGTCGCGATGCCGATCAGCGCCACGCCGACGGTGCCGGCCGTGGTCCACGAGCTGCCGGTCGCCAGTGAAACGAAGCAGCAGATCAGGCAGGCGGCGGCAAAGAAGATGGATGGCGTGAGCAGGGACAGGCCGTAATAGATCATCGTCGGCACTGTCCCGGCGAGGATCCAGGAGCCAATCAGTGAACCGACGACCAGCAGGATCAGCACTGCGCCGAGCGACAGCGAGATGCCATGGACGATGCCGCGCTCGATCTCTTTCCACGTGAAGCCGTTGGCGGTCCCGATGATGATGCCGACGGCGGCGGCCAGGATCAGGGCGATCTGGCTCGGCCCTCCGGACGACCCGTCACCGAACAGATAAACGCTCGCGGCAAGCAGGCCGATCAGCACAAGGACCGGGATGAGCGATTGCAGAAGGCTGGGCGCCCTCCCCGATGTCGTCTCCATTCATGGACTCTACCGCAACTGATGGGTTGGGCGTACTCACCTGTCGCCCGGTCGCGTGATAAAATCGCTGTTTTGCTGACCTCGAAAATTCCTCACCTCTGAACATGGCGCACGACTGGATCGCGGTCCGCGGGGCCCGGGTCCATAACCTGAAAAACATTGATGTCGATATCCCACGCGACAAGCTCGTCGTTCTGACGGGTCTGTCGGGTTCGGGAAAGTCGTCGCTTGCCTTCGACACGATTTACGCGGAAGGCCAGCGCCGCTATGTCGAATCGTTGTCGTCGTACGCCCGTCAGTTCCTCGAGCAGATGGAGAAGCCGGACGTCGATCTGATCGATGGTCTCTCGCCCGCCATCGCCATCGAGCAGAAGACGACCGGGTCGAACCCGCGATCCACCGTCGGCACCGTAACTGAGATCTACGACTACCTGCGCCTGCTGTTTGCGAACATCGGCGTGCCGCACTGTCACCTGTGCGGACGGGAGATCGCGTCGCAGTCGCTCGAGCGGATCGTCGACATGGTGATGCTCGCGCCGAACGACGAGCGGGTGAATGTGCTTGCCCCGATCGTCCGCGGACGCAAAGGGGAGTTCAAGAAGGAGCTCGCCGGGCTGCGCGCGAAGGGATTCACCAAGGTTCGTGTCGATGGTCAGATGCGTTCTCTCGATGAAGACCTGAAGCTCGATCGTCGACGCAATCACACGATCGAGATCGTGGTTGATCGCCTGGTGATCAAGAGCGGCGGCGAACGGCGCCTCGCCGAGTCGGTCGAGATCGCGCTCAACCTCGCCGAAGACATCGTCATCATCAACACCCTGGACGGCGGCGACCGGTTGTTCTCTCGTCGTCTCGCGTGCACGTTCTGCGGCGTGAGCATGCCGGAGATGACACCGCGCGCCTTCTCGTTCAACTCGCCGCACGGAGCCTGTCAGGAGTGCCAGGGCCTCGGCGCCGTCTACGACTTCGATCCGAGCCGGCTGGTGCCGGACGAGTCGCTGTCCCTGCAGGACGGCGCCATTGCGCCGTGGGCCAAAGGCGATCGCAAGCTGGTGCGCGAGGCCCTCGCGACACTCAGTCGCACTTTCGGGATCGACCTGGCGCTGCCGTTCAGACGGTTGCCGCGAAAGATCCGGGATCTCGTGTTCTCCGGCGCTCCGGCCAAGCGCCCCTCAGAGGCATCGGCCGACACAGAGCCGAAGAAGGCAAGGAAGACCACCGACGCGAGTCCTTTCGGATCCGGGTTTGAAGGGTTGATTCCAAACCTGCGGCGACGGTACGAGGAAGGCACCTGGCTCGACCAGGAGAATCTCGAGCCGTATCGTTCGCTGCGTCCTTGCCCGACCTGCGCGGGCGAGCGGTTAAAGGCGCAAAGTCTTGCGGTCCGCGTGAAGGGTCGCACCATCTCGGAGTATGTGAACCTCGCCATCAGTGAAGCCGTACACGTCTTCGATGGTATCGAGCTCACCGATCGCGAGGCGCTGATCGCCAGCCGCATCATGCGGGAGATCACGGACCGCATCCACTTCCTGGACGATGTCGGCGTCGGGTATCTGAGCCTGGCGCGGAGCGCCGCCACGCTGTCGGGCGGTGAGGGACAGCGCATCCGACTCGCCACTCAGATCGGGTCGAACCTCACAGGCGTCCTCTACGTGCTGGACGAGCCGTCGATCGGCCTGCATCAGCGCGACAACCGGGCATTGCTCGCGACGCTCGCGCGCCTGCGCGACCTCGGCAACACCGTCCTCGTCGTCGAACACGACGAAGAAACGATTCGCACAGCGGACTACGTCGTCGACCTTGGCCCCGGGGCCGGAGAACACGGCGGAGAGCTCATCTTTCAAGGGCCGCCGGCCGGGCTGCTCGCCAACGGCAATAATTCCCTCACGGGTGCGTATCTCCGCGGCGAGATGAGGATTCAGACGCCGGGCAACAGGCGGAAGCCGACTCGGGGCGAGCTCGTCATTCGTGGCGCACGCGAGAACAACCTGAAGGATGTCGACGTCTCGATTCCGCTCGGTGTTCTTACTACCGTCACCGGTGTGAGCGGATCGGGGAAGTCGACGCTGATCAACGAGATCCTCTATCGGTCGCTGGCCCGTACATTTTTCCGGGCAGGTGACGAACCGGGCGCGCACTCAGGAATCGACGGCGTGGATCAGCTCGACAAGGTCATCCAGATCGACCAGTCGCCCATCGGCCGTACGCCGCGATCGAACCCCGCAACCTACACCGGGCTGTTCACGTTCATCCGGGATCTGTTCGCGATGCTGCCTGAAGCCAAGGCGCGAGGCTTCCGGCCTGGTCGTTTCTCCTTCCACGTGAAAGGCGGGCGGTGCGAGGCGTGCCAGGGAGATGGGGTGATCGCGATCGAGATGCACTTCCTGCCGAACGTCTACGTCACCTGCGAGCAGTGCAAGGGGCGGCGTTACAACCGCGAGACGCTCGAGATTCAGTATCGCGGCAAGTCGATCGCTGATGTCCTGGATCTCACGGTCGATCAGGCGCTGCCGCTGCTCGAGAACTTTCCGCCGATCGCCAACAAGCTGCGAACGCTGCAGGACGTTGGTCTTGGCTATCTCCAGCTCGGGCAGTCAGCAACGACCTTGAGCGGCGGCGAAGCTCAGCGGGTAAAGCTGTCGAAGGAGCTGTCACGCCGCGGCACCGGACAGACGCTCTACATCCTCGATGAGCCGACCACCGGGCTTCACTTCGCCGACACTCACAAGCTCCTCGATGTGTTGAACAAGCTCGTTGACCAGGGCAATACGGTTGTCGTCATCGAGCACAATCTCGACGTCATCAAATCGGCGGATCACGTGATCGACCTCGGGCCGGAAGGTGGCGCCGGTGGCGGACGAATCGTGGCCACCGGGACTCCTGAGAAAGTAGCAAGCAGCCGAGAATCCTTTACGGGGCATTTCCTCGCCGAGATTCTCGGATCCCAGCGCGAGGTCAATCCCTCCGAAGCAGCCGGACCGGACGCGGCCGCCCAACCGGGTGGCAGGGCACCGGGCAAGCGGCCACGCAAGCGAGCGGAAGCATCATGAACACATGGTCGTCCGCCAACATGCGTGAAATAGGCATCGGCAGCAACCTGGGAGGTGGTATGTCTTCATCAGGCGCGCACACGCTGCTGTGGTGTATTAGCCACACTTTCGAGTTTCAAGGCTGTGGCTCCCCAGCCACATCCGCGCCGGAGTCGGTATCGCATCAATCAAGGTCAAACTCGTTAAAGTCCTACCAGGCAATAACTTACGGCTCGAATTTTTGTCTCAAAAAGCATGGCAGAGGCTTTGCTGAGCTCGGGGTGACTCCCCAAGTTCGCCTAGAGAGGCTATGAACGCTCAGCGCACCCTTCGCCGCCACGTCTCCTGCACCGGGATCGGACTCCATTCCGGTAACAAGGTCACCCTTTCGCTGAAGCCGGCCCCGGCCGACTATGGCATCCGCTTCCATCGCACCGACCTCGGCGTGGAGATACCCGCAACCATCACGCATCTGCGTGGCATGCAGCAGTATCAGACCGGCCTGGCTCGCGAAGCGGTCTCGGTCGAGACGGTCGAACACCTGCTCGCAGCGCTGAGCGCGCTGAGGATCGACAACGCGATCGTCGAGGTGAATCACCCCGAAGTGCCGATCATGGACGGCAGCGCCGCTCCGTGGGTCCACTTGATCGTCAACGAGGCTGGTGTCAAGAAGTTGTCGGCGCCGCGCCGCTACCTCAAGGTCCTGCGGCCTATCTCGCTGGCCCAGGGCGACAAGCGCATCTCCCTCTATCCCGCGGATCACCTCAAGGTGACCTACAGCATCAGCTTCGATCATCCGCTGCTCCGTCATCAGTCGCGGACGATGAAGATCACGGAAGAGAGCTTCGTCGAGGACATCGCTCCGGCGCGGACGTTCGGCTTCCTCAAGGAAGTCGAGATGCTTCGGCAGCGCGGTCTGGCTCTCGGTGGCTCGCTCGACAACGCCATCGTCCTCGGGGAAACGGGCGTCCTCAACAACACCCTCCGTTTCGAGGACGAGTTCGTCAGGCACAAAATCCTTGACGCGATCGGCGACCTGTCGCTGGTCGGCCATCCGGTGCTCGGTCATCTTGTGGCGCATCGCGGCGGCCACGCGCTGCACACCGCGTTCGCGGCAAAGATCCTGGAAGAACGGGATGCCTGGAAGCTGGTGGATGCGCCGGTTGATGCGGAAGTCAGCCGTCCGGTGGGATCCCGGGTGGGTGCGGCGCGGCTGGCGAACTGAAGGCTGGAACGCTCTAAAGTCGTGGGCCCGGCCTGACAAGGTCGGGCCTTCGTATGTACGGCTACTGTTCGACCGTCGTCGCGTCCGTGTTGGCCAGCTTCTTCATGTACGCAGCGAGCCTCTCGTTCTCGTACGAGACGAAGTTGAGGAACAGGCTTTCCGAGAGATACTGCCGGCGCTCGTCGTCGGTCATCTGCTCGATCACCTGTTGAATCTCCCGGGACGTGTCCTCGAACGAGTATTCGAGGTTCGGGTTGGCCGTCAGTTCCTTGTACAGGGTTTCGAGGACGGTCAGCAGGTCCCCGTCGATCGGCACGTCGGCACCGCTGGTCAGCTTGATATTACGCATCGGCTAGGCTCCGAAGCTTTTGACGGCGCTGGGCTCATCGGGGTGTACCTCGATGAAGTTCTGCGCGCCGGTCATGGTCAGCATCGTTTCGACTCGCTTTTGGACCCCGGCGAGCTTCAGCGCACCGCCCGCGGCGCTGGCCTGACGGTACAAATCCATCAGGCAGCCGATCGTGGCGCTGTCCACGTATCCGACCTCGCTCAGATCGACGACGAGCTTCTTCTCGCCGGCGGTGAGGAGCTGGGTCACGACGGTGGAGAACTCCGACAGAAGGGGGTACATCAACCGCGACTCGCCGACGCGAACGATGGAGACGCCGTTGGCTTGTTCGGTGCTCAGGTTCATTCCTACACTCCGGAACGCCGGCTACGCGCTCGCGAGGGAAGCCCGCGAAGGCGCTGCGCCGACTGTTTATCCTGCAGACGTTTCAGTTGCCGGGCCAGCTCGATGCGGCCGCGGTTGATCCGCGACTTGACGGTGCCTTCCGGCAGTTCGAGCTTCTCTGCGATCTCCTGGTACGACAGCTCCTGCAGGTCGCGCAGGACCACCGCCGTGCGCAGTGTCACCGGCAGCGTCTGCAGGGCCTCTCGCAACGTCGCGCGAAGATCCTGGTGCTCGGCCACCGCATACGGTGTGCGGTCGCTGGAGGCCGGCTGCAGATCGGCGGTGTCGACTTCGCGCGCGATCGTCTGCCGTTCCTTGCGCACGCTCCGATAGTGGTCGATGCAGAGGTTCCGGCTGATGCTGACGATCCACGTCTGGAAATTGGCGCGGCGATCGAACGTGGCGAGCGCCTTGAAGATCTTGATGAAGATGTCCTGCGTGAGATCTTCGGCTTCCTCATGTTTGCCGACGAACTTGTAGGCGACGTTGAAGACCTTGCGCCTGTTCTGTCGGACGATCTGCTCCCACGCGACCTGGTCCCCCTTGAGACACTGCTCGATCAAACGGTCGGGCGTCGCCGGCTGTGCGGCGGGTGAATCAACGGACATGCGTCATCTGACTGAAATCAGGCGGGAAACAACGGAATGATATCAGATAAGATTGGCGGATTCATCGTGACGCCAACCGGATTCCATAGAGAGGGAGGCGCGCTCGTCTGCGACGAGGTGCCTCTTCGAGACATCGCCGCGGCGGAAGGCACGCCGCTCTACGTCTACAGCGCCAGCGTGATCGCCGAGCGCTTCAGGGCGATCGCGGAAGCGTTCGCAAGCTATCCGCACGCGTTGCACTACGCGCTCAAAGCCAACTCGACCCTCGCGATTGCCCGCCTGCTGCGCAGCCTTGGCGCTGCCGCCGATGCGAACTCGGGCGGCGAGATCGACGTCGCTCTGCGCGCGGGGTTCATTCCCGCGCAGATCGTCTTCACCGGAGTGGGCAAGACACAGGCCGAGCTGGCGCAGGCGATCGACCTCGGCGTCATGACGATCAACGCCGAATCGGCCGGCGAGATCGAGCGCATCGATGCACTGGCGATCGCTCGACAGGTTCGCGCGCGTGTCGCTTTACGGGTGAACCCGGACATCGACGCGAAAAGTCACCCGCACATCTCTACCGGACTCAAGACCAACAAGTTCGGTGTGCCGATCGATGCCGTTATTGATCTGTGCCGGCGGTTCGCGCACGCGCGCGGCGTAGAAATCGTCGGCCTTCACATTCACCTGGGTTCTCAGATGACCGACCTTGCGCCACTCCGAAAGGCCTCGGAAGCGCTGGTCAGACTGTCGCGCGAGCTGCGCGACCTCGGCGTCATCGTCGATCACGTCGACCTCGGTGGCGGCCTCGGCGTTTCATACGACGGATCACCCGTCCCGAGCGCACGAGACTACGCCGACGCGCTGCTGCCGGCCGTTCGCGATTCGGGTCTCAAACTGATCCTCGAACCCGGCAGGAACATCATCGGCCCGGCCGGTGTTCTTCTGTCGCGGGTCATCGACGTCAAGCCACAAGGCGACGGACGTCACTTCGTCATCCTTGACGCCGGCATGACCGAACTGATCCGCCCGATGCTCTACAACGCTTTTCACCGCATCGAGCATGTCGAGACTCTCGATCGTCCCG
>Ga0183260_10003265_pt1 | contig 13094 bp, 13 predicted proteins | sample AntDrymUQ4972206_2_FD_129768 | JGI IMG/M metagenome (GOLD analysis project Ga0183260, IMG submission 129768) | Polar desert sand microbial communities from Dry Valleys, Antarctica - metaG UQ497 (22.06) (version 2) (version 2) | ecosystem: Environmental > Terrestrial > Soil > Desert | place...
CGTCTCCGTGACTCCGCGTCTCCGTGATGTGCCCTGCTCCGTGCGCTCCGCCTGCTCCGTGCCCCGCAGTTTCCCACGTGGTGCGCCGCGATCACAGCGCGTGGGGCCGCTCCCAACTCCCAAGGCCCCAACTCCCAACGCCCAAGGCCCAACTCCCTAGGCTCAACTCCCAACCTCCAACTCAACGTCATCCGAACTGAAGACAGCGCGAAGCGGGAAGCTCGAAGCAGAAAGCGGGAGCCTGGAAGCTGGGAGCAGGAAGCGGGGAACTGGAAGCGGGAACCGTCAGCAGCAGTGTTCCAGCCCCGGCGCCGTTGGTAGAATCGTGAGCTTGTGAAGAGAAAGCACAAGCCCGACGCCGGGCCGCTGCCGACCAGGGACGGCCTCGAGCCGGTGTCGGAGCTGACCACCAACCGGCTCTCGGTCTACCTGCGCTGCCTGAACACCCTCGACAGCGCAGGGGTGAGGACGATCTCGTCACAGGCGCTCGCTGACGAGTTCCACCTGAATGCGGCCCAGATCCGCAAGGATCTCGCGTACTTCGGGGAGTTTGGCGTCCGCGGCGTCGGCTATTACGTCAAGGAGCTCCGCGCGCACCTCCGCCAGATTCTGGGACTCGATAGGCGTGTGCGGGTCGCGATCATGGGGGCGGGCAACCTCGGGCTGGCACTTGCCGACTACCCGGGCTTCCGGACCGATGGCTTCGAGATCGCCGCCCTGTTCGATACGCAGGCGGAGAAGATCGGGCAGCGCTCGCGCAGCGGCATTCCCATCCACGATCTTCGGCTGTTCCGGCGGACGGTCCGCCGCGAGCGAATCCGGATCGCCGTCATTGCCGTTCCGGCCGCGGCCGCCCAGTCGGTCCTGAACGAGGTCGTGGGGGCTGGCATCAAGGCCGTGCTCAATTTTTCGCCGGGTGCGCTGACCGTACCTGCCGACGTGAAGGTCAAGAGTGTGGATCTGACCGTCTCGCTCGAGAGCCTTTCGTTCTTTCTCGCACAGGGAGATGTCGATGGCCCGTAAGCCCCGTCCGCGCCTCTCGCATCTCGACGACACGGGGGCGGTCCGCATGGTTGACGTGGGGAATAAGCCCGTTACGGCCCGGGAGGCCGTTGCGCGGGGGCGGATCACCCTGTCCCGGGAGGCCCTCCGCCAGGTCCGGGGTGGTGTGCTGAAGAAAGGAGATCCGCTGCAGGTCGCGCGGCTGGCCGGCATCATGGCCGCCAAGCGCACAGCCGACCTGATCCCCCTGTGCCATCCGCTGCCACTGTCACATATCGACGTGCAACTGCTGCCGGGGCGTGACGGCTACACCATCGAGGCCCGCGCGAAGACCAGCTCCCAGACGGGTGTGGAAATGGAAGCGCTGACTGCGGTGGCCGTGGCCGCCCTCACCATCTACGACATGGTCAAAGCGGTCGACAAGACAATGGTGATCGGGGAGATCCGGCTCGTGGAGAAGCGTGGGGGACGGAGCGGACACTACTACAAGGCGTGAGGGCGTCGCCCCGGGCTCACATTCTTCGCGGGTAGGGCGTGCGGGCCGCCTGCCAGCGCCGCTTCACCGCCCGCACGATCCAGGCCCCGAACACGAGGATGAGGATGACCCCGGTGATGACGATGAGCGCCGCCAGCACCGGATACTTCAGGGCGATCATGCCCAGCGAGACCACGAACACGTCCTCACCGACGCTCAGCATCCAGTTCGAGAACGGCTCCGGGCTGGTGTTCGCGACGGCGCGGGTGCCCGCCTTCGTGAAGTGTGTCCCGGCGGCAAGGGTGCCGCCAAGGAGTGCGACCATCCCTTCCATGGCCGGACTTGCCTCGCCAAGCGTGCCCACCGCGATGAGCGCCCCACCGATGGGACGGATGATCGTGTGGAGCGCGTCCCAGGCGGAGTCGACCCAGGGGATTTTGTCGGCGAAGAACTCGACCACGTAGAGCACCAGCGCGGCGCCGATCACGACGTCGTTGTCGAAGACCTGATACTGCTCCGGCAGCGCCACCCACCCGTACCGGGAGGCAAGGCCCAGCAGCGCGGCGGTTGCGTACAGGTTGATCCCCGCGGCAAACGAGAAGCCGAGCGTTCGACCCAGTCCGGCAAGAACCTCGATCATCGCCCTTCAGTCTTTCAACAGGCGTTCCACTTCGGCGCGCACCTTGGCGATCAGCTTATCCCGATCGTCCAGCGTCAGACCTGCGGTTTCGACAGGCGGGCCGAACGCCACCCGGACAGTGACCGGGCGGATCCAGGGACTCCCCTTCCGCATCGCCTCACGCGCCCCTTTGATGGCCACCGGCACGACAGGCGCCCCCCCTTTGAGGGCCATGATGAAGCCTCCCTTTCTGAACGGGAGGAGGGCGCCCGTCCGGCTGCGGGTCCCCTCCGGGAAGATCAGGAACGAGTTGCCCTCGCGCAGCGCCTCGGCGGCACGGTCGATGGCCGGAAGGCTCTGGTCAGGGTTTCCGCGCTCGAGCGGTACGAACCCGGCCAGGTCCCACGCACGCGTGAGCACCGGGAGGCGCCGGAGTTCCGCCTTGTAGAGAATCCGCAGCCGTGGAAACAGGGGGCTCAGGGCATCGAACAGGATTGGCGGTTCCACGTTGCTCGCGTGGTTCACGGCGTACACAGCGGCGCGGCCGGGGTCGACATGCTCGATCCCGGAGACGGTATACCGGATCCCGCTCAACAGCAGGCCCAGCCGCACGCCTATGTGTCCCACGCGATAGAGCAGCCGGGGGCTTCCGACGATCAGCGCCAGCAGGACGAAAGGGGAACCCACCAGGAGCACGTACAGGGAGACGGAGACGTACGTGACGATCGAGCGGAGAGGGGTGATCACCGGCGGTTCATGCGCACGAAAAAGGCCGGAGCCCGCGGGCGTCCGGCCTTTTCATGAGTGCTGCTGTCGCGCGGCCTATGACGCGCGGGCCGTGCGGCGTGCTGACACGCGGGTGGTCGGCACCGGAATGGCCTTGGTGGCCTTCGCGCGCGCGATCGAGCGGTTCTTCATGGTGAAGCAGCGCTCGAGCGCCAGTTCGACCTTTTCCTCGATTTCAGTGCTCTTCTCGTGCGCCACCTCGGAAATCTCGGAGATGACCAGGAATTTCGCCCTGTCGAGCATCCGCTTCTCCCGGAACGACAGGTTCTTCGACCGCGCGAGGAAGGTCAGGCTCTTGAGCACTTCCACGACGTCGTAAATCGAGCCGGTGCGCATGCGGTCCGAATTGTCCTTGAAGCGTCCTTTCCAGTTCTGGTGACTGTCGATCTTGCCATCGCCGAGCAGCGAGAACAGCCGCTCGATTTCCTCGTCGCCGATGGCGCGCCGAAGGCCGACACCGTCGACATTGTCCACCGGCACGAGCACGGTTGTCTCGTTGGCCACCATCTTGAGATGATAAAAGCCGCAGGTGGTGCCGAGGATGGTTTTGGTTTCAACGCCTTGAACGACGCCGAGTCCGTGATTTGGGTAAATGACCTTGTCACCGACCTGGAATGTCACATGTCCCCCACTGAAGTAAGGTAGCTAGGTTCGGGTTGGGTGTGCGCTAACAAAGCAGTGAGATGTAGTATAGCGGAATTTCAACGGCTGGGCAACGGGACCTTGCGGAAAGGCTGGACTTTTTGCACATTTCCCGCATTTGTGCCTCTGAGTCCAAATTGCCGGCGCCCTCTAAAACCTTCGGGCACCTGAGGTTGGAGCCAAATGCCAGGGCTTTTCCGCTGCTGGTTCCCGCTCGGCTCATCCGTTCGGTAGCGCGATGAACATCCCCGTTCTTGCGCTCCTCGCCACCCTTCTGCTCGCCGCCCAGATCCTCGCCCCATACGTCCCGAGCCCGCACGACGTCGTCGACCGCATGCTCACGCTCGCCGCCGTCACAAAAGACGATGTCGTGTACGACCTGGGGTCGGGAGACGGGCGGATTCCGATCGCCGCGGCAAGAACGTACGGGGCACGGGGCGTCGGACTCGACATCGACCCGCGCCGAATCGAGGAGTCCCGGGCCAACGCCAAAGCCGCAGGGGTCGAACACCTCGTCGAGTTCCACCAGCAGGACGTGCTGACTGCCGACGTGTCGGGGGCGACGGTCGTGACTCTCTACCTGCTCTCCTCGTCGAACGTGCAGCTCCGCCCCCTTCTCACACGCGGGCTCAAGCCGGGCGCCCGTATCGTGTCTCACGCCTTCAGCATGGGCCCGGCATGGCCCCCCGAGAGGGTGAACCGGTTCACCACAGCGAACGGAGACGAGATCACGCTCTATCTGTGGAAGGCGGACGGGATCGTCAGGCCCTGAGAGCTCGCCGGCGGAACGGCGCGTTCAGGAGGAAGGGTCAGGCAGCCGCGTATCGGCCGAGGGCGAGCTCGACGATCTCCTCTACCAGATCGGTGTACGTCCGGCCTGTCCGGCGTGCGGCCATTGTGAACTCGGCCTTCGAGGCGAGCCAAGGGTTCGGGTTGGCCTCAATCACCGCCACGCGCCCGTCAGGACGCAGGCGCATGTCGATGCGCGCGTAGTCACGCAGCTCGAGCGCCTGATAGACGGCGAGCGCAGTCGTTTGCAGGAGCGCGACGGTCTCCTCCGGCAGATCATCGGGGATGACCGCCTTCGTGTCGCGATACGCCCCCGTGCCCTTCCCCCACTTCACCTCTGCGCCCGCGATGCGCGGACGCCCCTCCGGCAGCTTCGACAGATCGAGCTCGACGACCGGCAGCGCGAGCGGGTTGTCGTTGCCGAGAATCCCGACGTACATCTCGCGCCCCTCCACGTATTCCTCGATGAGCACCGGGGAATTGAAGTTCGCGTGAAGCCAGTCGATCCGCTCCATCAGCTCCCGGATGGAAGACACCACGGCATTGAACTCGATCCCGATGGACCCGTCCTCCCGAGCCGGTTTCACGATCACCGGAAACTCGAGATCGTGCGAGAAATCGAGGCGCCCCCGGTACGAGCGCGCGAACACCGGCGTGTGGACGCCGTGGAACTCGAGAATCTTTTTCGCGACCCCCTTGTCCTGCGCGTAGAGGAGGCCGTGAGACCCGGAGCCGGTGAAGCGCTTCTCTATCAGTTCCAGGTAAGCCGCAATGCAGTAGTCCGCCATGTCGTTGCCGGCGAACGATTCAGCGAGGTTGAACACCAGATCGCAGTCGATGCGCGCGAGTGCGTGCAGGCTCTTGAGCGATCCGTCGAGCACGTGGAGGGTGGCGTGGTGTCCGCGCTTGCCGAGTGCTTCCGCAACTTCGTCCTCGACTTCGCGCTTGTCCAGGCTGCGGGTAAGTGGCGCCTTGTCGGCTGTCGCGGCGCCCGATGCATCGCCGGGTCCCTGCCAGCGATCGTAGATGACCAGGATGTTCAGTGTGCCCACGCTGGCTGCCGATTATATGGCGAACCGACGCCATGAACGGCCGCTCCGTCGTGCGCGACGTTCCTCTTGCAGCTCTTACGCGCCGTACGCATCGTCTTCAAGCAGCGGGCGCAGGAACGTGCGTACGCGTGCGAGCTCGATCTCCACGGCGGCAACCTGTTCCTCGATGCCTTCGAGATCACCGGTCCTGGCCGACGCCTCCACCGATCGCAGGAGCTCGGCCAGCAGTGTGGCCCCGCACGCGCCCGCTGCTCCGGCAGCCCTGTGCGAGAGCACGTGTATGTCGGCGGGGCTCGAAGGGGTGACGGCCCGCAGCTCGGCGACCGTGTTCGAGGTGTGGGTGATGAACGACTGGACGAGGGAGCGCAGCCCTTCAGGCGTGCCATCCGAGAAACCTCGCAGCCGCGTCAGGTCAGCGGGATGACTCATCGTGACGAACCACGAGCCGTTTCACTTCTGCCGCCAGCGCTGTCCATGACAAGTCCGCTTTCACGTAGTATCCGGCCGCGCCCGACTGCAGCGCTCTCTGACGGTCTTCGTCCCCGGACGATCTTCCTTCAAACCACGCAGCACGGCAATGCCGTGGTCCGACAGGTGGCGAGAACTGGCAGCTCCCGAAGATCTGGCGTATCTTACAGGCCAGGATGGAGGAGCATTCCGCCCCTGACGGGGGCATCATGTCCGAACGGCGGGACTCAGGCAGTGACGTCGAGGCGGCCAGGACGGACGAACGCCGCGTGCTCGCGAGAACGCTGCACGACGAAGTGGGGCAGCTCCTGACGGGAGTTCGCCTGGAGCTGGCGGCCGCCGTCGAGCGCCTCAAAGGGGCCGCCGTTCCCGACTCCGGGGTCATCGTCGATCGTCTTCAGGCCGCCGTCGGGCTCGTTGATCTCTCCGCGCGGGCCGTCCGCGAGCTTGCCGGCACGCTCCGGCCTCCGGTTGTCGGACAGGAAGGACTGGTGGCGGCCGTGCGCTGGGAGGCCTCCGTCTTTGCGCACCGCGCTGGACTCCGCTGCGAGGTCAGCGCCGACCCTGTGAACCCCTCTCCGGGCCAGGAGACGGTGCTGTTGCGGATCCTCCTCGAGGCGCTCACCAATGTCGCGCGGCACGCCGGCGCAAGCGCCGTGTCGATCAGGCTGCGACAGAGCCGGGCGAGGCTCATTCTCCAGGTGCGGGACAACGGTGAGGGCCTGCCCGCGATGGTCGACCGGGCTCCCACCAGCCTGGGCCTTCTCACGATGCGCGAGCGCGCGGCTGCCCTCGACGGGCAGATTTACGTCACCCGGATGCGAACAGGCGGCACACGGCTCGTCGTCAGCCTGCCCCTTGAACCAGTGCTCCAGACCCAAGGAAGCCATGCCTAGGATCCTCATCGTCGATGACCACCCGATCGTCAGAGAGGGGCTGGTGCGGGTGCTGTCTGCCGCGATTGCCGATGCGCACCTGGAAACGGCTGCACGTGCAGCCGACGCCATGGAGCAGATGCGCGAGTCACCATGGGATCTGGTGCTGCTGGATATCTCGTTGCCGGACCAGGATGGCACCGTGCTGCTACGCGAGTTGCGTCAGAGCTTTCCCGCAGTGCCCGTGCTCGTCGTCAGCATGCATCCTGCAGCACAGTTCGCTCATCACGCGATGCAGGCGGGGGCCCACGCATACGTGTCCAAGGGGAGCCCGCCGCACGAGATCATCAGGGCTGCCCGGGCCAGCCTTGCCGGGGAGCAGTACGTTCCGGCAGGCGCTCAGCTCCCGCCGGGGGAAGTGACGACTCCCCTGCCGCACGAAACACTATCGGCACGCGAGTATCAGGTGCTCTGCCTGATGGGACGGGGGCGCACCGTGACCGAAATTGCGGAGGAGCTGAGGCTCAGTGTGAAGACCGTCAGCACGTACCGCGCCCGCATCCTCGAGAAGATGTCGATGCGCACGAGCGCCGAGCTGGTGCGCTATGCCGTAGCGCACCACCTGGTCAGCTGGCAGCCTGCCTAGGCTCTCCCTTATCCCGCCTTCGGGACCGGCGCCTTCGGGACCGGCGCCTGTCCGGCGAAGATGCGATCCAGCCTCGTGGACACGTCCTTCAGATACGCGGCATCCCCGCCCGACAGTTCCGTCGTGACGTCGCCGGCGTAGCCGATCTCCCCCAGCGCACGACGCACCTCCGGCCAGTCGATGTCTCCCTCACCCAGGTTGTTCCAGGCAAACCGTCCGTTCCGCCGATCGAAGCTGAAATCCTTGACGTGCACCTTGACGATGCGCGGGCCGAGCGTGCGGATCCAGTCCTGCGGGAAGGCATAGAGGACCACGTTGCCGACATCGAAGTACGCCTTGACCAAGGGGGAGTCGAACTCGTCCACGTAGCGCGCGAACTCCAGAGGGCTGAGCAGGAACTTGTTCCAGACCTCTTCGATGGCGATCACGACTTTCATCTCTGCGGCCTTGGGCACGAGCCGCTCCCGGATGACCTGCTGGGAGCGCGTCCACGCATCCTTGTACGAGGTGTTCGCATCGACAACGGCGGGGACGAGCAGCACGGTGTCCGCACCCCAGAGAACGGCGTTCCGAAGCGACGTTTCCATGCCGCGGACGCTGCGCTGCACGACGTCAGGGTCGGAACTCGACAGCGGCAGGTCCCAATGATCGACGTTCATGACGGAGTGCACCGGCAGTCCGGTCTTCTGGGACGCCTCCTTGACCTCCGCAGCCTCCCCCTCGCTTGTGATGGTCCGCATCTCAATCGCCTCGAAGCCGACTTCCCGCGCGAGCGCAAACCGGCGCTCGTACGAGAGGTCGCGAGGCAGCATCGTGACGAGCACGGACTTTCGCATGCCCGTGCGCTTGGGAGCCCCGCCCGCCGCGGCACCCTGCGCCGCCGCATCAGCCGTTGAGGGCAGGCGCGCCACGGCGCCGGCGGCAATCAGAGACTTGAGAAACGTCCGGCGGTTGTCCATCGATCCTCTCCCTTGCTGACTGATGAGGGCTTCCTCGAGAGCCCGGCAGCGCAGCTCGTGTTGACGACTCCTCTTATTGTATCGAGCGCGTATCGGACGTGCTCCCGGCCTCCGGTGGCGCTTCGCTGGGAACATCCCCTGACGCAAGCAGGGGATGATGATGGAGACGAGCGGTGCACGGGCGGCCATCGCGCCCTACAGAGACACGGGATTGAGCTCGGGCGGCTCGTTGGGCTCCGTTTGACCGGCCTGCCGTCCGCGCGGCAGCTTGATATCCCAGGCGAGGCCCAGTGCCTGAAGCGTTCGGATGCCCATCCAGTTGAGATCCATCTCGTACCACGCAAGCCCGTGACGAGCGCTGGTCGGGTGGGCATGGTGGTTGTTATGCCAGCCCTCTCCAAATGTCAGCAGCGCCACCCACCAGTTGTTGGTGGAATCATCGCGGGTTTCGAAGCGACGGGACCCCCACTTGTGCGTGGCGGAGTTCACGAGCCACGTTGCATGAAGGCCAAGCGTGGTGCGGAAGAAGATGCCCCACAGGACGTAGGGGACGCCGCCATACGCCAGCAGGCCGAGACCGACGATCACGTTGGACGTCCAGTGCCATTTGGAGAGCGCCACGTGGACGCGGTCACGCGCGAGATCCGGGACGTACCGCGCGAGTACCGACGAGTCGTGGTGCATGCCGGCGCCGTGGAGGATCCAGCCCATGTGCGCCCACCATGTTCCCTCGCGCGGCGAGTGGGGATCTCCCTCCACGTCAGAGTGCTGGTGGTGAATGCGATGCGTGGCGACCCAGAAGATCGGACCACCCTCGAGCGCCAGGGTCCCACACCAGGTCAGGAAGTACTCCAGCCACCTGTGTGTCTTATAGCCGCGGTGCGTCAGCAGCCGGTGATAGCACATGCCGATCCCCAGCATGCCGGCTACGCAGTAGAGGATCAGCGCGGTCAGGATGGCACCGGCGTCGATGTAGAAGACCGCCGCGACGGCGCCGGCGTGGAAGCCGAGCATCGCGATGGTCGTAATGGGGTTCAGGGCGTTCTGGTATTTCCGTCCGTAGGTCAGCGCCGGCCCAGCCATTCATCTCCCTCGTCCGCGTTGTCGTCCGACCGTGTCGCTTTGAACCAGCCCTCATCCGGGCCCCGGGGAAGGAGACCCAGGAGACGGGTCGCAGCCCTCAGGACGAACAGCCATGGTATCAGACGGGAGTACGGGGGGTGGACCCACCGGGAGCCGGCCGCACCCTACGGTTTGCGAGAAGTGTCCACCCCAAGGTAGTAGCTCGTCAGCGGCACGTGCGGATATCCCATCGAGCGATGCGTCACATCGTTCCTGTACAAGCGATCCTGCATGAGAGTGACGCGACGATCCGTTGCAGGGATGGGCGTGACGTAAACGCGCAGCTCGCCGTTGACGAACGTGACGATCTCTTCACGCCAGTCACCCACGAGATCCGCAACGTGCTGCACACTCCCCTCCGTGCGGCCGATTTCGGCGCCGTTCCACTTCGAGATCGAGCCGCGTGAGTGGATCTCGCGCAGAAGATCGCCGTCCCACCAGACGAGCTCGTTCTGTGGCGGCACCGGCCCTTCGATGCGTGTGCCCGTGGCGGTGTAGAAATACTTGTCTCCCCAGACCTCCATGCCGGGATGGGCCGGGTCGATGTCCCCCACCAGGCCACCGGCAATCTGGTTGTCGTTGTTCGGCTCGGTGGACCCGAAGATCAAGGTGCCTCGCAGCGCGTCCCAGAGACTGACGCCGTTCTGCGGGTGCGGATCTTCAATGGTGTACCAGACTTCCAGACCCGGGCGGGCGGGGTCGATGTCCGACAGGTAGAACCTGTCGCCATGTCCGAGACCGGTGCTCCACAGCGTCCGGCCATCGTTGTCGATCGCGATAGAGCCATTGAGGATCTCGTCGGCGCCGTCGCCGTCGATATCGCCAACCTTGATGCTGTGCTGCCCCTGCCCCTGGTACTTGAACGGCGCCCGCTCGTTCGTCCAGCGCCAGACCTTCTGCAGCTTCCCGTTCTGCAGGGTCCAGGCGTCCACTTTCATCAGCCCGTATGTGCCACGCACCGCCAGCACGCTTGGCGTCTTGCCGTCGAGATACGCCACGCCCATCATGTGGCGACTGGAGCGGTTCCCGGAACGATCCGCCCAGTCCGTCACCTCGCCCCGCTCAATCCAGTCGACCTTGTCGATCTCCGCACCCGTCTCCCCCGAGTAGACGGCCAGGTACTCGGGACCTTCCAGCACGAACGGCTTGTCGGGGCTGAACATCTGCTCACGCGTGGCCGCAAAGGGAGCAGTTCTCAGGCAGACTTCCGCTTTCCCGTCTCCATCGAGGTCACGTACCACCATGGGTGAAAACCAGATGCCATGGTTGATGTTCCAGCCCAGGTCGATCCGCCACAGGAGCTCCCCTGTCCTGCCGTTGTAGCCGTCAATCTTGTAGGTGTCCTTGCTCGGCACCCTCCGGCCAGGGTCGATGTTTCCGGCGGGGTGCTTCACGACGAAGTCGTAGTGCCCATCCCCATCGAGGTCCCCGACACCCACACGGTCCACACTCCTGACATCATCGCGCAGCTTCAGCACCCGATGCGTCTGGACGGGCGGGTCGCTCCATGTCGCACCCTCCGCCGGCGCTGCCCGGCCGTCCACCACCGCTGCAACCCGCCATGTGGAGCCTGGAGCGGGTGAGCTATCGAGAAAGTCGGTCGTCCGCGCAATCGGCGTCCCGTTCAGGCGCGTCTCCGTTCCTCCTGGCGTGGATCGATAGACGTTGAACGCCACGTTCTGCGGATCCGTCTGGAGGAGACGCCAGCTGAGATGCACGCGACCCTCACCTGCGGCCACCGCAATCACGCCGCGATCGAGGCGCTCCCGAATCTCCTCCGCCGCCCATCCAAGCGGAACGCCGGGTGTATACAGCGGGTCAACGGCATAGAAGCTGAGGTTCGGCGGGATTTCGTCCGGACCGAGCTTCCGCAGCGACTGGTCGTTTCCAGGAGGAGGGGTGGTGGATGGCTGGGCCGGCGGCGCCTGCGGCGGCTGCTGGGAGGCCGGCGTGCCGGCGAACGCCACCGCAAGAGCCGCCAGCGCGGCGAATCGTCGAATCATCGCGTAATCGTCTCCTCAGAACTTCGGGACAAACCGTCGCCGCTGATGGGCTCAGGGTGCCGCCGCTGATGTCGTCACCGTCAACCATCAACAGGAGAAGGGGAGAAAGGGAGTTTACAGGAGCCGGATGGGTGGCTGGATCCGATGCGGGCCTGAGCTGTGCGAACCGCGGGGTGTTAGCCTGCGAGCGCGCCGCCGGGCGGCCGATATACTGCCCGACCATGACAACCCATCGCATCCGCGCGTAGCCATGCGGCGGCCCGAGAATTCTTCGTTCGCAGCAGCTGCGATTGCGGCGCTGGCGCTCGCGTCGGCATTGCTGGCGGCGTCCGGCACCGTTTCCTACACCGGCTCTGATCCACGCGGCACGCTGCTGACCGCGCAGGCGATCCTAGAGCACGGGACGTTTGCGCTCGACGCGTATCCTGGCGTTCCGTTGGACTACAAGATCGTCCACAGGGCAGGCCGGACGTTCTATGCATATCCACCTGGCACGCCGCTGCTGGGGGTGCCGGCGGTTGCCATCGCCCGCATTGCGGGTCTCGACATGGCCCACCCCGAAGACGACGACAGCGTGCAGCGGGTGCTGGCAGCGATATCGGTCGGTCTCACGGCAGTTCTCGCGTCATTGCTCGCGCTGCGCTGGGTGCCATGGCCCCTGGCCGTGTTGCTCGGGGGTATCTTCGTCTTTGGCACGCCGGTGATCAGCACGATGGGCACGGCGTTCTGGAGCATCAACGCCACCGTTGTCGCCACGCTGTTCGCCCTGCTCCTCCTCTCCGGGTTCGATGAATCACGCGGCGGCCCGGCACGTGCGGCGGTGATTGGCACGCTGCTGGGGGGTGCTCTGTGGTGCCGTCCTACCGCGCTACCCATCGCGGGGCTCGTCATCCTGTGGATGTTCGCGTGCGCCCTGAAGATGCCGGCGACCACCCGTCGTTCTGCGATCGTGAGTGCGTGTGCGTTGACCGCAGCCGTTGCCGTCGCGGCCGCGCTGCTGCTGCTGATGTCGGCCCTCACCTTCGGGACGTGGCTGCCGGACTACTACACGGGCGCACGCGTTGCCGCATCCGACAGGTTCTGGACGGCGCTGGTGGCGCATCTCGTCAGCCCTTCGCGGGGCGCGCTGATCTTTGCACCCGCGGCGGCGCTCGCACTTGGCGCGGTTCTCCTGTGGCCCCGGCGCGTGCTCCGGGTTCCGCTCGCCGCGCTGGCGCTCGCGTGGGTTTGCCTCCACCTGCTGATCGTTGCCCGCTTTCCTTACTGGTGGGGAGGGTTCAGCTTTGGCAGCAGGCTGATGGTCGATGTGTTTCCAGGAATCTTCCTGTTGCTGTGCGCGGCTGCGGTGGTGGTGCGCGACCGGTCCCGGCGCTGGCGCGTTGCTGGTCTGATCGCCCTCCTTGCCGCGGGAGCGGCCGGCATCTGGATCAACTCGGTCCAGGGCCTGTTCAATCCCGTCACGGCGTCTTGGAATGTGTCGCCTGAGATCGACAAGTACCCCGGTTACGCATTCGACTGGCGCCTGCCGCAATTTCTTTCGACACGACCGCGCCTGGAGGCGCGGCAGGAACGGCACGATCGATGGCTGCTCCCACCGCTTCAGCCCACCATCGATTACTCGGCGGCGAGCGCACGTCTGGAGCTTCAAGGGTGGTC
>Ga0183260_10003266_pt1 | contig 13092 bp, 13 predicted proteins | sample AntDrymUQ4972206_2_FD_129768 | JGI IMG/M metagenome (GOLD analysis project Ga0183260, IMG submission 129768) | Polar desert sand microbial communities from Dry Valleys, Antarctica - metaG UQ497 (22.06) (version 2) (version 2) | ecosystem: Environmental > Terrestrial > Soil > Desert | place...
GCGTCGGCGCCAGTCCGGCGTTGAGCACCCTGCCGGAAATGGCCGCCGTTATCCCCGGGCGCAGCGAGATAATCGTCTGCATGCGGCTGCGATCCTCGTAGCGGCGAGGAAAGCGGAACAACAGGTCTTCAACGGTATTGAGGCCGGCCTTCTTGAGATCCGCGGCCTTGCGCGGACCGACGCCCTTCAGGAACTGCAAGGGCATCTGCAGCACATCCTCCGCCATCAGCTACTGGTGGAGGATGAAGCGGCCTTGCTCGACGTCGATGCGCTTGATCTTGGTAGGCAGCTCGAAGGTGTCGTCGATCGACGAGCCCTTGGGGTTGTCGGCGGTGCGCGTGAAAAAGTTGACCATCTGCGCGAGGAACGATTTCGGAATCGGCACGCCGCTCACTTCGGCGCTCTCGAGCTCGAACCTGCCCTTGCCGTCCCACGTGACGACACGTCCGGAGGCGGTGACCGGTAGTTGGCCGGTGAGATAACTGGTGGGGTCGAACCAGCCGCCGCTGCTCTGCTTCTGGCGCACAACGTCCAGATCGACCACCGCGCGTCCAGTGACTCGTCCTTCACCGTGGATCGTGATGATCGGCTCGGTGAGGCCAACCGGCAACAACGGGCCCGATTTGTACTTCAGGTACGAATTCGTTTCGGCTTCCGTGAATGGGGTGGATCGCGGCGTCTTCGCCTCGGCCTTGGCGTTAGCCTGCACGGCGACGATCTTCTTCTCGAAGGTGGCCGCGAGTTGGGGCGTAAGCGTGTCGGCGGCCATGACCGTGACAGGAATGGCCAGGCTCACAAGCAGCAGCGTTCGTGCACGCAACATGCCTCCATTCTACGCCGTCGCAGAGGATTCAATCCGCCTTAACGCAGCTGGTTACGACCCGGGCGGTGGTTGGTTGGGACGGCGCACCGGATTCTTCTGGCCCGGCTGTTGCTGGTTGGGACGGTTCTGCTGGCGGGCTCTCAGCAACAGCTCAATCTTTCGGCGCTCAATCTGCTCCTCAACAATGCGGAACCGCGCCTGCTGTCGCAGGTCGAGCACCTCGTCGATAGCGGTATACGCTTTGCGCAGTTCTGCCGCCGAGCGCAGCTCCAGCTCTTGCAGCGTCGACAGGCGCTCCTTGAGCATCGCGTCATCAGCGCGGGCCGGCTGGCGCGGGTTCGTCAGCCGCTGCAGTTCTCCCATCAGGCGAAACCGTTCCTGCTGATTGCGCCGCCGGGTTTCCTGCAGCGCCCGGAGCCGCGTGAGGAACTGCGGGTACTGATCGTCGGAGAGCGTCAGCGCCTGTTGCGCTTCCATCACCAGGTATGCGTCAAACAGTTTCTGGATCTCACCCGGCGTCATGTCGCTGTTGTCGAGACCCGGCAAGGGCTGCCGTCCCTGCGCCTGGGGCTGGGCCTGGAAATCCTGAGCCGATGCGGAAGCGCTCAATAGGCCGCCTACCAGCATCGCCGCCGCGCCGACAGTTCGAAAGGTCATCATGATTTCGCTCGCGTCAGCTCCGCCTGCAGCAGACGCGTGAGCTCCTGTTGTTCGGTCGCGGTCAGCTCGAGCAGCGCCAGGTCGGCAGCGCCCGGCGCAACCGTGAGACCCGCCGATACCGCCGTGTCCCAGTCTATGTCTCCGACCAGGTCGGCGACGATGGCGAACCGGTCATCGAGAGAAACCCCCAGAGGCTCCGAAACGGCGATTTCGCGATCTACCGTCGTCTCCTGCGGCAGGGTCGCCGCCAATGCCATCACGATGAGCGCGAGTCCGCCGATCGGCGCCAGCACCGGCCAGCGCAGCCACTGCCGCCATCGGTCGACGGCCACCGGTTCGGCGTCAATCGCGGTCCTGACACGGGCCGACAGGTGCTGCCAGTACAGCGGCGATGGTTCGGGCACGGCGATTCCGCGCGCCGTATTGAGCGCGGCGTCCAGTTCCGACAGCTGCTGCTGGCAGGGCTGGCACGCGTCGAGATGTATCTGTCGCGACGGCTCGAGCGCGATATCGAGCGCGTCGACGAGTTCGTCGGAGGTGAGGTGAGTCATGGTTCGTTACCGAGCAGCTTCTTCAAGTTGGCCAGCGCGTGAAAGAAATTGGCCTTGGTCGCGCCCACCGAACTGCCGAGGATATCGGCGATCTGCTGGTGCGACAAGTCGTGATAGGTCCGCAAGATCAACGTCGCGCGCTGCTTCTTCGGCAACGACGTGATCGCCTTGCGGACGGTGGCCGCGCGCTCTTCGCGCAGCAGCGTCGCTTGCGCGCCCTCAATGCGAGTGTCCTCGAGCCGGTCGGTCGACTCGATGGGCTCGGTCGCCGGCGCCTTGGCACTGACGCGGTTAAGGCACACGTTCACGGCAATGCGATAGAGCCAGGTCGACAGCGCCGAGTGGCCCTTGAAGGTCCTGAGACCGCGCCACGCCCGTACGAATGATTCCTGTGTGAGGTCGCTGGCGTCTTCGTGATTGCTCACGAAGCGGAAGCACACCTGATACACGATGCGGCGATGGCGCTCGACAATTACGTCGAACGCGTCACGCCGGCCCTCGACCGCCGCCGCCACGAGCGCCCCATCGTCCAGGGTCCCGACGGCGATGGTGGTCTCTGTCTCGGTGGGCGTCACCACCGTCACCTTCCACCCGGGCGAAACCGCCGGGGTCCATGCGTCGCGAACTGCCGATCCATGTGTCATGACCGCGTTTCTCTGCTGTAGGCATTAGACCGGCAGCGACGAGGAAGGTTGAAAGATTATGGGGTAAGTCGGTTGACTTTCGCCTCCTGTTTGCTTACGCTGCCTGTTCAGGGCGAAGAAACGGAGCAACCCAGGCACTCCGGAGTCCACTTATGCAACCACTGACCAAGCGGCAGCGTGAAATTCTCGACTACCTCAACGAGTTCATCCAGCAGCACGGGTATGCCCCGAGCCTGGAGGAAATCGGTGAACGGTTCAGCTTGTCGTCGCTCGCGACTGTCCACAAGCACTTGACCAACCTCCAAGAAAAGGGATTCATCCGTCGCGCCTGGAATCGCAGCCGGTCGGTTGAGTTGCTGCCAAGCCGCTCCGGCGGTCGGGCGATTGAACTCCCCATGCTGGGCTACGTCGCGGCCGGCATGCCGATCGAAGCAGTGGCGGGGAACGAAACAATTAGCGTGCCCGACTCCCTGGTGGCCGGCAAGCGCGACACCTACGTGCTGCGCGTGCGCGGCGAGTCGATGATCGACGAGCAGATTCGCGACGGCGATTGGGTGGTCGTAGAAGATCGCAAGACGGCGGACAACGGCGACATGGTGATTGCGCTGGTCGGTGGCCAGGACGTCACGCTGAAGAAGTTCTACAAAGAGGCCAACCGCATTCGCCTGCAGCCTGCCAACCCGGCGATGCTGCCGATTTACGTCGAGCCGGACGGCGTGCAGATTCAAGGCGTGGTCGTGGGCGTTATGCGGAAGTACTAGGGGACTGTCCCCGAGCCCGTTGTGCCGAGGGGACTGTCCCATTTTAATCTGCGTTGGGGCCGGACCTCCCGTCATCACCCACTCGAGGTCTGCCCCCCGGACCACTCACTCGGGGTCAGACGCTCCTCTGGGGTGATAGCCTAGAGCCTAGCAGGCCCCAAACATGAGCGACCGCAAACAGATTAATTTCACCATCGTCCCCGAAGACGGTGGCCCGGAACCGCGCACCTACGCCAACTTCTGCGCGGTCAATCACACGCCTTTCGATTTCACGCTCACCTTCTGCGAGGTGCAGCCGCTTTCGGAGAAAGAGATTCGCGAAGCCGAGGCGGAGCATGTCGTCCGCGCGCCGGTGCGCGCCAAGATCGTGCTGCCCGTGCAATTCATTCCCACGCTGATCGCAGCGTTGCAAGAGAACATGCGCGTCTACTCGGAATCACATTCCGGTCAGCAGACCCAGCCGGCACCGCCCGGCAAGGATCCCATCCACTAGAACAGGTGAAAACTCCCGCCGCGGTTACCCGCATTTTCGACGCCCTCGATCGGCACTATCCAGACGCCGATACGGAGTTGGTGCATCGCAACGCGTTCGAGTTACTGGTCGCCACCATACTGTCGGCGCAATCGACCGACGCGCGGGTCAACCTGGTCACGCCGGCGCTGTTCGATCGCTTTCCCGATGCCAAGGCGATCGCCGGAGCGAGTGCCGCCGAACTCCAGCGCATTATCCACGCCACCGGGTTCTTTCGCCAGAAAGCAAAGTCGCTGATCGGCATGGCGACGATGCTGCTGGCCGAGCACCAAGGCAAGGATCCCGCATCAATGGATGCGCTCACAGCGCTGCCCGGGGTTGGGCGAAAGACGGCAAACGTGGTGCTGGGGCATGCACTCGGCGTCCCCGGCTTGCCGGTTGACCGCCACGTGTTGCGCGTGGCGAACCGCATCGGCCTGGCTCATGGCGACGACCCGGTGAAAGTCGAGACACAACTCTGCGAGATGCTGCCACCCAAGCGCTGGACGCGCGCGTCCGACGACTTGATTCTTCACGGCCGTCGGATCTGCCGGCCCAAGCCACAGTGCCAGATCTGCAACGTCCGCAACGATTGCGACTTCTTCATGACCGGCTCGGTGACCAAGCCGGCCGGACGTAGAGGCGCGTCTTCAGACGCGCCCGTGCCGAAGGCCGGACTGAAGTCCCGCCTCTACGCCGAGAAGAAGGCCAAGAAGGCGAAGGCGCGCCGGTGATGCGCGAGCAGTTCGATGTGCTCGTGCGGGAAGCGATCGACCGCATCCCTCGACGCTTCGCGCGCGCGATTCACAACGTCGCGATCGTGGTCGAAGATAAGCCCTCGGACGAACTGCTCGACGAGATGGACGTCGAGGACGATGGCACGCTGTTTGGGCTTTACCAGGGAACGCCGCTCACGGAACGGTCTGGATATGGCAACACGCTGCCGGATCGGATCATCTTGTTCAAGGAGCCGATCGAAGACGATTGCGAGGACGACGAGGATGAGATCTTCGTCGAGATCGGCCTGACTCTGATCCACGAACTCGGACACTACTTCGGGATGGAAGAGCACCAGATTGCGCCGCACGAGGAGCGATGGCTGCGCGGCGAGGACGATCCGGAAGCCGCCGCCGACGCTGATGGCGCCGACCACCGGGAGCCCAAGGCGTGAGGTCACGCAAACGTTTCGGCCAGCACTTTCTCGAACCGGCGTGGGTCGCGAAGGTCGTCAAGGCGGTCGACGCGAAAGCCGATGACAGCATTCTCGAGATAGGCCCCGGCCGTGCCGCTATCACGCGCCCGCTCGCGGAGCGTTGCGGAAGGTTGCTCGCGGTAGAAGTGGATCGTGATCTCGCGGCCGAGCTTGAATTGACCAAACCCGCCAACGTCACGGTGGTCGTCGGCGACGTGCTCGAGGTCGACCTGGCCACGGCGCTGTCGAACTGGCTGGGAGCACCCCTCGGTCCTGGGCACTCCGTTCGGGTTGTCGGCAACCTCCCCTACAACATCTCCTCACCGATCCTGTTTGCATTGCTCGAGTTGGCCGCCAGTACAGGTGGCCTGCGTGACGCCATCCTGATGCTGCAAAAGGAAGTCGCCGATCGGCTCGTGGCCGAGGTCGGCACCGGCGCCTACGGCGTGCTGACCGTCCTGACGGCGGTGACCGCGGATGTCAGCCGTGTGCTGTCGTTGCCGCCTGGCGCCTTCCGGCCAGCTCCCCAGGTCGATTCGGCGGTCGTTCGGCTCGCCTTTCGGCCGCCCGCCGTCGACATTCCCGACATGGCCGGTTTCGTCCGCATGGTGCGCTCGATGTTCACCCAGCGCCGCAAGACGTTGTCGAACGCCCTGAAGCCGTTTGGCCTTGAACGGTCGGTCGCACCGGCGCATGCCTTGGCCGGCGCGGGGGTGGACGGACGCCGACGTCCGGAGACCCTGGAGATGTCCGAGATGGCCGCCCTCTTCGGCGCCTTCCACGAAGCCGGAAGTTGAAGCTGTGCTATAGTTTCCGACCAAACCCGCCTCGTTTTACAGGCGCTCCCAGCGGCCTGAACAGGTGACCTTGCCGGCTCGCCAGAGTCCATGGTTGCCTCGCTAGTTTTCCGTGGGCGTGCAGTCACGCCCGGCTGGGATATCGCATGAGTGTGTCCGTGCCCGTGGCTCCGGCCGCGGCACTTGCAGTCGACGTGGTGCCGCTCGGCGGCCTCGGCGAGTTCGGCCTCAACATGATGGCCATCTCGTGTGGGGATACCACTATCGTTGTCGACGCCGGTGCGATGTTTCCCGAAGCCGATCAACTCGGCGTCGATCTGATCGTTCCCGACCTCGCCTATCTCGAAAGCCGCAAGGGCCAGGTCAAGGCGCTGGTGCTGACGCACGGGCACGAAGATCACATCGGCGGCGTTCCCTATGCGTTACCGCACATCGACGGCCCGATCTACGGCACCCCGTTGGCGCTGGCCTTCGTCGGCAAGAAGCTCGAGGAGCACCAGCTCGAGCCCGCGACCGTGGCCGTCAAGCCTGGCGACGTCATCACCGTCGGCCCCTTCACGCTGGAGTTCATCCGCGTCACCCACAGCATGCCCGACTGCGTTGCCGTAGTAATCCGCACGCCGCAGGGCGTGCTGCTGCACACGGGCGACTTCAAGGTCGACCAGACGCCCATGGACGGCGAGGCGTTCGACCTGCATCGCTTCGCCCAACTCGGCGCCGAGGGTGTGCTGGCGATGTTCTGCGACAGTACCAACATCGATCGCCGCGGCTACACCGGCTCGGAGATGGATGTCGAAGACGGCTTCGAGGAGATCTTCACCAGCACCGAAGGCAAGATCGTCGTCGCCACGTTTTCATCGAGCCTGTACCGGCTGCAGATTGTGGCCGACCTGGCCGCGCAGTTCGACCGCAAGGTGGCCTTCGTTGGCCGCGGCATGAACGAGAACTCGGTAATCGCCCAGCGCCTGGGCCACTTGCACTTGCAGTTGGGGTTAACGATCAAGGACAGCGATGTCCCGATCTTCCCGGCGCAGGATGTGGTCTGCCTGGTGACGGGATCGCAAGGCGAGGCCAACGCCGCGCTGTCGCGCATTGCCATCAATGATCACCGTCACGTCAAGTTGGTTGAGGGCGATCGCGTGGTCATCTCGGCGCGCGCCATTCCCGGCAACGAGAAGGCCATCGGCCGCGTGTTGAACCACATTGCCCGCCGCGGTGTGGACGTGGTCACCGAATCCAGCAAGCACGTGCACGTGTCGGGACACGGCTCGGAGGAAGAACTCAAGCTCGTGCTGTCACTGGTGCGGCCGAAGTATTTCGTGCCCATCCATGGCGAGTTCCGCCAGCTCGCCCGCCACGCCAAGGTGGCGAAGTTTGTGACCCGCGGATTGCCGTCAGCAGTTGAGGTAGTCACCGCCGAGAATGGCGACGTGCTGCGATTCGATGGCGAGGGTGGGCGCCTCGTCGACAAGACCCCGTCCGGCCGCGTGCTGATTGACGGCACGCGCGTTGGCGAAGTGGGCGATGAAGTACTGCGCGACCGCAGACACATTTCCATCGACGGCATCATCATGCCGGTCGTTGCCATCAATGCCCGCACCGGGGTCATCGAAGGCGTGCCGGAGTTGGTGGCGCGCGGGTTTGTCAGCGACGAAAGCACGGCGGCCATGCTGGTCGAAGGTGCGCGCGTCGTCAGCAGCGCGATTGCCGAATGCAGCGTCGAAGAGCGCACTGACCCGGGCTTGATGAAGGAACGCATTCGCACGGAAGTGCGTCGATTTCTAAAGAAACGGACGGGCCGGCGGCCGATGGTGCTGCCGGTGGTGATTGAGATCTAAGGAGAGACTGATTGGCTGCATCCGGTTCCGCTCTATCGCGCCGCTTCAGTGAGGTGGTTGGCGTCGCGCTGTTCGCAGTGACGCTCATCTGGCTGATCGCGCTGGCGACCTACGACCCGAACGACCCCGTCTGGTTCTTCAGCACCGGGACCCACGAGGTACCCGTGAACTTTGCCGGCCGCGTTGGGGCGTTTCTCGGCGAGCTGTCATTCCAGCTGCTGGGGTATGCGTCGTACCTGCTGCCCGCGATCCTCGCGGTGGCAGGCTGGCATTATTTCTGGTGCACCAAGATCGACGCTGCCTACACGAAGATGATCGGCGCCGGCCTGTTGCTGGCCTGCGGTAGCGTCTTTCTGTCGTTGACGCTGGGCCGCGTCGACTTCGGACCCCGCCCGTTTCGCGCCGGCGGCTACCTCGGCGAGTGGCTCGGCGGCTTCATGTCGGACTACCTGAGCCGCACCGGCTCGCTGATCGTGATCCTGGCGCTGATCGTCGCCGCACTGATCATTTCCACGCAGGTGTCATTCGGCCGGATGTTCAGCGCCATGTTCGCCGGGGTTCAGGGCCTTGGCGCGCAGGGCGTGGAATCGTTCCACCGCTGGCGGGAGGAACGCCGCAAGGCGCAGCAACGCCGTGAAGTGCTCGTGAAGTACGGCAAGAAAGACGGCGATGTGGTCGCGAGGGCCGACCAGGCCGCCGAGAAGAAGCCGGCGAAGAGCGAGCGGTCCGAACCGGCTGGCCGCGAGCGCGCGTCCGCGAGAGCTGGTGACCTGGATGACGATGGGCCCGCAGTCGCGGCGACCCGGACGCCGCCGGTCGTGAAGAAAGCTCCGCCCAGAGTGCCATCGGCGCCTTCCCTGCCATTGCCGGAACCCGAGCGCAATGTCGAGCGGCGCCTCGGGTCGTACACGTTGCCGCCGGTGTCGTTGCTCGATGCTCCGAAGGCCGAGCGTAAAATCGATGAGCGCGAGCTGATGGAGTCGGCGCGCCTGCTCGAGGAGAAGTGCCGCGAATTCTCGGTCGAGGGTTCGGTGGTACAGATTCATCCCGGCCCCGTGGTCACGACCTTCGAGTTCAAGCCAGACGCCGGCGTGAAGTACTCGAAGGTGACCGGCCTCTCAGACGACCTGTGTCTCGCCATGCAGGCGGAATCGGTCCTGATCGATCGCATCCCCGGCAAGGCGACCGTCGGCATCCAGATTCCGAACCCGAACCGTGAAGCGATCTCGCTGCGCGAACTGCTGGAGTCGGAAACCTACACGCGGTCGACATCCAAGCTGACGTTCGCGCTCGGCAAGACGATTCACGGCGAGCCGTTTATGGCCGACCTGGCCACCATGCCGCACCTGCTGATCGCGGGCTCGACCGGGTCGGGCAAGTCGGTCGGCCTCAACGCCATTCTCACCAGCATCCTCTACCGGGCGACCCCGTACGACGTGCGGATGATCATGGTCGACCCCAAGCGACTCGAGCTCGGCATGTACGAAGACATTCCGCACCTCATGACGCCGGTGGTGGTTGAACCGAAGAAGGCCGCCAACGCGCTGCGCTGGGCAGTGCGGGAGATGGAGGAACGCTACAAGACGCTGGCGGCGTACGGCGTGCGCAACATCGAACAGTTCAATCGCAACGTGCGCGCGGTGCTCGAGTCGGGCGAGGTGCCCGAGGAGGGCAAGCCGACCCGTCCCCTGCCCTTCATTGTCGTCGTGGTCGACGAACTCGCCGACCTGATGATGGTGGCCGGCAACGAGGTGGAAGAATCGATTTGCCGCCTGGCGCAGATGGCGCGCGCGGTCGGCATCCACTTGATCCTGGCGACGCAGCGGCCGTCGGTTGACGTCATCACGGGCTTGATCAAAGCGAATCTGCCCGCCCGCATTTCGTTCCGCGTGTCGTCAAAAATTGACTCGCGCACGATCCTCGACAGCAACGGCGCCGAACAACTGCTCGGCAAGGGCGACATGTTGTTCCTGCCGCCGGCCTCGTCCCGTCACACGCGCCTGCACGGCCCGTACATCTCGGAACAGGAATCGGCCCGCGTCGCCAGCTTCCTGCGCAAGCAGGGCAAGCCGGTATACGACGAGACGATTACCGACGAAGAGAAGACGGCCAGCCAGGAACTGCTCTACGAGAAGGACGAGCTTTACGACGAGGCGGCGCGGATTGTGGTGCAGGCTGGCCAGGTTTCCATTTCGTATCTCCAGCGCAAGATGCGCATTGGCTTCAGCCGTGCCGCTCGCCTGGTCGACATGATGGAAGCCGAAGGATTGGTTTCGCCCGCCACCGGCGGCAAACCGCGTGAGGTGCTCGTCGGACGCGAGTACTTCGAGGAAGTAGATGCGCAGCTCAGATGACGCTGAGAAACCAGGGCCACCGATGACACGGATGTCGCAGGCCCCGGGGATCACGCGAACGGTGATGACGGTTGCCATCGCGCTTGTGGTGTCGTTGCCGGCGACCGCCCAGACGGCGCGCGCGCGCTACGAGGCGGCCTCTGAACGCGACGAGAAGGTGCGCGTCCTGTTGACCAGCAACGTCGAGGCCCTGACGGCTGCCGACGTCAGGGCGCAGGCCGTCAAGGTGATCAATTCATTCGAGGCGCTGGTTCGGCGCTTCCCCACCAGTGGCTATGCCGACAACGCGTTGTGGCAAGGGGCGAGCCTGGCTGATGCGGCGTACCAGAAGTTCAACCGGCCGGAGGATCAGGAACGGGCGATCATCCTGTATCGCTGGCTCGTGAAGGAATACCCCGCCAGCTCGCTCGTGAAGCAAGCGAGCCAACAGCTTGGCGGGCTGGCCAAACCGAAGACGGCCGCAGCGCTGCCCGCCCCACCGGCACCCGCGACGCCGGCCATGGCGGCGCCTGCCGCCGCGATCCCTGCACCAGCGGCGCCTGCCGTTACGACCTCGACAATCGCGCCGGCGACCCTCACGGGCATTCAACGCACAGTGCTGCCCGACACTGTACGCATCACGCTGGAACTCGATCGCGAGGTCGCCTATCACGAGGAACGCATCACCGCGCCCGCGCGCCTCTTCTTCGACCTCAAGGGCGTTCAGCTTACGCCGGCGTTGATGGACAAGGTGCTCACCTATCCCAGCGACATCGTCAGCAAGATTCGTGTCGGCCGGCACCCGGATGCGACGGTCAGGGTGGTCCTGGACCTGGAGGCGGTGTCGAGCTACAGCGTGTTCACACTCTATAGCCCATTCCGTTTGGTGATCGATGCTGAGCGCGCGGTATCGCGGACGGTCGCGAACCCAAGCGCCGTAGCGCCGATCTCGATCCTGCCGGATCGGCCGCTCGCGGCCGTGCCCTTGGCCCCCGGGAACGCCAAACCCGCGGCTCCTGCCACCGCCCCCCGCATCACGGTGGTGGCAGCGGCGCCCGCACCACCTGCGGCGCTGCCACCTTTGCCATCTGCGGTCACGACACCAGCGTCCGCCCCACCGCCATCGCCCACCGCGGCGACCGCAAACGGCGCCGGTGGTTTCTCCATTGCCCGGCAGTTGGGCTTGAGCGTGTCTCGAATCGTGATCGACCCTGGCCATGGCGGCCATGACCCCGGTGTGCTGGGCAAGGGTCTTGACGAAGCGACGTTGGTGCTGGATGTGGCGTTGCGACTCGAGAAGCTGCTCCAGCAGGAGCCGGGTCTCGAAGTGGTGCTGACCCGCCGCACCGATGTCTACATTCCGCTCGAACAGCGCACGGAGCTCGCGAACCGTGAGAGCGCCGACCTGTTCCTGTCGATTCACGCCAATGCCAGCCGCAACGCCGCGGCGAAGGGGATCGAGACCTACTTCCTGAGCTTTGCCTCTTCACCCGAGGCCGAAGCGGTGGCCGCGCGCGAGAACTCGGCATCGGCGCGCGAGATGCACCAGCTGCCCGACATCATCAAGGCCATCGCCCTCAACAACAAGCTGGATGAGTCACGCGACCTCGCTAACATGGTGCAGGAATCGCTAGTGACCGCGCTGCGCAAGAGCAACAAGGAAGTGCGGAGCCGCGGCGTGAAGAAGGCGCCGTTCGTTGTGCTCATCGGGGCCGCGATGCCGAGCGTGTTGGCCGAGATTTCGTTCGTCAGCAACAAGCAGGAGTTGTTGCTCCTCAAGACCAACGCTTACAAGCAGAAGATCGCGGAGTCGCTGTTCAACGCGGTGATGCGCTATCGCAAGTCGCTCAAAGGGCAGGCGACGATGGCGTCGCAGGAGCGCTAGGCCACCGATTCCACAGATTTACACAGAACAGGATTGCTAGACGCGGAACAGGTTGTGCTGGTTGCCGCGTGCCTCGATGATGGTGATGGCGCGGCGAGACCGGTACCAGATGTAGAGCGCGCCGGCGGCCAGCCCGGCCACCAGCGCCGCCACCATGATGACGCCGATGAGGCCAAAGGCCGCCACCGAGACGTCAATCATACCGAGCTCTTTCGCCGGTTCATCCGTGACAATCTGGACGATGGTCGGCGTAATCGCCTGAGGTTGCTGCACGAGATCGATTCTATTGCGGAAGTCCCGCCCTCGCGACGTCGATCAGCGTGCGAATCATCGTCCCCGTTGCCCCCTTCGGCTGCCAGGGCTTGCTCTCCTCTGCCCAGGCCGTCCCGGCAATATCGAGGTGCGCCCACGGGCCGTCGCCGGCGAATTCCTTGAGGAACATCGCGGCGGTAATCGCTCCGGCCGGCCGGCCAGGGCTGTTCACCATATCGGCAATCTCGCTCTTCAGCGGCTCCAGGTAAGCCTCGAATAGCGGCAGCGGCCACACCTTCTCGCCGGCCCGCGCCGCCGCGTCACGAATGTGGTTCACCCAAGGCTCCGGTGTGCCGAACAATCCAGTCGTCGTCTTGCCCAGCGCCACGACGATGGCGCCGGTGAGGGTGGCGACGTCGATGACGTGAGTAGCACCGAGTTTACGCGCGTACCAAAGTGCGTCGCCGAGAATGAGCCGGCCTTCGGCGTCGGTGTTGTTCACCTCAACCGTCAGCCCCAGAGCGCTGCGGAGGATATCGCCGGGCTTGGTGGCCTTGCCGCCGGGCATGTTCTCGGTCATCGGCACGATGGCAATGGCACGAATCGGTAGTTTTTGCAGCGCGATGGACCGCAGCGCGGCAACCACCGTGGCCCCTCCGGCCATGTCGTCCTTCATCCGCTCCATGCCGTCAGCGGGCTTCAGCGAGATGCCGCCGGTGTCGAAGGTGACGCCTTTGCCGACCAATCCGAGCACCTGCCCATCTGGCGCGCCGGCGGGCTCGTAACGCAGCACGAGCAGCCGCGGCGGCTCGACGCTGCCGCGCGCGACGCCGAGCAGCATGCCC
>Ga0183260_10003267_pt1 | contig 13092 bp, 7 predicted proteins | sample AntDrymUQ4972206_2_FD_129768 | JGI IMG/M metagenome (GOLD analysis project Ga0183260, IMG submission 129768) | Polar desert sand microbial communities from Dry Valleys, Antarctica - metaG UQ497 (22.06) (version 2) (version 2) | ecosystem: Environmental > Terrestrial > Soil > Desert | place...
CGGGCGATGTCGACGACATCGCCGATCACGGAAGTCGCCGTCGGCGGGCCTCCGGCCCCTCGCCCCAGAAACATGAGCTCTCCAACCTGCTCCCCTTCCACAAACACCGCATTGAGATTGTCTCTGACGGACGCAAGCGGGTGCGCGATGGGAATCATTGCCGGGTGCACTCGAACGGCGATCTCGTCATCAATCTTCTCGGCGATGGCAAGCAACTTCACCGAATAGCCGAGGCTACGCCCGAAAACTATGTCCTTGGCAGATACCTGGGTGATGCCTTCGCGGTAGACGTCACCCGCAACGACTCGCGCATTGAAGGCGATGCTTGCAAGGATGGAGAGTTTCGCTGCCGCGTCGAAACCCTCTATGTCTGCCGTGGGATCGAGTTCGGTGTAACCGAGCCGCTCGGCTTCAGCCAGGGCGTCTTTAAACTCGAGCCCGTCATCGCTCATCTTCGTGAGGATGTAATTCGTCGTCCCGTTGACGATTCCCATGACGCGACGTACGCGATCCCCGGTCAAGGATTCCTTCAACGGTCGGATAATCGGAACCCCGCCGGCCACGGAGGCCTCGAAGTAGAAGTCGACTTCCGAAGCTTCGGCGGCCTCGAAGAGATCGCGCCCGAGCGTCGCTATGAGCTCTTTGTTTGCGCTGACAACATGTTTGCCAGAACGCATCGCGTTGATCATCAGAGTGCGAGCTGGTTCGATTCCCCCCATCACTTCGACCAGGATCTGAACCCGATCGTCATTCGTCACTTCGTTTGCGTCCGCGGTAAAGATCTCCTTGGCGAGCGGAACGTCGCGCGTCTTACCGAGATTTCTTACTGCCACTTTGCGGATTTCGAGGCGAGCACCGGCCCGCTCGGCGATCTCATCCGAGTGCGCGTCGAGAATCCGGGCGACGGCCGAACCTACGATGCCGCACCCGAGCATGCCTATCTGGATTACTTCAGCCATTTGATAACTCTAGTGCTCTCGTGCGTCCTGGGGCCTGGGGGGTAGCAGCCTCCCCTTCGGTACGTACTTGCGCGAGCCAGAAGCTGCGAACCCCCAGAATCAGATGGCTAGGCGGGCTTGCGGGCCAGCATCTGTTGAACCGCTTCCCTGGCCAATGCAACACCAGCCGCCGTGATCCCTATCCAAACCAGATTGGCGGCGGCCGAATCTTCGTCGAGATTGCCGGGGACTTCTCGCCCGAGGCCCTTCGTCCAGGCCTGCTCGAGCGCCATCAGTGCCAGCTTGGCAGCAAGAGCGCCGAGTGCAATGGCGGCAATCTTTCGGGCAAACCCATCGCTTTGTTTAGACATTGAGTGACAATAGTAGCGAATCGCCCCGAGGGGGGCATTTAAGCCGAAGGAGTAATGTATTCCTCCCGACTTGAGCAGGAGGAAAACGAAACGCCACCCCTTAATGTCTTCGTCATCGTCTTGGCCGGAGGCGAAGGCAGGCGCCTCGCCCCACTAACGGCCGACCGCGCCAAACCGGCCGTCCCATTTGCCGGCAGTTACAGGTTGATCGATGTGGTCCTATCCAACCTTGTGAACGGAGGCAGCCGGCGTATCGCGGTGCTGACGCAGTACAAGAGTCACAGCCTCGACCGTCACATCGCGCAGACCTGGCACCTCTCTCCGTTGCTGGGCAACTACGTGGCCCCGGTGCCCGCTCAGATGCGGCGCGGCCCTCGGTGGTTCGCCGGATCGGCTGACGCCATTTACCAAAACATCGAGCTGATTCGCGACGAAGCCCCCGAACACATCCTCGTTTTCGGCTCCGACCACCTCTATCGCATGGATCCTCAACAGATGCTCGAACACCATCTGGCATGTGGAGCTGGAGTGACAGTTGCTGCAGTGCGTGTTCCGATTCAATCAGCGAATGAGTTTGGTGTGATCGATGCGCAAGAGGGATCGTTGATCCGATCCTTCGAAGAAAAACCCGCCGATCCTGCACCGATCCCCGGACGCCCCGATGAGGTGTTTGCTTCGATGGGCAATTACATCTTCGCAACGGAAACACTAATAGAAGCCGTAACGGCGGACGCAGAGGATCCCGATAGTCATCACGACATGGGCGCGAGCATCATCCCGATGCTGGTCGAAGAGGGAAAGGCTCACGTGTATGACTTCGACGAGAACAAAGTGCCGGGCGAGACCGAGCGAGAACACGGTTACTGGCGTGATATCGGCACCATCGACGCTTACTACGATGCGCATATGGACCTAGTGTCGGTCTTTCCGCTTTTCAATCTCTACAACTTCGCTTGGCCGATCTACTCGTGGCATGATCCAGCGCCTCCAGCCAAATTCGTTTTCGACGACGAAGGGCGCAGGGGCCAAGCCCTCGACTCGATGGTCAGTGCTGGCGTGATCGTCTCTGGAGGAACGGTTCGCAAATCCATCCTCGGTCCGGGAGTCCGCGTGGATGCCAATGCAGTCGTCGAAGAGTCGGTTCTCATGAGTGGGGTAAGGGTCGGGGAAGGTGCGGTTGTCCGGCGCGCGATCATCGACAAGCATGTGCAGGTTCCGGCAGGCGCTTCCATAGGAGTCGACGACGAATGGGACCGCGCCCACTTCGCAGTGTCCGACTCCGGGGTAGTCACGATAGGCAAAAGACAGCAGATCCCCACCGCCTGATGCGCGTTGCCCTCTTAACGCGGGAGTTCCCACCGGAGGTTTACGGGGGGGCGGGCGTACACGTCGAGTACCTGGTGCGCGAACTCGCCCGTCACATCGACATCGGAGTTCACTGCTTCGGCGGGCCGCGAGAATCACCACATGTGGCGCGTGCTTACGGCCCATGGCCTGCGCTCACCGGTGAAGAACCATACCGCGCCGTCCTCGAAACCGTATCCATCGACCTCGCCATGGCCGCGGGCGTTCAGGGGGCCGGCCTGGTGCACTCGAATACCTGGTACACGAACTTCGCCGGTCACCTGGCCAAGATGATTCACGACATCCCCCACGTCATAACTACCCATAGCCTGGAACCGTTACGGCCTTGGAAGGCGGAGCAACTGGGAGGGGGCTACGCTCTCAGTCAGTTCTGCGAACGAACCGGAATCGAAGCCGCCGACGCGGTTATCGCCGTGTCGAATGGGATGCGCGAGGACCTGCTCCGTTGCTACCCGTTGGTTGACCCCAGTCGCGTTCACGTAATCCACAACGGGATCGACGTCGATGAGTACTCTCCGACCACGGCTACCGATTCCCTGGCGGGTCTCGGAGTGGATCCGAACAGACCCTCAGTTGTCTTCGTGGGAAGGATCACACGGCAAAAGGGCATCCAGTATCTTTTGGAGGCCGCCCCCGCCATCGATCCGGACGCACAGATCATCTTCGCCGCGGGGGCCGCCGACACAGCTTCTTTCGCGGAGGAAATGCAGCAGTTGGTCGGAGAAGTATCCAAGAAACGTAAACGGGTCGTCTGGATCGAAAGACATCTTACGCGGACGGAAATGGTTCAGCTTCTTTCCAATTCGACTGTCTTCGTCTGCCCTTCGATCTACGAACCCTTTGGGCTCGTAAACATCGAGGCGATGGCCTGCGGCGCGCCGGTCGTAGCTACAGCGACGGGAGGCATCCCGGAGATCGTCCTAGATGGCGAGACCGGACTACTCGTTCCGTTCGAACCGGGTGACGATCAATTTGGATCTCCCCGTGACCCGGAAGGTTTTGCGAAAGACATCGCCGCGCGCGTGAACGAACTGATCGGTGATCCCGGTCGAGCGAAGAGTTTTGGCGAAGCCGGGCGACGCAGAGTCATAGATCATTTCGGTTGGCCGTCGATTGCAACCCAGACCATCGATCTCTACAAAACCCTCCGTCCATGATCCGCTCCGGGTCTGGCCGTGAGGACGTGGTTGCGCCAAATGTGGCGTCCGCTTCCTTTCCTTTTGTCGTTGCTCGATGCTTCGTCGAGGATCGCTAGGAACCCTTCTTCTGGAAAATCCTCACCCGTCTCGCGCAGGAGATCGATGGTGCGCGCAGCATGGCGCAGGATCAGGATGGTCTCGAGTCCAGCGAGGTCGTGGAAGAACCATCCGCAAGACGTGTACATCGTCATCGCGTGACGCTGAGCTTCGAGCAGGGCGAAGGCAAGTTTGGTGTTACCGCGGATGTGCATGTCGGAGAACTCCTCGGGCGTCGCGGCCCCCAAGAGAACGTCGACGTAGGCTTCACGCGCGGCCCAGGGGCCGACGAAACATTCCTCTCCTCTTCGTTCAAATATTTCGATCCCGATGTCGCGAACGAAGTCCAGCGCAGAGCGTAGCGGCGCTCGCCAGCGCTGATCATCTCCTGGACGCCCTCCGGTTGAGCAACCGCAGTCCTCGGCCCACCGGCCGACCCCGTGAACGCAAGACCAAGAACTCTCGTGGATCTTCACCTCGTGTGTGGGCGGGTGCTGCAAGAGGTACCGAGAACCATTCGTCACCTCGATTCCGCGAGCGGGGGCCTCGAACGATAGAGCGTGAGCAAGTGCCCGATCCGCGAACCGATGATGGTGACCGAATGTCTCCCCGTCAGTGGCCATCGTTACCAGCCCCTCTGGGGAGCCGGCCTCAACTCGGTTGATAAGACCGCGGCTGGTTGCTCCCTTCATGTCGAATGCGACCGACTGACTAAGCTCGGCGTCGAAAAAGATCAGATCGACTCCCTTGCCTCCTCCGCCCGGGTAGGGCCAGCGATAGGTCTGGGTCGTATCGATCGAACCATCGGACACGTCCTTCCAATCCCCACCTGCGAGCGGTCGGATGGCGACGGCCTGCGACGGCGCAAGTATTGTGAATCCGACGCCCTCGTCGGCGAGAGCAGCCAGCACGGTATCGTTCGCCGCGGTCTCCGGCAACCACATCCCGTCGGCGTCGCGGCCGAAGCGAAAATTGAAGTCCGCAAGTCCCCAGCGGATCTGGGTTCTCAGATCCCGCCGATTCGCCAACGGAAGGATTGTGTGACTGTAAGCCTGGGCGATAGCTCCCCCGCCAACTTTGTCCCCCTGCAGGATCCGCTCGTAAACATCCGGTTCGTGAATTTGGAGCCAAGAAAAAAGAGTTGGGCCTATGTCGAAAGAGATCCTCTCGAAGTTGTTAACGACTTCTTCGATGTTCCCCTCGGCATCGACGATCGGCGCGAAGGCGTTCCGTCTGTAACACTCCTCTGCGATGCGAGCATTCCAGTCGTGAAAAGGCGCCGCCGAGGGCTCAAGGGGAATCTCCCCCGTCCAGGGGTTTTCTCGCGGCGGTTGATAGAAGTGGCCGTGGACCACGAGCGAAGTAGACTGCACGGCGATATCTTCGCACCTACTAACGGTCCCTAAACGGAAAAGAGAAGCATGACTCCGCGAGCCATCAAGAGTTTTTCAGTTCGAACACGCCTTCCGGAGGCTCTGCAACCGCTGGCCGAGATTGCAGGAAATCTGCGTTGGTCCTGGGACCCGCGCACCCGGGATCTCTTCCGCTGGGTCGACCCCAAGCTTTGGCTCGAGTCGCGGCACAATCCGGTGGAACTTCTGGGCTCGGTCAATCCGGAGCGCTTTGAAGCTCTGATCGAGGATGCGGCCTTTATGGATTTCCTTGCCGAAGTTCATGCGGGTCTCAAACGCTATCGTGAAGCGTCGTTGTGGTTTCAGTCTCGCGATGACTCCCCCTTGAACTCGGTAGCGTACTTTTCACCCGAATTCGGGATCTGCGAAGCTCTGCCCCAATACTCCGGGGGCCTCGGAGTCCTAGCCGGAGATCATCTCAAAGCCTCTAGCGACCTGGGCATCCCGATAATCGGGGTCGGTCTGTTTTACCGACAGGGCTACTTTCGTCAGCGGCTCGACGCAAGTGGATGGCAACAGGAGAGCTACGTCGACCTCGATCCTCACGTTATGGCATTGGAGCCACTGGACGCGCGAATCTCCGTCGAAATGGGAGACCGCACTGTGACCGCGGCGATTTGGAGGGCAGAGGTGGGCCGCGTTCCCCTTCTTCTGCTCGACACCGACATCGAGGAAAACGACACCGGAGATAGATCGGTCACCGATCGCTTGTACGGCGGTGGTGTGGAACGCCGGATCGAGCAGGAGATTCTCCTCGGCATCGGGGGAACAATGGCACTGGAGATTGCCGGCGAGTCGCCCCAGGTCTTCCACATGAACGAAGGGCACGCGGGCTTTCTGGGATTGGCTCGCATCGCCAAGCTGGTTTCCTCGGAGGGACTCACTTTCCCCGAAGCGGTCGAGGCCGTTCGTGCTTCCACGGTGTTCACGACTCACACTCCGGTGCCGGCCGGGATCGATGTCTTCCCGTTGGAATTGATGGAACGCCATTTTCGGCCCTGGGCCGAGGGCAACGGACTGGACTTTGACGAAATCATGGCGCTCGGCCGATGGCCGGGCGACGGCGCCGACGCTCCATTCAATATGGCCGTGATGGGCATGCGGCTCTCGTCGATAGCAAACGGCGTTTCGAAGCTTCACGGTTCGGTGAGCCGGACGATGTTTCGAGAGCTCTGGCCCGGCTTCGATGTCGATGAGGTCCCGATCGGATCGGTCACGAATGGAGTGCACGGGCGCACGTGGGTCCTGCCGGAGACTGCCGACCTTCTCGAACGAGTAGTGCTTCCTCAGTGGGAGGAAGCCGGAGCGCAATTGTGGGAAGGAATCGCAACGGTTACCGATGAGGAGTTGTGGCGCATGCGCGAGCGAGGACGCGAGCGTCTTGTCAGTTTCGTTCGCTCAAGACTCAAGGAGTCGGCGCGCGCCAAGGGGGCCGGTGACGCGGATCTGAACTGGTGCGAGGAGGCGCTTGATCCAAAAGCGTTGACCATCGGGTGGGCCCGGCGATTCGCAACGTACAAGCGCCCCGGCCTTCTGCTGTCGGACCCCGAACGACTCAAGGCGCTGCTGCGTTCAAAGGACCGTCCTGTTCAACTGATCATCGCCGGCAAGGCCCATCCCGCCGACGATGCAGGCAAGGAACTGATCCGCCAGATCGTCGGTTTCTCCTCGTCAGAAGGAGTCCGCCATCGCATCGCGTTTCTCGAGGACTACGACATCGAAGTTGCTCGCTTCATGTACCAAGGGGCGGACGTCTGGCTCAATACGCCTCGACGTCCCCTTGAAGCCTGTGGTACCAGCGGAGAAAAAGCCGCCCTGAACGGCGCTCTCAATTGCTCGATCCTCGACGGCTGGTGGGATGAGATGTTTGACGGCGAGAACGGCTGGTCTATCGCCTCGGCAGAATCCGATGCGGACCCGGAGCGGCGCGATGAAGTAGAGGCCTCCGCACTCTTCGATCTTCTTGAGCGCCGGATAATCCCCTTGTACTACGAACGCGCCGATGGCGCCGTACCCAAAGGATGGGTAGAGCGCGTCAAGAAGTCCCTGATCTCACTCGGCCCTCGGGTCGGCGCATCGCGAATGATCCGTGACTACGTCGAGGGCGTCTATGAACCCGCGGCGGCGCGAGCCGACCGCCTCACGAACGACGGTTATGCCGGCGCGAAAAAACTAGCCGGATGGAAGCAGCGCGTTACGGCGGAGTGGGGATCCGTGGAAATCGACCTGGTGGACTCGGGAGGAGGAGATGCCGCGGTCACCGACCTGGGCGGAACCCGCGACATCAAAGCGTTCATCACGCTGGGTGAGATCGAAAAGGATGAAGTGCAAGTCCAGCTGCTTCACGGCCTCGTCGGCACCAACGACGAACTCATGAAACCGGCAGTTGTTCCAATGACTCTTTCGAATTCAGAGAACGGTCGGTTTGTCTACGCGGGTTCGTTCACCTGCGGCGAACCCGGCAGATATGGATTCACGGTCCGGGTTGTGCCCTCCCACACCGACCTCACAGGCTTCGCTGAGACCGGACTCGTAACCTGGGCCTGACTATCCTGCCTCAAGTCAACTTGTAAAGGGCAAGTCCTTTCAGCTGATTGCCTTTGGGCGGCTCGTTGGGCCTAACAGATCGGCGATCCGGCGGGCTAGAGGGAGTTCACGTATCTCCTCAAGGCCCACCGGAAGGGCCAGCGACCAGTTCGTCGGGGCTATCGTCCCCGGCATGTTTGGCCGCTCATCGACACCCGTTATGTCTTCGAGGCTCGCGGCTAGCATTGATGGCGATTGCGCCAACAACGAATGGGTTCGTAGCACCACCTCATCCATCGGCGCTTCGTCGGTCAGGCCTGTCGCATCCGCGATCCTCTGACGTTGCGCGCCGGTTGATTCTTCGTTGGGGATCAGCCCCAGCTTTCTCTGCGCACTCAAGTCACTTCCGGTCCATAAGCCGGCGATCGTCGGGAGATCGTGTGTCGTCACCGAGGCAAGCGCTCGCTGCGGATAGTTTCGAGGCTCACCCGGCTCGAGCAAGAGCACGCGCTGTGACAGGACACCTCGAGCGGCGAGCTGTTCACGGAGGCCCGGCTCCACCGTCCCCAGGTCTTCGCCCACTACAAACGCGCCCGCTCGATGACTTTCGAGGGCCAGGATACCGAGAAGATCCTCGACCGGATAGCGCACATAAGCGCCCTCCTCCGGCCCGCTGCCGGCTGGGACCCAAAAGAGTCTCGCCAGGCCCATCACATGATCGATTCGCAGACCCCCGGCGCCTCGAAAAGACGCGCGGATCGTCTGGATGAAGGGCTCGTAACAGGCAGCCCTCAGCTTCCAAGGGTCGAAAGGAGGCGCTCCCCAATCCTGGCCCTGCATGTTGAACTCATCCGCCGGAGCACCGATCGATATGTCGTTCGCGATCAATTCCTGCCACATCCAAGCATCGGCGCCGCCGGGGTCGAATCCAACCGCCAAGTCCGCGATGACGACCGAGCTGGTTGCAGCCTTCGAGAATTGCTTGTCGAGCAACCATTGCAACCATTTGTGAAATCGAACGCGTTGCGCACTTTTTTTGGCGAAGGACTCAACCGCGATTGAACTTGGCTCGCGATATTCCGGAGGCCACGTATGCCAGGATGCGCCGAATTCCTCCGCCAGCGCGCAGAAAGTTGCGAAGGAGTGGAGCGCCGTTCCCTGATCCGAGCAAAAACGATCAAAGGCCGCGTCTCCTTCGAAACGCGCCCAAAGAATGGTGAGGGCTTGGCTCTTGAGTCGAAAAACCTCATCGCGATCGATAAGGCGTTCGTCATTCAGAGCACGGCCCGCGACCGCCAACGATTCGATCTCGCGCGAAGACGCTGCCGCACCGGGCACATCCTCGATCCTTAGATAGAGAAGATTTCGAAAGAGTCTGCTGCTGGCGTAGTACGGGCTCGGCGATTGGTGCAATGTCGGTGCTGGTGAGTGGAGAGGATTGATCAATACAAAGCCTGCCCCAAGTTCCGAAGACCACCTCGAGAGGGCAGCGAGGTCAGCCAGGTCGCCGAAACCCCAGCTTGCACGCGATCGGACCGAGTGCAGTTGCACCTGCCACCCCCACGCGCGCAGATCCGTCGGATTTTTGCAAGCAGCAGGGGTTACCACTACTGACATCGACCGGCCCTTCCCCTCGAGCCGGTGATAGCCGAGCGGAACGGACTTAGGCCAACGCTCCTCAACGGATATCTCATTGCCGTCTTCTAGAACCAGGGCGCCCGAGAAGGGGACGGCGACGCTTTTACCTTCGGTTACGACGAGGATTGGAGCGTCCACTTCAGGACTGGCTCCCTCTGCGCCCATCGCGTCGAGGATCGCTCTCAAGGAAGACTCAGGGGGCTCAACTATCTTGCCGGATGTGTCCTCGTAGGCTGTTGAGATTCCCCATCGCAGGGCTCTGTCCCTCACTACACGATGTGCAAAATGTGCGCGGGGCGCTCGCTTGGGTCGAGACGGATGTATGGGTTGGCACCGTCCAGGACGTAGGACTTTCCGTCGAGTTCGTCGACCACGCCGAAGGGGCGATCGCCGCGCAAGCCAAGATATTCAAGATCGAGCCCGAGAGTCGTTTCCTGAACCCAGTGGGGGTCGAGGCTCACGACCGTCAGCACCACGTCGCTTCGATCTTCGGTCACTTTCGAATAGGCAATTACCGAATCGTTCGAGGAATGATGAAAGCGGATGTTCCTGAGTTGTTGAAGAGCGGGATGCTTGCGACGGATGTTGTTGACGCGGCCGACGAAGACCGCAAGAGAGGCGCTGCTCCAGTCTCTTTCAGGTATTTCATATTTTTCGGAGTGGAGGTACTCCTCATTCTCCTCGGAAGCAGGTTGATTCTCGCACAGCTCGTAGCCGCTGTAGATCCCATATGAGGGGCTCATCGTGGCCGCCAACACTAACCGCTGCATGAAGGCCGCCGGAGGCCCGTTCCTTAGGGACCCACTCAGGATGTCGGGGGTATTCGGCCAGAAGTTGGGGCGCAGATAGCCCGACGCTGGACCGTATGCAAGCTCGTTCAGATACTCGGTGAGTTCCCATTTGTGCCGGCGCCACGTGAAGTACGTGTAGCTTTGAGTGAATCCAATCTCGGCAAGCTTTGCCATGATCGTCGGTCTCGTGAAAGCCTCTGCAAGAAATATTACTTCGGGATGAGCGCTCTTGATGTCAGCCAGCATCCATTCCCAGAATGCAAAGGGTTTGGTATGCGGGTTATCGACCCGGAAGATCTTAACGCCGTGAGAGATCCAGAAGTCGATGATCTCTTTGCAGGCTTCCCACATCTGCTCGCGGCCGGTATCCGGCCAGAAGTTCAGCGGATAGATGTCCTGATATTTCTTCGGAGGGTTTTCCGCGTATTTGATCGTGCCATCCGGACGATGATGGAACCATTCCGGGTGCTCTTTCACCCACGGATGGTCGGGTGAACATTGCAACGCATAGTCAAGCGCGATTTCCATGTCGAGTGACTCAGCTTCGGCCACGAGTCTGTCGAAATCCTCGATGGTCCCGAGGTCGGCGTTCACCGTCGTGTGACCCCCTTCCGCCGAGCCGATCGCCCAAGGGCTTCCCGGGTCTTCGGGCTTGGCGGTGAGGGCGTTGTTGCGTCCTTTGCGGTGGGTAGTACCGATCGGATGGATAGGCGGGAAGTACACGACGTCAAAACCCATCGCCGCGATATGCCGGAGCCTCTTCATCGTGCCTTCGAAACCGCCCTCCGAGCGCGGGAACATTTCGTACCAAGCACCAAAGAGCGCGCGCTGCGGGTCAACCCATAGATGCATCGAAGCGGACCGAGTGAGATCGTCCCGGACCGGGTACCGGGCGACGAGTTCCGCCATTTCCGAATCGACGGCAGGCAACAGCCGGTCCCTCAGCGACAGGCTCTCATTGCGAAGGGTCGCCACGGCTTCCACGAGAGGGGCCCTCTCAGACGCCGGAACGCGGTGCTGCTCGAGCAAGGCCGCGCCCTCTTCGATGTCCACCGTTACATCCTGGCCTCCATCGATGTTGGCGATCAGATTCTTGCGCCACGTGAGGTATCGGTCGGTCCATGCTTCGACGATGAATGTGTGGGCGCCAATGACCTCGGGGGTGAATGTCCCTTCCCAAGCGTCGATGCCCACCTCGACCATTGGTGCGCGATTCCATTTGCTCGCTGCGTTCGCGCGCCACCGCACCGCGGCCGACAGCTCGTCGTGGCCGTCACGGTAAATTTCGGCCGTGGTGCGGACGACCTCGCCGGTTACGGACTTCGGGGGATGGATCCCTCCGGGGGTGCGCGGCCCGACATTCTCAATGACGATACGACTTACGGCCACACTCAGTCTCGGAGTTTTTCTTCGAGCAATTCCGCAGCGATATCCATAAAATCGCGTTCGGTCACCATGCCCACCAAACGCCCACCCGAGACGACCGGGAGACTGCCTATCCGATATTCCCGCATGATCTCGATCGCCCGGATCGTCGGCGTTTCGGGGTTGACCACAACTGGATCTGGAACCATGATGTCGGCAACAGCAATGGGATTGTCCGGATCTAACTTCCCCTGAGCCATCACTCTGAGCACTGCCCTGTACGAGACCAGTCCGATCAGCCGATGATCACGATCCTCGACGGCAACATGACGGATCCGTTCCCATTCCATCAAATTGGCGACGAGATCGACAGACTCATCCGCTTGAACCGAGGTAACGTCGGTCTGCATGTACTGCTCTACCTTGAAGTAGTTGTGCCCCCCCGCCCCGGTCTCCTCGAGATCCGCAGTCTCCCACTCGCTCACAGCCTTATCCCCCTTCTGTCTGGTCACCGTGGCCGCGGTCAGTGCGTTCAAACGCTGCCCCAAAGTTCCGCGACTGCCCATAGAAGTGAAGGATTGTAACAACCAGCGCGAGCCTGTGTGTCCTGAGGTGACGCGTCTGCGTATCACTTCCAAGTACCGATCCGAATTCTCAGGGCTCACGCCCCTAAGCGCTAGACCTTCCTGGGCCACCGGCAAAAGATCGTCGAGGATCAGTTTGGTGGCAGCAGTCTCCTTACCCTCGAACCAAGAAAAGTGAGCGCCTAGCCCCTGGCGAGCTGCCGTGACGAAGTTGGCCTTCGCATGTTCGAACTCGATCACCTTGGTGATGTCGTCGTAGCGGGCCGACAGCCCCTCCATCAGCCCCAGCCAGAACGCGGAATTCGCAACCTCGTCGAGGATGCTTGGTCCCGACGGCATCACGCGGTTTTCGATTCTGAGGTGAGGCTTTCCGTCGGTGATCCCGTAACAGGGCCGGTTCCAGCGGTAGACGGTTCCGTTGTGCAGACGCAGAGCCGTCAGGTCGGGAGCAAGCCCATCCCGCAATTTTTGGAAGGGATCCTCCTCGATTGGCGCGCCAACCAGGCTTCGAAAGCGCGCGATATCTTCCTTATAGATCTCAGTAACCGATTTTTTAACCCATCGGTTCCCGAACGTGACCCGCGCACTGGTTTCGCGGAGATGGGTCTGAGTCCTTGTATCAATCGCTTGTTGAAACAGAGCAATTCTGGTCTCAGCCCACAACCTGCGGCCGAAGAGCATCGGAGAGTTGCACGACACCGCCAGCATCGGGGCGGAGAGCACTTGAGCGAGGTTGTACATGTTGGCGAACTCAGCGGCCCCCACCTGCATGTGAACTTGAAAACTAGCGTTGCAGGCCTCGAGCATTATCGAGTCGTGCTCGACCTTGAGCTCATCGATCCCCTTGATCTGGAACGCATAAGCGGA
>Ga0183260_10003268_pt1 | contig 13092 bp, 9 predicted proteins | sample AntDrymUQ4972206_2_FD_129768 | JGI IMG/M metagenome (GOLD analysis project Ga0183260, IMG submission 129768) | Polar desert sand microbial communities from Dry Valleys, Antarctica - metaG UQ497 (22.06) (version 2) (version 2) | ecosystem: Environmental > Terrestrial > Soil > Desert | place...
GGGAAGGCGAACGACCTGATCAAGCTGGTCGAGGCCGACCTCGGTTTCCACGAGATCGTGATCTCGGCGTCGGGGCAGCTGCACACGATGCAGATCTGGGGCACGATCTGGCCGCGGATCCGCGCGTACTTCTATCGCTACGAGCTTGCTCGCAGCTTCGAGGCGACGGTGGAGGAGCATCGCGTGCTGCTCGCCGCCCTCCAGACGCGCGATCCCGCGATCGTGCTGGCGCAGCTCGAGCGCCACATCGACGTTCCCGCCCCGCCGGGCGCTGCGAAAGTCCAGCGGGCATGAAGACGCTGCTCGCGGTCGAGAACCTCCGCACGGGGTTCGACACGCGCGAAGGCTTCCTGCGCGCTGTCGACGGGGTCGACTTCGAGATCGCTCAGGGCGGCACGCTCGGCGTCGTCGGTGAGTCGGGCTGCGGCAAGTCCGTCACCGCCCTATCGGTGATGCGCCTGGTCGACCGGCCGGGTCGAATCGCGGAGGACTCGCGCATCCTCTTCGAGGGCCGCGACCTCGCCACGCTCGAGGAGAGCGAGCTCGAGAAGGTCCGCGGCAACGACATCTCGATGATCTTCCAGGAGCCGATGACGTCGCTGAACCCTGTGTTCACCGTGGGCGATCAGATCGCCGAGGCGGTGCAACTGCACCAGAATGTCGGCCACAAGGACGCCATGGACCGGGCGGTCGAGATGATGCAGCTCGTCGGCATCCCGTCGCCGGCACAACGCGTCCAGGACTACCCGCACCAGCTGTCCGGAGGCATGCGCCAGCGCGTGATGATCGCGATGGCGCTGAGCTGCAACCCGAAGCTCCTGATCGCCGACGAGCCGACCACGGCGCTCGACGTGACCGTGCAGGCCCAGATCCTCGAGCTGATGAAAGAGCTGCGCGAGCGGCTCGGGATGGCGATCCTGCTGATCACTCACGACCTGGGCGTGATCGCGGAGATGGTCGACGAGGTCGCGGTCATGTATGCGGGCCGCGTCGTCGAGCGCGGTCCGGTCGCAGACGTCTTCGCGAGCCCGCAACACCCTTATACGGAGTCGCTGCTGGACTCGATCCCGCTACTCGGGATGCGGTACTCGACGCCGCTGAAGGCGATTCGCGGTGTCGTTCCGAGTCCCCTCGAGTGGCCGCCCGGCTGCCGGTTCGCGCCCCGGTGCGACTACGCCTTCGACCGCTGCATCGGCGAGGACCCGCCTTTGCTGCCCGTGCCGCCGCAGGAGTCGGCGTGCTGGCTCTGCAAGAGCGGTCGGCGGGTGCCGCGGGCACGCCAGGTCGTCGCGTGAGCGCCGACGCGCGTTCGGTTCACGCCGGGCCAGCGGCCACGGACGCCCTCATGCAGGCGCGCGCGGTCAAGAAGTACTTTCCGGTGCGGAAGGGCATCCTCAAGCGCACCGTCGGCCAGCTGCAGGCGGTCGACGGCGTCGACCTCGACATCTTCCGCGGCGAGACGGTCGGCCTCGTGGGGGAATCAGGCTGCGGCAAGTCGACGCTCGGTCGCACGCTGATCCGCTTGCTCGAGCCGACCGCGGGCGAGATCGAGTTCGACGGCGTCGACCTCAGACGGCTGGGCTCGCGCGACCTGAAGACGATGCGGCGCCACATGCAGATCGTCTTCCAGGACTCGGTCGGCTCGCTCGACCCGCGCATGACGGTGAAGGATCTCGTGGGCGAGGGCCTCCGGATCCACGGCATCGACCGGAAAGGGCGTCAGCAGGCGGTGCTCGACGTGCTCGAGCGCGTCGGCCTGAGCGCGGAGGCGGCGAGCCGGTACCCGCATCAGTTCAGCGGCGGCCAGCGGCAGCGGATCGGCCTCGCGCGCGCGCTCGTGCTGCGGCCGAAGTTCATCGTCGCCGACGAGCCGGTGTCGGCGCTCGACGTCTCGATCCAGTCGCAGGTCCTGAATCTGCTGGTCGAGCTCAAGCAGGAATTCGACCTGACCTACCTCTTCGTCGCCCACGACCTCGCCGTCGTCGGCTACATCTCCGACCGCGTCGCGGTCATGTACCTCGGCAAGATCGTCGAGCTGGCAACGTCGGCAGAGCTTTTCCGGCAGCCACTCCACCCGTACACGGTGGCGCTGCTCTCGGCGAACCCGGAGCCGATCCCGGGCCGCAAGCACCAGCGGATCGTGCTCGAGGGCGACGTTCCCAGCCCGATCGACCCCCCGTCCGGCTGCCGCTTCCGGACCCGCTGCCCGATCGCGCAGGAGATCTGTGCCGAGGTCGAGCCGCTGCTCGAGGACCACGGCCACGGCCATCCTGCCGCGTGCCACTTCGCGGGTACGCCGCTGCCGGAGACCCGCTCCGTCACCGGGTGACGAGCACCGCACCGCTGCGCGAGGTACGGCTGCTGCACGACCAGCGCGTGCCGATGCGAGACGGGGTGGCGCTCTCGGCCGACGTCTACCTCCCGCGCGCGGCCGGTCCACACCCGACGATCTACCAGTGGACGCCCTATGAGTCGACCAGGGACCGCTTCGTCGCCTGGGGCGTCTGGTTCGCGCAGCGCGGCTACGCGGCGGTCGTCTCGGACGTGCGCGGCCGGTACGAGTCGGAAGGCGAGTTCGAGGCCTGGAGCAAGGACGGCGTCGACGCCCAGGACTCCCTGACCTGGGCGGCCGGAGAGGAGTGGTGCAACGGCCGGATCGGCACCTGGGGGCGAAGCTACGGCGCGCTCGTCCAGTGGCAGCTGATGCACCAGGGGCACCCGAACCTCGAGTGCATCGCCCCGCAGGTGATCCACGACGACTACTTCTGGGATGGCTACTGGACGGGCGGGGCGTTCCAGCTCGCGCTTACCCTCGGCGCGGCCGCGATCTGGACGAGCGGGATCAGCCTGATCACCGGCCCGAGCGCACGCGACCTGATGCTGAACAACAGAGTCTGGCGCCACCTGCCGCTGATCGAGCTCGACGAGGTTGCGATCGGCCGCAAGGTCGGCTACTGGCGCGAGTGGTGGGAGCACCAGGAGAACGACGCCTACTGGCATCAGTTTCGCCACCGCCCCGAGACCGTGACGGTCCCGATCTTCCAGCAGGGCGCCTGGTTCGACCCCTACTCCGGCTCGCACCTGCGCACGTTCGCAGCCATCGGCGACCGCGTCCCGAACCGCGTCCTTATAGGCCCCTGGTCGCACGAGGAGGAGGTGGAGGGCTTTCGTGGCGACGTCGACCTCTCCGCGGGCGTGACCGTGATCCGCGACCACGAGCTCGCGTTCTACGACCGCTATCTCCGCGACGAGGGGAACGGCTGGGAGGAGCGCCCGCCACTCGAGCTCTTCGTCCTCGGCCGGAACGAGTGGCGCGGCGAGAGCGAGTGGCCGCTGCCGGGGACGGAGTTCACACCGTTCTTCCTGCGCAGCGGCGGACGCCTCGACGAGGATGTGCCGCGCTCCGACGAGCCGGCCGATCGCTACACGTACGACCCCGACAATCCGGTGCCGACCATCGGCGGCGTCAACTCGGTGCTGACGATGACGCAGGGCGCGGCGGAGCCCATCCTCCCCGGCCCCTGGGACCAGCGCGCGCTCGAGGCCCGGGACGACGTGCTCTCGTACACGAGCGATGAGCTCGAGGCCGACCTCGAGGTGATCGGGCCGGTCGAGCTGGTGCTCTATTCGGCGTCGAGCGCGAAGGACACGGACTTCATCGTCCGCGTCTGCGACGTCTACCCAGACGGGCGCTCGATCTTCCTGACCGAGGGAATCCTGAGGGCGAGGTACCGGAACTCGAACGAGGGCGACTCCACGGAGCTGCTCGAGCCCGGCGAGGTCGCCGAGTACCGGATTCGCTGCTACCCGGTCGCGAACGTGTTCGAGCGGAGCCACCGGATCCGCCTCGACGTGACGAGCTCGAGCTTCCCGCGCTTCAGCCGCAACCTCAATAACGGCGAGGACGTCGGCACGAGCACCCGGATCGAGGTCGCACATCAGACCGTGCTGCACACCGACGTCTATCCGTCGCACGTCGTCCTGCCGGTCGTCGGATGAGCTTCGACCTCTCCGGGCGGACGGCGCTTGTCACCGGCTCGACACGCGGGATCGGACTCGCGCTCGCCCGAGCGCTCGCTGCGGCGGGCGCACGGGTGGCGATCAACGGACGGACCGCGGAGGCTGTCGAAGCGGTCGTGGCCGGGATCGAACACTCAGTCGCGGCGCCGTTCGACGTGACGAACGAGGCGGCGGTCGCCCCGGCCGTGGAGGCACTCGGCCAGGTCGACGTTCTCGTCAACAACACGGGGATTGCGCTTCGCCGGACGCTCGTCGATCTCGAGCCCGATGAGTGGCGGCACATGCTCGACGTCAACCTGACGAGCGCCTTCCTCGTCTCCCGCTCAGTCGCCCCCGGGATGATCGAGCGCGGGCGCGGCAAGATCGTCAACGTCTGCTCGGTGATGAGCGAGCTCGCGCGGCCGACAACAGGCGCGTACGCGGTGACGAAGGGTGCGCTGAAGATGCTGACCCGCTCGATGTGCGCCGAGTGGGCCCGTCACGGGATCCAAGCGAACGGGATCGCGCCTGGATACTTCCGCACCGACCTGAACAAGGAGCTCCAAAGCGATGCCGAGTTTGACGCCTGGCTGCGCGCACGGGTGCCGGCGGGACGCTGGGGCGATCCGGTCGAGCTCGGCGGCGCGGTCGTCTTCCTCGCCTCGTCGGCCTCCGACTTCGTCAACGGCCAGCTCCTGATCGTCGACGGCGGGCTCTCGGCGGTCGTCTAGTGCTGGGAGGAGCACCCATGCAGGTGATCCGGGGCGCGACGGTCTATCCCGGTGACGGGCCGTCGCGGAACGTGGACGTGGGCGTCGCCGACCGGAAGATCGCGGCGGTCGGCGGCGAGCTTTCCGGTGAGGTCGTCGAGGCGGAGGGTCTCTGGCTTTGCCCTGGGTTCATCGACGTGCACGCGCACACAGCGCTGCGCTCGTACGAGGACTCGCTGCTGACGGAAGTGCTCTCGCAGGGCGTGACGACGCAGGTGATCTGTCCGGACGGGCTTGCGCCGGCGCCGGTCGCGGCGGGCCGCTGGGCGGAGCGGCGCGACTACCTGCGGGCGCTCGAGGGCCCGGGCCCGGAAGAGTGGCCGTGGACGTCCTTCGAGGAATACCTCGACGCCCTCGACGCGACGCGGCCCGCGATCTCGCTCGTCCCTTCGATCGGCCACGGCGCCGCCCGCGACACGGTGATCGGCGGCGAGCGTCGGCCGGCGACGCGCGAGGAGCTGAAGGACATGCGGCGCGAAGTGCGCGCCGGCTTCGAGGCCGGCGCGACGAACCTCTCCTTCGGCCTCGTCTACCTCCCAGGGGCGCACGCCGACACCGACGAGCTCGTCGCGGTGGCAGAGGTGGCGGCAGAGTTCGGCAAGCCGCTCGTCCCGCATGTCCGCAATGAGGGCGCAGGTTTGCTCGAGGCGATCGACGAGATGCTCGAGGTCTCCCACCGCTCTGGCGCCTCGCTCCACCTCTCGCACCTGAAGTCGTTCGCGGACGAGGCGCTGATCGAGCCGCTGCTCGAGAAGATCGAGGGCGCCGGTGGCGTCACTTTCGACCAGTACCCCTACGGCGCCGGGTGCACCCTGCTCGCGAGCCTGCTGCCCGCGTGGGCGCAGGAGGGCGGCGCGGCCGCGACGCTGGCGCGCATGCGCGACCCGGACGCGGTCGCACGAATCGCGCACGACGTCGAGCACGGGCTGCCCGGCTGGGAGAACCTGCTCGCCACGGCCGGACCGGAGCGGATCATCGTCGAGGGCGAGAGCATTGCCGACCGCGGCGGCGAGCCCGTCGAGACGGTCGCAAAGCTGCTGCTCGAGTCCCAGCTTGGCGTCCAGATGATCATGCACTACGCCTCAGGGGAAGCCGTGCGCAAGATCGCCGCCCACCCGCTGATGCTCCTGGGCTCAGACGGGATCTTCGGCGAGCGGCCACACCCGCGGGTCGCGGGGAGCGCGGCGCGGTTCCTCGGTCGGTTCTGCCTGCGCGAGGGACTGCTCACCGCCGAGGAGGGGATCGCGCGACTGACTGCGCGGGCGGCCGACCGCTTCGGGCTCGCCGACCGCGGCCGGATTGAGGAAGGCAAGCGCGCCGACCTCGTCCTACTGGATCCTGCGGCGTACGTGGACACGGCGACCTACGAAGAGCCGCTGCTCCTGGCGGAAGGCGTGGCGGGAGTGTGGGTCGCGGGAGAGCGCGTCTGGGCGGCTGGCACGGCAACGGGCACGCGAGCGGGAGGCGTGGTCCGGTGAGGCGCGACGAAATGCCGTCAATCGCGGCCGAGCGCGCGCTCGCCGGCAAGGACATGCTGCCGCTGAAGGGCACGATCGCCGCGCCGCTGCCTCCACACGTCCGCGAGGCGGTGCTGGCAGCGCTCGACGAGCACGCCGTGACGCCGCCGAGCCGCGGCCACGTCGCTCTGCGCGAGGCGATCGCGCGCAGCGTGCCGGCGCCCGCCGACCCGGAGCGCGAGATCCTGGTGGCGAACGGCGCCATGCACGCGCTCAGCGTCACGTTCCGCGCCATCCTGGAGCCGGGCGACGAAGTGATCGTGCCGATCCCGTGCTACTTCTTCCAGGGCCTGATCGAGCGGGCGGGCGGCCGCTTCGTCCCGGTTCCGAGCTGGGATCCGGAAGCGATCGAGCGAGCGGTGACACCGAGATCGAAGGCGTTCGTCATGACGAACCCGAACAACCCCGACGGCCACCTACCGACGCGGGCGGAGGTCGACGACCTACTCGCGCTCGCATCGCGCCACGGCCTGACAGTGGTGACCGACGAGGCGTACGAGCGCTGCATCCACGAAGGCGAGCTCGCAAGCGCGTGGGGCTCTCCAAACGTGATCCTGATCCGCAGCCTGGGCAAGAGCCTCGCAATGCCAGCGTGGCGCATCGGCTTCGTCGCCGGCGAACCCTCGATAATCGACGCGTGCCTCCGGGAGCTCGAGTGGGACGTTATCCGCGTCAGCCACGTAGCCCAGCGAGCCGCAACAGCCGCACTCAACGGTCCGCAGGATTGGCCGAGTAAGGTGGCGGCCGGCTACCGCCGAGACCGCGACGCTTCCTACGCTGCGATCGCCGAGCACCCGGTCCTGAGCGCCCTGCTCCCGGCCGCGACCCCCTTTCTCTGGCTCAAGCTCAGCGATGTCACAGCTGAGGACCTCCTCGCGGCGGGAGTCGCGGTCGTTGACGGCGCGGCCTTCGGCACCCCCGGCTTCGCGCGCCTGCCGTTCGGCGGTGCTGCCCTGCTGCACGACGAGCTGCGGCACCGTCTCTCCCTCTTGCAACGCAGCCGGCCGCCTAGGTTCTTGGGAAGCTGAGCGGCATGGCAGCACGCCGCATCCTCGTCACCGGCGCCGAGGGCGTGATCGGCACGGCCGTGAGGGAGCACCTCGGCGGGCGGTACGAGCTGACGTCCCTGACGCTGACGCCGCAGGAGTTTCCGAGCCACGTCGCCGACATCGCCGAGCTCGATGCGATCCGGCCGGCGTTCGAGGACGTTGATGCCGTCGTCCACCTCGCGGCCTCGCCCGCGATCGAAACGCCCTGGGACGATGTTCTTCGCAACAACATCGTCGGCACGTCCAACGTCTTCGAGGCAGCCCGCCAGGCGGGGGTCTCACGCGTGGTGTTCGCGTCCTCGAATCACGTCGTCGGCATGTACGAGCTTGACGGCGCCCCGGCGCTCTACGACTCCGACGACGAACGGAGTTACGACCACATGGCGGAGATCCGGCCCGATTCGCTGTACGGCGTCTCGAAGGCCTACGGGGAGGCGCTCGGACGGATGTACATGGAGCGCCACGGCCTGCGCGTCTTCTGCCTGCGGATCGGCGCCGTGCGCGCGAACGATGATCCGACAGCACCGACCGCGAATCCACTGATCGACCTCGACTCCGAAGGGCTACGGAACCGACTGCGCGCCGTCTGGCTGAGCCAGCGCGACTGCGCCGAACTGATCGCCAGGTGTCTCGACGTCGAAGACGTGTCCTGGGCGATCGTCTACGGCGTCTCGGGGAATCCGCGCCGATTCTGGGATCTGGCCCATGCCCGCGAGCTGCTCGGCTGGGAGCCGCAGGACGCCGCGCCCGCCTAACGAGTCGAACGCGGAACTGGATCATGCTCTTTCCGAGGGTCGCTCGAGCCCTCCGACGTCGTTCCTCAGCGCCTCTCCCGCGTGGTACCGGATTGCCCGGCCGCGACCCGTCTGCTCGATCAGCCCGGCATCGACGAGCCGGCGGAAATCGTTGCTCGCGGTCGCCGGCGAGACATCCGCCTCCGCCTCGTACGTCGAGCGGTCCGTACCTCCGATCAGGCTCTGCTCGAGGGCGATCACCAGGCGGTCCGGCCAGCCGCGCCGCTCGACGAGCTCCTCGAGGAAGCTCCAGCGCGCCGCTGCCTCCGCCAGCTGGTCGAGGCGCCAGCGCGCCTGGGCGATGTGAGCCTCGACGCAAAACTGCACCCACTCGGTCGCGTCGCGCTCCGGCTGATAGCTCCCTCCCTGGACGGACCGGAGGACGGCGTAGTACTCGCGCGTGCGACTGCCGAGGTACTCCTCGATCGAGGCGAACTCCGGGGAGAGGAGCCGCTCGCGCGCGAGCATGAGCGACTGGACGATGCGCGCGATCCGGCCGTTGCCGTCCTGAAACGGATGCACCGAGACTACGTGCAGGTGAGCCATTGCCGCGCGAACCACGACGTGAGCCTCGAGGTCACCCTGACGAAGCCATTCGACCACCTCGCCCATTAGCGGCGCGACGCAGTCGGCCTCGGGACCCTCGTACGCGACACCGCCCTCCGGCGCGGTCATGAGGATCGGCGTCTCTCGCCAGCGCCCCGGCCGCTTGTCGCGCTGGAATGAGCAGGCGTCAAAATGCAGGTCGAGGATCACACGGTCACGCCATTCGAACGCGGGGTCGTCGGCAAGGACTCCAACGTGATCGATCGCGCGTGCGTACGCCTCGAAAGCAAGATCGCTCTCGTCCCCGCCTTCCACGTAGCCCTCGATCTCGATCGAGCTCGCGACCGACGACGCTCCCACCTGCCGACGCAGCGTGCCGAGCCAGAGGCCTGCGACGCCGACGCGGCGTCCGAGCGCAGCACGAAGCGCATCCAGCTCGGCCAGCTGGGCAGCGAGCACGCCGCTGGGGGCAGGAGTGGCGTAGATCACAAGCTTTTTATACTATTATTCGCATAATCGTCAAGTCGCTTCTACGTCCAGAGCTTTTCGAACAGTGCGAGGTAGACCTTTGTTGCCCGTACGAGCTCCGCGACCTCGATCGACTCGACGTCGCCGTGCGCTCCCGAGCCCATCGGGCCGTGGTAGACGGTCGGGATCCCCGCCGCGTGGAAGATCGCGCCGTCGGCGACGAGCTTCACGCCGGTCAGGGGCAGCTCCCGCCCCGTGACGTCGCGATACGCCTCGCGGAGCGCGGCGACGAGCTCGTCCTCGGGCTCGATCCGGTACGCGCCCCGCACGAGACGCAGGTCGAGGTCGATCGCGCAGCCGGACTCCGCCGCGGTCGGCGCGAGCAGCGCCAGGAACTCGGCCTCGACCGTCGCCAGCGTGTTCCCCGGCGCCCAGCGCCGCGTGCCAACGAACCGGCACTCGACCGGGTGGCGGTTGTAGAAGTCGCCGCCGTGCGCCTCGCCGAGGAAGTACGTCTCGGCGCCGACCCACTCGTGCTCGACCGCGGCCAGCTCCTCGTTGCGCGCGCGGATCGCCTCGACCACCTTGGCGCCGACGAGGATCGGATTCGGAGTGCCGGCGGGCGTCTGCAGCTCGTGCGTGACCGGGCCTGGCCGGCTGATCGTCACCTCGAAGGTCGCGCAGCCCAGGTGCGCAACCGGCAGCGTCGGGCCGCCGAGCTCGCAGACGACGCCGAGGTCGGCGGTGAAGCCGCGCTCGCCCAAGAGGTAGTCAAGATCCTCGCCGCGGCCGCCCGGCGCCTCGTGCAGGCCGACCGCGACGATCACCAGCTCGCCGGGGAACGCCCTTCGGCCGGCAAGCACCCGCGCCGCCTCGGCCGCGCAGGCGAGCGCTCCTTTCATGTCCGCGGTGCCGCGCCCGTAGATCGTGTCGCCCTCGAGGCGCGGCGGCTCGTGCGGGATCGGGACGGTGTCGAGGTGGCCGTTCAGGACGACGGTCGGGCCGGGCTCGCCGCCGCGGAGCCGGCCGATCACGATTGGCGTCGCCGGGAAGCGCTCCTCGAGTAGCTCGACCTCCAGCCCGAGCTCCTCGAGCCGCCGGCCGTACAGCCGCGCCACCTCGGCGGTGTCGCCGGTGGGGCTCTCGACCTCGACGAGCTCGAGCGTCAGGTCGCGCAGGCGGTGCGAATCGACGTCGTCGTTGCTCACACGGCCCCTTCCGCCAGAGCGTAGTCGAGCGACTCGTCGAACGACATCGCCAGTCCCTCCGCCCACGCCTCGGCGAACGCCTCCTCGCCGAGCGTAAAGCGCAAGTCGGCGGCGTGCGCTTCGGGGTCTGGCCAGCCGACCCCGGACGGGTGATTGCCCACCGGCCCGCGGAGCACGCTCGCACATGCGTAAAGACGGACGGCGCGGTGGCGGTCACCTCGTGCAGCCGCCAGCCGTGCACACACTTCGAGGTTGAAGACGATCCCCGGCCAGTCACCCGACTTCAGCTCGAGGGCGACGCTCTCGGCGACCAGGCTCCGCGCCGCGGCGTCTTCGCGCGCTTCCACGAGCAAGAGCGCAAGGCTCGTGAGCGAGTGGGAGATCCCCCAGGAGTCGTCGAGTGTGCGGTGCAACGCGAGGCTCTCCTCGAAGGGCGAGCGGGCGGACGCGTAATCGCGGCGCGCAACAGCGATCCCCCCAAGGGACCTGCCCCAGTTTGCGACGCTCCGAAGGTTTCCGAGCTGACGAGCCCCACGCACGCTCTCCTCGATCAGGCGCTCGGCCTCGTCGAGCTCCCCGTGCCAGGCACGCACGACACCGGCGTTGTAGTGCGCATACGACTCGATCATCGGGTCTCCCGAGCCCCGCGCGACCTCGACGGCTTCCTCGATGAGCAGGCGCGCCCGGTCGAGTTGACCCAGCGCTAGGGCAGAATTGCTGAGGAAGCCGAGCGTATATACGAGCCCCGCGTCGTCTCCCAGCCGGCGAAAGACCGGCAGGCTCGCGTCGCCGTAGCGACAGACAGCCTCGTGATCGCCCTTGACGAACGCAAGCGAGGCGGTCCGCGAGAGGGCCTTCGCCCGCGCCTCTTCGGAGCCCAAGCCGAGGGCGAGCAGGCCCTCCAGCCGCTCGCGGCCCTCAGACTCGAATCCTCGCAGCTGCCAGTAGCGCCAGAGCGCGGCGCCGGTCCACAGGCCGATGTCCGCCTCGCCTGCTTCGGCCGCCCAGGTCAGCGCAGCACGCAGGTTGTCGCGCTCGGCGTCCAGCCGTTCGAGCCAACTCAGCTGCTGCGGTCCGAGCAGCGCAGGCTCGGCGGCCTCGGCAATCCGAAGGTAGAAGCCCGCATGGCGGCGCCGCACGGCCGGGCCGTCGCCGCGCTCCTGCAGCCGTTCGACCGCGTACTCGCGAATCGTCTCCAGCATCCCGAAGCGTGGCTCGCCGGCGGCCATGAGTTCCGTCCGCAGCAGGCTGTTGTTCAGCAGCGACTCGACGCCGGCGACGACGTCGAGCTCGAGGTCGCCGGCAATCGCCTTCGCTCCGTCCAGAGTGAAACCCCCGGCGAAGACGCCGAGGCTGGTGAAGAGCGCCTGCTCTTCCGCGCCCAGGAGGTCGTAGCTCCAGGCGATCGCGGCGCGCAGCGTCCGGTGCCGCTCGGGCAGGCCGGCGCCGGGCTCGGCCTTCAGGACCTCGAGCCTCCCGCCGAGGCGCTCGAGGACGCCGCGCGGCGAAAGCAGCTTGATTCGGGCGGCAGCGAGCTCGAGTGCCAGCGGGAGCCCGTCCAGGCGGACGCACAGCTCGGCGACTGCGTGGGCGTTCAGCTCGGAGAGCTCGAAGTCGGGCCGTATGTCGCGTGCGCGAGCGACGAAGAGCCGTACCGCCTCCGTCCGCCGGAGACGGCCGACCTCGAACGGGCGCGACGGGTCGGGAAGCTGGAGCGCGGGGACCGGGTAGATCCGCTCTTCGGAGATGTCGAGCGGCGCGCGGCTGGTGACGAGGAGCGTTAGGCCGGGCGCACCCGCGAGCAGCTCGGCGAGCATCGCCGCCGCGTCGAGCACCTGCTCGAAGTTGTCGAGCACCAGCAGGGCCCGCCGGCTGCGAAGGGAGGCGACCACCGCCTCGAGCAATCCGCGTCCCGGCCGCTCGGTCAGGCCGAGCGCGTCGGCGATCGTGGTTGCGACGAGGTCTGCGTCGCCGATCGCAGCGAGCTCGACGAACACCACGCCACCCGGGAACTCAGCGTCGAGGCCGGCTGTCGCCTCGACCGCGAGCCGCGTTTTCCCCGTTCCCCCCGCTCCCGTCAGGGTCAGGAGACGCACGTCTGCCCGGCCCAGCAGCGAGCGAATCTCCCGCTGCTCCCGGCTGCGGCCGATAAAGGAGGTGGATCGCGCACGCAGCCTCGGTGCCGACCCGGTGTCCGGAGCCACCGAGGCGACGTCCAGCTCCGGATCCTGATCGAGGATCGCACGCTCGAGGCGGCGCAACGCCGCCCCAGGCTCGATCCCGAGCTGCTCGACGAGGGTGGCCCTCGCCGACCGGTAGGCGTCCAGAGCCTCCGCCTGCCTGCCAGAGCGGTAGAGGGCGAGCATCAGCTGGCCGCGCAGGCGCTCCGACAGCGGGTGCTCGGCGACCAGACGCTCGAGCTCGCCGACGAGCTCGCCGGCGCGGCCGAGAGCGAGATCCGCGTCGATGCGATCCTGGAGCGCGGATAGGTGAAGCTCCACGAGCCGACCGATTTCACCCTGCGCCCATGGCTCGTAGGCGAACTCGACGAGTGGCGGGCCGCGCCAAAGCGCGAGGGCCTCTCGCAGGCTCTGGGCTGCGGCCCGCGGCTCGGCTCCTCGCGCCTCGGTCGCGAGACGCTCGAAGCGGTGCAGATCGAGACCACCCGGCTCGACGCGGAGCTCATAGCCCGCCGGCCCGGTGACGATCACGTCGTCGCCGAGCGCCTTGCGGAGTTGGGA
>Ga0183260_10003269_pt1 | contig 13088 bp, 13 predicted proteins | sample AntDrymUQ4972206_2_FD_129768 | JGI IMG/M metagenome (GOLD analysis project Ga0183260, IMG submission 129768) | Polar desert sand microbial communities from Dry Valleys, Antarctica - metaG UQ497 (22.06) (version 2) (version 2) | ecosystem: Environmental > Terrestrial > Soil > Desert | place...
GGTGTTGCGCAAGCTCCAGCTCTCCAGCCGCCACGAATTGACGCGCTGGGCCACCGAGCGCCGCATCGTCTAGATGTCCGCCGGCCACCGTGGGCGATGTCAGGACTCGAGGTCGTAGAGCAAGCGGAAGAAGCGCTCCTCGTCGGGCGTGGGCACGAGTCCGTACGAGTCGTAGAACAACTGCTCGAATCCCGGACCGACGTTCCAGGTGGTGCTCCACGCGCCCACCACCACGTCCGAACGCCGGTCGCTGACGCCGAGCTCGCCCAGGTCGAGGTAGCAGGTCACCGCGCCATGGTCGTCGAGCATCACGTTCGGGAAGCAGTAGTCGCCGTGCCGGACGACGAGGTTCTCGGTGGCCGGCGTGAGCCGCACGAGTTCGCGCCACGCGTCCTCGAGGCCGAGCTCGGCGAACTCGGGATGGAGGTTGTCGACGGGGACGACGCCGCGGTCGAGACGATCGCGCACGTGGGCGAGCAGCGTCGAGACCCGCGCGTCGAACGGGCACGACGCCACCGGCAGCGCGTCGTGAAAGGCGCGCAGCGCGTGGGCCAGGATCGGCACGAGGCGGTGGGGCTCGTGTCGCAACGGATGGGCGGACGCGTCGACACCGGCGACGGGCTCCAGTTCGATCCACTCCCATCCGCGCCCGGCGCCGTGGCCGACCACGGTCGGGACGGGCACGTGCGGCCGTGCCCATGCGAGGCGTTGCGCCTCGTCGACCAGGCCAGGGTGGCGCCCGATGGCGCCGGCCTTGACAAACAGGACGCGACCGTCAGGGTGTCCGAGCCGCCACACCGTGGGCCGCTCCTCGTAGCTCCAGGCGACGTCCCACAACCAGTCGGCGAACGCCGTCCGCAGCGATCCCCGAGCCCAGTCGAGCGGTGTCGCGGCCACGAGACTCTCCTATGTCAACCGGCGACGCTGAGCAAGTCCAACCGGGCTTGGCGATTGTGTCCGTCGGTCGACGACGCGCCCTTCAACTGCTCGCTACGGCCGAGATCGCTCCGTCGTCGGTCCACGTGGGGGTTTGATCGGGCGTTGTCGGTCCACGCGGGTGTAGAGCACCCACCTGGACCGACGACTCCGCCGACTACGCCCACGTGGACCGACACTGGGTCCGATCGCGACCACGTGGACCGACACTGGGCCCCGCTAGCCGGGGGCACAAAGCGGGTGTCCGCCGGCCGCCGCACTTGGGTGCAGATGGCGAGCGGTGTGCTACCTTGGCGGACCTTTGATCACCGATAAAACCGCAGGTCAGAGCACCAAATCAAGCGCTCGTAGCTCAACGGATAGAGCATCTGACTACGGATCAGAAGGTTGTGAGTTCGAATCTCGCCGAGCGCGCTTACGAAGTTCCTGGTCAGAAGGCTGGCGCGTCCTTGGCCAGTGTTGGTGAATCAGATTCTGTAGCCAAACGTGTAGCCAAGGAGGCGCGAAGTGGCTCCCGCTGATGACTCGGAGGCGACGCCAGCGCTCGTAGAAGCGCTCGAAATACTTGGACAGTGGTCCGAGTGGGTGCCATTCGCGAATGCACTCGACATGGCCCCGCGGCTTCCGGGCGTTTATATGGCGCGCGAGGGAACGATCGGACCTCTCGTCTACGTCGGGATGGCGGGAGAACGCCGTGGAAGTCGTGATCGTCCGCAAGGCATCCGCGGTCGGTTGGCTATCTACGCACGAGGCAAGGGGTTGGCCTCCGGACTCGGAGAGGCGGTCTTCGATCGGGCATTAGCTGATGTGGACTGGCTTCGCGAACGCGTCGCTGAAGTTGAGCGCAGAGAAGCAGCGCGAGCAAAGGAGTGGGGCAAAGCTGCGTTCGTTCGTGCCGACCTCCACGTCCGATGGATAGTGGCTCCCGACAAGGCGGCAGCAGTAATGCTCGAACGCTCGTGCCTCGATGCGCTGGCGTCCCACGAACTTTGGAATCGGCTTCGCTGATTGGTCACCCCAGGGTATGGCTTGCAATCGCGCCGCGTCTGAGTAGGCGTGAAGGCGTGCGGCCTTCGCTGGGGCGATGACTTTGCGCGGGTTACCGTCAACGCCACACGAAAGGCGCAACGCTGACTAACGAGCAAAATCCGAAGGTCTTCCTTAGTCACGCGAGCGAGGACAAAGAGCGGTTCGTCCTTCCGTTCGCAACGGCCCTCCGCTCTCGTGGGATTGACGTTTGGGTTGATAAATGGGAAATGCTCTCCGGCGACAGTCTGGTCGCGAAGATCTTCATCGAGGGTCTCGAAAACGCGTCCTGCGTCATAGTGGTCATTTCACGAAACAGTCTCTCCAAGCCTTGGGTAGCTGAAGAACTCGACGCCGCTGTGGTCAAACGAATTGAGGACGGCGCGCGACTAATTCCGATCGTGCTCGACGGCTTGCAACCTGCCGAGGTGCCCGCTCCGATTCGTCATCTGCTGCATGAGAGCGTCGGTGATACGTCGGCAATCGATGAGCTAGTCGAACGACTCGTACGCACGATCCACGGGATCGTGGACAAGCCAGCGCTCGGGTCGTCGCCTGCGTACGTGGCCTCGCCGGTCGTGAACATCGGTGGAATGGATCGCATCGACAGTCTGCTCCTCAAGTCGATAGGGGCTGAAGCGATCCACGATTCAGGGCGACGATTCACGACGATCGACTTTCTGGCAAGCGCAAACGCTGAGCTTTCGATTGGTGAGGATCAGGCCGTCGAGTCGCTCGAAGTACTCCACGGGCTTGGACTCGTGCGAATTCATCGAACAATTGGCGGAGGCCTGCCGTCCATGGCGTCCTTCGATCTCACGGACGACGGATTGGAGACCTACCTCAACGCCTACGAGCCGGACTTCTCAATGATTAGCGACACAGTTGTTGCACGGCTCGCCGCTTGGCCCGCCGAGCAGGGAACTGAACGAGATCTCATTGAAGCGGTTGGCGCCCCAGCCCTGATCGTTGAGCACGTTCTACAAAGGTGCGCCGATCTGAATTTGCTGACATTGAGTAGGTCGTACGGCGGTCCCGAGGGCGCTCACTTCATGGGAATCTCGCCGCGCCTTCGCCGTGAAGCGCGTAGTTAGATCCGTCGAGTCGAGAGTCGTCAACCGCCTAAATCGAACGCTGTATCCATCGCGTCAGCGGCTTGTCGTTGGAGCCCTTTCGTGACCTTCGCGTAGACGTCAGCGGTAATGGCAAGACCTGCGTGACCGAGCGTCCGCGAAATCACTTCCAGCGGGACGCCGTTCGCAAGCATCAACGTCGCAGCGGAGTGTCTCAGCGCGTGGAACCTTCGCGGGCCGAGGCCGGCGCGAACCGTCAGCACGTGGTAGCGCCTGGTCAGATTGCGGGGATCGATTGGCGTTCCGGCCGGTGTAGTGAACACGAATCCGGTGTCGTTCCACTCGGGACCGAGCCGCATTCGTTGCTGAGCCTGTCGGCGTCTGTGGTTGCGGAGCGCTCGAACGCAGAACGATGGCAGCGGCAACGTTCGATAACCGTGCGCGGTCTTTGGGGTGTCCACGACGAGCCCGATTCCAACCCGCCGCTTGAGCGTGCCCCGGATCGTTAGCTGACCCGCTTCCAGATCAACATCGGTCCAACGAAGTGCAAGTGCTTCGCCGCGCCGAAGTCCCATCATGAGTGCGACGGTCACGATCGCTTCATCCTCTTCGCCAGCGACTATCGCTAAGAGACGCCTCGCTTCGTCCAGGCTGAGCGCGTCATCAATCGCACTCCCTTCGATCCTTGGACACTCCACCAGTGCCGCCGCGTTACGGGATACAAGGCTCCAACGTTCAGCGTGGCCGAGAGCGCGCCGCAGGATGGCGCGGGTCTGACGGCGCGTCCGAGGCGAGAGGCCGCGGGATTCCAATTCGCGCAGCATGGCCTGGACGTGTTGTGGACTGAGCTTCCCAAGCGCCACCTTGCCGACGAACGGCAGTACGTATCGACCGACAATGTCGGCGTACTGATCCGCGGTCGAATCCTTCACGGTTCCCGGCAGAACTTCGGTCAGCCACCAAAGCAGGTAGTCCGCAGTCGATCGTCGTTCGTCGGGCAGGACGTGACCGCTATCCACGTGAGCTTGCGTTTCGCGTAGCTTCCGAGCGACCTCGGCACGGGTCTTCGCGTAGACGTTCTTGCGCTTCCGGCTGCCTTCGTGCCACCCGAGTTCAGCGACGCCGACCCAAAGCCCGTCACTCTGACGGCGATAAATCGAGCCTTCGCCCTGCCCCCTGCGTCTCGTCACTGCTCTCCTCTTTCGGAAATCACTCTTCGGTTACGTCGGCTGCTTCGGCGATGAAGTTGTCGAGCGCCCTTCTGCTTATGCGGCGAGCGCGGCCGATGCGGACCGACTCGATCTCGGCCGCCATCACCAGTTCCCAAAGCTTCGAGGTGCCGATGCCGAGCAACTCGGCGGCCTCGGGCACTGTGTAGAGAAGCCTTTGCGTTTTCAACCTGAACCCTCCGTCCCGGACCGTTCTGGTCCGCTATTTATTGATACGACGTTCGTTCAGGGTTCTGAGAAGAAAAATCGCGGAGTTGGTGTCCGGCCAATCGTCGGGTCGGAAACATTGTGATTCGCTCAGCAGTGCGAACCGCGGAATCTGAACGCCGCGTTGGACCGCGCAAGACGAGGCGACCTACTTTCGCTGGCATTCCCGAGCTAGTGAAGAACACCGCGAACCGTCGATGCATACCACTGGCGACCTTTGTGAGCCGTAGGAACCTCGTCCGCGTTGAGCCGTTCCGCAATCGCCCGGAAGGTCAGTCCTTCTTCGCGCAGTTTTCCGACAAGCTCGATCACTGCCGACGAAACCAATCGCGGGCGACCGAGCCGAACGCCTTGCGAGCGCTTCACCGCGAGAGCGTCCTTCGTGCGTTGTCCGATGATTCGTCGCTCCCACTGCGCTGCCGAAGCAAGCACGCTTGCCATGAACTCGCCAGCAGGCGAACCGGTGTCAACGCCCAAGTCCATCGCGATGAGACTCCATCCCTTCTTCTGGCTCTGCTGCATGAGCGAGGCGAAGTCCAAGAGCGATCGACTCAGCCGATCGAGCTTCGCCACGATGAGCGCATCTGCCGCCTTCGACTCGACCATCGCGAGCGCAGTTTCGAGACCTGTGCGACCGGCGAGAGACTTTCCGCTCACACCCGCGTCTTCCTCGATCGAAGTCAGCGTCCACCCTCTGCGCTGAACCTCGCCTTCGATTGCCGCTCGTTGCGCGTGGAGGCCAAGACCGGAATCGGCTTGCTCGGTCGTGCTAACTCGGATGTATCCGACGGCCTTCATTCAAACATTGTAGTACACGAATAGAACGTTTCCTGTACAGACTTTCCGATTTCGGAATCTTTTACTCCGTTCTCGTGCCGCCCTCAGGTTCACCGAGGAGCGCATCGAGAGCCGCTAGAGCGCCTTCCAGACGACGGAGAAGCCTTCGAGCGGTCGGAGTGGAAGCTTCTAGCTCGCCGCGCTCTACGGCTTCCACAAGGCGCGACATCACGGCGCGCGACTCAAGTAGCTCAGCCTTCGTTAGCCGCTTCGGCACGAGCCGACGATAGATCCGTGACTCATCGCGACAACGCCCCATCGCCGATTCTCGGCCCGTAGCGAACTGCTCTCCACCAGGGAAGCCCGCTGAACGTCGTATCAACAAGATGCGGCTAGCGAAGTCGCGCTTTTCGAGATGGGGACGACAAAATGAAGAGAAGCAAGCGGCTAATCCAAGATTCGTTGGAGTACGCCCGTCGTGGTTGGCCGGTTCTGCCCGTGCATTTTGTGAACAAGCGTCAGCAGTGCTCGTGCAACAAGAAAGAGTGCGACCGCCGGGGCAAGCACCCTCGAACCCGCAACGGCTTAAACGACGCCACAACGGATCGAGCGACAATATTGGCCTGGTGGCGAAAGTGGCCGCTCGCCAACGTGGGGATCGCAACCGGCAACGGACTCTTTGTCGTGGACGTTGACGTGAAGAGCGGTGGTTTGGACTCGCTACGCAAACTCGAAGCGAAATACGGCTCTCTTCAAGACGGGACGCCCGTTGTGGAAACCGGCGGCGGCGGACTGCACATCTACCTTGCCGATGACACCAAATCGCTTCGCAATTCAGCAAGTGCCATCGCGCCTGGAATCGACGCCCGTGGAAACAGCGGCTACGTGGTCGCCCCGCCTTCTGTCCATCAGTCCGGCAACCGCTACAAGTGGCGCACCGACACTCGAACGCTGCCGCTCAAGCCCGTACCCGACTGGATCCGAGCGAAACTCGCGGAGCCACAAGAGACTCCCCACCCATCGAAGTCCAAGTCGTTCTCCAAGGGCGGGAGGAACGTTGGTCTCACCGCTCTAGCCGGGAGTCTGCGCCGCCAAGGGGTTGGCGCGACCCAGATCTCGAAACTTCTCATCCTCGCAAATTCAGAACTATGTGAACCGCCGCTACCGGAATCCGAAGTAAAGACTATTGCTAAGAGCATCGGCAAGAAGCCCGCAGGCAAGCCGCGGGAGCGAGAGGAGTTTCTCGCCTTTCTCGATTACGCCGAGAGCATCGCGCTAGCCCGTTTAACCGACCGTCTCTCCGCGTTGGCAACGTTGCGAGCGATCTATGACAAGGCGCGGAAGCTCGGTAAACCGATGCTTGCGCTCAACGTTCGAGATGTGGCGATAGATAGTTCTATATCGACAGCACTCGCTAGTAAGACTTTGAAAATCCTTCAGAGAGACGGCTGGATTCAGCTTATAGAACTTGATACGGGACAAAAGTCGGCGATTTACCGGATTCTTTCTCCAAGAGATATCGAGAAAAACACACACAAACAACAATCTTTCACTACAAAACCCCCTAAACATGGCTATGAGTGTTCAGGTTCCTGCCGCGGTTTCTGCCGCAACCTCTGGCGCTATGAGGTTCTGGGAAGGAGAACCGAGATGGTTTTTCGCCTAGTACTCGCTGAGTTTCCGAGAGCCCTAACCACCGCGTCGATCTCGGAAACGATGGGGGTAATGCCACGAGCCGCCAGAAATCATCTACAGAAACTTGAATCACCGAGTTTTGGAAATCTTCGAGCCGCGCGAGGTTTGGTCTGCCGAACAGAAGGCGGGTACCGGTGGACAGAAGTAAGCGAATGCGAGATCGCGAAGGCACTAGGCGTTGCCGGAATTGAGGAAAGCCAGAGAGCCCGCATAAAGGCTGAAAGGGCTCGATATGGGGTGAGGATGCCGAAAGAAGGCTAGAGGGCCTCTACGGAGCTTAGAAGGGCCTCTCAGGCCACTTTGAGTTGCGCAATTAGAGCCGTCCTCTTGCCTCTTCGCGATAGTCGTGCGGGGACTTCCTCAGACCGAGGCGATGGTGACCCTTCTGCTTGACGCAGGGTTCAGGCGCGTATGCGTCGCGGTAGCCGCATAGAACCCCTTCGTCGATCGCCCACTTCGACGTTGCGGATTCAAACCGAACCTCGGGAGTGGCCGGCTTGAGGAGCGCGTGAATGATCGCGACTGGGAACAGAACCGCTCCGTAGATTCCCCACCAGCTTGTGTTCGCGTAGCCCTTGCGGGCAACAACCCATGCCACGAGGTATCCCGCGGCTATCCAGCCCCCAATCGGCAGAGCGCCGTTAATCGTCTGCGCGATGCCAACTCCGCTAGCAACGGCGAACAGTCCTAACGCCAAGATCGGATGGATTTTGGCCAAGGCCGAGTGCTTGTCAATTGCGTTTTGCTTCCACCAACCGCGCTGAGGAGGTGTGACGGGTGGCGCTGCAACACTCGCGGAATCGCCGCGCTCTGGGTTGGGTTGCGGAGACGAGGTCTTCCCGAGGTCCGATCGGAACTCGTTTCGGGATTCGGCAGAGTCGGCCAATGAGGATGTTGCCCCGCACGCGGAACAGAACTTCGCCTGCGAGGGAAGACTGAATCCACAGTGCATGCAGTACAGAGCGCGAGCAGGCGTTGTGCCAGTGTCGGCTCGCAACGGGTGCGTTCGCCTTGGGCGCTGGCCACTTCGCGTCGCGTCTGAGGTTTCGGCTTTGTCGTCCGGAGGCTCGGTCACGAAGTCGTCCTGGCGTTTGGAGTGTCAGTGCTGATCACGGCACCGTTCCGTCGCAGGACGCGATGACGTATCCACCGGAGGAGCGGTTCTGGGAAATCACCGCGCCATCCACCTCGATTCGGCAGATCACACTTCCAGACTCGTCTCGATTCTGCGCGGAGATGGCTACGAACGTCCCAGACGGGAGATCGCCGAGGCGCACGCCCAGACGGCCTTCCTTGGTGCGGAGCGGAAGAGACTGATTGCTGTATTGCGACGTGCCGCTCGGCGTTGAGAACGTGATGTTCACGGCCGGGGCCGTACCCTCGACGTAGTAGACGACGCCCGGAGGAAACAACGTCGTGGACGTAGTGGTAACGCCGATTGTCGTTGGCGGAGCGGGGAAACGCGCAAAGTAGATGTCGAACGCGGCGAAAGAAACGGCGCGGTCGGGGCACACGTTTTCGAACAGTTCGAAGGGCTGTGCGTAGTCCTTCCTGCTGAACGCCTTGGGCCCCGCGGCGAGCTTCCATTTCGCGTTCTCGTCTGCGAGCGCTTGAGGGCGGTCATGTGACTCCGAGATCAGAGAACAGAGTTCAAGTGCCCGCGTCCGCAATGTCGCTGGGGTCCATTCGGGATAGTCCCGAAAGAAACCCACGCTGCGAGCAAAGCTGACAAAGTCGTCGGCAAGGGTGTCACGAGACTTGATGAGTTCCTGCTTTGGTTCGTCGGTCGCGGTCTCTTCGGTGCCCAAACTCATTCCCGCTGTGACGGCGGACCCCATCACGATCACGGCGACGATCAAACCAACGATTCGTAGAACGGCGCCCGCTCGGCTCGTCACGTTGGCTCGTGTACGACGTCGAAGGAGACGGACATACGGCGGCAGCAAACCACACAGTCCGACGAGAAGGATTGAACCCGGCAAGGCATCGGCCGAGTTGCTCAACGCGAACGCGCAGAGCGTCAGGAGCGCCACGCCGATCCACCAAAGCGGATCGCGCCAGAGTGGCTTTCGATACAGCCACCATCGAGTGACCTGCTGAAGCGTTTGCGACTCGGGCGAAGCGGCGCGCTCGGAGCCTTGCGGCATGTCGTTCGGTGCTTCGCTCGCGTTCACACGCGCTCCGCAGAAGGGACAGAAGGTGGCCCGCGACGGCACCGACTCGTCGCACGAGTCGCACGACGTGCGCGCGCTTGTTGGAAGGTCAGTCATCCCCAGCCCCCTCGCCTGGACGAACCTCGCTTCATCATCCCACACTCGCCGAAAGCTAACTACATGCATCTTGTGTAGATCGGAGGAGGTCACGTTCTTACGGTCGAGAGGCTATGCCGACCAAACGCCGAGGAGCGCAGAAGGACCACCGCGCCGCCTTCGGCCGTCAGCTTCGGTCGTTGCGTCTCGACCGCGAGTTGTCACAGGAAGCGCTTGCGGAACGTTCCGGTCTGCACCGCAACTACGTCGGCGGAGTTGAGCGCGGCGAGATCAACCTCTCGCTCGACAACATTCACGCGTTCGCGCACGGCCTCGCAGTTGACGTGCGAACCTTGTTTCACGACGACGGAGCGGCCACACGGGCCACCCAGCGGGCTCCGCGCAGTCGTTAGCCGAGAGCGTCAGATTCGGACTATCGCGGGGATTTGACCGCGCTCCCCCACTCAGAAGGTGCTTCTCCTGGTCAATCTGGGGATTGTCGCCTTTTCTGATGGTGGTCCAGATTGCAATAATTGGACCGGACAAAACATGAGAATCGTTCTCAAGACGGAACTTTTTCCGAAGTAGGTCCGAGCTTGGGTTGTTTCTCCTGAGACCCGGCTGGTACTCAGCAGGCGTCGTTGCGCTAACGCGATTACCCGCGGGCGAGGTCCAGCGGCTCGAAGCAGTCACGGCGTAGCGTCGAGTAGGTGAACGCGCTCTATTACGGCGACAACCTTGAAGTCCTACGAGACCTCGATGCCGGACTCGTGGACCTGATCTACCTGGACCCCCCGTTCAACTCGAATCGGTCTTACAACGTGCTGTTCAAGAACAAGTCCGGGAAGGACGCGCAGGCGCAGATCGAGGCATTCGACGACACGTGGACATGGAGCCAGCAGACTGACGATCTGTATCGCGAGCTGGTGATGGGCGGGTCGGTCCCGGCGAAGGTGGCGGACGCGTTGGAGGCGATGCGGCGGCTGCTGGGCGACAACGACGTACTCGCGTATCTGGTGATGATGACCGCGCGGCTCGTGCAACTTCACCGCGTACTGAAACGCGGTGGATCTCTGTACTTGCACTGCGATCCGACGGCGAGTCACTACCTCAAGGTGATCCTCGACGCCACATTCGAGCCGGTGAACTTTCGCAGCGAGATCATCTGGAAGCGCACCAGTGCCCATAGCGATACGAAACAGGGGCGCGCACAACACGGTCGAGTGCATGACGTGATCCTCTTCTATTCGAAGGGTGATGCGACAACGTGGAACGCGATTTACACGCCATACGATCATGACTACGCGGCGAGCGAGTATCGACACGTCAATCCCGAGGGCCGCCGCTATAAGGAAGGCGACCTCACTGCAGCGAAGCCTGGGGGCGACACCAGTTACGAGTGGTGGGTCAAGCGGCGCCATGGCTCGAAGTCGAGGTGGGAGGCCGACGTTGATAACGAGCATCTCGCCCCGCTTGAGGGGTGGCAGTACCAAGCCGTAACTCCGTACAACCGCCGCTACTGGGCGTATTCGAAGTCCAACATGATCGAGTTCGCGGCGCAACGTCGCCTAATACATCGCGCCACCGGCGCACCGCGACTGATGCTGTTCGCTGATGAGATGCCGGGCGTGGGGCCGCAAGACTTGTGGACTGATGTTCCACCGATCAGTGCTGGAGCGTCCGAGAGACTCGGCTACCCGACGCAGAAGCCGTTAGCGCTTCTTGAACGAATCGTCAGCGGCTCCAGTAATCCAGGAGACATTGTGTTGGACCCATTTTGCGGGTGCGGGACGACGATTGACGCTGCGCAGAAATTGGGGCGTCAGTGGATCGGCATTGATGTGACGTTCCTCGCTGTAGACCTGATCGACAAGCGTCTCCGGGCGGCCTACGGCGACGACGTGGCGAAGTCCTACGTGATTCACGGCATACCGCGCGACCTCGACGGGGCGCGCGCCCTGTTTGCTCAGAACCCGTTCGACTTCGAGCGTTGGGCCGTGTCGTTGGTTAGCGGCCAGCCGAACGAGAAGCAGGTGGGCGACAAAGGCATCGACGGGGTGATCCGATTCCCTATCGACAACGCGGGCGACGTGGGACGGGCGCTCGTGTCGGTGAAGGGCGGGGCGACGGTCGGCCCGACGGCGGTGCGTGATCTGATCGGGACGGTGAAGTCGCAGCGGGCAGAGATGGGGGTGCTGGTCTGCCTGACGGAGCCGACGAGGGGCGTGCTCGACGCGGTGAGGCACTCCGGCTCCTACGAGCATCCGGTGTCGGGCACCTCGTACCCGAAGACGCAGGTGGTGACGGTGGCGGAGCTACTCGCGGGTAAGGGGCCGAAGATGCCCACAACGATCCTGCCTTATATCCAAGCGAAAGCCCGAGGCGGCGAACAAGGAACACTGATCTAGTTTCAAACTGACCCCCTACAGCACTGCACGACCTTCGGCGGTTAGCAGGAACCCCGCGAGCTGGAACCACGGACTTCGACGGACGCACCGGTTACGACTGGCAGTCAAGTGGTCACGGGTTCAAGTCCCGTCAGGTTCACTCTCGAAACTCGTCCACGACGCCGCCAACCGCGACGTAACTCCTTCGACCTAGATCCGGGCTCGCGGTGTAGCCAATCGTGTAGCCGAGGGAGCGGCCTTCGGTGACTGACGGTGGTTCGCCGCGGTCAAGGGATCAGCAAGTAGCAAGCACGATGGGCTTCGGCGGTCTCCTGCGGTGAAGTCGCTTGGAGCTACGGATCAGAAGGTTGTGAGTTCGAATCTCGCCGAGCGCGCCAAGTACTTGCTGGTGGAGGGCAGTTTTCGCTGGCGGGTGCTCGAACCGAGTCCAGCAGGAATCCATCGCGGATCGGCGATCGACGCCGATGAGACCGCCAAATTCGCCCCTCGAACCGTGAGGAGATTCGCGAAAGGGCTGGTCAGCGCTTGCACGGCGAAAACCGATGGGCGGCGTTGTCTGGGAGCATCTGACGCGCTGCCAAGTGGTCGCGGTGATCGGCGCGGGCATGACTTCTACGGCGGCGACGCTCCTTTTTCATGGCGTCAGTTGCGGCCACAAGTAACGCTTCAGGAGGCGTACCCGAGTCCGCCTAACAGCACGGGGCCAGTGCGGCGCGCCCCAGTTTCCGGCTCGACGCCGGAAACACAGAAGCCGTAGCTGACGTGTGCCGCCAGCTCGAGGGGATCCCATTGGCAATCGAGCTGGCTACAGCACGCGCTCGAGCTATGGCCCCTGCACAGATCGCGGTGCAGTTGGCCGACCGTTTCGCGTTGCTCACCGGTGGACGGCGCGGCGCCCTTCCCCGCCACCGCACACTCGAAGCGTCGGTCGACTGGAGTTACTCCCTCCTTGGTGACGCGGACCGCGTCCTGTTGTGCCGTCTGGCCGTGTTCGCCCAAGGGTTCGATCTCCCAGCGGCCGAAGCCGTGTGCGCAGGCGAAGGGCTCGAACGATGGGCGGTGCTCGACGCGCTCACCGGCCTCGTCGACCGCTCGCTCGTCGTGGTGCAGGACGAGGTCGGCGGGGGCCGATACCGGCTGCTCGAAACCATCCGCCAATACGCGTTCGTCAAGCTCGCCGAGGCCGGGGAGGTCGCGTCGCTCCGAGATCGTCACCTCGAGTACCACACAACGCGAGCCGCGGAGGCCGGGCGTGACCTCGAGGGTCGAGATGCAGTTCGAGTCTTCGCCGAGCTCGAGCTCGACGTCGACAACTTCCGAGCCGCGTTTGACTGGGCGATGCAGTCAGGCCGCACCGAGGACGCGTGGCGCCTCGCCACTGCGCTCTGGCTGTTCTGGCAACGAGACCGTGCGGACGAAGGGGCGACGCGCCTGGTGACGGCACTGCAAACGCCGGGCGGCGATCCCCTCGGGCGAGCAAAGGCTCTA
>Ga0183260_10003270_pt1 | contig 13086 bp, 10 predicted proteins | sample AntDrymUQ4972206_2_FD_129768 | JGI IMG/M metagenome (GOLD analysis project Ga0183260, IMG submission 129768) | Polar desert sand microbial communities from Dry Valleys, Antarctica - metaG UQ497 (22.06) (version 2) (version 2) | ecosystem: Environmental > Terrestrial > Soil > Desert | place...
CAGCGCGCCACCAAACGGGTCGAGCGGGCCTTCGGCCGCAAGCTGATCATCAGTGAGTCGGCGGAGGTACGGACATGAACCGCTTGCAGCATGCGTCCAGCCCCTACCTGCGCCAGCACGCCGGCAATCCGGTGGACTGGCAGGAGTGGGCCCCTGAGGCGTTCGCGCAGGCCCGCGACCGCGACGTCCCGGTGTTCCTGTCGGTGGGCTACTCCAGCTGCCACTGGTGTCACGTGATGGCCCACGAGTCCTTCGAGGACGCCGAGGTCGCCCGTGTCCTGAATGACCGGTTCGTGGCGGTCAAGGTGGACCGCGAAGAGCGGCCCGACGTCGACAGCGTCTACATGGGCGCGGTGCAGGCCATGACCGGTCACGGCGGCTGGCCGATGAGCGTGTTCATCACCGCCGACGGCGTGCCGTTCTTCGGCGGCACCTACTGGCCGCGCGACAGCCGCCAGGGCATGCCCGGGTTCCTGCAGGTCCTGCAGGCGGTGGACACGGCCTGGCGCGAGCAGCGTGACCAGGTGCTCGGCTCCGGCCAGCGGCTGACCGCGCACCTGCAGGCCGCCAACGACGTCGGCGAAGGCGCCGAGCAACTGGATCCGGATACGGCGTCGCGGGCAGCCGCGGTGTGTGTGCGGGCCTGGGACCGCGACCTCGGCGGCTTCGGTACGGCACCCAAGTTCCCGCAGGCGATGACCATCGATTTCTTGCTAGCCCACGCACAGCGCACGGGCGACAGCGCCGCGGTTGACGCGGCCGTGCAGTCGCTGGAGGCGATGTCGCGCGGTGGCATCTACGACCATGTGGCGGGCGGCTTCGCGCGCTACTCGGTCGATGCGCGCTGGCTGGTCCCCCACTTCGAGAAGATGCTGTACGACAACGCGCTGCTGCTGCGGGCCTACACCCACGCCTGGCAGGTGACCGGTAGCCGCCGCTGCCGGCGCATTGCCACCGAGATCGCCGAATGTCTGTTGCGCGACATGCGCCACCCGGCGGGGGGCTTCTACTCGGCGACCGACGCCGACTCCGAGGGCGTGGAAGGGCTGTTCTTCACCTGGACGGCGGCCGAGTTCGACGAGGTTGTGGCCGCCGTTGGCGAGGACACCGAAGCGTTCCGCGCGTTCTACGGCGTGACGCCGGCGGGCAACTTTACTGATCCGCATCATCCCGAGGTGGGCTCCCGGTCCATCTTGTACGAGGCTGGCCGCCGCGACGAGGACGACGCTGACTTCTCCCGCCGTGTAAACCGCGTTCGCGCCGCGCTGGCCGAACGCCGCGAGCAGCGCGTCCACCCTGGACTGGACGACAAGGTTCTGACGAGCTGGAACGCGCTGGCACTGGGCGCGCTGGCCGAAGCCGGTGCAGCACTGGACGAGCCGCGCTACGTCGAGGCCGCCGCCGGCTGCGTCCGCTTCCTGCGCGACACCCTCGTGGTCGACGGCCGCCTGCATCACACCTGGAAGGACGGCCACCCCGCCACCGTGGCGGCGTTCCTGGAGGACGTGGCCTACCTGGCACAGGCGCTGCTGGTGCTGTACGAGGCCGACGCCAACCCGGAGTGGTTCGCCTGGGCGCGTCAGCTGGCACGCGACGCCGACGACCGCTTCGCCGAGATCGACGCCGACGGCAACCCGACTGGCGCCTACTTCGCCACCGCCGACAACGCCGAGGCGTTACTGACCCGCCCCAAGGACCTGTGGGACAACGCCACGCCGGCGGGCTCGTCGGTGCAGGTCGACGTGCTCCTGCGGCTGGCGGCGCTGACCGGCGACAGCGAGTACGCCCGTCACGCCGAGCGCACGCTGGCGCTGTTCGCGCCGCGCAGCGAGCAGGCGCCGACGGGGTACGGCGAGATGCTGCGTGGGCTGGAACGGCTGCTGGGCGGCCCGCAAGAGGTCGCCGTCGTCGGCCCGCCCGACGACCCTGCCACGCGCGAGCTGGTGGGCGTCTATCGGCAGCGCTGGCGCCCGGGCAGCGTCCTGGCAGTGGGCTTGCCCGATGGCCCCGATGGCCCCGATGGCCCCGATCACAGCGGCGGCGGCGCGCCGCTGCTCGACGACCGTCCGCTGGTCGACGGCCGACCTGCCGCCTACGTGTGCCACAACTTCGCCTGCCAGCGGCCGGTCACTGACCCCGAAGAGTTGGCCGACCTCCTCGGGTGACCGGCGCCCGGGAGTCTGCCCCCGTGGCGATCACTGATGTATAGGTAAGCGATCGCCACGGGAACGGGTCGCCGGAACGGGTCGCCCGCTGCCACCCAACAGTCTCGGCGGTCGCTGCGCCGGCCTGGGGGCGGGTGGGCGCTACCCTTCGCTTGCATGCCGACCGCCAGCCTCCTCGACGGACTCAACGCCGATCAGCGCGCCGCAGCCGAGACCGTGGAGGGCCCGCTGTGCATCGTCGCCGGGGCTGGCACTGGCAAGACTCGCACCATCACCCACCGCATCGCCTGCCAGGTCGCCAAGGGCGTGGCGAGTCCTGACCAGATTCTGGCCGTCACCTTCACCGACAAGGCCGCCGGTGAGCTGCGCCAGCGCCTCGCCGGCATGGGACTGCCCCGCCCTGTGCGAGCGGCGACCTTTCACGCGGCCGCGTGGGCGCAGCTGCGCTGGTTCTGGCACCGCACCTACGACCGCCCGCTGCCCGAGGTGCTGGCCTCCAAGGTCCGCCTGCTCGTGCCGCTGGCCCGCCGCACCCGCACGCAGGCGATGGACCTGGCGACAGAGATCGAGTGGGCCAAGGCCAGGCGGCTGGCGCCCGACGACTACGCCGCCGCGGCAGCCGACCGCGACGCGCCACTGGAGCCGGAGCGGATGGCGGCGGTTTATGCCGACTACGAGCGGACCAAGGACGAGTCCGGGCTGCTCGACTATGAGGACATGCTGCTGCGCACCACCGCACTGATCCAGCAACACCCCGACGTCGCCGACGAGGTGCGTGATCGCTACCGCTTCTTCACCATCGACGAGTTCCAGGACGTCAACCCGGCACAGTTCGCCCTACTGCACGCCTGGCTAGGCCCGTCGCAGCAGGTGTGCGTCGTGGGCGACGACGACCAGACCATCTACTCGTTCACCGGCGCGACCAGCGACTACTTGTTGAACTTCCGTCGTTGGTTCCCCGCGGCGGCAACGGTGACGCTGACCGAGAACTACCGGTCGACCCCGCAGGTGCTGGCGATGGCCAACGCGGTGCTGTTGCACAAGCCGGCCAACCGGCGCAAGCGGCTGTCAGCCACTCGCCCCGTCGGTCCCGCGCCCGTCTTCAGCGAGCACGACGACGACGAGGCTGAACGCGACGCCGTGGTCAGGACCATCCGTGGCCTGCTCGACGATGGTGTCGCAGCCGGCGAGATCGCCATCGCGTACCGGGTGAACAGCCAGTCGGAGGCCTGGGAGCATGCGCTGCGCGCCGCGGGCGTTCCCTACGTCGTGCGAGGCGCCGGCGGCTTCTACCAGCGCCGCGAGGTCCGCCAGGCCCTGACCGTGCTGCGGGCCGCGGCTGGCCGGCCCGAGCCCGTGCCCCTCGGACTCGAGCAGACGACGCCGGCGCATCCTCCTCGTGCCGACAAGGCCGTCGAGCGCGTCCTGCGCGAGCAGATGGGCTGGAACGGCCGCGCCGAACCGGATGGCGAGGCCGCCCGCGAGCGCTGGCGCAACCTCGGCGCACTCGTCGAGGTCGCCGCGGGGCTAGCCGACGACGACCCAACGACGACCCTGGCCGACGTCACCACCGAGCTGTCGCGGCGGCAGGCCGAGGGTGCCGACGCGCCCGGCGCCGGCGGCGCGGTGACCCTGTTGACGTTGCACAAGACCAAGGGCCTGGAGTTCCACGCGGTCTTCCTCGTCGCGCTCGAGGAGGGATTGCTGCCCATCTCGCACGCCAAGACCGACGAGGCCGTCGCTGAAGAGCGCCGGCTGCTGTACGTCGGCGTCACCCGCGCCCGCCAGCGGCTGTCGCTGTCGTGGGCCCAGCGCCGGCCCGGTTACGCCGGCAAGGTGGTGGCTCGGCGCCCCTCGCGGTTCCTGTACAACCTCGGCGAGGGCGCCCCCGTCAGCGGGAGCGGGCAGGCGGCGACGCGGCTGCGCGCACGCGCCGCATCCCCCCTTGACGGTGCCGAGAACCCGGTGCTGGTCCAGCGCCTGCGCGACTGGCGTCGGGAACGAGCCAAGGCCGACGACGTGCCGGCGTTCGTAGTCTTCAACGACCGCACGCTGGCGGCGTTGGCCGCCCAACGCCCCGCCACCCCACGGGCGCTGCTGGCCGTCAGCGGCGTCGGCCCCGCGAAGGTGAAGCGGTACGGCGAGGACCTGATCCGGGTCATCGCCCAGACGCCATCGTGAGCCCAGGCGGTCTGAGGCTGCTCGACCACGTCCTTGTCCCCATCGGCGCAGGAGCTCGGCCATGACCACAGCCGCGTTGTTCACCGACCTGTACGAGCTGACGATGCTGGCCGGCTACCTCGCCGCCGGCTGCGCCGAGGAGCAGGCGACGTTCGACCTGTACTTCCGCAACCCACCCGCTGGTGTCGACCTCGTCGTGGCCGCTGGGTTGGATCCGGTGCTGGACTACCTGGAAGCGCTGTCCTTCGACGACGAGGACCTGGCTTACCTGTCGTCACTGTCGCTGTTCGACGACACCTTCCTCACTTATCTGGGACAGTTGGCGTTCCGCGGCGACGTGTGGGCGGTGCCCGAGGGGCTGCCGGTGTTCTCCGACGAGCCGCTGCTGCGCGTCAGCGCCACCCTCGCCGAAGCGCAGCTGGTCGAGACCTACCTGCTCAACCGCATCTGTTACAGCTCGCTGGTCGCCAGCAACGCGGCTCAGCTGACCCGCGCGGCTCGCGGCAAGCCCGTGCTGGAGTTCGGTGCCCGCCGGGCCCACGGCCCAGATGGGGCAATGACGGGGGCGCGCGCCGCGATGATCGGCGGCTGCACGGCCACCTCCAACGTGGCCGCCGGGCAGCGCTTCGACGTGGCGGTGTCGGGCACGCAGGCGCACGCCTTCGTGATGGCCTTTGCCAGCGAGCTGGCCGCCTTCCGGGCCTACGCGGCCACCTTCCCCGACGCGTCCATCTTGCTGGTCGACACCTACGACACCCTCGGCAGCGGTGTCCCCAACGCGATCACCGTCGCGAACGAACTGGCCGCCGGCGGGCATGCAATGAAGGGCGTCCGGCTGGACTCCGGGGACCTGGCCTCGCTGTCACGCGAGACTCGCCGCCTGCTGGATGCCGCCGGCCTTCCCGACGTGCAGATCATTGCCTCCGGGGACCTGGACGCCGAACGGGTGCGCGAGCTGGAGCAGCTGAACGTTCCCATCGACGGGTACGGGGTTGGCACCTCGCTGCTGACCGCCCGCCGTGACCCGGCGCTGTCAGGCGTCTACAAGCTGGCCGAGATCGCCGGAGGGCCGGTGATGAAGCTCAGTGGCAGTCCGGCGAAAGCCACCAGCCCTGGGCGCAAGCAGGTCTGGCGTGGCGAGGCCGGCGACGTCATCGGGCTGCACGACGAACAGCTGGAGGGCGAACCGCTGCTGGTGGAGGCCATGCGCGGCGGGCAGCGAATGCTTCCCCCCGCTGACCTCGCGCAGCTGGCGCGGCGCAGCCAGGAGGCGGTGGCGGCGATCCACCCGAGAGTGGTGACCGGGGAGTGGTCGGTGCGGTCCAGCCAGCGGCTGGCCGCCCTGCGGGCGGCCACGATGCAGCGCCTGCGCCACGATCTGGCCCACTAACGTCCGCAGGCATGCAGAAAGGCCGCGCCGAAGCGCGGCCTTTCTGTCTGTGGTCCTACCTACTCCGAGGTGGCCTCGCTGGCGGCGCCGCCCTCGGACGCACCGCTGCCGCCGCCGCCGCCGCTCGAGCAAGCAGCCGCGGAGAGGGCCAGCAGACCAGCCAGCAGGCCGGCGATGATGTTCTTCTTCATGAAAGAGTCCTCCATACATCTGCAGGCCGATCCCGCCTTTGCGGGGGCCAGGCACCTCCTACCCGTGTAGGAGGTTGCCGAATCCTCGCACACGATGCCCCCGCAACGCCAGTACCCCCGTGTCCGAACGGACACATTATCTGTCACCGTGTCCGAACGGACACATTTACTGTCACCGTGTCCGCATGGACACATTTTGTCACCGGCGACGAAACCGCAGGCCACGCGTTCGAGGGTCCCGGCGCAATGTCCCAGCTGCCACCAGCTCCCGCAGGTCGGCGGTGGCGGTCTCACGGCTGAGCCCCGTCGCCCCGGCGTACTCGGCGAGGGTGATCGTGGCGCCGGACGCCAGCGGATGCACCACCTCGACGGCTCGCGGCGGCGGTGACGGCGACGGGCTCGCGCCGAGGCGTTGTGCGGCCGCCGCCAGACCCGCGACCACCGCCTCGGCGTGCCACTCCAGCCACGGTCCGAGGTCACCTCGCCGGTGCATGGTGGCGGCGACCTCGTGGTGATAGCCGCCAGGGTCGGCAGCCAGCGTGCGCTCGGGAACCGCGACAGCCGCGGGGTCCAGACCTCGGGCCCGCAGCACCAGCCGGGCGGCCGCACGCGCGAGCCGTCCGTTGCCGGCCTCGAACGGCTGCCACTCCAGCAGCCGCTCGTGCACGACACCGGCCACCACCAGCGTCGGAAGACCGACGCTGCCGGGCGAGCCGGTAGCGCCCAACCACTCGACCAGCCCGTCGAGCAGGCGCGGCACGGCCTTCGGGTCGGCAGTGTTGAAGATGACCCGCCCCTGCCCTCCGTCGTGCACCGCCTGCGCGGTGCGGCGGGGACGACCCACCACTTGGGGATCGACGAGGCCCTGGCAGATCAGCCCGTGTAGCGTCGTCAGCACCGTCAGCGGGGCTTCGAACAGCTGCTCGGCCAGCGCCGGCTCCGCGTCGTAGCAGGCCAGCAGGTTGGCGTACTCGACCGCGGCCACCTGCTGGGTCGCCATCCCGTCCAGCTTCAGTGCCGTCGCCCAGCCGCCCACCTTTTCCTCGGCGGCCATGCTTCCGGCGGGGCCATCAGGCCGAGGTTCGCCGGCGGGCCGACTCTGCCGGCGTTCGCCAGAGGGGCCACTCCACCGGCGTTCGCCGGCCGGACGCGAGACCGGCGGGGTCCAGACGCCGGCGTCGACCGCGTCGGCGGTGGCGTCTTCCAGGGGGCTGGCATCCAGCCGCGCCGACAGGCGGCCGGCGTCGTGTTTGGCGCGCAGCGCCTCGGCCGCCAGACGCTCGGGTGGCGCGGCCGTGATGCGCGCCCCCGAGGCGGCGGCCTCGTCGATCAGCCCGACCAGATGGTCGCTGTAACGGAAACGGACGTCCATCAGCGCCACTGCAGGCGCAGGCGACCGCCCGTCAGCCGTTCGAGGGCCTTGCGTTCGTGGCGGCGGCCCATCACCCAGCCGCCGGCAGCCCCTCCCAGGGTCAGCGCTCCGGCCGCCGAGACCTTGGCGACCTGCTTTGCCTGGCGGTTGAACTCCACCACCGGCCAGCCACGCCGATGCGCCACCGCCGTCATGGAGCGGTCGGGGTTGACCGCGACCGGATGACCGACGATCAACATCATGGGCAGATCGCTGGCCGAGTCGGAGTACGCGTAGCACTTGGCCAGGTCGTAACTGCGCTCGGCCGCCAGCTTGCGGATGTGTGAGGCCTTGCCCTCGCCGTAGCAGAAGGGGGCGGCGAGACGGCCGGTGTAGACGCCGTCGACGATCTCGCTTTCGGTACCCAGCCCACCGGCGATCTCCAGCGCCGCCGCCAGTTCCCCGACGATCTCCACCGGGCTGGCGGAGATGATGTAGACATCCCGGCCGGCCTCCGAATGAATGTCTAGCAGGGTCTGGGCCTCGGCCCGGATGCGCGGCAGCAGCTCCTCCACCACCGTCGGCGACAACCGTCGCAGGACCTCGGCGGGCGTGCCCGCGACGCTGTCGAGGAGCCGGTCGCGCATCGCCGCAGACTTCTCGTCGGAGGCACCGAACATCCGGAAGACCACGCCCGACGCGCCGTCGCCGAGCAGACGGCCCAATGGCCGCAGACCTGCCCGGTAGCACGCCTTGCCGAAGTAGTAGGCGCTGCTGCCCGACATCAGCGTGCGGTCGAGGTCGAAGAACGCGGCGGAGTCCGTCATCCCAGCCCAGTATGTCCAGCCGTGCCCAGACCGTCGAACCCTCACCGCCCGGCCGGCCGGACGCAGCCTCGAACGCCAAGTCGGAGTGGCTCAGCGCGCCCGGCTGCCGGGCGTCCCGAAGTCAGGTGCGGTCGCGCCGGGGCATGCGCTGGCCGTCGTTGCGCTGCACGTCCACGACCTGCACGTCGATCGGCTCGTCTGCACGGCCGCCAGGCGGAGGCCGCACGCCACCGCGTCGCGCACGGGATGAGCTCAGGGCGAACAGCCCGCGTGCGCGGCTGCGCACCAGGCGGTTGGCCACCGCCCTGGTGGGCGGCACCACCAGCAGCAAGCCGACCGCGTCGCTGACAAAGCCGGGCGTCAGCAGCAGCGTCCCGCCCACCAGGACGAGGGCGCCGTCCACGACCTCCTTAGCTGGGATGCGCGCCTGCTGCAGCGCGCCGGTGAAGTTGCGCCACGTGGCCCGGCCCTCGCGGCGCACCAGCCAGGCGCCGGCCACCGACACCAGCAGCAGGATCACCAGCGTGGGCAGCAGCCCGATGAGGTCGCCGACCTGGACGATGACGAACAGCTCGACGATCGGCACGACGATGAACGCGATGAGTAGCAGCGCGGGCATCTAGGACGCCTTCTTCTTCCCCGACTTTGCGGCGGACTTGCGCTCGGACTCGTCCTCGTCCGACGAGCTGCCGCCTCGCCGCCGGGACGACTCCACAGACTGGCGCAACGCCTCCATCAGGTCGACAACCGCGGCGGGCTCGCCGGCCTCCTCGACGACGGTCACCTCCTGGCCCTCGACCTTGGCTTGGACGGCCGCCATCACCTTCTCGCGGTACTCGTCGGTGTAGGCCGCGGGGTCGAAGTCCTCGGTGAGGTTCTCGATGAGCGTCTCGGCCATCTGCACTTCTTGCTTGCGCGGCTCGGGCAGCTCGTCGATGTCGAGGTCTGCCAGCGACAGCTGGCGGATCTCGTCGGGCCAGTACATGGTTTCCAGCACGAACATCTCATCGTGCAGGCGCAGGGTGGCCAGGTGCTCTTTGTCCCGCATCGTGATCTTGCACACCGCGACGGTGTTGCGGTCGTGCATCGCCCGCGAAAGCAGCCCGTAGGCCTTGGCCCCGGCCGGGTCCGGGCCGAGGTAGTACGAGCGCTGGAAGTAGATGGGGTCGATCTGCTCCAGCGGGACGAACTGCAGGATGTCGATAGCGCGCGAGGACGCCGGCTTCATGGCGTCCAGCTCGTCGGAGTCGACTACGACGTAACGGTCCGGCTCGTACTCGTAACCCTTGACGATGTCGTCATAGCCGACCTCCTCGCCGTCCGCCTTGGCCACACGCTGATAACCGATGCGGCTGTGGTCAGACGCACGCAGCTGGTTGAACGACACCGACTTCTCCTCGGTGGCTGGGTACAGCCTCACGGGGATGGTCACAAGCCCGAAGGACAGCGAGCCCTTCCACAACGTCCGCATCTCGACCTCCTGCCGGCGTGGGGAAGCCCTACGGTACGGCCGCCGGCGTCACGACGATGGTCTACCTCGCTGGCCAGCAGGTCAACCTCGACGTCCACGGTGCTCGGCCAGCCAGCCGACGCCGAACTCGACGAGGTCACGCACCCGCAGCAGTCTGGCACTGGCGCGACCAACCTGCTCGACTCGCTCGGGGCGGCCATCAGCGCTGTAGGCCGCCCCCAGGGCCGGAAAGTCGTCGTCACTCCAGTCCAGCGCCGCGAACGTCACCCACCTACGCCGTCCGGAGACCAGCACCGGCGCACCCTCGCGTACGACCCCCTTGCCAGCGAAGATGGCACGGTGCTCGGCGAGATGCAGCGTGGTGTTGCGGTCGTGCCCGACGCCTAGCAGCAGGATGAAGGCGTCCATCTCGTGCAGCCGCGACAGCGGCGAGCCCTCGCCGACCCCGTAGTCGAGCGGGTGATCATCGACGATCGCGGCGGCCAAGGGGCCGTTCGCGGCGAACGAGTCGGTGGGGTGGCCGCTGCGACGAGACGCCGGGTAGGTCCGGAAGCACTCCACGACCGCGCCCATCCCCCGCGTCGGCGTCGTACGCGGGTCATAGGCCGGCATGGTGGTCCTGATCGTGTCCCACCAGGCGTCCGGCACCGGCGGGTGCTGCCATGTCGCCGGGTCAGACAGCTGACCGGACTGAGTCGGCATGACCAGGGTGCCGGCGGCGCCCACCCACGCCAACAACGTGTCGACGACAACCAGCGGTGACCGGCTCGGCTCCGCTGCGCTTGATGGCCTCCGCTTCGGTGCTCATGGTCTTCAAGCGTACGCAGCCGGTTGGCCGCCGCGGTGGGAAGATGGCCGACCATGAGCACCACTGCCACGACCATCGACTTCCCCGAGGCCCTGCCGCTACGGCGCGAGGGCAAGGCGTGGTTCGTCGACGCCGACGGGACCGCCGTCAAGGTGTCCAACCTCGACAAGCCCTACTGGGGCCCGGAGGGTTACACCAAGGGCGATCTGCTGGCGTACTGGTACAACGCCGCACCGTGGGTGCTGCCCTACCTGCGCGACCGCCCGCTGACCCTCAAGCGCATGCCCGAAGGGGCCGACGGGCCGTTCTTCTACGCCAAGCAGGCCCCGCCGGGGACGCCGGAGTGGATGGTCACGGCACCGGTGACGGGGCGGCGCAGCGGCAAGACCACCGAGTACCTGCTCGCCACGAACCGTGCCAGCCTGGTGTTCACGGCCAACCTCGGCTGCATCGAGCTGCACCCCTGGCACAGCCGCGTCGACGACATCGGCCGGCCCGATTACGCCTTTTTTGACCTGGACCCGATGGGTGCGGCGACGTTCGCCGACGTGCGCGACATCGCGCTGCTGGTGCGCACCGCCTTGCAGGGCCTCGGCTTGGATGGCTACCCGAGGACGTCCGGGGCCACCGGCATGCAGGTCTACGTGCCGCTGGACCGTCGCCACTCCGCCGGCCAGGTCCGCGAGTGGGTGGGTCGGGTCTGCCGCTTGATCAATCGCGCCGACCCGCAGCGCACGACGATGGAGTGGGTCGTGCAGCGCCGCGGCGCACAGGTGTTCTTGGACCACAACATGAACACCGAGGGCAAGAACATCGCCGCCACCTACTCCCCTCGCCCCGAGCGCGCCGCCCCGGTGTCCACGCCGCTGACCTGGGAGGAGGTCGCCGCCGGCGTCGAGCCGGCCGACTTCACCATCGCGACGATCTTCGGGCGGCTGACCGAAGTCGGGGACCTGTTCGCCCCGGTGCTCGCCGGCGGCCAGGAACTGTCGACGGCGATGCAGGCCCTCGGCATGGATCCCGCACCTGACCCGGATCCCGCGGCGCACGAGGTTGCGGCACCGGTCGGCGTTGCCGAGCGCCTGGCGCTCTACCAGGGCAAGCGCGACTTTGCCCGCACCCCGGAGCCGGCGGCTCAGCAGCCGGCGGCTCCTTCCCAACCCGCGCCTTCTCATCCCGCCGGGCCGGAGCAAGCCCTCCGGGACACGTCCGAGGACGCTAAGGAAGGCCGCCGCTTCGTGTTGCAGCACCATCTGGCTCGCCGTCTGCACCACGACCTGCGCTTGGAGCGGCACGGCACGGCGCCGTCGTGGGCTGTGCCCAAGGGCCTGCCCGACCGCAAGGGCGTGCGGCACCTGGCGGTACAGACCGAGGACCATCCCGTCAGCTACATGTCGTTCAGCGGCGAGATTCCCGCCGGCGAGTACGGCGGCGGCCAGGTGCGCATCTGGGACTCTGGTACCTATGACCTGCTGGAGTGGACCGACGACAAGGTCAACTTCCGGCTGCACGGCCGCCGCCACTCCGGCGAGTACCACCTGTTTCGCACCGGCCGTGACGGTGACGCCAACCAGTGGCTGATCATCCGTGCCGACGACGCGCTCACCGACGTGCCGCCCGAGCCGCCATCCCTTGCGCCGATGCTGGCCAGCGAGGGCGGCCAGGCCTTCGACGATCCCGACTGGCTGTTCGAGATCAAGTGGGACGGCGTGCGCGCGATCGCCACCGTCCGCCGCCCCGGCACCGGGGACAATGCCAGCACCCGGCTGGTCAGCCGCCAGGGCAACGACATCACCCCGGCTTACCCCGAACTGGCACCGCTGTGGGAACGGGTACTGGCCCGCAACGCCGTCCTCGACGGCGAGATCGTGGCGTTAGACGACGAGGGCCGCCCGTCCTTCCAGCGCCTGCAACGGCGGATGCACCTGCGCGACACCGTCGGGGTCGCTCGCGCCGCCGAACGATCCCCGGTCCGCTACATGATCTTCGATCTGCTCGCGGTGGACGGGCAGCCGCTCATCGACCTGCCGTTGCGGGACCGCCTAACGCTGCTCGATGAGGCCCTCGTGACCGGCGGCCGCTTCGTGCGCAGCACCGCGGTACCCGCGGACGGCAAGGACCTGTTCACCGCCGCCGAGGAACGCGGGCTGGAGGGACTGATCGCCAAGCGAGCGACCTCGCTGTACCGGCCGGGCAAGCGTTCTCGCGACTGGCTCAAGCTCAAGGTGCGCCGCTGGGCCCAGGTCGTCATCGGCGGCTGGCTGCCGGGCAAGGAGGGGCGCAGCGGTCGCTTGGGTGCCCTACTGCTGGGGCTGTACGACGACGGGGCGTTGCAGTTCGTCGGCCGAGCGGGAACGGGGTTCGATGACGCCGAGCTGGCCCGCCTCGGGGGTTTGCTGGCAGACCTGGCCCGCGACGACTCGCCGTTCGCCCCGAGTCTACAGATGCCTCGCGAGGCACGCTTCGTCGACCCGGTGCTGGTGTGCAAGGTCGAGTTCGTCGAGCGGACCGAGGGTGGCTTGCTGCGTCACCCCTCCTACAAAGGCCTGGTCGAGGACGCCGAACCTGGTGAGCAAACGCTAGGGCGGCTGCAGCCGTGACGGCGCTCCCGCGCAGACATTCGTGGACGCCTGCCGGCCGCACAGTCCGGTAAGCGTCCACAAACCGAGTCGAAGGCGCCGGGGCCGACCGCCGGGGTGAGG
>Ga0183260_10003271_pt1 | contig 13086 bp, 10 predicted proteins | sample AntDrymUQ4972206_2_FD_129768 | JGI IMG/M metagenome (GOLD analysis project Ga0183260, IMG submission 129768) | Polar desert sand microbial communities from Dry Valleys, Antarctica - metaG UQ497 (22.06) (version 2) (version 2) | ecosystem: Environmental > Terrestrial > Soil > Desert | place...
GTAGATAGATGCTTGGCAATCTCGATCAGGAACATCACGAAGCCCCCGAGTACCACTAGAGAAGCTGTCAGGGCGTATAGCCCTGACCCCACCTCGATCACCCACACCGCCACCCGCCCCATGTCTTCATTATGAGGGTTCATGCGGGAGTGTCGGCCGGGTGGTGGGGTGGGGGTGTCTTGCCTTTGTGCAGCCCGATCTCCTTGCGATGATGAGACCACGTTGGGATGTAGTAGTACTGAGGATCCCTACAAGAGGAGGTCGGCATGCCCAATCCAGTCGTTCATTTCGAGGCCATCGGTCCCGACGGACCCAAGCTCATCGGTTTCTACGGCGATGCGTTCGGATGGAACATCAACGCCGATAACCCGATGGGTTACGGGATGGTGGACAACGGCGGCGACGGCATCAACGGCGGCATCGGCCAGGCGCCTCCCGAGGGTAGCGGCCGGCACCTGACCTTCTACGTCCAGGTCGACGATATCGACGCCGCGTTGGCCAAGATCGAGAGCCTCGGCGGCAAGACCATCAATCCGCCGATGGAGCTTCCCGACGGTGGTCCCAAGCTTGCACACTTCGAGGACCCGGCGGGAAACTTTGTCGGTCTGACCGAGTCCTGGGAGCCACAGTGAGGCGGCGTCTATTCGGCCGGGGTGGGCGTCGCTTCCTTCGAAGGGCCGACGTCGTCCAGACCTAATCGGTGTGCAAAGGCGGCTGCCTCGACTCGAGTGTGAACGCTCAGCTTGGCGAGGATGTGGCTGACATGGACGCTGGCCGTCTTGCGGCTGATGAACAGAGCATCAGCGATCTGCTGGTTCGATCGTCCGTCGGCCACGAGGCGGAGAACTTCGAGTTCGCGCGGAGTGAGTCCGGCCGCGCCCTCGCTAGGTGCCACATCGGAGCCGATGTCGAGACGACCGCGTCGCGCGACCGCTTCGACGTGTTCTCTGAGCGGCGAAGCACCAAGTTGCAACGCCGTTGCGTACGCGGCTCGGGCGGGCTCCGTCGCTTCCTCTCTTCGTCCGTGAGCGAGCAACGCCTCGGCAAGACGCCACCGGGATCGAGCCTCCTCGTAGATGTGTCCGTAGGCGAATGCCTCCGCCGATGCCGCCCAAAGGTCTGGATCTGTGTCGCCCTGGACCCGTGACCACTCGGCCGACGCTCGAGCCAGCCACGCGACTGCTTCTGGGCCGATCTGGCGTCCCACCGACTGAGCCTCTCGTTCGGCCACACGACAGCGTTCGAGCAGAGCTTCGCCGGCGGCTCGAGCGTCGGCGACCGTCGCTTCATCGCCGGCGATACGCGCATTGTGTGCTCGTTCGGCTTCGACAGCTAGGCCGAGAGCTGCGGGCCAGATCGCGCTCAGTTCCCAGGCTTCATCGGCTGCGTCGAGCATGCTTAGGGTTCGTCGCGTCAGGTCTCGTGCGCCATCCAGATCGCCTTTCCACAAGGCGAAATCGATGCCGCAACCTCCCCCGAGGTAGCCGACCCAGTCGTCTTCTCTCCACCGCGTTTCCAGATGCTGCAGCCTGTCGGTCGCCTCGGGCCGGCCCCGGCCTACGTTGACGAACAGTGCTACCGCCGACAAGCTGCCCATCCCGGGCATTCGGTCATCCAACGTTGCGGCGAGGCGTTCGGCCTCATCCCACTCACCCGCCGCGTAATTGGCGTAGGCCAGCAGAACCTTCGAATTGATGCCGTACTGACTCCATCTGAGTCCAGTTTGTTCGGCCTGCGCGATCGCTGCTTCCAAGGCTATGCAGGCAGCCGGCAGGTTTCCAACATCGAGGTCCAGCGCTCCCAGGCTGTATTGGCTGCGCAGTTCCTGAGCGCGGGCGCCGACCGTCGCGGCGCGCTCCTTAGCATCGCGAAGCAGGGAGCGCGCAACATCAGGATTGTCGTGCCGCTGCTCGAGCACGGCGAGAGTGATGAGCGAATGGATCTCCTCGTCGGCGGCATCTGCCTTCTGTGCAATGGCGAGCGCTTCATCGCACCACTTACGGGCCTCCTCGTACTGACTAGCGCCGAGGAGGCCGCGCGCGAGTCCTTCAGTGACGCGCGCGCGGAGTGCTGAAGGAGGCTCGGCCGGTACGAGTTCAACCGCTCTCCTGAGAGCGCTCAGGGGGCCTTCGTCCAGGTTGCTCGTTTGGTAGAGATGTTCACCCAACCGCAATTGGGCGAGGCCTGCGCGCAGCGGATCGTTGTCTTCGTCGATCGTGTTCACTGCCTCTTGAGCGAGGGCCACGGCGCGTCGGAATTCCCCCGAGGTCCCCGCAGCCGCGGCGGCTTTCATCAATAGACCAACGCGGTCGACTCCGGTTGCGGCGGCAGCGTCGGGCACTTGCTCCCACAGGTCGATCGCCTGGCTGAGATGACTGAGTGCTTCGGCGGACGCCGAGACTGCGGTGGCTTCATCTGCTGCGCGCACGAGCGCCTCGAGGGCACCCGGCAGATCGTGGCTCGCCAGGCAGTGGTGGGCCAGCTCGGCCGCAGGTCCGGACACCGCAAGGAGACGAGCGTAGGCGGCGTGAAGCCGCGTTCGCTCCCCGGGAAGCAGGTCTCCGTACACGGTCTCCTGTAGGAGCGCGTGGCGGAATCTGTAGGCCTGTGTGACCGGGTCTGCAACCATCACCTGGCTGGTGATCGCTTCGCGCACGCCAGCTTCGACCTCGCCCTCGGACCGGCCCGCCGCTGCCACTAGAAGGTCATGGGTCACGCGACTTCCGGCCACCGACGCCAGCTTCAACAACTCTTGAGCGGGCTCCGAGAGCACCTCGATGCGCTGGCGAAGGACGTCTGCGAGGGCTTCAGGCAAAACAACCTCTGCTCGCGTCGCGCCGGCCGCCACGAGTTCCTCCGCGAAGAATGCGTTGCCCTCTGAACGAGCGAGGATGCGGTCAACGGCGAACCCATCCACCGGCACGCCAACAAGCGCCTCCAGATGCTCGCTCAATTCCTTTCGGCTGAAAGGAGCCAGCTCCATCCGCTCGATACCAGGAAAACGAACCAGCTCGCCGAGGAATGGGCGAAGCGGGTGGCGGCGATGCAGCTCGTCCGAACGGTAGCTCGCGATAAGGGCGACCCGACTTGAACGAAGGGTGCGAGCCAGGAAGGCGAACAGGTCGCGAGTCGACCGATCCGCCCAATGGAGATCCTCGATCACGAGGAGAACCGGCACGCGTTCCGAAAGGGTGACCAGGAAGGAGAGAACGCCGCCGAAGAGCTCGACCTGTTCGAACTCATCATTCGACGGGGGAGCCGACACACGCTCTTCTTTGACCGTGGTGATGAGCCGACCGAGGTTTGGCACGACGCGTATCAGGGAGTTCGCAAGCTCGACGTCCTCGGGATGGGATCCGACATCGCGGAAGGCATCGATGAAGGGCACGTAGGGGAGCCCGACATCACCGGTCTCCATACATCCGCCGACCAGGACTCGCATGCTCCGGCGCTTGGCGCTGGCGGCCAGTTCGGCAAGCAAACGCGTCTTGCCCACACCCGCATCACCGGCGATCAGCGCTACCGCGCTATCGCCCCTCTCGGCCCTCTCGAGAAGCTTTACGAGCCGACCGAACTCTTGGGCCCGGCCGATGAAGAGGGGGCTCGTTCCGGTCACGATGCTGCAAGTATCGCACCGGATCATGGTGCCAACGTGGGCGGGCCGCCGGGGGTTGGCCCGCCCACGTTGATGGGGCCGGTGATCTTCAACTAGTGAGCGCCAACTCGTTGGAGCCGTACGGCAGGCGCCTTGCGTAGATCGTCCCCGCGCGCCTGGCTGTTCCGCAGCCTCCGCACCAGTCGTCCCTGTGCACCGCTCCGGCGCAGATCGTCGATGTGCTGCTGCACGAGCTCCGAGCTGGAGTTGACCAGTAGTGCGTGCATCGTTTCCTCCTCTGTCGGGTCTGTTAAGGCGAAGCTACGAGTAAGAGGGGTGGGTGCACATCGGGCGACGGCCTTAGATCCACTCGCCTGGGGTCTTATTTCCAACGGGGCGTAGCGACGCGGATAAGCCAGCGGTGCACGCTATAGCGGGCACGCTTCGGTGTGGACCGCGAGTGGGAAGGATTGGGTGACTTGTTCGGGGAGACGGTCGCCATCGACAACACGTCGCTCCGGGGCGGCAAGGCGGCCACTCTCAGCCGGAGCGAATTGGTTGCCGGGTGGCGGGGCGCCCTCGAGGGGCTCGATGTCACCCAACATCTGATCGGGAATCACCAAGTCCACGTCGAGGACGATGACGTAACCTGCCTCGCCTATTTCAAGCGGTCCACCGGCTTGCGACGTCGCAGGGGACCCGCTCTTCACGCTGGGTGGGCGATATGACTTCAGACTGCGCCGGGCGGGCACCGGCCACACCTGGAGGATCGTCGGCCTGGTGGCAACCGCCCAGTGGGCCACGGGCAATCAGCGCATCATGCAGCTCGCCGCCGAAAGTCGCGGGCCCGCCCCCAGCCCCCTCCCGACTTCGAGTAGTCCTGAGTGGTAAGAACAGAGATGATTCGAAGCGAGTCTCTCCCGACCTGGTCGAACCTTCACCGCCCAGCGGATGAGGCTTATCGCGCACAACGACCGGCCAACTATCAGTCGAAGGGCTCCAATCGGAACGGGCCGCTACAGTGATCGTCGTGGACGAACGATCGCTAAGCCGGTGGGCGGATGCCTACGCGAGGGCGTGGGAGCAGGCCGATGCCGATGCCGTGGCCGAACTCTTTACGCCGGATGCCTCGTATCGATCGTCCATCTTCGATGAACCGCACTCTGGGACAGACGCGATCCGTGCCTACTGGGAGCGGGCAACCTCTTCACAGAGCAACGTGCGCGTGTGGATGGGTGACCCGCTCGTGGACGGCGACCGCGCAGCCCTCGAGTGGTGGACGGTCATGAAAGACGATGAGGATGATGTCACTCTGCCCGGCTGCCTTCTCCTCGACTTCGACGGCGAGCGGTGCGCTCGCCTCAGCGAGTACTGGCATCTAGAGCAGGCGGCCGTTCAACCCCATGAGGGTTGGGGACTCTTAACCGAAGGCAACACGGAAACGACGAGGGCGGGGGCCGCTCGCTGGATCAGCGCTTGGAAAGAGGGCTGGGAAGCCCTTGACCCCAGTGCGATCGTTGCTGCCTACGGGCCGGACGCGGTCCACCGCTCGGCACCTCTGCGCGACCCGGAAGCCGGTGGGGTCGCCGGTTACCTCGACCGCTGTTTCCCCGACGAAAGCGACGTCCAGTCCCGCTTCGACGTATGGGCCGCTTCGGGCGCTCAGGCTCTCACGATCTACGTGGCGACACTCAACGACGAGTCACTAGGCGGCAACGTCACGATCGCGGGCTGCGACATGTTGCGCTTCTCGGATGCGGGGCTCTGTGTCGAGCAACGCGATTACTGGAATGTTTCGTTGGGCTGGGTACCAGACGGTCATGCATGGCCACTCTGAGTCAACCCTCACCCGGCTGGCGGCGCTCTCGCTCGCTTCGGTATGGATCAGCTTCGTCGTGAGTTCCAGTGCGCTTCATACGGAGTTCCAAATGAGGTTCTAGCGTGCGGACCGGAAGCATTCGGGCGCGGAAACATTCGGGCGACGGGAGGTAGGGGATGGGGAAGTTTCTGGGATGGGTGTTGGCGTCTGCGTTGTCGCTGACGACGCTGTCGTATGCGCCCGCCGGCGCAGCTGTGAACTCGCACGCGGAGGCGCGCTTCGCGACGTATAACGCGTCGCTTAATCGCAGGTTTTCCGGAGAGCTGATATCCAATCTCAGTTCGCCCAATGACCCGCAAGCGGCGGCCGTTGCCGAGATCATTCAGCGCACGCGACCCGACGTCGTTCTCATCAACGAGTTCGACTACGACCCCGACGGCACCGCGCTGAGATTGTTTCAGGACAACTACCTCTCGGTTCCCCACTATGGTGCCGACCCCATCGCGTACCCATATCGTTACGCAGCCCCCTCCAACACGGGCATCCCGTCGGGCTTCGATCTCAACAACAACGGTTCGGTGGGAGGGCCGGATGACGCGCTCGGATTCGGGTTCTTCCCGGGCCAGTTTGGGATGGCGCTGTACTCCCGTTATCCCATCCTCGAAGGTGACATCCGGACGTTCCAAAGCTTCCTGTGGAAGGACATGCCCGGCGCTCTGCTGCCGGACGACGCCTCGACCGCAGCGCCCACCGACTGGTACTCGGCCGAAGAGCTCGCGGTGCTGCCGCTGTCGTCCAAGAGCCACTGGGATATCCCGATCCAGATCGGCAGGAAGGTGGTTCATGTGCTCGCTGCGCACCCGACTCCACCGGTGTTCGATGGGGCCGAGGACCGCAACGGACGCCGAAACTTCGACGAGATTCGCTTCTGGGCCGACTACGTGACACCTCACGCGGGTGACTACATCTACGACGATGCGGGCGGAACCGGCGGCCTCGAACCCGGCTCCCGTTTCGTGATCATGGGCGACTACAACTCGGATCCCTTCGACGGCGACAGCATCCCGGGGGCCGCTCAGCAGATCCTAGAACTACCTTGGGTCCGCACCAAGGTCACACCCGACAGTCTTGGCGGTCCTCAGCAGGCAGAGTTGCAGGGTGGCGCAAACGGAAACCACATCGGCGACCCGTCGTTCGACACCGCAGATTTCGCCGACTCGGCTCCCGGTAACCTCAGGGTTGACTACGTACTGCCTAGCAGGCCTTTGAAGATTACGGACGCAGCGGTGTTCTGGCCGCTCAACAGCGACCCGCTATTCCGCCTCGTCGGGACCTTCCCCTTCCCCAGCTCGGACCACAAGCTTGTTTGGGTCGACGTGAAGGTCCCGGGTACGGGCCTGGGAAGGTAAGGAATCAGCTCCGATCGCGACCAGTTGAGCGACTCCAGTGGTGGGCCCCGCTATATGGCGGCCGATTCAAACAGGCTGGCGATCGGTCTCGACCTCGGCCACCTCGACGGTGTCAGCGGGAGCGTTCTGCCGTCTGGACAGAAAGAGGAAAGGTAGCGCCAGGGCCGAGATGCCGGCTCCCAACAGGTACGACGGCGCGTACCCCCACACATCGGCGGCCCGACCCAGGACCGGCTGAGCCCACACTCCACCGGTTGACTCCATCAGGGAGTCGAATGAGAGGATCGTCGCCCGTTGCTGGGAGGGGATAAGGCCGTTGAGGTAAGTCTGGCGGATCGGCATCGAGGCCGCGAACAGCAGACCCCAGACGGCGATCAGAACGATCACGGCCACGAAGTTCTCGATGATTCCGATCAGGCCGAGCGTGACAACGCCCAGAGCCGTCGTTGCGATTATCGCGGAGGTACGGCGGTGGAAGAGCCGGCGGATGCGAGGCGCTGCCACCCCGCCGATGATCTGCGCTCCGGCGACGATCGCCGCAACCAGACCGGCGATCTGGTAGGCGTTCGGGTCGCCGTAAAGCTCGAGCAAGTACGGCTGCAATGCGTAGAAACCGTAGATGCCGACTCCTCCCGTGAAGAATGCCTCGACCATCAGCCACTTGACCGCGGGGACCCGCCAGCCGTAATCGACCGAGGCGAAGACGATCCTGCGCATCTGTGCCAGCGGCCGGCCGCTCTTGTCGGGAGTGAACCCGATGTCGTGCATGAGCCTGGATGCGACCACGAACATCACTAACAAGATGAGGCCGCGGAGCACGAACGGCACCCCCAGGCCGGCCTGCTGGGCGATGAACCCTCCTGCGACCGAGCCGGTGAGCATCGCCACTCCGGCCACGACCTGGCCGCGCCCGAAGACGGTCTCCATCTCGCCCGTGTATCCGGTCGCAGTGAGAGCGTCGACCAGCCACGCTTCGACTGCGCCGGAAAAGAACGTGAACCCGAGACCGATCAGGATCGAGACCACGGCCCATTGCCAGAACGGCGCTTCGATCTGCCAGAGCAACACGTAAAGGAGGGTGGACGCGCTCAGCGTCAATTTCCCGAGCAGGTAGGAGGTGCGGCGCTCGGCGGTGTCCGCGACGATCCCGGTCGGCACCTCGAACAGCACCATCCCGGCGGTGAAGAAGGCATTGGCTGCGAACGCCTGGAAGTTAGAGAGCCCGGCGTCGAGCAGGAAGATCGTATTGATCCCCCAGATGAGCGACGCCGACAACGTGTTTCCGAGCAAGAGAAGGAGGTAGGTGCGTTGGATCGAGCGAGGTGTCGGCATCGGCTGATCCAAGTCAGATGTTCGGCCGACGGGTTGTCCAAAATGTCGCAGTTCGAGGTGCCACAACCCGCAACTGAAGCTCCTCGCATCCGATGACGGGGCCGCCAACGCTATCGTCACGGGGAATGTATCTGGAAGAATGAGCAGCATGGGACCTGGAACGTGCAGCATCTGGAAAGTGTTCCGCGAGACAAACCATGCGTGAAAGGTTTCCGCGCGTCGTGGCGGTTGTCGCCGGTCTGTCGTTCGTCGGCCTCGGATTGTGGGCGTTCCTCGACTCGCGCTCGTTCTTCGAGCAGATCGCGCCCTGGCGCCCCTACAACGAGCACTTCCTTCACGACGTCGGCGCCTTTCAGATCGGGCTCGGCGCGGTCCTGCTCTTGACGGTGGTCTCCTCCGACGTCTTATTCGTCTCACTTGGCGGAGTGGGGATCGGGAGCGCGATGCACGCCCTAGCGCACGTGATCGACCAGGGAAACGGGGGCCGAGACTCCGACCCGATCATCTTGGGGATCCTGGCCCTCGTGGTGCTGGTAGCGGCCTGGTACCGCCGGGGAGCGCGTCGGGCGACGTGATCCGAGTCCTACGCCTTGGTCGGTCCCGCTGAGGTACCGACGCTGAACTGCGCTATTTATGCAGTGCCCCGGACTCTCACTCTCACCGCGGCGTTACCAGTTGAATGGCTCTAGGCGCGGGCCCACGATGTGGTCGCCGTTGCCGGTTGGCGAGTGCCGGAAGTGGCCCGCGTACCAGACCACGAGACGCTCGTCCTTGACCGATTGATTGTTGACGAACTGCTCGATGCGAGCGCGGTTCGGACCGAAGCCGTCCTCTATCTGACCCGGCCGCTTTCTAACGACCCACATGTCCCCGACTCCGAAATCGTCCGCTTGACCGTCGCCGGCGCTCGGGATGAGCTCGTAACCCTTCCCGTCGGTATTCCGCACGCGCCACTTGCGCTCGCTTGATGGTCGCTTCCGACGACGCGTCTCGCGTGCGATGTCGTGCCAGTTGCGGTCACCCACGAGCGGCGGATCGTTGAACTCCTGCACGGTCCCCGGCATCTCGGCAACGTCGAAGTCGAATCGCCAGTAGGCGTGGTGGTGGTGAGGTTTGCACGTGCACGGGTTGCGAACGGCGTTGAAGCCGAAGCGCGGCCGGATCGTGCCGTCTTCGTGCAGACGCCATTCGCTTGCGTAGCGGTACCAGCCGGCAGCGAGTTCGCTGACCAGGAATAGTTGCTGATTGCGGATGTAGAACGCGACGCCGCGGAAGTTGCCCCCATCCCGACCGCTCTCGAAGATCGTTTCGGCGGGTTCCGTGCAGGCCCGGTAACCCGGGAGGACGTTCTCGCCCTCCGCCTTGAAGCATGCCTCTTCGTTCTGCCAGTCGCGATAGGAGGGACCGCAGCCATCCAGGTTGCCCGTCCGCTCGTACTCGACGTTGAGGATGGGAACGTGCGCCCGGTGAAGGACCTTGTCGCCTCGGTACCGAACGCGTCTGAGCTCAACGCCCGACCCGTTCGCTCCTGACGAGATCGCCGGTTTGACGACCACCAAGCTCCACAGTTCCTGAGAGCCCTTCATCACGGTGACGCGCACCTTTCCGGACCCGCGTGTCGGTGGGCACGAGTCGACACCGCGCACTCCGCAGTCTCTGTGATGCTCGTGCGGCGCGCCGGTGGGCCCAAGGGTCGTTCGACTGGTGACCATGTTGACGGCAGCGAATCGATGGCGCACATCGCGCTGGGCGGAGTAGAGGCCGACGTTGACCGTGCGTTCGACGCTTCCATCGGGAAGCGTGTTGTTGAGCAACGGAGGCATCGCCTGATAGGGCTCGAGCGCTCCCGATTCGATGTCGGGGCCCAACTCCGGGTCGCGTTTGAGGATGTCGACGGCCTCCGCAAGCTCGTCTGGATCGGGGTGCGGGTGCCGGCTGGTCTCGGTTATGGATGCCGCCGAGGGATCGTCCACGCTGCCGGAAGCGACCAAGGTTCTTCTGTTCGTGTAGTCGTAGACAGTGGCCTCGAAGTTGACGGGCTCGTCGGTGTCTTCGTCGTCCTCGGTCTGGAAAGATACGACGCGGTGCTTTGCGCCGCTGAGCTCCGCACCGAGACTCGATCTCGCCAGGAACCCCTGGGGATCCTCGACGATCTCGTGCTGCCCCCCCGAGATTGGCTCGAGCTTGACCTTCAGACCCCCGCTTTCGAGCACTTGCGTCGGCATTGGGTTCCTCCAGGATCGGCGCGGACGAGCCCATGCTCGACGAACCCAGCGGAGGGCGTCAATGGAAGGAGTTTCCTTCTAATGGACCGTGCTGCGCGTCCAACCCTTCACGCTCACGCCGAGAACGCCCACGGCAGCCGCGACCGCAAGCACCATCAGAACGGGATGACTCCCGGCGTCGATCCCGCCGGCGAGGATGATCACTACCCCTGCTCCGCCTCCGGTGACGATCACCGTTGCCAAGCGACGGGCCCTGGCCACGATGAAGCGGGGAGTGCAAACGGTTCCCGCATCCATCAGAGTCAGCACGTCCAAGCACTCCAGCACGATCAGGATGATCGGGGCCAGGATCAAGGCTCCGGTATCGACGTGGTCCTGCACGAGGCCGAGTGCGATCCCGTACTCGGCCACCACGATCCAAACCCAGGCTCTGGCTCCGACGCGCCGAGGAGCGGCGATGGCGGCGGTCAGTGCCAGCAACCCTGCGGCAGCGAGACAGGCAACCGCGGGCGCCCACACGAGCACGAGCGGATATACGAGCGGCACCGTGCCGAGGATCGTCGAGGCCGCTCGGATCCACCTCGTCATTTAACGGCTCCCGTTCTTCGGCGAGGGGCTCGCGCAAGGGCGGCCTCGATGCCCTCGCCTGCCCCCCACCCCACGACCACAACTCCCAGTTGGGCGAAGCTGTCGCGCGCCATCGCACGCTGCATCCTCCACAGTCGGTGCGCCGTCTGTTCTGCCGGGTTCGATCCCGGGACGACCGCCCCCTCGTCGAGAGTGTCGACGACCACCAGGGTGAAGCCTCGTGCGCTGATGTCGGCGAGCGCGCCGACCGACCGGTCGTCGATCATCGGCGACAGGGCGATCACGATCGAGCCCGCCGGCAGGGTGCCGGGCGGAAGCTGATTGATGTCCTTCCACGCGTAGCTGAAGAGCTCCTGGACCTCGAGCAGGAAGTCCGCGATGCGGTAGATCTGCGTGCGGTCCATCGAGGATGTCAACCACCTACTGATCGCTCCGAATCCAATGAGGCCGACGCGATCGTTGTGCCGGAGATGATGTTGGGCGATGGCGGCCGCGCCCCGAACGGTCCTATCCAACGTCGTGCGATCGGCGACCGCAGCATCAGTGAACGTGTCCAGGAAGATCAAGACGTCTGCGTCTCGTTCGGCGTGCGTCAGGTTCACGTGGAGCTCGTTGCGGCGCGAGGTCACGCGCCAGTTGACCCGGCGAACGCTGTCGCCATGGGTGAAGGGCCTTACCTGGGCGAACTCGATGGCGTCTCCGATGAGGCGCGATACGTAGTCTCCGCTGAACAGATGAGTGTCCGCCGGCGTGATGCCTCTCTGGATCCGGTCGAAGGCCGGATACACCTTCAGTCGTATGTCGTTATGCACGACGCGATCCATCACCACCATGTGGCCGGGGGCCGAGACTCTCAGTGCGATCGTTCCGAGCTCGTAGTTGCCCCAGTGGTTGGCCACGAGTCGCATCTCGTGACGAACGGCGTCGCCCTCCGAGAGCGATAAGGCGATCCGGGGGTCGCCGGTGACGACCTCCAGCCCGGAAGGGAGTGGGACGCCGAGCTCGAGCTCTCCCGCGGCGGTGGCCTCGGCCGTGACCACCAGCGTCGTCTCTTCGCCCTCGACCAGAGAAGGGTCGGACAGCTCGGCGTGGACGTCGGTTAGGTCCGGCACCTCGTCCGTCGACGCGAACGCGAGAGCCACGGCGAGAGGGCACGCCAGAGCGACGAGTTCAACCCGACCGAGGGCGAGCGCTGCGAACAGAGAGACGACCGCCCCCGCGAAACAGGCATCTAGCTTGGCGGTCCGCCGGTTCATCCCGGTTCGGGAGGAGGGGTTGGGACCGTAGCGAGCACCGAAGTCACAACCTCCTTGCCGCCTACACGTTTTACCCACATCTCGGGCCGAAGCGTGAGCCTGTGTGCGAGCGTGGCCTCGGCAACGGCCTTGACGTCGTCCGGGGTGACGAAGTCCCGATCCGACAGCAGCGCTCTGGCGCGCGCCGCCTTCATGAGACCCAGGCCCCCACGCGGGCTGGCCCCAACCTGTACGTCGGGGTGGGATCGCGTCGCGGTCACCAGGTCGACGATGTAGTAGCCGATGCTCTCGGAGAGATGCACGTCCTCGACGCTCTGCTGCATCTCCACCAGGTCTCCAGCGTCCACGATCTTGTCGAGGTGGGCGTCTTCTGACTTTCGTTCGACGCGCCGGCGCAGGATCTCCCATTCCTGGTCGCGGTCTGGGTACCCTATGCCGGCCCGCAGAAGGAAGCGATCGAGCTGAGCTTCGGGAAGGGGATAGGTGCCCTCGTACTCGATCGGGTTCTCTGTCGCGATGACGACGAAGGGTTCGGCAAGCGGATAAGTCACGTCCTCGACCGTCACCTGATTTTCTTGCATCGCCTCGAGGAGGGCAGCTTGCGTCTTCGGCGGGGCGCGGTTGATCTCATCGCCGGGGACGAGGTTCGTAAAGATGGGGCCCTTGCGGAATTCGAATCGCCCCTCGCGCTGATCGTAGATCGACGATCCGGTGATGTCTGCGGGAAGAAGATCCGGCGTGAACTGGATGCGATGGAATTCCATCCCGAGCACCTCGGCGAAGGATCGGGCGATCAAGGTCTTAGCGAGGCCGGGGAAGTCCTCGAGGAGGATGTGGCCCCGCGCCAGGATGCCGATCAGGA
>Ga0183260_10003272_pt1 | contig 13083 bp, 21 predicted proteins | sample AntDrymUQ4972206_2_FD_129768 | JGI IMG/M metagenome (GOLD analysis project Ga0183260, IMG submission 129768) | Polar desert sand microbial communities from Dry Valleys, Antarctica - metaG UQ497 (22.06) (version 2) (version 2) | ecosystem: Environmental > Terrestrial > Soil > Desert | place...
ATGCTCCGGAGCTGCCGCTGTCCCCGGACGTGCTGGTCGAGCACGGGGACACCGTCACCCTGGGCGACTGCTCGCTCGAGGTGATCCACCTGCGCGGCCACACACCGGGCTCGATCGCCCTGCTGCACCGCGACGCCGACGGCACGCCGCACCTGTTCACCGGGGACAGCCTGTTTCCCGGCGGCCCCGGCAAGACCTGGTCCGCGAAGGACTTCGTCTCACTGGTCGACGACCTGGAGTCCCGGGTGTTCGACCAGCTCCCCGACGACACCTGGTTCTACCCCGGGCACGGGGACGACGGCACGATCGGCGGGGAACGACCGAAGCTGCCCGAGTGGAAGGACCGCGGCTGATAGTCCAGCCCACACCCTCACCGACCGGGGCCGCCTACGCCATGTAGGCGGCCCCGACATCTGTTGCGAGCAGCACGCCGGGCCTTGACCGGAACAGAGCTCCGGCCCGTCCCCCACCCCGCCACCGACGTACCCGCCGACCGCGGCGCACCCCGCAGACCTGGCCGCCGCCCAGCGCCGCCGCGGCTGCCGTCGATGACCCACAGCGCTCGGCCTCAGTGCCGGGGACGCCTTGTTCATGTTCGCCGTCGTGCTGGCCGCCTCGCTCTTGGTCGGAGCGCTGTGACCGCCGCCGACCGGATCGCTACCGCGATCCGCGACATCCTGCACACCGCGCCGCCCGACCGCGGCTGGCGCAGGCGCCGACGGCCCGGTGAACGACAACCGGCGTCACCAGGCGCGTGATCAGGCCGTCTCGGACCAGCAGTGCGAGCAGATTCCCTTGCCGTTCGCCCTCGCCTCACCGGTGGTGGTCCAGACCGGCTCGTGAACGACGCGGCCACGCCTGCGCGCGATGCTCACCGCGTGGGCGTACTTGATGCAGTCGGTCGTCTGGTGGACGTTGCGGCTGCGCGGCGTGATGAACCCCGGCGTTCGCTTGTCGGACGGCCACAGGTCGCGGGCACGCTGCTCGGCGGTGCCGACCTGATCGGGCCGCCGGTCTGACGGCCCGGTGTCGGGCTCCGGATCATCGACATCATCGGATTCGCCGTCCGGCAGGGCCGCACCGCCGGGCCGGTCGAACTGGCCGGTGTCGTGGTCGAACCTGAGCCCGGCCGGGATGTGCCCGGACCGCGGACGGCCGGACGAGGTGCGGGTGTCGACGCCGCACCACTCCGCGAACTCGTAGATGTCGAAGTTCGGATCGCTATGCGCGAGAACCTGACCGACGACCCACATGACGTTCGTGCGGACCTTGGCGGTCTCGGCCTCGGTGAGCTGGCGTTCGGTCCGGCGGGATCCATTGTCGTCCTGGCGCTGGTGCCCGGCCCGGTCGAGCCGGTACGGGGCGTCAGACCAGTCGTGGCTGTCGATCTCAGCCGCGAGTTCGCGGGCATGACGACTCAAGGCCGTGACTCCCCCTCTGGGGCGACCCTGCGTCGATCATAGCGAGGTTGGGACTTCCCATGGTGGCGTACCTGGCGGTCGGCCCGTCGCAGGGGTTCAGCATCGGCTACCGGGTGCCCGACGGCGGCGCACAGCACAAGGGCGGCGTGCGCTACATCCACGACCTCGACGTGTACGAGTTCAGCCCGGTCCTGCACGGGGCCAAACCGCGTCGTACCGGTCCGCGCGCCGTAGCGCCGCATCCTGTTCCTGGACTGCGGTTACGCGCTCCGCGGCGTCGGCCGACCGCTGCGCGGCACGCACGGCCGCCTCACCGGTCATCGCCGAGCGCTCGGACGCCGTCGCGGAGCGCTTCGCCGCCTCCGCCGAGTCCTGCCCGGCCCGGGACGACCGGCGCGAGTCCAGCCGGGCGAGCACGGCGACGACCAGCGCCGCGAGCGCCACCACCGGCGACGCGAAGGTGGCGATCAGCTCCAGCTCCACCGGTCAGCCCGCCACAGCCGGCGCGGCCGGCTGGTCGTCCAGCGCCCGGTACAGGGTCGCGCGCGAGCACCCGACCAGCTCCGCGATCTGCGCCATCGTGTGCCGCCCGCCGTCGCGCAGCGTCCGGGCGTGCGCGACCTTCGCCGCGGACAGGGCCGGACGCCGGCCACCCTTCCGGCCGCGGGCCCGCGCGGCAGCCAGCCCGTCCCGGGTGCGCTCGCTGATCAGGTCCCGCTCGAACTCGGCGATCGACGCGAGGATGTGGAACGTCAGCCGGCCGCCCGGCGTGGACGTGTCGATCCCCTGGTGCAGCACGCGCAGGTCGATCCCCCACTCGGCGAGCACGCCGGCCAGCTCCACCAGGTGCGCCACCGACCGGCCCAGCCGGTCCAGCTTGGTGATCACGATGACGTCCCCGGCACGCGCGTAGGCGATCAGCGCGTCGAGCTGCGGCCGGCGCGCGAGCTTGCCGGATGCGACGTCGGTAAAGATCCGCTCGCAGCCGGACGCGGTCAGAGCATCGTGCTGGCCGTCGGCCGTCTGGTCGGTCGTGCTCACGCGCGCGTACCCGAGGATGCTCATGCTCGGAGTGTCGCACAAACGGTATCGCGCGTTACGGTGAGACGTTGATTCCGGACACGAGTTGTGCGACGCGTCCGACCACGGACGCCATGATCAACCGCCGGTGTCGCACAGCCGGGCGTTTCCGGACGCGGGAACCCGCTGATGACTGTCGGTCGTCGGGCGTACGGTCTCCGCCCATGCCGTTCCCCTCCGGGTACACGAGCCCGAAGAGCCACGAAGAACGCCTCGGCCAGATCAACGAACAGCTCGACCGCTGCCGCGCCTACACCTCCGAGGCCCGCCCCATCCTGGACGGCAGCAGCCTCGCCGCCGACGACAAGCTATTCCCGCTGTTCACCCCGAGCAGCCTCGCCTGGCACGGCATCTGCAGCGCCGTCGACCACCTCGACCTGTTCATGGCCGTGCTCCGCACTGGGACGTCCCACCCGCTCGCTCCGAACACCGTCGCCCGCACCGGGATGCTCAGCGGAGCCCATGCGCTCTGGATCCTCGACGGTCCGGATCGCGTCGAGCGCCAGAAGCGCGGGCTCCGCCTCGCGTACGAGGAGTTCTTCCGTGATCACCAGGCCGTCCAGGACATCGCCACGATCGAAAGCCCGGACCCCCAGGCGGGCCTCGACGAGATGAAGGACTACCTCGACGCGCGCATCGAGTGGATGGAGCGGGCCGTGAAGGTCGGCGGCCAGCTCGGGATGACCGCCAAGGAGGTCAAGACCTTCAACGACGACACCAAGCTGCTCGACGAGGTCGCCCGCCGGCTGGTCGAGCGCGACCCGGAGGACAGGGAACTCATCCGCGCCGTCCGGGTCGTGTGGCGCACGTATTCCGGCGTCGCGCACGGACTCCGCTGGCCGGTCATGTACCGCGCGCAGTACGGCGAACCGGTCCCCGGCGACCGACCCGGCTCGGTCGAAGCTCGCGTAACGAACAGCACCGCCGACCTCTCGATGGCCGCGTCAAGCATCGGCATCTTCCTGCTGAACGCCGTTAGCCTTTACGAAAGGCGGCGAAAGCCAGCGGGCGAGTAGATCGGCCATTCCTGAATGGGCCGGTCCTGCCTGTTCCGGACCGTCTCCCCCGGAAGACGTGGAAGTATCACTCCACAACGGGAGACGCTGATGGACCCGGTGCTGCATATGCTCCTGACCGTTCTGGCTCTGGCGATCGCCCGGATCGCCGTCACCCGGATTCGGGCGAACGTCCCGGTCCGCATCGAGCGACTGCGCGTACGGCACTCGATCACCATCGAGATCATCCTAGGGTGGCGGCGTCGGTGACCGCCGGGCCGGACGGCGTTCACTCGCGTCGTCCGGCCCCTCAGTCCGCTCTACGCTCAGCCTCGGTATCGGCCCAGCCCAGCCGACGCGATGCCGCCCGAGCGGCCGCGTCGGTCCATTCCGCCAAGCCCCGTAGCCCGCGGGACAGGCCAGGAGACCCACCGTGGGCCCTTGGCTGCACGGCACTCTCCGTCCGTCTTGCCGCACCACGTCGGCCGGTGCTCGACCGGCTGCCCGACCCGGTGCACCCGGATCATCACTTCGTGGTCGACCCGGCCAAGGCCAACTCCTACGCAGTGGACGTGTACCGCTGGCTGGGCGCCGACGCCGCCGCGCGAGCAGTGCTGGAACACAGCCGCGGCCCCGACGGCGCCATCCAGGCGCCGATGCGCCGCAGTGAGGCACTGCTGACACTGGGCACGGTCGCCGCCCGGCGCGGCGAGCCGGACGTCGCTGTCGGACACGGACTGGCCGCGCTCGGCGACCCGCGCCAGTGCAAGCCGTCACTGCTGCTAGTGGCAGCCGACCTGGACGCCGAGCTGAGCGCCCACCGAGACGAGGCAGTCATCAAGCCCTGGCGCGCTACCCTCACCGAAGTGCACCAACCACAGGCGCCGGGAAACTGACCGCCGACACGCGATCCGGACTTCGTGGTCGGCCCCGGCCAAGGCCAACTTCCCATGGCTGATCGGCAGACCAAGGGCGGCGGGAAGTTATGAACATGCCGGCCGCCGACGCCTCCACCGGCGAGCTGGCCGCCCCCGTGACCGTGCGGTCACCGACCCAGACTGCGAGCGATGAACACCGACACCACCAGCCACAACCAGCCTGAGGCTCTCCGCGCCCAGCTCGCCGACAAGCTCGACCGCGAGGGCACCACCCGCACCGCCCGGATCGAACACGCGTTCCGAACCGTGCCACGACACATATTCTTATCCGGCACCCTGGTCCCAGACGCCTACATCGACCACACAGTGATCACCAAACGCGACGGTCGCGGGACATCGCTGGTCTCCGCGTCCCAACCCACCGTCATCGCTATCATGCTGGAACAGCTCGCAGCCAAGCCCGGCCACTGGGCACTGGAGGTCGGCACCGGCTACCACGCAGCACTGCTCTGCGAGCTGGTCGGCGCCCACGGTGAGGTCACCACGATCGACATCGACCCCGACGCCGCCGACCCATCTAACGCGGCTAACCAACCTTGCGCAGGCGCCAGTCCGCGTGCGCGCCGGCCGGCTGACGCCACGCGTCCAAGCCCGCGATGATCTCGACGACGATCGCACGACCTTCCGCGTCGAGATCCGGGCGCCGCTGGTGCTGGGGAACCCACTCGCCGGGATCGTCGCCCCGCGCCCATGCTGCCGACCGCCGGCAGCAGTAGGCCATGGAATCCGTCCACTCCTCCACCAGGTGGCGCTTGACCCGACCGGCGGCCAGCTCATCGGCCCGCCACTCCAAGCACCACTCGAAGAAGTCCGCCCACTCCTCATACGCTGCGGCCACCTTGACCGAGGGCAAGCTCACCCTCTCGGTGGCGAAGTGCCACGTCAGATAGTCGTCATCAACCCCGTCGGTCGCCTCGTCGATCCGCAGGAACCGCCTGATGTGCGGCCACCGATTCGACGCCTCGCACTCGGGCACCACGTCCACATTTGCCTCCCTTGTCGTCGTGACCGGCGGCCGTACCGCCGACGATGAATACCGGACCGGCACGGGAGCGTGCGCGAGGCCAGGTGGCCACTCAAAACCGCGCCGGTCCGGTTGGTCCACATTGCTCACATTGAGTTACTCGGAATCAGGATTTTGGTTGACCGGAAGCCGGGTGCGATCCCCAGATGCGGTAAGGGATTACAGTTGACCCGATACATCATGCGCTGCCCAGTGAATGCGCGCCGCCCATGTAGCCAGCGATAATTATCGAGAATGTAGCCCTGACCTGCACCGAGCCTGAAGACGTTGGCATGCCGATCTATCGCGGCGCGAAGCACCGGTAGCCAGCGTGTGATTTCTGGCGAGAACTGAGCAAGCTCGTCCAGTCGGAGTCGAACGGCGATACGATCGCCAGCTCTTGTGAAGATCGACCCGAGGTGTCCAGCCGAGCCGCCAAACAGAACTGATCGGGGAGCGATCAATGCCTTGAGAACTTTGAAATTGAACTCGGCGAGATCATCATAGACCGCTTTGCCGTCGATAAGGACACATTCGCCACCGCTACTCGCAGGCTGTCCACAGGACATCATCAGCAGGATGGGCGGATTAGCAACTCCCGATCGATCCGTGTGTGGATTGAGCGCAGATGTGCTGAACCCGGCGAAGCCGCTACGGATTTGCCTGACAACATCGGCAATTGTGGTCAGTCCGGCTGCGTCGCTGTCTCGGTGGGGCACGATCATCGCGATTGAGTGGGCTAGTCGCAGAAGGTCCTCTGGGTTGCTCACGCCGTCGAGCAGGACAAGACCACGCTCCGCCAGAGCCGAGGCAAGACCAGCGGTTGCGTGCTCATCCTGACTGCTCACGCGGTACTGCATCCACGAGTCGTGCATCCCCGTCTGACCTCCAGAGCGATCCATCACGGCCGTGACCAAGGAAAAACCACGCCAGCGGTCACGTCCAGTGACAGACTGTCAACCCGCTCCACCCACATCGTCGCTGCTCGGTACGCTACGTTGCTCAATGAGCAAGCAGACCTGACGGCAGGAGGGCACGGGGTGGAGCACAACATGCACGGATCGCAAACATTCCCGATCTCGATCAAGGGAGTCGTGGTGCGAGACGGCAAAGTGCTCCTACTGCGCAACGAACGCGAGGAATGGGAACTGCCGGGTGGCCGAATTGAGTTGAGCGAAACCCCCGAGGAGTGCGTCACGAGAGAAATCCACGAAGAAACGCAGTGGAAAGTCGTGGCCGGTCCGATCCTTGACACCTGGATGTACTACATCAACGTGGCCGAAAAGCACGTGTTCATCGTGACGTACGGGTGCCATCCGATCGACGACACCCAACCGGTGCTTTCTCATGAACACAAAGAGATTGGTCTATTCAGCGAAAATGAGGTATCCACACTGGTCGTGCCGGACGGTTACAAGCGCTCAATTGCAGCCTGGTACGAGAGGCTACGCAAGAACACCTCAACGCTAGCCAGGTAATAACGATGAGCGGGAAGCGTTGCGAAGCATGCGGATCGGAATTAAGCAAATTCGCGACTGAGCCAGTCTGTCCCACGTGCCACGTCAGCGCCAACCATGCAGCGCCGGTCGTACCCACTCGTCACCTCGTACCAGCCGTGTGGATGTGGTCGGCTCGTGAAGCCGCCGCTGCGCTCGCCAGCCGTGATCTGGCAACCATCCTGCGGACCTACCGCTGCCTCAACGGATTCAGCCAACAACGCCTCGCAGATCTCCTCGGCTACGACAAGACGTACGTTTCCATGATCGAAACTGGTCGGCGCACGATCAGCGACATCGGCACACGACGCCACATTGCTCGTACGCTCGGCCTTCCGACACACGTATTCGGTGTGACCGACGGCGGTGACGCCGACTTCGCCGCCATGGTTCAGTTCGGCGACTCAACGATCCGCCTGGCCGAGATCGCTCGGCAGGCCGGCCGTGCGGTCGATGCCGTGAACGAACTGTGGCCGCTGATCGCCCGACTGGAAGCACGTGCCGCCGAGGGCCACATCGAGCGAGACACCCTCGTCCTGCTCGCACAAGCGCGGGTAGCACTCGGCGTATCGCTGGGCACCGTCCTCCCAGAGGAACGCTTGGCCGCCGCAGCCTGTTGGACCGGCAAAGCATTGATTATCGCCGAGCATCTCGAAGATCCATCCTTCCTGGCCCACACGCTGCGGATGCACGGAAACGAACTTCGCAAGGCGAACCGAACCCCGGCAGCCATCAAACGTCTCAGTCGTGCGGTTGACCTGTCCACCGATCGAGAGGGAAGGGGAACCGCGCTCGCGTTCCTCGCCCGCGCCGCTGGCGAGCACGGCGAGCGGGACATGTTCTATGAAGCCATAGAGCGCTACCGCGACCTGCTCGACAGCGGAGACGCGCGAGGAATGCTGTTCAACCCCTTCACGTTCCGCGAAATCCACTTACGTGGACTTGTCTCGACCGGTCGCGCCGCTGAGGCAATCCGGATCATGCAAACCAGTCAGGCGGACGCAATGCCAGCCGCCCCGCAGTGGCACATCATCGAAAGGGTCACGGCCGGACAAGTCCACCTCGCGGCCGGTGATCGCACCGGCGCCAGCGAAGCTCTACGGACGGCACTGACCGCCGCTGAAGCACATCGACTACCGCATCAGATTCAGCGCACCATCCGCGCGGCACAAAGTAGTGGCCTCACCGAGATCAGCGCTAGCGGACAGGCTGCACTGTTGCGGCTGAACAGACTCCTCGCTCCACCCGAGTCGAAGTTGTGAACCAACACGTTTTTGGGGGCACCGACCGATCATGCGCAAGTTTGTGTTCGTCGCCGCGCTGGCCAATCCTGGCATGGATCTTCGTCGTCCCGAGCTACGGAGCCGAGTTCGACTGTGAAGCGGCCGGCGCCGTCGTCCGCAGCGTCGTCGATGAGGCGGTTCGGCGGGCTGAGCGCCTACGACACCCCTCTCACCTTGCCGGCGGCGAGGATCGATCCGAGCTGGGGGCGATCGGCCACGGCCCCGACGGAGCCGAACTCGCCGACCGCATCACCGAGCACATCCGCACCTGGGACCAGGACCGGACCGCCGTCCCCACCCTGGCGGTGTTCCCGGCCGGCACACCGGACCGGCTCACCACCAGGACCATCATCGACAAGCGGCACACCCGGCTGACGTTCTCCTGGTGACCCACACCGTCCACGGCCGGGAACCACACCTGGCGGCGGCCTCTGACCGTATGGTTGGTACGGCTCGCGCCGGGTGTGGTCGGGGTGCCGAGCTGAACACATGACCGACCGCCCCGGCCTCCTGTAATCGCGTACACACCACGCACCGGCACGGCGACCACTGGCAGGCGCTCGCCGCGGTGGCCGGCGCCACCAGTGCACGGACCGTCGCGCACCCGCATTACGCCCCGGAGTTGCCGCTGTCCCCGGACCTGCTGGTCGAGCACGGCGGCACGGTCACCGTGGGCGACTGCCCGCTCGAGGTGATCCACCTGCGCGGCCACACGCCGGGCTCGATCGCCCTGCTGCACCGCGACACCGACGGCACGCCGCACCTGTTCAGCGGCGACAGCCTGTTCCCCGGCGGTGTTGGGCGGGCAGGTTCGCCGGAGGACTTCCGCCAGCTCATGGACGACGTTGAGCAGCGGGTGTTCGACCAGCTCCCCGACGAGACGTGGTTTACCCCGGACACGGGGACGACTCCACGATCGGCGCCGAGCGACCGCACCTCGCCGAATGGCGCGAGCGCGGATGGTGACCTGACCGACCAGCACGACCGGGGCCGCCTGCCCAAGTAGGCGGCCCCGGTCGTGCTGTTGTGAGCAGCACGACGGGGCCTTGACCGGAATGAGGTCCGGCCCGTGCACGATCGTGCCCCACACCCCCGCCGACGCCACCGCAGCACGCCGCCGTGGTGGGTCCGCTCCCGCTCCGCCCGCCCGCGCCCGGCCCGGCACCGCCGGCCCCACGGCTGCCGCGCCCGAGCGGCCCGCGTCGTCGGGCTCCCGCTCGCCGCGGCACTGTGCGTGGCCGCGATCGTGCTCACCGTCGCGCCGCTGGTCGGTGCGTCGTGGTGACGCCACCGCCCGTCGAGCGCTTCCCCCGCGCCGTGCGCCACCCGTACGACCAGCCGGCCGTCGCGCCGCACGATGCCCTCATGGGAGCCGACACCGAGCGGTGGCGGCAGGCACGCCGCACTGACCGGACGGCCGCGCTCGCCGAGCCGCTGGCCGGGCTCGACCTGTCCGACTACGAACGGCGCGTGCTCGCGCACATCGCCGAGGGATCGGACACCGACGTCGTGGCGGTGCTCAACCGGGTGCTGCACGCGGCCCGCGCCGCCGCCCCGATGAGCCCGCTCGCGACCGACCCGGACGGCAGCGGGCCGTGGTGACCGCGTGGTGTCCGCTCGGCGCCTGCTGCCTTGGTTGCCGCAGCGCGGCGGACCTCGGGGTCGTCGTCTCCGGCTCGCCGTCCGGCCCGCTGTGCGTCACCCTGTGTCGATCTTGCCGGACGTCGGGCCCTGCCCTGCGCCTCACCCTCGACGCCGTGGCCCGGCTCGCCGCCGAGCACCGCGAGCACGTCGCCGCCCGCGCCGCAGAGGCAGCGTCGTGGACGGCCGGGCCGGGCGGTACCGGGTGAGCCTGCGGTGCGCGCTCGGCTGGCTCACCGGGGCGGACGCCGTGTGCCCCGAGCGGGCCGCCGCCACCGTCCATGCGGGTGCCGGCGTGGCGTTCGCGTGCGCCCCCCACGCCGGGCTCGCCCTACTCGGGATCGCCGGCACACGGGTTGGCGAGCTGCCCGCCGGGCGGCCGTGCCGGCGCCGGGTGACGCTGCGCCGGGTGAGGTGACATCGGTGCGGCGACCCGTCACCTTGCCGGACGCCGCACCCCGGCGACGGGTGTCCGATGATCGGGTTGCGGTCGCGTCCGATGATCCGATTCCGGCCGCCGTCACCTCGCCGTCGAGCGCGAGTGACGGCGACGCACGCGGGGTGCGCCGGACCCCGCACAGCGCGCCGATCGGTGCACACGCTGCGCCGGTCCTGCGCCGGCCGTTGTGCACCCCCGAAACGGCCGCTGACCTGCGGTTGTGCCGGCTGTCATGGTCAACTCGCAGGAACCCGCCGCGGGCCGGCCAAACCCCCGCCTTCCGGGGTTTTCCTGCGGTGACAGACCCATGTGCACCGAGAACAGAGCCTTGTCGATCTTCGATCGGGGGTCACATGGCCGCTGACCAGCGCAAAGACTCCGCACAGCACCCTGCACAAGGTCGGCGCACTGGCCGGCACAGACCGGCGCAGCGACCGCGGGAACAATCATGAACGGGTGGGGGGTGACGGTCGCCGTGCTCGCCACGGTGACGGGTCTCCTCGCGTGGGTGACGCTCCGGCCGTGGGGACGCTGCCGCCCGTGCCGAGGCCACGGGACGCAGCGCCACCGCCGGTCCGGCAAGTTCACCCGGCACTGCCCCCGCTGCCGCGGGTACGGCCGCGTCGAGCGGCCCGCGCGGCGGTTCCTGCGCAAGGTGACAGGCGAGCAGCTCTGCCGACGACCGCCCCGGCGGCCGTACGACGGCATGGCCCTGTTCGGCGGTCAGGTGCCGTTCGCCGGCCGGCGACGCGGGGCCGGCCCCGACGCCGGGGCGGGTGGTGATCGCCCACTACACGGCGTCTCCGCTCTGTGCGGGTGTCGGTGCTCGTCGCGCTCGCAGCCGCGCCCACGGTGGGGCCCGCTTCCGCGGCGGCACGGGTGCCGGCACGGTCTCAGCGGTGGGCGACACATCGAGGTCCGCGCGGAACTGGTCCCGGAGCGCACGCACCGCCGAATGTAGGGCGTCCAGCCTCGGGCCCAGATCGTGCATCGGCTCGGTCCGTCTGCTCCGCGACGGGTGCCGTACCGACGAGAACAGGGAGTGGGCGAGTCCACGGACCACGGTCACCTGTTCCACCGCCGCGGGCGAACCGAGGATCGACACCCTGCGCAGGTCCGCGCCGATGTGCTCCATCGTCACCGGCAAGTCCTCGTCGTCCCACACCGTCCATGCCTCCAGACCTGTCGCGACCCCGAGCCCTCGGACTGTGTTCTCAGCCGTGCCGAGCACGGTCGAGTAGATCTCCAGCCGCTTGTCGCGCCAGAACGCCTGCGCCTCCCGATCGCGCTCCTGCTGCCACCTCCGCGCCTCGTTCCGGCCGTTGATGACCTGCGCACCCCACGCGCCAGCGACTGCGCCAAGGAACGTCAGGACGCCGACCAGTAGCAGCACCCACCACGGCACAGACGGTGTCCCCATAGCCAAGGAACGTAGCCGCTGTTACCGGCGTAGTGCTGGCAACGCGCGTGCGTCAGCACGGCGTCAGGGCCGGCCCCACCCCGACAACGGCGGCCGGCGCGTCCACGCGCGGCCCGTGCCCGGCGGGTCGTCGGCGGCGAGCACCGGCCGGCCGTCGCGCTCCAGCTCGTAGCCGATCTCCGCGTCCAGCGCCTCGGCGTACTCGCGCTCGGCAGTCGTCCCGGACATGCGGTCGATGTCCTCGCGCAGCTCGTAGCTCTCGATCAGGTCGTCGGGGCGCAGCACCGCCGTACCGGACTCCGCCGCGACGGCACCCGGCTCGGCGGTCACGTCGCCGGCCGCCCGGACGCACGCCGCGCAGATCAGCTCCTCGCCCGAGCGCAGCCCCGGCACCACCGCGGCCGTCGGCCGGTCGCACGCCGAGCAGCGCGTCACCACGGTCGGCTGACCGGAGCGGTGGCGGGGCCGGGCCACCGCCGTGCCGGCGCCGTCCTTCACCTCCAAACCGGGCGCAGGGGCCGCCTTGCGTCGGAACGCCTCGGGCCGCTCCAGCCGCGGGGAGATCGTGTAGACGTCGATCGCCCGGATGTGTCGCACGCCGGCCTTGTGCTCGGCGTCAAGCACCCGGTACCCGACCGAGTAGTGCTGCCGGCTCCCGCGACGGCGCACCGAGTCGATGGCGAGCCGGCCATCTGCCGTGCCCTCGATGTAGGCGACACGGCACAGCAGCCCGCCCGCGGCGGCCGGCCACGGCGAGCCGTCCGGCAGCGTCGCCGGAAGGCGCGGGTCACCGGCCGGCAGCTCAAGCGCCGAGCGCACCACCCCGACCGGGCGCTGCCAGTCATCAGCCAGGGTCGCCTTGGGCAGACGGGCGACCACCGCCCGGCCCAGCGCGCCCGACACGATCAGGTCCCCACCCAGCGGCACGCCCGTCGGCAGCACCACGGCGTCCAGCAGCTCGGCGGCATCCGCGCCGGGCGGGGCCGGCGCTGCCGCGTCGAGCGCGACGGCCTTGGTCTCCATGTCCGGCGGGGGCGGGTCGGATCGGCGCATGGTCGCCAGCGTGCCCCCGCCGGCCGGGCGTCGTCGGGCGGCGCGCCGTGCGCCAGCTCGACCGCGTGAGAGTGCACCAGCGCCACGCTGGTAAGCCTTTGACCAGCGGCAATGTTGGCCGGTGCAGGCGGCGCGCCGCCCGCTGATCGGCCCGACGGCAGGCCACGATGGGCGTGCCCCGCCGGTTGGGCCTAGTACTACAGCGCTAGATCATGAGCGTCTGCAGGCGGAGGTGGCGTCGGACGTGGGCTCGGCGGGCCTGGGCTTGGTGTCGGCGGCGCCAGGTTGACCAGTGCAGGCCGTGGGTGATGCCG
>Ga0183260_10003273_pt1 | contig 13083 bp, 11 predicted proteins | sample AntDrymUQ4972206_2_FD_129768 | JGI IMG/M metagenome (GOLD analysis project Ga0183260, IMG submission 129768) | Polar desert sand microbial communities from Dry Valleys, Antarctica - metaG UQ497 (22.06) (version 2) (version 2) | ecosystem: Environmental > Terrestrial > Soil > Desert | place...
ACGCCGCAGTCCTCGGGTTGAAGCTCGAGGGCGCGATCCAGATCGCCAGTTTCCACCCTGACTACCGCTTCGCCGGTACCGCGACCGACGACATCGGCAACTTCACCAATCGCGCGCCGTTCCCGATCCTGCACCTGCTGCGCGAAGACAGCGTCGCGCGGGCGGTAGAAGTGTTTCCGGACGCAGGTGCGATCACCGCACGCAACATCTCCACGCTCGAACGTCTCGGCCACGATGGCTGGAGAAGGCTCTTGCAGGATGAATGAAGCTTCGATTGCCGCCCTGCTTTGTTGCAGTGCAGCAATCGACGTTGGTAGCATGGGAGTCTTGATTATTCCAGGTGAAGAGCGATGGTCCGACAACCGCAAGGCACCGAGTGGATGGGCGACTTCAACGCCATGGGCGAGCAGTTCTGGACGGCCTTGCAGAAAGGTGTCGGTCAATTCGGTGCCACCGCTCCGAACAATCCCGCCATGGAGCAGTGGCAGAGCATGCTGGAGCAGGCGCGCGCTTCCAAAACCGGCCATGGTGAAATGTTCGAACGCGGAGTCGAGGGCGTGCGCCAATACGTCGACTTCATGCAGAACGCACTGCAACAGGTCGGCGCGCACTCGGGCACCGCTTTCGATCCGACCCAGCTCATGCGCGGCGCCTTCCGCGCGTTCGATGTGCGCCAGAATCCGGTGGTCTCGGCATTGCGCGCCTCGGTTGGACACGGCGCCCTCAACGTCGACCGGTTGCTCGATGGCGTCAAGCAGTTCACGGAACCTTTCCGACAGCAGATGGCCAGCGGCATGTCGATGCCCGCCTTTGGCCAGCACCGCGAGGAAATCGAGCGCAACCAGGCATTGGCTAGGGCCCTGGTCGAACTGCAGGAGCCGATGGGGTTGTATCAGGCCGAGATGCTGCAGGCCGCCAGACGCGGCCTCGAGATCTTCGAACTCAAACTCGCCGAGCGTGCCGAGCCGGGTCGGGAGTTGTCGAGCATGCGCGCGCTGTATGACTTGTGGATCGACGCGGCGGAGGAAGGCTATGCGGAAGTCGCGCTCTCGCCGGGGTTCCGCAAGGCTTACGGCGCCATGGCCAACGCGCAGATGCGCGTGCGTCAACTGATCCAGCAACAGGTCGAGCGCAGCACGGCCGCGTTCGGCATGCCGGGACGCACCGAGATGGACAGCGTGCTGCGCCAATTGGCCGACCTGCGCCGCCGACTCGGTGATGCGGAGGAGCAACTGCGCCCGCAGCGTCCTTCCGGACCGCGTCGCGAGAAAGCGGCTGGTGTCGACCTCGATATTCCGAAATCCGACATGCGCATGCAGGAACGACGCGAGTTCGCTCGCGAACGCCGCGCGGCCGAAAAGCGACGACTCGCGAAGAATGATCGTCGTGCACGGGCCCCGGTGGCAAAAGCGCCGGATCCGGTCAAGGCAATAGTCGCGGACACAACGAAAGTCGGGGCCAGGTCGGTCACGTCTCGCAAACCTGTGAAAGCCCGAAAGAGCGAGAAGCGCGGCAAGGCCGCCAAGTCCGCCACGGTCAGCACGCCAACCAGGAGCACCAAGGTAAAGCCAATCAACGCGAGCATGGCGGCCAAGGCCCGCAAGACAACCAAGGCGAGCAAGGCCCGGAAGTCAACGACCGGCGGCTCGTTCGCCGAGCGCCTCGCCGCAGCGCGAACCGACAAACGTAAGGGATGAACATGGGACCGATCCGAATCAAGCCCGAGGCCGCCTTGAACGAAGTGCAGACGCTTGGCCGCAAACTCGCGGCCGGCGCGCAGGTCCTGCGCAATCTGGATGCGAAGACCGTTCAGTACGGCGCGACCGACAAGGAGGAGGTTTTCCGCATCGACAAAGTTGTCCTGTATCGCTTCCGCGGCAAGCAGGCGCCTACTGCCGAAGTCCCGATCGTGGTCACCTATGCGCTGGTCAATCGCCCGTACATGATCGACCTCCAGGAAGATCGCTCGATCGTGCGCAACCTGCTCGCGCAGGGCGAGGACGTGTACCTCATCGACTGGGGTTACCCGGATGCCGCAGACCGCTTCGTGTCAATGGACGATTACATCAATCGCTACATGCGCCGCTGCATCGACGTGGTGCGGGAAAAACACGACCTCGACGCGATCAACCTCCTGGGGATCTGCCAGGGCGGCGTGTTCTCCTTGTGCTTCGCGTCGATCTATCCGGAAAAAGTACAGAACCTCATCACCATGGTGACTCCGGTCGATTTCCATACGCCGGACAATATGCTGTCGAACTGGACTCAGGGTGTCGATGTCGACCTGGCGGTCGACACGCTGGGCAACATTCCCGGCGACCTCATGAATTCGTCGTACCTGTCGCTCAAGCCGTTCCGGCTCAACTTGCAGAAATACGTGGGGCTGGTCGACATCCTCGACGACGCCGTCGAGGTGGAGAATTTCCTGCGCATGGAAAAGTGGATCTTCGACTCTCCGGACCAGGCGGGCGAGACGTTCCGCCAGTTCAACAAGGAGTTCTACCAGGAGAACCGCATGATGCGCGGCGGCACAATGGTCGGAAACAAGCGTGTGGACCCGCGCAACATCACCATGCCGGTCCTCAACATCTTCGCCGAACAGGACCATCTGGTGCCGCCGAGTGCCTCGAAGCCAATGCGCGGAATCGTGGGTACCGACGACTACTCGGAACTCGCCTTCAAGGGTGGCCATATCGGACTGTACGTGTCGGGCCGTGCCCAGCGCGAAGTACCGAGTGCAATTCATGAGTGGCTCAAAGAGAGGACGTGATCGGTCGCTGTTCGGCTCGAGTCGCGTGCGTTCCCGGCTGATCGCGCAAGGGATCCCCGTCGGGCAATCCAGCGTCGTCACGAATCGCGTTGCGCGATGACCCTCATCCGGCGATTGGGCATCGTCACGGGGATCGTGTGGGCGCTGCCGAATACCCTCGTGGGCTTGTTGCTCGGCGCGGCAGGAATGGCAGGTGGTGCCCGGGTCGCATGGCGCGAGCGAGATCTCGCCGTCGAATTCGCGCATTTTCCCTGGGGGCCAGGCAGGGCCTTGACGCTCGGCAACTGCATCCTGCACACGGGCGCCAGTCTCGACGTCGAATGCGGACTCTACGCTCCCGTGTCGGGCTGCGATACCTTCGCGCGGCCTCTACTTGCCGATCACGAAAGAGCGCATGTACTTCAGTACATGCTGCTCGGCCCATTCTTCCTGCCGGTTTACTTGGCGTGTGGCGGGATTTCGGCCCGCAATCCGTTCGAGCGCGCGGCGGATCGGTATGCGCTCACGGGCTTCGGTTGGTGGCCCTGGACCGACGCGATCAGAACCCGATGAACAAACCACCGTTGACGGGTATGTTGGCGCCGGTGATGAAGCCCGCGTCGTCGTGGGTAAGGAACTCGACCGTCCGGGCGATCTCACTGGGCTTGCCCAAGCGTCCGACAGGTACATTGGTGAGGATCTTCTCGCGCACATCCGCCGGCACTTTCATCACCAGTGCGGTTTCGCAATAGCCGGGACTCACGCTGTTGACGGTCACTCCCTTGCGAGCGACTTCGCGCGCGAGTGCCATCGTGAACCCGTGCATTCCGGCCTTTGCCGCCGAGTAATTGGTCTGGCCGAATTGTCCGGTCTGGCCGTTGACCGACGAGATGTTGACGATGCGCCCGAAACCGCGATCGGTCATCCCGTCGATCACCAGTTTCGAAAGCGTGAATACGGAGTCGAGATTGACCCGAATCACGTCTGTCCATTGCGAGGCGGTCATCTTGCGCAGGGTAGCGTCGCGCGTAATGCCCGCCGCGTTGACGAGAATGTCGATGGGCCCGTGCTTTTCCGTGACGCGCTGCACAAGCGCAGCACACGAATCCGCATCCGTCACATCGACATGTTCGAACGAAATCGCTGCGCCGAATTCCGCCGTTTCCTCTCGAAACTCTGCAATGCGATCCTCGCGACTGCCAAGATCCGCCGCCACGACGCGGCGCCCAGCCTGGGCCAGCTGCGTACACATGGCGGAACCGAGACCGCCGATACCGCCAGTCACGACCGCAACTCGAGGGGTTTTCGTCATTCAGAACATCCGCAAGAAAGGTGCTGCATCGCAGCAAGCGGCTGATGGTAGGGGTCGCGTTGCGACAGTGTCAAACGCGGGCAGCCGAGCGGTCGGCCCAGCCTCGGGGCCTACTTGGTGTTGGCGTCGTCGCTTCGGCGCGGGGGGTTCGCCGATGTCAGGAACTGCTCCTGCATCGTTTTCCACATTTGCAGGTTGCGATCCGTCAGCTCGTTGAACATCGTCCACGGCGTCTTGCCGAGCGTGTCGTTCAACTGGCTGCGGAACTGTGTCTGCTGGGCGAGAAAGGTGTCCATCGAACGTTCGAGATACGTGCCCATGAGTCCCTGCAACGAGTCGCCGTAGAAGCGGATGATCTGCGACAACAAAGTCGTCGAAAACATCGGCTGACCGCGCTCCTCGTGTTCCGAGATGATCTGCAGCAGCACGCTGCGCGTCAGGTCCTCGCCCGACTTGGCGTCCTTCACCGTGAATTCTTCGTTGTCGATCACGAGCTGCCGCACGTCTTCGAGCGTGATGTAGCTCGAGATCTCCGCGTCGTACAAGCGGCGATTGGGATACTTTTTGATGATGCGCGGAGCGGCCATGGGCGCAACCTAGCAGAGTCGGGGGGAAGGGCCAATTCGAGGCCAGTTCGAGGCCGGCGCACGCCAAGAAACCGCCCGGGAAGTGGGCACGGAAAGCCGCCCCGCGCAAGCAGCCATCCATGGCACGCGGCCCGTTCGGCATCCTGCCTCACCTGGTGAAAGCCGCAGCGAATGCCATTCAAAGCATTCGCTAGCGCGGCTTTCACCAACCCATGTAATGCCCGCCATTGGCCGAGAGATTGGCGCCGGTGATCCACGCAGCTCGCTCGTCGACGAAGAATCCGACCGCGTAGGCGATTTCGGACGGCTCCCCCAGACGCCCCGTGGGAATCTGTGCAACGATCTTGGCGCGCACATCTTCCGGAACAGCCATGACCATGTCCGTGCCGATATAGCCGGGAGATACTGTGTTCACGGTGACGCCGAACTTCGCGTTTTCCTGCGCAAGCGAAATTGTGAATCCGTGCATTCCGGCTTTGGCCGCGGCGTAATTGGCCTGTCCGTACTGGCCCTTTTGCCCGTTGATCGAACTGATCTGGATGACTCGTCCCCACTTTCGTTCACGCATGCCTTCGATCACGGGACGCGTGACGTTGAAACACGAATTGAGATTCGTGTTGATGACTTCCTGCCATTGCTGCGGAGTCATGCGGTGAAAGGTCGTATCGCGCGTGATGCCGGCGTTGTTGACCAGGATGTCGATGGGTCCCACGGCCTTGACGACTCCGGCAATCATCTGTTCGGCGGATCCCGAATCGCCTACGTCCCCGTGAATCAGCGCGACCTCGATGCCCTCCTTCTTGAGTTGCGTCTGCCAGGTCTTCGCCTTTGCTTCGTCGCGGAAGTTGGTGGCGACCCGATGGCCTTGCTGGGCCAGAAACTTGCAGATGGCAGTGCCGATGCCGCCGGTTCCACCCGTGACCAACGCGACTCGAGATTGCATGTGATTTCTCCTTTGCTGAGGTTGGCCTGCGCCATGTGGGATCCAGTTCGAGCTGTCTAGTATCGCGGGCAGGGCAGCTCGAGCGCACGCGGCAGCGCAGCGACATCGAAGCGCAGGGCAGCCGCCTCCAGCAATTGGTCGACACGTTTCGCGGTGAGATCAACGAATTGCCCCAGCAATTCGAGAACGGCACGCAGAGAAATCATGGGTGTGTCCGGGTCGACGGGGCAGCTGCGGGCCTGCTTCGAGAGTTTCACACCGGACTGGTCGACCACCACGGGGAGGTGCAAATAACCCGGTGTGGGTATGCCGAGGGCTCGTTGAAGCGCCACCTGCCTGGCGGTGGAGTCCAGCAGGTCGCCGCCGCGGACCACTTCCGTGACGCCTTGCCAGGCATCGTCGACAACGACTGACAACTGATAGGTGTATTCGCCGTTGGCTCGTTTCAGCACGAAGTCGCCAAATTCACTGGCTACATCGTGCGCGCGCGAGCCCTTCAAGGCATCGGTGTACCGGACGATGCCCGGTGGTGTGCGAAATCTCCAGCTGGGGTCGCCCCGGCCGGACGACTTCGCCACCGCGAGGCATGCGCGGTGGACGCCTCCGGCCGCGGCGACATCGGCTCGCGAGCACCAGCAGGGGTACACCAGGTCGTGCCTGGCCAGTTGATTGAACGCCGCGCAGTACCGGCTCGTGTCGTCCTGTTGTCGCACGATCTCGGCAGCGGACCGCAGACCATGCGCCGCGAGCGTCGCCACGATGAGTTCCGCGGCGCCGGGAACGCCACGCTCAACATCCAGATCCTCGATCCTGACGAGCCACTTTCCGCTTTCGGCACGGGCGCGCAACCAGCTACCCACAGCGACCAGCAGCGAACCGAAATGGAGTGTTCCGGTGGGGGAGGGGGCGAATCTGCCCACGTAGGGTGACGGCGTCAGCACCGCAAAATCATAGTGCGGTCCACTGACGCTGCGGGCGCCTCGGGAATAGACTGGCGCGGGACTTGAATACGGCGGCGTCACCCCGATTCACGTTTCGTGCGCACGGTGCGCACCCAGGATTTGGAGAAAATCGATGCGCGTCTTCCTGCTGCTTGCCACCAACCTTGCGGTGATGCTGTTGCTCGGCATCGTGCTGCAGGTGGTGCTTCCTCTCTTCGGGATCAGCGCCGGCAATACCGGCGGCCTGCTGATCATGGCTGCGGTGTTCGGCATGGGCGGCGCGTTCATTTCGCTGGCGATGTCGAAGTGGATGGCCAAGCGCTCCACGGGCGCGCAGGTAATCAAGGAACCGCGCAACGAGACCGAGCGCTGGCTGCTCGACACGGTACGCCGTCAGGCCGAGGCGGCCGGGATCGGCATGCCCGAAGTCGCGATCTATGACGCCCCAGACGTCAACGCGTTTGCCACCGGCATGAAGAAGAACAACGCGTTGGTGGCGGTCAGCTCGGGTTTGCTCGCGAACATGAGTCGCGACGAAGCCGAAGCGGTGCTCGGGCATGAGATCAGCCACGTGGCGAACGGCGACATGGTGACGCTGACCCTCATCCAGGGCGTGCTCAATACATTCGTCATCTTCCTGGCGCGGATCATTGGCTCCGTCATCGACGGCGCATTGCGCGGCGACCGCGGGGGCGGCGGCATGGCCTATTTCCTGGTGGTGATGGTCCTGCAGACGGTCTTCGGCGTGCTGGCTTCGATGATCGTGATGTGGTTCTCGCGCCGCCGGGAATTCCGCGCCGATGCGGGCGGCGCCACGCTTGCCGGCCGCGAGAAGATGATCGCGGCGCTCGAGCGACTCGGGCTCAATCAAAACCAGACGGCGCTACCCAAGGAAGTCGCGGCGTTCGGAATTTCAGGCCACGTCGCGGGCGGCTTCAAGCGACTGTTCATGACGCATCCGCCCTTGACCGAGCGCATTGCAGCGCTTCGCCAGGCGGTCTGACGCTCGGGTTTCGAAACGATGCGGTCGCGATCCGGGAAAATCGGTTCGACTTTTCCTGGCGGAAAAGCCGCGCGCATCGGGTATTCATTGACCCCAAGTGCGGCCGGGACGTACCATGCCGCCCCTTCGACGCGTGGCAATGCGCATCGATGCCGGGATCGACGGGGTGTAGCGCAGTCTGGTAGCGCACCTGCTTTGGGAGCAGGGGGTCGTGGGTTCGAATCCCTCCTCCCCGACCAACTCGGATGCGTTTCGGCTGAGAAGTACCTGCATATCCCGGAAGGTTCGGTGCGAGAATCCAGGATTCTTGCGCCCGTAGCTCAACCGGATAGAGCATCGGCCTTCTAAGCCGACGGTTGCAGGTTCGATTCCTGTCGGGCGCGCCAATTTGGAGTCTCGACGGGTTCATCCTGAACCCGCGAGACGACGCCGAGTTCGGCACAGGTCCGAACTCGACTCACGCGATTCAGTCGCTCGCGCGCCCGAATCGCGCGGTGCCTCCCTGCACCGCAGTTCTGTCTCCGCTATGATTTTTGTCGTGGTCGTTTTTGGTGGGTGTAGCTCAGCTGGTTAGAGTCCCGGATTGTGATTCCGGTTGTCGTGGGTTCGAGTCCCATCATCCACCCCAATTCCCCGAGCCTCTGCGGCCGCAATGTTTCGCGCTGCAGAGCCGTCAGACGAAGCAAAGCAATTGCGAGCCCTTATCGGACCGCGGAGTAGCGAATCGAAGCAACGCGATCCATGGATGGATCGCGCGCGAAGCGGCGCCGCGGGCGCCGCGGAGGCGGAAGGCGAGTCCGGGCGTGTACCGGACTCGCCGCGTCAAACTCGCACAGGATGTGCGATGTTTGACTTCAAGACGGGCCGTTAGCTCAGTTGGTAGAGCAGTTGACTCTTAATCAATAGGTCGTAGGTTCGAATCCTACACGGCCCACCAATCCCGGATTCCCGCCTTCTTCACGAGACACGGCGGGCAGTATCATGATCCGGCGCGAAAGTGGCGGAACTGGTAGACGCACTGGATTTAGGTTCCAGCGGGTAACCCCCGTGCGGGTTCGAGTCCCGCCTTTCGCACCACGCAACCTCGATCATGGTTCGACCGTCCCGCCCACCGTGAAGCGCCGCGCGGCGGCAATGCGGCTTCGGGGTCTAATTCCCCGATTCGCCTACCGCGCCCGTGTGCGCGACAATGATCGGCTTACAAACCATTAGCGGGCCAGCGCCCGGAATCGCCCAGAGGATCAGCAATGCAGGTTTCAGTCGAAAACACCGGCAAGCTCGAGCGCAAGCTCACTGTCCGCGTGCCGTCGGAGCGGGTCGAACTGCGCGTGCAGGAGCGCATGCGCGAAATGAGCCGCACTGTCCGGATGAAGGGTTTCCGTCCCGGCAAGATCCCGACCAAGGTCATCGAGCAGCGCTTCGGCGCGCAGGTGCGCAACGAGGTCATGGGTGACGTGATCGGGTCGACCTTCCAGCAAGCTGTCGCCGAGCAGAACCTTCGTCCCGCGATGGCACCGCGCATCGCCGCGGCGCCGTTCAAGGATGGCGAGATGGAGTACACAGCGACCTTCGACGTCATGCCGGAACTCGACACCATCGATGTCGCATCGCTTTCCATTACACGGCCTGCAGCTTCGGTTGGTGAGGCCGATATCGACAACATGATCCAGACGCTGCGTTTGCAGCGACGCGAATGGAAGTCGGTCGAACGGCCGGCGCAGGCGGGCGACCTCTCGATGTTCGAGTACCACGTCGAACAGGCGGACGCGCGTTATCCCGCCGAAGGCGAGGAGCGTGTCGGCACGGTGATCGGGTCCAGTGCGATGTTTCCCGAGGTGGAATCGCGATTGATCGGGATGCAGGTCGGTGACGAAGCCAGAGTGGATGTTGTGCTGCCGCAGGGTTTCCGCGAGACCGCGATGGCCGGCAAGTCGGGCACTATCGTGTTCCGGGTGATGCGCGTCCAGGAAGCGCAGCTTCCAGAAGTCGACGAAGCGTTTGCGGGAAGTTTCGGGGTGGGCAGTGGCGGCGTGGAGCAGTTCCGCAAGGACGTGCGCGCCAATCTGGAACGCGAACTCGGCAACGCCTTGCGCGGCAAGCTCAAGGGACAGACCATTGAGAAGTTGCTCGCCGCCAACGCGAGTCTCGAGGTGCCGGCCTCCATGGTTGCGGCCGAGGCGCGCGCGCTGCACAACGCGGAACAGCAGCAGGCGCGTCAGCAGCAGCGAGCCCCGGACCAGGTGCAGACCGTCGAGCAGATGATGCCGGTAGCGCAGCAGCGGGTGCGCGCGTTCGTGCTGCTGAGCGAACTGGCGCGGCAGAACCGGATCGAACTGGACTCCAGGCGTGTCCAGGAAATGCTGGTTTCGATCGCTTCGACCTACGAGGATCCCCAGGAAGTGATCGCGCTTTACGCGAAAGATCAGGAACTTCTGACAGGCCTGCGCAACCGCGTGCTGGAGGACCAGGTGATCGACTGGGTCGCCGATCACGCAAGTACGGTCGAAGAGAAGCTGACCTTCGATGAATTGATGCGCCCGCAGCCCCGCGCTTGATAACGGCCGGCACGCCCGCATTGCCTGTTCATGAGCCCAAGGATTCGATCATGATCAATAACCTCAATCTTGTCCCGATGGTGGTCGAACAGACCTCGCGCGGCGAACGGGCGTACGACATCTACTCGCGGCTCCTGAAGGAGCGAGTGGTGTTTCTGGTGGGGCCTATCGATGACTTCATGGCGAACGTCGTGGTCGCCCAATTGCTGTTTCTCGAGTCCGAGAATCCGGACAAGGACATCAACCTCTACATCAACAGCCCTGGCGGTTCGGTGACCGCTGGACTGGCCATCTACGACACGATGCAGTTCCTGCGCCCCGACGTCAGCACCATGTGCGTCGGCCAGGCCGCGAGCATGGGTGCGCTGCTGCTCGCTTCGGGCAGCAAGGGCAAGCGGTACTCGCTGCCGAACGCACGCATCATGATCCACCAGCCGTGGGCAGGCGGCATTTCGGGTCAGGCAACCGATATCGACATCCACGCCCGCGAAATTCTGGCGACCCGCGCCAAACTCAACGAGATTCTCGCCCGCCATACGGGCCAGAGCCTCGAGCGCATCGCCAACGACACCGAGCGCGACCGCTTCATGAGTGCGCTCGACGCGCGTGAGTACGGCGTCGTCGACTCGGTGCTCGAAAAGCGCGCGGACGAGACCGTCCGCTCTGGTTGAGCGCCACGCCTCCGGGCGGCCCGCCCTGCGCGGGTCGGTTCGTGACCCCATGTTATGCTCCAATCCGACTGCCTGCAGTGCGGGCGAAGTCGGCTTTCCAGCAGATGAAAAACGGTGTAGGCAATGACTGAAGAACGGCCGGGCAGATCTGGCGATGGCGGCAAGATCCTGTACTGCTCGTTCTGCGGCAAGAGCCAGCATGAGGTCCGCAAACTCATTGCGGGGCCGAGCGTGTTCATTTGCGACGAATGCGTCGAGCTGTGCAACGACATCATCCGCGACGAACTGGAAGAGAAGGCCGCCAGCGCGCGCAGCCACCTTCCGAAGCCGCGCGAGATCCTGGACGTCCTCGACCAGTATGTGATCGGACAGCCGCGCGCCAAGAAAACCCTCGCGGTGGCCGTGTACAACCATTACAAGCGGCTCGAATCGCGCAATCGCAATGACGATATCGAGCTTGCCAAGTCCAACATCCTGCTGATCGGTCCGACCGGTTCGGGCAAGACGCTGCTCGCCGAAACGCTTGCGCGCCTGCTCAACGTGCCGTTCACCATCGCCGACGCGACCACGCTCACGGAAGCGGGTTACGTCGGTGAGGATGTCGAGAACATCATCCAGAAGCTTCTGCAGAAGTGCGACTACGACGTCGAGAAGGCGCAGACCGGAATTGTGTACATCGACGAGATCGACAAGATCTCGCGCAAGAGCGAGAACCCCTCGATCACCCGTGACGTGTCCGGCGAAGGCGTGCAGCAGGCGTTGCTCAAGCTGATCGAAGGCACCACCGCTTCGGTGCCGCCACAGGGTGGCCGCAAGCACCCGCAGCAGGAATTCCTGCAGGTCGACACCAAGAACATTCTGTTCATTTGCGGCGGCGCTTTCTCCGGGCTTGAGAAGGTCATCCAGGCGCGCTCCGAATCCACCAGCATCGGTTTTTCGGCCGAAGTGCGTTCGCGTGATCGCAAGACCAACATCGGGCAGACGCTCTCGCAGATCGAACCCGAAGACCTCATCAAGTACGGTCTCATTCCGGAGTTCGTGGGCCGCTTGCCGGTCATCGCCACACTCGAGGAACTGGATGAAGAAGCGCTCGTCAAGATCCTGACGGAGCCGAAGAACGCGATCACCAAGCAGTTCAAGAAGCTGTTCGAAATGGAGAGTGTTGAACTCGAGTTTCGACCGGAGGCGCTGTACGCGGTGGCGCGCAAGGCGCTGGCTCGCAAGACGGGTGCGCGTGGCTTGAGGACCATCCTCGAGCAGGTGCTGCTCGAGACCATGTTCGAACTGCCCTCGCAGGAAAATGTTGGCAAAGTAGTCGTCGACGACGCTGTGATCAACGGCGCTGCGGAGCCCTATCTCATGTACACCAATACCCAGCCACTCCCGGCGCGCGCCGCCTCGGAGTAGCACTCGTGCAGCGGAGCTGACTCCGCTTCACCCCTCCGTCGCGGACGGGGTTGTATTCGGGTCTGGGCACCGCATCTGCCCGAACAAGGCGGTCGAAAATCGGTCGCGGTCTCGCAAGTCCGGGACGGACCTGTGCAGACGATTCCCAACTCCTGGAGCTTGATCGATGAGCGAAGCCGTCCGCACTCCCACCAGCACCCAGTTGCCCGTGCTGCCGCTGCGCGATGTGGTGGTGTATCCGTCGATGGTGATACCCCTGTTCGTCGGGCGCGCCCGTTCGATGCAGGCGCTCGAGACGGCGATGGCTGCCGACCGACAGGTACTGCTGGTCGCGCAGCGCAGCCCCGAGGTGGACGATCCGAAACCGGAAGACTTGTACATGGTCGGCACGGTCGCGACGTTGCTGCAGCTGCTCCGCCTTCCGGACGGCACCATCAAAGTCCTCGTGGAAGGCGTTGCGCGGGCCCGAGTCGAGCGTTTTGTCGAAGCCGAATCCGAGACGCGTGCCGATATTGAAGTGATGCCCGTCGTCGCGCCCAGTGACCAGCGCGAGGCGGACGCGGCGGCCAGGTCACTCATCGCGCTGTTTGAACAGTACGTCAAGCTCAACCGCAAGGTTCCGCCGGAGCTGCTCACCACGCTTGCCGGTCTCGAGGATCCGGCCCGCATCGCGGACACCATCGCCGCGCACCTTGGTGTCCGCATTGCGGACAAGCAGCGGGTGCTGGAAGCCGAGGAAGTCGGAACGCGCCTGGAACTGCTCATCGGATTCGTCGACGGCGAGATCGACGTGCAGCAGATCGAGAAGCGAATCCGCGGCCGCGTCAAGTCGCAGATGGAGAAGAGCCAGCGCGAGTATTACCTCAACGAGCAGATGAAGGCGATCCAGAAGGAGCTGGGAGACCTCGAGGAAGC
>Ga0183260_10003274_pt1 | contig 13081 bp, 17 predicted proteins | sample AntDrymUQ4972206_2_FD_129768 | JGI IMG/M metagenome (GOLD analysis project Ga0183260, IMG submission 129768) | Polar desert sand microbial communities from Dry Valleys, Antarctica - metaG UQ497 (22.06) (version 2) (version 2) | ecosystem: Environmental > Terrestrial > Soil > Desert | place...
CCGGCGGCGGGATCGCCCCCGCCGGCGGCGGGAGCAGGAGCGGGTTTCGGCGCGGCGGCGGCGGGCGGCGCGGGAGCGGCGGGCGCCGCCGGAGCAGCAGGCGCGGCTTGCAGCTCCGCGACGGGGGCGGGTGCGGGCTGTGGCTCCGGGGTCGGAGCGGTCGGAGCAGTCGGAGCAGTCGCGGCTTGAGCCTGGCTGCCGCCCTCGACGAACGCGAGAATGTCCTTCTTCGTCACGCGGCCGCCTGTGCCGGTGCCCTGCACCGTGCTCGGGTCGACGCCGTGCTCGGACGCGATCCGGGCCACCACGGGAGAGACGAAGGTACGGCCGTTGCCTGAGGCCGGTGCGGCCACGGGGGCAGGCGCGGGTGTCGGTGCTGTGGGTTCGGCAATCTCGTTTGCGGCAGCCTCGGACGCGTCGGCGGCGGCCTGGGTTGCGGGCTCGGGAGGTGCTTCAGGCACCGAGACCTCGGCGGCTGTGAGATCAGAGCCTTCCGGCGCGATCACGGCGAGGACGGTGCCGACCTCGACCGTCTCGCCTTCCTGGACGAGGATCTTTGCGACGACACCCTCGCCGGGACTCGGCACCTCGGTGTCGACCTTGTCGGTCGAGATTTCGAGTAGGGCTTCGTCGCGCGCGATCGGCTCGCCCTCCTGCTTGAGCCACCTCGTAACCGTGCCCTCCGAGACGGAGACGCCCATCTGTGGCATCACGACCTCGACCTGTGTGTCCGTAGCCATCTCTATCTCCTCGAAGCTTGACGTGAGATCGTTCTTTGGGCCGCGGGCGGCCCCTTTAGGGGTCTTCGCGCGATGAGCATTCGCTCCTGCGGATGCTCATCGCGCGCCAACTGGATCAGTACTCCGCGATCTCTCTCAATCCCGCTACGACGTCCTCGACCTGCGGAAGGAACGCTTTCTCGAGCACCGGCGAGAACGGTACCGGGCAGTCGGGCGCAGCGATCCGCCGTACGGGTGCGTCGAGGTCCTCGAAAGCCTCCTCGGCGATCGTCGCCGCGATCTCGCCGCCGAAGCCGCCGGTGCGGTTGTCCTCGTGCAGCACGATCACCTTCGACGTTTTGCGCACGCTCGCGAGCACTGCCTCCTTGTCCCAGGGCATGACCGTCCGCAGGTCGACGATCTCGACGGAGACACCGTCGCTCTCGAGTTGCTTCGCGGCCTCCTCGGCCGTGTAGACCATCGCGCCCCACGTGATCACCGAGACGTCATCGCCCTCGCGGTGCGTGCGCGCCTTCCCGATCGGCGTCACGTAGCGCTCGTCCGGCACCTCCCCTTTGATGCGGCGGTACAGGTGCTTGTGCTCGAAGTAGAGGACGGGGTTCGGATCTTCGATCGCCGCGACGAGCAGGCCCTTCGCGTCCTCCGGGGTCGCCGGGCAGACGCATTTGAGGCCCGGGATGTGGGCGAACGAGCTCTCCGGGTTCTGCGAGTGAAAGGGGCCGCCGGAGAAGCCGCCGCCCGACGGGAGCCGAACGACGATCGGCACGGGGGTGCCGGCGCGGAAGCGCTGCTTGGCGGCGACGGTGACGAGGTGGTCCCAGCCGCAGGAGATGAAGTCGGCGAACTGCATCTCGGCGACCGGGCGCATGCCCATGAAGGCCGAGCCGGTCGCGGCGCCGAGGATCGCAGTCTCCGCGAGCGGCATGTCGAGCACGCGCCATGGCCCGAACTCCTCCTGGAAGCCGAGTGTCACCTTGAAGGCGCCACCGTAGACGCCGATGTCCTCGCCGAGCACGTAGACCCGCTCGTCGCGCCGCATCTCCTGCCGGAGCCCGTCGCTGATCGCTTGGAGGTAGGTCTTCTCGGCCATTACTTGTGATGAGGCGTATCGAGATCCTCGGGCGTCGCATAGACGCCCTCGAGCAGCGTCGCCGGGTCGGGCTCCGGCGACTCCTCGGCCCGTGCGAGCGCGTCGTTCAGGATCTTCTTGACGCGGCCGTTTAGCTCCTCCTCTTCCCCGTCGGTCAGCTGGGCATTGTTGCGCAGCCAGGTGCGGAAGCGCTCGAGCGGGTCATTCTTCGCCCACTCCTCGAACAGCACTTTAGGCACGTAGAACGCGTCGTCGTGGACCGCGTGGCCTTCCATGCGGAGTGTTTTCAGCTCGAGCAGCGTCGGGCCGCCGCCCGCGCGCGCCTTCTCGATCGCCGCCTTGGCCTCGCGGTAGACGGCGAGCACGTCGGTACCGTCGACGACGACACCCTCGAATCCGTAGGCGGCGGCGCGGTCGGCGAGGTGCTCGACCGCGTAGCCGAGATGGCTTGGCGTCGAATACGCCCACTGGTTGTTGTCGACGATGAACACCATCGGGAGATTGCGGACGCCGGCGAGGTTCATCGCCTCGTGCGCGTCGCCGCGCGCCATCGCCCCTTCGCCCGACCAGCCGACCGCGACGCGCTTCTCCTCCCGGATCCGGAAGGCGAGCGCGCAGCCGACCGCGACGGGGAGCATCGCCGGCAGGTGGCTGACCATCGCGATCAGCCCGAGCTTCGCGTCGGCCATGTGGACGTTGCCGTCGCGGCCGCGCGTCGGCCCGTCCTCGCGACCCATGAACTGGGCGAAGATCCGCCACGGCTCCACACCGCGCGTCACGTGGACGCCCATGTCCCTGTGCAGCGGTGTGCCGACATCGTTCGGGCCCATCGCGGTTGCGACTCCGACGGCCGCGCCCTCGTTGCCCCGGCCGGTGTAGAACGACCCGGGAATCTTTCCCTGCTTGTAGAGGATGTGGCCGCGCTCCTCGATCCCGCGGGTGACGAGCAGGTTGCGGTAGATGCCGAGCAGGTCCTCGCGGTCGAGGCCCGCCTCCTTCACTTCGCTGAACGAGCCGACCGGTTCCGCCTCGCGTACCGCCATGCCCATCTACCCCCATCGGGTCAGTAACGACGGCTGCACTCTAACGAGACGAGTACCATCGGCGGCGCATGTCCGACTGGCTCGCCGAGGACAACTTCACGATCGGCCAGCTGATCCGGCCGATGGTCAACCTCTACCGGATCTCCGCCGGCGCGACTCCGGTCGCGTTCGTCCGCCAGAAGCGGATGGCGATCAAGGAGGACATCCGCTTCTTCGCCGACGAGAACGAGGCACGGGAGCTCTGGCGGATCAAGGCGCGCTCCCTGATGGAGTTCGGCGGCCGCTACGACGTGACGACGCCGGAGGGCGAAAAGATCGGGGTACTCGGGAAGGTGTTCGGCAAGTCGCTGCTTCGCTCGACCTGGTCGATCATGGACGCGGACGAGCAGGAGCTCGCCGTGGCGAAGGAGCGCTCCGTTCCGGTCGCGATCCTGCGCCGCGCGATCGACGCCGTACCGTACGGCGACTTCATCCCGATCCCATTCCACTTCACCATCGATGACGGCGACACGCACATCGGCGATCTGAACCGTCGTTTCGGCGTGCGCGACACGTACGACCTGGACGTCAGTGGTGACACGGAGCGCCGGATCGACCGCCGCCTCGCGGTGTCACTCGGGATCGCGCTCGACGCGCTCCAGTCCCGCTGATGGCCAGGGCGCGCAACTGGATCCAGGAGGAGCGGCGCAAGACGCTCGGGGACTACACATGCTTCTGCCTTGCGTGTGGTTCGGTCTGGCGTTACTTCCTCGAAGGCGAGGGCGACCTCTCGGCCGTCTGCCCGCACTGCGGTGGCGAGACCCGTCACCGCTGCCCCGAGTGCTCGGCACCGTTCCCGTCCGCGTTTGCGGTCGAGTGCGAGGAGTGCGGCGCAGCGGTTCGTCCCCCCGAGGTACTCGGCGTGCGGATCCGCAAGCCCGGGAGATAGCCGATCGAGACGGGAGCTTCTTGGGCCGCGAAGCGGCCCCTTCAGGGGTCTTAGCGCGATCTGAATCTGCTCCGGCAGATTCAGATCTTGCGCCTAAAACATGCTGCCGATGATCTGCGAGAAGCGAATCACCGTCACGGTCTCCTCGTCGGAGACCTCGCGGTTGTAGAGCTGGCCGAGGAAGCGGACCATCTCGTCCGGACGGCGGATCTCGGGGTTGTCGTGCTCGATCTCGCGCGGAGAGAGCTCGTTGATCTGCTTTACCTCGACCTTGTCGATCACCGCGTCGAAGATCTTCTCCCGCTGCCCATAGCGCACGCCGACGAGCACGGTCACGATCATCCCCTTCTTGTACTTCCCGGACTTGTCGCCGAGGCGGATCGTCGCCGTCTTGCGATGCGTCCGCAGTTGGTCGGCGACGACCGGGGAGTAGAAGTTGAGTGCGAACATCGCCACGGCCCGGGGATCATAGATTCGCCAGCGTGGCGATCGCCTGCTTCGCCATCTCGCGCTCGCCGCCGTAGGTGAGCAGGCGCGGCGCCTCGTCCAGCGGAAGCCAGCGCGCTTCGGCTACCTCGAGCTCCATCCCGGCGGGCAGTTCGCCGATTCGGCCGCTGCGCCAGTAGAGCAGGAAGAAGCTCACGACCTTGAAGACGCGCTCGCCGCGGCGGGTGTAGACGTAGCGGACGTCGCCGAGCTTCTGCTCGAGGCGGCCGCTGAGCCCCGTCTCTTCGGCGACCTCGCGCACAGCGGTCTCGGCACCGGTTTCGCCGTCGTCGATCAGCCCCTTCGGCAGCGCCCAGATGCCCTGCGGCTTGCCGTTCGGCCTGATCGCCGCGAGCCACCAGCGCCCACGCAGCCGCCGGACGAGTACGCCGCCGGCCGAAAACTCACGCGTCACCGCCACTTTGTAACAAAGCGCCGCGAGGCGCGGCGGGTGTCGCTTGCGCACGGCGCGATCCTGGTAGTATGCCGTCTGGCACTCTCCCACTGAGAGTGCCAGTAATTGTCACAAAGTGTCCGAACTAGGAGGCAAAACAATGAATCTGCAGCCTCTCGGTGACCGGCTGATCGTAGAGATCCTCGAGGAAGAGGAGATTACCGTCAGCGGCATCGTGCTGCCCGACACCGCGAAGGAGAAGCCGCAGCGCGGCAAGGTCCTCGCAGTCGGTCCCGGCCCTCGTGACGAGGACGGCGAGTACATCAGTATGGACGTCGAGGAGGGTGACGAGATCATCTTCTCCAAGTACGGCGGGACCGAGATCAAGGTCGGCTCCGACGACGTGCTGATCCTGCGTGAGTCCGACGTGCTGGCAAAAGTCGTTGGCGACCGCGCCGCGGTCTAGCAGGCAAATAGGACTAACAGGGAAATAGGAGGAACACGGAAATGGCTCACAAGGAGCTCAAGTTCAGCGAGGACGCAAGGCACGCGCTCGAACGCGGCGTCAACATCGTCGCCGATACGGTCAAAGTGACGCTCGGCCCGAAGGGCCGCTACGTCGTGCTCGACAAGAGGTTCGGCGCGCCGACGATCACGAACGACGGCGTCACCATCGCCCGCGAGATCGAGGTCGAAGACCCGTTCGAGAACCAGGGCGCGCAGCTCGTCCGCGAAGTCGCCACCGCGACCAATGACGTCGCCGGCGACGGCACGACCACGGCGACCGTGCTCGCACAGGCGATCGTCCGCGAAGGGCTGAAGAACGTTGCGGCCGGCGCAAACCCGATGGGCCTCAAGCGGGGCATCGAGGTTGCCGTCGACGCGGTCGTCGAGGATCTCAAGTCCCAGTCGACCGAGGTCTCGGGCAAGGAGGACATCGCCCGGGTCGCCACCATCTCCTCGCGCGAGCGTGAGATCGGCGATGTGATCGCGGACGCGATCGAGAAGGTCGGCAAGGACGGCGTCGTGAACGTCGAGGAGGGCCAGACGTTCGGGCTCGAGCTCGAGTTCACCGAGGGGATGCAGTTCGACAAGGGCTACCTCTCGCCGTACATGATCACCGACGCCGAGCGGATGGAAGCCGTGCTCGACGAGCCGTTCATCCTGGTCGCGAACCAGAAGATCGGCGCCGTCAAGGACGTCCTGCCGGTGCTCGAGCAGGTGATCCAGGCGGGCCGCCCGCTGCTGATCGTGGCGGAGGACGTCGAGGGCGAGTCGCTCGCGACGATCGTCGTCAACAAGCTGCGCGGCACTTTCACAGCCGTCGCCGTCAAGGCGCCGGGCTTCGGTGACCGCCGCAAGCGCATGCTCGAGGACATCGCGATCCTCACGGGCGCCGAGGTGATCACCGAGGAGATGGGCCTCAAGCTCGAGAACACGAAGATCGCGCAGCTCGGCAAGGCCCGCCGGGTCGTGATCGACAAGGACTCGACCACGATCATCGATGGTGCCGGCGATGCCGACGCCATCAAGGGCCGGATCAAGCAGCTGAAGGCGGAGGTCGAGAACACCGACTCCGACTTCGACCGCGAGAAGCTCCAGGAGCGCCTCGCGAAGCTGGCCGGCGGCGTCGCCGTCGTCAAGGTCGGTGCTGCGACCGAGACGGAGATGAAGGAGAAGAAGCATCGCGTCGAGGACGCGCTGCAGGCAACCCGCGCGGCCCTCGAGGAGGGCATCGTGCCGGGTGGCGGTGTCGCGCTGCTGAACGCGGTCGAGTCGATCAAGCTCGATTCGTTCGAGGGCGACGAGAAGACGGGCGCGCAGATCGTTCGCCGCGCGCTCGAGGAGCCGCTGCGCCAGCTCGCCTCCAACGCCGGGCTCGAGGGCTCGGTCGTCGTCAACTCGGTTCGTTCGGCCGCCAAGGGTCAGGGCCTGAACGTCGACACGGGCGAGGTCGAGAACCTGGTCAAGGCCGGGATCATCGATCCGACGATGGTCACGCGCTCGGCGCTCCAGAACGCCGCGTCGATCGCGAAGAACATCCTCACGACCGAGGCGATCGTTGCCGAGGCGCCCGAGAAGGCCGGTGTCGGCGGTGGCGGCATGCCCGACATGGGCGGCATGGGCGGGATGATGTAAACGGCACGGGGGAAACCATGTTTCCCCCGTGAGCCCCCTTCTTCCTCGCGAGCGCGAGAGGGATGTGGGGTTGGGCTCCCGCCGGGCAAAGCCCGGCTCCGCCCGCGGCAGTCGGCTCACAAGTCGACGCAGAACAGAAGGGCCGGCGAGAGCCGGCCCTTCGCCGATCGTCGGGCGCCTACTCGTCTCTGAGCGGCGAGATGGCATCCTACGAGGGGTGACGATTCGCCAGGCCACGCGGGATGACATGGAGGCGCTGCGGACGCTTTACGACGAGTTTCACGCCTTTCACGTGCGGGGTGTCCCGGGTTATCTACGCGTGCCCGGCCTCGGCGAGGCCGACGCCGACGAGTTCGATCGGGGGATCGAAAGCATTGTCGAGAACGACGAGGCGACTCTGCTCGTTGCCGAGTCGGGTGACCGCCTGGTCGGTCTCGCGGAGCTGCATCTCGATCCGCCGCGCGAATCCCCGTTCGTCGTCCCACTTCGCACCGCGAGGCTGCAGAGCCTTCTCGTGACTGAGGGTTTGAGAGGCACCGGCCTCGGTCGTGCTCTCGTCGAGGCAGGGGAGCGCTGGGCCTCGGCGCGCGGAGCGGATGAGATCACGGCGAAGACGTGGGAGTTCCCGGAGGGGCCGCTCGTGTTCTACGAGTCCCTGGGCTACAGGACGCTCTCTCGCGAACTGGTCAAGGCGCTTCCACGACATGAGACCACAGAGGGAACGGATCTTCAAGGAGATGCTGGTGCGAGGAGCCCACGGGCTCTCTGAACGACGAAGGGCCGGCTCACGCCGGCCCTTCTGTTTTCAACCTGTAGCTCCATCGACCCTGTCTTCCAAAGAGAAGACCCGGAGGGGGCCGGGTCTTCATGGGGATGAAACTGGGGGAGGTGGGTAGCCCAGGTATCGGCGCGTTCTGCCCTCGCTGTAGTCACCCGATCGAGTGATTTCCTGCAAGCGGGTGTTTTTCCTCCCCCTACCTTTGCAAGCTCGCTGCGAGAAGGAAGGTGCTCAGGGACCGCCGGGTTCCCCCTGTGCTTAGAAGCCGTAGCGCTGCTCCTCGAACGGGTCGGCGTTGTTGTGGTAGCCGTAGCGCTCCCAGAAGCCCGGCCTGTCGGCCGCAGAGAGCTCGATCCCGCGCAGCCACTTCGCGCTCTTCCAGAAGTATTTCCCCGGGATCACGAGCCGCAATGGCCCGCCGTGCTCGGCGGCGAGCGGCTCGCCGCCGGCATGCGTGGCCAGGAGCGCGTGCTCATCGCGCAGGAAGGCGATCGGGACGTTCGCCGTAAAGCCCTGCTCCGCGAACGCGATCGCGAAGCACGCGCCCGGCTTCGGCCGTACGACCGCCTCGAGCGCGCGCCAATGGATCCCCTCGAACGTCATGTCGAACTTCGACCAGCGCGTGACGCAGTGGATGTCCTGCGTGTGCCCGGTACGCGGCAGCGCGTTTAGCTCTTCCCAGGAGAGCACAACTGGACTCTCGACTTCGCCCGAAACCTCGAACGTCCACGTGGATAGGTCGGTTGACGGGACCGAGCCGGCGTGCAGGACCGGCCACTTCTCCGTCAGATACTGCCCGGGCGGAAGTCGGGCCGGGTCGTAACCCGCCTCGAGCACCTTCCTTTCCGCCTTGGCGCGAAACATCGTCTCTACAGTAACCAGGGATGCGCGTCGCGTTACGCCCAAGATCTTTCGTCCGGGTCGCCGGCCCCGGCGCCGAGGAGTACCTCGACCGGATGCTCTCCAACGACGTCGCCGTGCTCACGCCTGGTGGGTCGTGCGAAGCCCTGCTGTTGACCCCGAAGGCACGCGTGATCGCGCCGCTCGTCGTGCTGCGGCGCGGGCACGAGGACTTCCTGCTCCTGACCGAGCCCGAGCTCGGCGAGCGGGTCCGCTCGGAGCTGCTCCGCTCCCGCTTCGGGGCGAAGGCCGAGATCGAGCCGGAGGAGCACACCTCGCACGTCGTCTTCGGCGGCGAGGGGATCCCGACGGACGACTACGGCCCGCCCGCCGCGGAGGTGCTCGACGCGAAGCTCACCGTCACCGTCTCGGCGGACGAGCTCGAGCTGCTCCGTGTGCGGGCAGGCACGCCCGCGTGGGGCCGCGAGATCGACGACCGCGTCCTGCCGGCGGAGGCAGGGCTCACCGAGCGCGCGGTCAGCTTCACCAAGGGCTGCTACCCGGGCCAGGAGCCGATCGCACGGCTGCACTACCGCGGGCACGCCAACCGCAAGTTGCGAGTTCTCGCGCTCGCCGAGGTCCCCGAGCCGGAGACGGAGGTCGTCTACGAGGGGAAGAGTGTCGGCCGGATCACGAGCGCGGCAGCGGGGCCTGACGGCGTGGTCGCGTTGGCCTACGTCAGGCGCGAAGTGCCTGACGATGCCGAGCTTGCGGTCGGCCGACAGATCGCCACGACGCTACACTGACGCTCGCTGTACTGCTGCCCCCAGGCGCCCGTAGCTCAGGGGATAGAGCGCTGCCCTGCGGAGGCAGAGGTCGCAAGTTCGAATCTTGCCGGGCGCATCCTGCTTCCCGAACGCAGGCGAGATCAGCGGGCGGTCGGCGGAGTGGCCATCTTTCGCCGGCGCTGGGTTGCTCTGCAAGTACATCTCGATGTTTCTTGACCAGATCAACCAGAGTGCGAGCGCTTGCGGCGCACTTTCGAGGAAGCATGTAGCCAACGCCGAACACGAGTGGCGTGGCGGCTGCGCCGGATCAACTTTCGCTTACGCGTCACCGTGACCTCGACGGCCGCGCTCACAGGCCGTACGTCCGCTGGGCGCTGCTCTCACTCGTTGGCCTGCTCGTCCTGCTCGGGCTGCTGAACGCCTTCGGCCAGAGGCCGGAGACGGACACGGCCTCGGCGGACGGGGTCGAGTTGGAGGTCTACTCGCCGCAGCAGCTTCGCAGCGGCCTTTTCTTCATGTCCCGGTTCACGATTCGCGCCCAGCGCGAGGTCGAGGCGGCGACGCTCGTACTTGACCCGGGTTGGCTCGAGGGAATCACCCTCAACACGCTCGAGCCCTCGCCGGTCGGCGAGGCCAACCGCGACGGCAAGATCGCCCTCGACCTCGGCCACGTGCCCGCCGGCACGAAGCACGTCTTCTTCCTCCACTTCCAAGTCAACCCGACCGAGATCGGCCGACGCTCGCAGGATGTTGCCCTGTATGACGGCGAGACGCCACTCCTCAACGTTGACCGCACGGTGACCATCTTCCCCTGATGGATCTGGTAATTCGTGCAGCCGTCGCGTTCTTCTTCGTCTATCTGCTGACGCGGATCATCGGACGCCGCGAGCTCTCCTCGATGCAGCCCTTCGACTTGATCATGCTGGTGATGATCGGCGACCTCGTCCAGCAGGGTGTGACCCAGAACGACTTCTCCGTCACCGGTGCGCTGCTCGTCGGCGGCACGATTGGGCTGCTGACGGTAGCCGTCTCCTACGCGAGCTTCCGCTTCCCGCGTCTGCGGCCGGCACTCGACGGGGAGCCGGTGATCGTCGTGGAGAACGGGAAGCCGCTCGAGCGCAATCTCGAGCGGAATCGGATCACGCTTGAAGAGCTCGCCGCGGCGGCGCGCCAGAGTCAGCTGGACTCGCTCGACGACGTCCGCTGGGCGGTGCTCGAGACCAACGGGCGGATCAGCTTCATCCCGAACTCATCCAGCGCGCAAAGATCCTAGCGGGGCCGCGTGCGGCGGCCCGGTGTCTCACTCGTTACGCCTGGTTGTGGCGGGCGCCGGCAATCGTGTCGTTGCCGATTGCTTTGATCACTTCGGGCCGGTCGAGCAGGCGTGCGCGCTGCTGGGGGGTGAGGCGGTTCTGGACGTAGCGGTCCTCGAGGATCTCGGCGAGGTCGCGCCCCCGATCGTGCTCGCGGATCACGTAGGCGGCGACGCGCTCCTCCGCCGACGAGCGCTGGAAGAGGAACGAAAAGAGATCCTTGAGCGCCATCGCGGCGATTGTATCCTCCAGCTGTGCGTCGTAACACGTCCGACGGGCGTTGCGCCGAACGCGAGCTGCGCGGCGTCGACGATGCGGGTCGCGAGGAGCGGGTGGTGATCTGGATCGAACGGAAAGAAGGGGCCGTCTGGGCAGTCGGCCGGACGGTCAACGCGCAGCATCGTCGGAGCAGCGAGCCACGACGGGACGACTACCTCTTCGAGGGCTACGAGCTCGGCGACGCGCTCGACGCGGCAAACGGCGCGCTCGAGGACGACGTGCGGGTGCTCGAGAACGACGGCGTCGGCGGGATGGTGAAGCCGTTTACCCGGAAAGAGGTGCTGCCGATCCTGGAGCGCTTCTTCTTCGGACGCCGTTAGTCGTCGTCCTTTGGCCATTCGAGGTTGGCGTCCGGGATCGGATCACCGTGCGGGTCGTGGGTCGGAAACCCGAGCGCACGGTCGATGCGGGCCTCCAGCTCCTCCGAGAGCGCGTGCTCTAGGCGGTTGGCCTCGTCGTGCACGTCGTCGACCCCGATCCCGAGCGTCTCGGCGAGGTAGAGCTCGAGCAGCCGGTGGTGCCTGATTACCTCGAGCGCCACCTGCTCACCGGCATGGGTAAGCGTGACGCCTCGGTAGGGAGCGTGCTCGGCGAGCCCGAGCGCCGCGAGCTTCTTCACCATCGCGCTCGCCGACGCCGCGGAGACCTGCTGGCGGCCGGCGAGAGCGGAGGTCGAAACCCGCTCGCTCTCGGCGCCGAGCTTGTAGATCTCCTTCAGGTAGTCCTGGATCGCGTCGCTGAGATCCGGCTTCGCCACAGCTGGAGTGTAGGCCGGTGCTAGCCTCGGCCGATGCTGATTCGCCTGGGCCACAGCCCCGATCCCGACGACGCGTTCATGTTCTGGGCGATCGCGGCCGGCGCGATCGACACGCGCGGTTTCGAGTTCGAGCAGGTGTTGCAGGACATCCAGACCCTCAACGAGTGGGCGCTCGGTGGCCGCCTCGAGGTGACGGCGATCTCGCTGCACGCGTATCCGTTCGTGCAGGACAGCTACGCGCTGCTGCCGCACGGAGCCAGCATCGGCTCCGGCTACGGGCCTGTTGTCGTTGCGCGCGAGCCGCTCAGCTTCGAGCAGTTGCGCGGCGCGGAGATCGTTGTGCCGGGGCGGATGACGACCGCTTTCCTGACGGCCCGGTTCGCGCTCGGCGACTTCGCTCACCGCGAGCTGCCGTTCGACCGGATCCTGGACGAGGTGTCGTCCGGCCGAGCAGACGCCGGCCTCGTCATCCACGAGGGCCAGCTCACCTACGAGGCCGAGGGTCTGCACAAGGCGCTCGACCTCGGTGAGTGGTGGCTGCTCGAGACGGGCCTGCCGTTGCCGCTTGGCGTCAACGTGGCGAGGCGCGACGTCGGCGACCGCTTGCCGGAGCTCTCGGCGGTGCTGCTTGACTCGATCCAGGCGGGACTCGCCAACCGCCGCGAGGCGATGCAGTACGCGATGCGGTTCGGTCGCGGGATCGACGCAGCAACGGCCGACAAATTCGTCGGCATGTACGTGAACGAGCTGACGTGCGACTACGGCGACGAGGGCCGCCGGGCCGTCGAGGAGTTGCTTCGCCGCGGCGAGGAGCTCGGCGCGTTTCCGGAGCCCGTCCGCCTCGATTACGTGAGTTGATGCGCGCGGTCGTTCTTTCTGCGGTGCGCACGCCGGTGGGCCGGTACGGCGGCGGGCTCGCGGGCGTCCGGCCCGACGACCTCGCGGCCATCGCCGTCGCCGCGGCGGTCGAGCGTGCCGGTATCGACGCGGCGGAGATCGAGGACGTCTACCTCGGTTGTGCGAACCAAGCCGGGGAAGACAACCGGAACGTTGCGCGGATGGCCGCGCTGCTCGCCGGCCTACCGGAGTCGGTCGCGGGCGTAACCGTCAACCGGCTCTGCGCCTCCGGCCTGTCGGCAGTCGTCGGCGCCTGCCACGCGGTTGCGGCGGGGGATGGGGACCTCTTCGTCGCGGGTGGGGTCGAGTCGATGAGCCGCGCGCCGCTCGTGACGGCGAAGCCGGACGCAGCGTATGCGCGCGGCGATCGCACCCTGTACGACTCCACACTCGGTTGGCGCTTCCCGAATCCCGCGCTCGCTGCGAAGTTTCCGCTCGAAACGATGGGCGAGACCGGCGAGAACGTGGCCGAGCGGTGGGGAATCACGCGCGAGGAGCAGGACGCGTTCGCGCTCCGCTCGCAGCAACGGTGGGCTGCCGCCGACCTCGCGGACGAGCTCGTCCCGGCGGGCGCGCTCGAGCGCGACGAGCACCCGCGCCCCGACACGA
>Ga0183260_10003275_pt1 | contig 13080 bp, 13 predicted proteins | sample AntDrymUQ4972206_2_FD_129768 | JGI IMG/M metagenome (GOLD analysis project Ga0183260, IMG submission 129768) | Polar desert sand microbial communities from Dry Valleys, Antarctica - metaG UQ497 (22.06) (version 2) (version 2) | ecosystem: Environmental > Terrestrial > Soil > Desert | place...
CGCCGTCCAGATCGTCGTCGCCGCCGCTGCCGGCGAGCACGTCGTCGCCGGGCCCGCCCAGGATCCGGTCGTCCCCGTCGCCGCCGAGCAGGACGTCGTTCCCGCCCAGTCCGACGATCGTATCGTTGCCGCCGAGGCCGCAGACGACGTCGCGGCGGGCGGTTCCTCGGAGCACGTCTCCGCGAGGCGTGCCGGCGCGGGTGCACTGCGGTTGCCAGTCCACGCCGCGGTTCAGCTCGCCGCGGCTGGACAGCCGGACGACCCGACCGCTACCGACGTCGACGGCGTGAATATGCAAGCTTCCGTCGCGGTCGCTCGTGAACGCGATGCGGCCTCCGCTCGGCGACCAGGCGGGCTCGAGGTCGGCCGCCGGGTCGTTCGTGAGCCGTCTGACTCCGCTGCCGTCGGCCCGCATCACGTAGACCTCGAAGTTGCCGTCCTCGTCGCGGTCGCTCGCGAACGCGAGCTGCGTTCCGTCCGGTGACCAGGCCGGCTGCGTGTCGAAGGCGGGCGAGTCGGTCAGCCTGCGAACCGCCCGACCGTCGGCTTGCATCACGTAGAGCTCCCAGTTCCCGTCACGGTTGCTGCGAAAGGCGATCTGCTTCCCGTTCGGCGACCAGACCGGGTTGACGTCCTCGATCGTGTTCGTGGTCAGCTGCCTGACGCCGCTCCCGTCGTCGTTCATCGTCGCGATCTCGACGGTGCGCGGGTCGGGGCCGGCGCCGCCGGTTCTGTACCGCTGGTAGACCAGCCGCGTCCCGTCAGGCGACCAGCTCGGCCGGCTGTCGGCGAGCGGTCGTTTCGTGAGGCGGCGCGGGCCCCGTCCATCGGCGTTCATCACGTACACCTCGGGGTTACCGTCGCGATCCGTGCGGAAGGCGATGCGCGAGCCGTCGGGCGACCACGTGGGCGACGTGTCGCTGAGGATGTTCCGGGTCAGCTGCCGGAAGCCGGAGCCGTTCGCTGCCATCGCGAAGATCTCCCAGTTCGCTCCGCGCCGGTCGGCGAACGCGATGCGCCCGTCGTTGCCGGGAAACGCTGCCGGCGCGCCGCCGGCGGTGCCGAGCACGACCGCCGCAAGAGCTGCCGGGGCGAGCAGTCGGGCGAGCACGCGCTCATGGTACGTGGGCCACCGCAAGCAACTCGCTGAGCTGGCTCGCGCGGTAGTCGAAGATCTCGTCGAGCCAGCGGCCGACCAGGAGCCGACGCACCGGTGGCGCGAGGCGACCCCCGGGCAGCCGGTAGCGGACGTTGTCGTAGATCTCGGTGCCGCCGGAGACGGCGCGGAAGCGGTGCGTGTGCACCCAGAGCGGATACGGGCCGGAGAGCTGCACGTCCGTGAAGGTGCGGGGCGGCAGCCAGTCGGCGATCTCCGTCTGCCACCGGATCGGAAGCCCGAAAAGGCGAAGCCGGTAGCGGAGGCGGGCACCGCGCGCCAGCTCCGGCGGCGCCTCGACGATCCTGAAGCGGAGCCATGCCGGCGTGATCGCCTCGAGGTTCCACGGGTCGGCGAAGAATGCGAACGTCTCCGTGAGTGGGCGGGGTACGACCTGCGTCCGCTGCAACTCGAAGTCGCTCAGAGAGCCTCGGCAGCGACGAGCCGGCGAACGGCCTCCCGTTCGGTGTCCCGGACGTTCGGGTCGCGGAGCCTCCGCTCGGCGGCGGCCGGGAGCGCTCGTCGAACCTCCGAGGGATCGAACATCGCGAGGAACGAGCGCGTGAATGCGCTTCTGCCGGCGCGCGCGACGATTCCGGGCGCGTCGCTCGTCGCGAGGATCACCCAGGTGAGCGCGACGTCGAGCCATGGATCGCCGGCACCCGCGTTCGTCCAGTCGATAACGACGGGCCCCCCGTCGGCGATCAGCACGTTCTCGGGGTGAAGATCGAGGTGCAGGAACGCGCCAATCCCGAGCGCGGGCGGCGCGGCGATCACGTGGAGCCGCTCATGGAGCGTGGCGAGGAGCTGCCCGTGCGAGCGCAGGCGCCAAGGGCGCCTGCGCAGGTCCTCCAGCATGGTTGGCCCTCGGATCAACTCGAGGACCATGCCGTCGGGAAGAGACTCGTAGACCTGCGGCACTGGAAAGCCGCTCGCCCGGGCATGCGCCATCACGGCGGCTTCGCGCTCTGCTCGGCCGGGCGTTCGGTGACGGCGAAGCACGCGATCGTTTCCAAGATCGAAGAGATCGGCCTCTCGGCCGCTGGCGAAGAGCTTCAACCGCGAAGTCCGCCGCGCTCGAAGTGCGCGCGGTAGAAGTTCTCCGAGCCGGCCGTGGCCATCGCGGCCGATGCGGAGATCTCGAGCGCGAGCGTCGCGGCGGCCACGATCTGGGCGAAGCGGTAGACCTTGCCGGGCCCCTGGCAGCCGAGCAGTCGGAGCCAGGAGGCCGCGTAGGGAAAAGCGGTTCCACCACCCACCGTGGCGACTTCGACGTTCGGCAGCCGGATCGAAACGTTGAGTCCGGCCTCGACGCGCTGGGCCGTGCCGTGGGCCATCGAGCTCGTGCCGACCATCCCGACGTCCTGGCCGGTGGCGATGTAGATCGCGGCGATCGCCGTCGCGGGCGTGAAGGCGACGGACTGCATGCCCGAGGCGACGGCGCCGTGCGTGCCGGCGAACGTGAGATCGAGCAGGTCCTCCGGTGTTGTGCGCAGCACCCGCCGGATCGCCGCGTCGGTGAGTGTCACCTCCGCGATCACCGTCTTGCCGTGCCCGCCGCGCTCGAAGTATCGGTGGGAGGGCTTCTTGTCGCCTCCCATGTTCGCCTCGAGGATCGCGCGCCTGGGCTTGACCGGTGTGCGCTCCAGGACGAAGCCCTGGTTGAGGGCGTAGCTGTTCCGCGTGATCATGTTCATCCCGACCGCGTCGCCGGTGGTGTAGGCGTACATGACGTGACACATCGGCCCGACCACGTGCGTCTCGAGCTCGCGGAGCTTCGCATGGCTCGACAATCCGGGCACCGGCTCCGCTGCGAGCCAGTCCCTCATCGCCGGCGCCTGCTCGCTCACCCAGGTCGAGAACGCTGTGCTCTGCTCCGCATCCTCGAAGAGGAATGCCGAGGCGCGCGTGACGCGGTCGCGGAGCACATAGGTGCGAAAGCCGCCCGACTCGCCGGCGGCTCGGGCCCCGCGAAAGAGCGAGATCGCAAGGCCGCCCTCCGTGTTCGCGAGCGGCACATAGACGGCGTCCCTCGCCCGATCTCGCTCGCGGAGCCGTCCGTCCGGCTCCTCCAGCCCGTACTCGCCGAGCTCGAGGTCGATCGGGCCGACCACGGCGACCGGTACCACGGCGACGCCTGTGAGCGCCTCGGTCGCCTTCGCGAAAGGGGTCAGGTCGTGGCCGAAGGCGACGCCGTCCGTCCGGTCGGCCACCGCTTCCTGACGCGCTCGGATCGACTCGGGATCGTTGCGCCGCGGCCAGCGCCGGAGCTCCACGAGCTACGAGGGTCTAGCGAAACGCTGTGGGCCTGCGTCCATGGGCATCGAGGGTAGCGGGACGGCGGCGACTTACCTCACTCCGAGGAAGTTTCAGTCCACGCCAGCTCTTCGGACAGGGGCATCGAGGTTGTCGCCGTCGAAGAGGAGATTCCTCAGAAGCTGAGTTCGATCTCGCCCACGTCGAGGCCCAGCGACTCGGCGTTCCGGACGCCGATCTCGATGTCTTCACGCAGCATGCGGATGTCGGTGTCGCGCATCAGCCTGCCGATCACCTCGCGTGCCTTGGGCCGCCAGAGCGCATGCTGGACGAAGATCGGAAGCAGCCGGTTCGCCCCCTCGACGAGCCGGCGCTTCGTCTTCTCGCCCGCGTGCGCGAGCAGGACCCGCTCGTACTCCATTCCCGAGCGGTGGTGGATGCCGTCGTCGATCGTGAGCCGGTTGCAGAGGTCCTCGAGCACCGTCCCACGCGAATTGCGAGCGATCATCCGGAACCGCTGGATGATCAGTCGCTCGTAGAAGACCTGGATCAGGAACACCTTCTCCTCGAGCGTGTCCGCCCCGAGCGTCATCCGGCCGAGCTCGTCCAGGTACGGGTCGCGCTCGCCGATGCCGCCCGCATCGGCGACGAGCTTGAGCCACGCCTCCGTGTGGCGCGCCTCGTCCTGCACCATCGTCGTGTAGTAGAGCTTCGCCTCTGGGTCGGGGGCGAGGGAGAAGAGCTGTGCGGACATCTCGACCGCAAGCTCGTCCGCCTGTAGCTGCTGGGTCATCACCGACCGCCACATGTCCGAGCGACGGGCAAGTTTCTGCGGCGAGCCCGAGTACTCGGGAATCGGCGGCAGCTCCCCCCACGGGAGGTCACGAACCTGCCACTCGGCGCGCTTGGCGAGGTCGTAGTAGCGCAGTACGCCCGCGTAGGGGCTCCGGTCCTCCTCGACGCCGTCGGGCGTCTCGACGACCTGCTCGGTCTCCATCGCGGGTAGAGGCTAACGTTTCTGGGCCGTGGCCACACTGATGGAAGGCCGTGCGCTCGCGGCCCGCATCCAGACCGAGGTCGCTACCGAGGCCGCTCGTCTCGGCGAGCTCGAGCTCGCGACCGTGCTGGTCGGGGAGGACGTCGCATCCCAGATCTACCTCGGTCACAAGCAGGAGGCCGCCCGCGCCGTCGGCATCGCGGCGCGAGACGTGCGCCTTGCTGCTGATACCTCGGAAGCAGAGGTATTGGGCCTCGTCGAGCGGCTGAGCAATGACGACGCGATCGACGGCGTCCTGGTGCAACTGCCCCTGCCGCGGCCGATCGACGAGGCCAGGATCGTGCAGGCGATCGACCCGAGCAAGGATGTCGACGGCTTGCATCCGCTGAACGCGGGGCACCTCTTCCTCGGACGCCCAACCCTGGTGCCCGCGACGCCGCTCGGGATCATGGCTCTGCTCGAGGAGTACGGTGTCACGCTCCCCGGGGCGAAAGCGGTCGTGATCGGCCGCAGCGCCCTCGTTGGCCGGCCGCTTGCTGCACTCTTTCTGTCGGCCGACGCAAGCGTGACCGTGTGCCATTCCCGGACGCGTCATCTGGAGGAGCACACGCGTTCGGCCGACGTGCTCGTCGCGGCGACGGGCCAGCCGGGCCTGGTGGGAGCGAGCATGGTCAAGGAAGGCGCGGTCGTCGTCGACGTCGGGATCACGAGAACGCCGGAGGGTCTGCGCGGCGATGTCGATCCGGCGGTCGACTCCGTGGCCTCCCTGCTGACACCGGTTCCTGGCGGAGTCGGCCCGCTGACGGTCGCGATGCTGCTGCGGAACACCGTGCAGGCCGCCCGCGCGCGGCGCGGCCAGGTTCCCTTCGACAGCAACTGATCTTCGGCGGCATCTGGGCTACTATTCCCGCGCTTTACCGCTGGATCGGCGGCTCGGTGCCCGGGCCGTCGTTTGTGGAAGGAGGGGGTTTTCGTTGGCTGAGGGCACCGTGAAGTGGTTCTCGAACGAAAAGGGCTACGGCTTCATCGAGCAAGAGAGCGGGGAGGACGTGTTCGTCCACTTCTCCGCGATCGGCGGTGATGGCTACAAGTCGCTGACCGAGGGCCAGCGCGTGGAGTTCGAAGTCGTGCAGGGAGACAAAGGCCTGCAGGCGGCGAACGTCCAGGCGATCTGACCTCCCTTTCGGGACAACGCAACAAGCGGGCCCCGGAAGGGGCCCGCACTGTTTGGAGGAGCTTGATGATGGCGATCACGAGAGAAGAGGTGTTGCACGTCGCCCGGCTGGCGCGGCTTGCCCTGACCGAGGAGGAGGTCGAGCGTCTGCAGGGTGAGCTGAACGTGATCCTCGAGGCGGTCGGAAAGGTGCGGGAGCTCGACCTCGAGGGCGTCGAGCCGACATCCCATCCGCTCGATCTCGTCAACGCCTGGGGCGACGACGAGCCGCAGCCGTCACTCCCCCTCGAGCAGGCGCTCTCGAATGCGCCCGAGGAGGAAGCAGGCTTCTTCCGGGTGCCGCCGGCATGAAGGGCAGGATCGACACGCTGCGCCTCACGGCCGAAGCGGCAGCCGGGCTGCTGGAGCGCGGCGAGCTCTCGGCGGCGGAGCTGCATGCGGCCTACGCCGAGGCGATCGCGAAGCGTGACGGCGAGCTGCACTGCTACCTCCGCACGACCCCCTACACGGGTGGCGCGGGCGTTCCCATCGCCCTCAAGGATGTGATCGGCACCGAGGGCGTGGAGACGACCGCAGGCTCGAGGATCCTTTCGGGCTACGTCCCGGTCTACGACTCGACCGTCGCGGCAAGGTGCAAGGGAGCGGGCCTGCCGCTGCTCGGCAAGACGAACACGGACGAGTTCGCGATGGGCTCGTCGACCGAGAACTCCGCCTACGGCCCGTCGCACAACCCCTGGGATCCCGAGCGTGTGCCGGGCGGCTCGGGCGGGGGCTCGGCGGCGGCCGTCTCGGCCGGGCTCGCGCCGTGGGCGCTCGGCTCGGACACGGGCGGCTCGATCAAGCAGCCGGCCGCCCTGTGCGGCATCGTCGGGCTGCGACCCACGTACGGCACGGTCTCGCGCTACGGGATCGTCGCCTTCGCCTCGTCGCTCGATCAGGTCGGCCCGACCACGAGGACCGTGCGCGACTGTGCGCGGCTCTACGGCGTCATCGCTGGCCGCGACCCCCGCGACTCGACCACCGTCGACGTGCCCGGGGTCGAGCTGCCGACGGCGGAGGATCTCCGGGGGATCAAGGTGGGAGTGCCGCGCGAGCTGAACGAGGCCGAGGGCATCGAGCCGGGCGTCAAGGAGCAGGTCGCGAAGGCGATCGCGCTCTGCGAGGAACTGGGCGCGGACGTCGAGGAGTGCCGGCTCCCGCTCTCCGTCGAGTACGGGCTGCCGTGCTACTACCTGATCGCGCCGGCGGAGGCATCGTCGAATCTGGCCCGCTACGACGGCGTCCGCTACGGCTTCCGCGCGCAGGCGGACGGCGATCTCACCGCCGTGTACGAGACGACGCGCGACGCCGGCTTCGGCGACGAGCCGAAGCGCCGCATCATGATCGGCACGTACGCGCTGGCAGCCGGGTACTACGAGGCGTTCTACGGGAAGGCGCAGCAGGTGCGGACGGTGATCGTGCGCGAGCACGCAGCGCTCTTCGAGCGTTACGACGTACTCGTCTCGCCGACCTCTCCGACGGTGGCGTTCCGCTTCGGGGAGAAGACCGAGAACCCGGTCGCCATGTACCTCTCCGACCTGCTCACCATCCCGTCGTGCATGGCGGGGCTGCCGGGCCTGAGCATCCCGAGCGGTCTTTCCGAGGGTCTGCCCGTCGGACTGCAGCTGATCGGCCCGCAGCTCTCGGAGAACACCCTGTTCCGCGTGGGGCACGCCCTCGAGCAGGCGCTCGGGTTCGACTTCGTGCCGGAGCGCCTCCGTTGACCGCTTGGGAACCCGTCATCGGGCTTGAGATCCACGCCCAGCTGAAGACGCGCACGAAGATGTTCTGCCGCTGCGAGGTGGGCTTCGGCTTCGAGCCGAACGCGCGCACGTGCCCCGTCTGCCTGGCTCACCCGGGCGCGCTCCCGGTCCCGAACGCGCGGGCGATCGAGTGGACGGTGAAGCTCGGCCTCGCTCTGGGCTGCGAGGTCGCCGCGCGGGCGCTCTTCCATCGCAAGAACTACTTCTATCCCGACCTGCCCAAGGGGTACCAGATCTCGCAGTACGACGTCCCTCTCTGCGCGAACGGCCGCTTCAGCGTCCCCGGCCCCGACGGCGACAACGAAATCGGGGTCGTTCGTGCCCATCTCGAGGAAGACGCAGCCAAGACGGTGCACGTCGGCGGGGGCACGGGCCGCAAGGTCGGCTCGGCGCACTCGCTCGTCGACTTCAACCGCGGCGGCACTCCCCTGGTCGAGATCGTGACGGCGCCTGACGTTCGCTCGGCCGACGAGGCGCGGCGCTTCCTCCAGCTCCTGCGCCAGACGATCGTCGAGCTCGGGATCTCAGACGCCGAGATGGAGAAGGGGACGCTTCGGGTGGATGCCAACATCTCCGTCCGCCGGCCCGGCGAGGGCTACCGCACGCGCTGGGAGCTGAAGAACGTGAACTCCTTCAGCTTCGTGGCGCGGGGGATCGAGGTAGCGATCGCGCGGCAGATCGAGCTCTACGAGTCGGGTGGCTCGGTCGAGCAGGAGACGTACGACTTCGACCCGGACACGAACGCGCTCACGCCTCACCGCTCGAAGGAGGAGGCCGACGACTACCGCTACTTCCCAGAGCCGGACCTCGTTCCGGTCGAGTTCCCGAGCGGGGAAGTCGAGCGGATCCGGGCCGAGCTGCCGGAGGCGCCCGGTGCACGCATCCGCCGGATCGGGGAGACGCTCGAGCTCGAGGCCGCGCAGGTACTGGTGGCGAACGGGCGAGATCCTCTTTACGAGGCGCTCGTCGAGGCGGGTGTCGATCCCCGCACGGCGGCGAACGTGGTCCTGAACGAAGCTTCTGCGCTGGATCCGGCCGGCGTCGACGCGAAGGAGCTCGCCCGCGTGGTCGAGGCTCGCTCGGAACTCCCCCGCGAGACCTACCTGGAGGCGATCGCCGCGAGCGCGAGCGCCGGCTTCCGCGCGGACGCGTACCTCTCGCAGCGCGCCGTGAGTGACGAGGGCGAGCTGGCTCCGCTAATCGAGCGAATTCTCGTCGCCAATCCCGGCCAGGTCGAGGCCTACCGGAACGGCAAGGAGGGCCTGCTCGGCTTCTTCGTCGGCCAGGTGATGCGGGAGACGGAGGGCAAGGCGAACGCGAGGGTCGTGAGCGAGCTCGTACGCGAGCAGCTCGCTCGATAAGGGCCAAGAACCCGGTTCTTACTGCCCCCTGCTGGCGGGGTCGACGCCGGCGAAGGTGAGGAAGTCGGTCATCCCGAAGTCGCTTCGGCCGCCACGCTTCTGGCCCGTCGGCCGTCCGCGGCCGGGCGTCACGAGCGTCGGCCGCCAGCTCGGCTCGACGGACAGGTACGACTCGGGGTCGCTCCGGAGCACGCCGATCAGCACCTCGGCGACAATTCGTCCACCGACCGGGCCGAGACGGAGACCATCCTCGACGACCTCGGCCTCCTTGAGCACGTAGTAGAAGAGCGGCGTCGAGCGCTCGAGTCCCTGCCCCAGGTCCGAGAGCTCGGCCAGGTCTGCCGGAGCGAGCGCCGGAACGCCCATCGCCTGGGCGATGCGCTGGCCGGAGGGAAGCTCCCACGTCAGGTGGCGGAGCAGCGTGCGCTGAGCAAGCGAGCTCGGCGCGTCACGGCTTGCGATCGCACCCATGGGGAGGTTGAAGAGCGGGGTCGAGAGCATCGGGTCGATGCGCTTGTTCGGCTTGACGTGCCCGTCCCCGAAGTCGAAGAACGTCTGCCAGCCGACGAAGCGACGGGGCGCGCGGGCGCCCCCGCGCAGATCGTCCGGGTCGGATTTCCCCTCCTGCCCAGGATCGAAGATCAGGCCGAAGAACGGCTTGCCGCCGTCTCCGGCCAGATTCACCCGATACGAGGGTCGCACGAGGCTGTGCCCGAAGCGGTAGGCCGCGCCCTGGAACTCGACCGGAATCGTCGCCTCGCCCGGCGCCGGCGCGTAGAAGCGGCCGCCGTGCGCGAGGATGTCGGCGACCGGGCCCCGGCCCACGAAGCCGGGCAGCAGCTCGTTGAGCACGAGCCACTGGTAATGCCACGTCGTCAGCCGGCGGGTGGCGGCGAAGACGTCCTCCTCGGCGGCCCCGTTCGCGCGGACATGCTCGACGGCGTTGTTGTGGAAGAGCAAGAACGCGGCGTGGAGGCCGGCGAGGATGACGTGCTCGTCGTTTCGCGGGTCGCCGAGAAGCGCGCCTCCGGCCCCGTTTCGGGGCAAGTCTTCGAACAGGCCGCCGCTCTCGACTCGAAGCTTCGCGGAGTCCGCCGGCTCGTACAGGTGTGGCGAGCCGATCGGCCCGAGGCCGTAGAGCGAGTCGAGGTCGAGCGCAGCCGTGCGCCCGTTCCTCGTCTCCTCCGGCTTCGTCGAATGCGCCAGGCGTGAGCTGAGGTCGAACGAGAGGTCGTGGTCGACGAACTGGCCGAAGAACGTGCTCCCGGCCGTGCTGGTGGGGTGGTTGCGATTGCCTGCGCTGAGCTCGAGATCGACGATGAGGTCGACCGGCCCGCGCCCGAGCGTGTCCTTCGCGTCCATCAGGCCACCGGGCTTGCCGAGCTCGACGAGAGCGGCGTGCAGCCTTGGGGTCGGCTCGGCGAATGGCGGCAGCCGGAACATGCGGCTGAAGCGGTCGGTGCGGATCACCGGCGCCGCCGCAGCATTCGTTCCCGCCCTGGCGCCGGTCGCGCCGAGCAGCGTGCCGCTGCTCGCAGCCACGGCTCCAACGCCGAGCCTGGTGAGGAAGCTTCGCCGGCTCAGGCGGCCCGGTGCGAGTGTTGTCGAGCTACTCACGATGTCACTCCTTTGTCGGGTGATTCATGACGCGTAAGACGCGTGTCGGCAGAGCCGTCTTCCCAGGCGTCCGTTTTCCGGCGGCGGGACACGGGTATTGATCGTTCGATCAACGAGGGAGGAATAGATGGACAGCTGGGTTTGGATCGTCATCGTGGTGGCTGCGATCCTGCTCCTGGGGGCGGTCTGGGCGGGAATGCGAAACCGTCGCAGCGGCCAGTTGAAGGAGGGATTCGGGCCGGAGTACGACCGTACGGTCGACGAAGCTGGCAGTCGCCGGAAGGCGGAGTCCGAGCTCGCGGAGCGTCAGAAGCGACACGAAGAGCTCGACGTCCGCCCGCTCTCGCCGGCCGCGAGAGACCGCTACCTGGATCAGTGGCGCGACACGCAAGCGCGCTTCGTGGACGATCCTGGCAGTGCGGTCGGAGACGCCGATCGCCTCGTGCAGGAGGTCATGCGCGAGCGCGGGTACCCGACGGACGACTTCGAGCAGCGGGCGGCCGACATCTCGGTCGAGCATCCGCAGCTCGTCGAGAACTACCGGTCCGCGCATGCCACCGCGGAGGCGCACACGCGAGGGGACGCGACCACCGAGGAGCTGCGCCAGTCGCTGGTGCACTACCGCGTGGTCTTCGAGGATCTGCTCGAGACCGGGTCACCCGAACGGATGGAGGCACAGCGATGAACGAGCGAGATCAGAACCTGACGACAGCCGACCTGGCCGCCGGCGCTCAGGAGTCGACCGAGGAGGTCGACCGCGAGCGAGAGATGCCGCCCGAGACGCGGGCCGGTGACGGGACGACTTCCGCAGTCGAGGAGCGGCCGGCTGCGCCGGAGGCCGCAGCCGGCGACTCAGAACGGCTCGAGTCCCTGGTCGCGACCGAGGAGGCCGACAGCTTTCGCGAGCGCTGGAGCTCGATCCAGACGGGCTTCGTGGACGAGCCGCGGCAGGCCGTGGAGCAGGCCGACGGGCTGGTCGCCGAGCTGATGCAGCGACTTGCGCAGACGTTCTCGGAGGAACGCCAGAACCTCGAATCGCAGTGGAGTCGGGGTGACGACGTCTCGACGGAGGACCTGCGCGTCGGCCTGCAGCGTTACCGCTCCTTCTTCGAGCGGCTGCTCTCGACTTAAGACCCGCGCCCCCCGGCGGCGACGATGGTATGGTCGCCGCCGGCGCGCGAGGGCGCCTCGAGCCGGCCGGAAGGGACGTTCCCGCCTCGCGAAGGAAGCACGGAGGACTGCTGAGACGATCCTCCCCGCCCGATCGAGCCGGCGTCGGGTACGAAGGAGGTCGTCATGCATCACGAGCTGCCCGAACGGCTCGATCTCGAGTGGTACCGAAAGAGCGCGAAGGAGCTCGTTCGCGCCTTCCGCCAGGGTGACGATGAGGCTCGCTCGCGGGTCGTGGAGGCGATCGGCGAGCGCGCGAGTGTTCAGCTCAGCGACGCGCACCACGTCGTCGCCGCTGAGCACGGCTTCGCGTCCTGGGCCGACTTCAAGCGCTGGGTCGAGATCCGCAAACCCGAGCCCCAGGTGGGCCGGATCGGACGTGAGCCGATCGCGACGCACGAGGAGCGGGCGCGTGCGCTTGTCGCTGAAGTGCGCGCTGGCAGGGACGGCCCGTTACGCCGCGTCCGCGCGTTTCTCCCACGCTACGAGGGCGGTGCGATCGGCTTGAGGGACGCGAAGGTGGTGGTAGCCCGCGAGTACGGCTTTCCGAGCTGGCGGGATCTCGCCTACCACCAGCAGAAAGCGATCGACACGCATGAAGCCCGGCCGTCTGGCGAGCTCGGCGGAGCCTACGACCTCATGCTCGCGGACGACGTCGACGGTCTGCGAGCATTGCTGGAGCAGAAACCGTATCTGGTGCACGAGCGCTACCACGGCGCCGCGTCGACGCTCCTCGAGGCGCTTACCCAGCCCGAGAACGCGCACCTTGCGACGCGCGCGGCCGAGGTGCTGGTCGAGTTCGGGAGCGAGCTGGACGTGCCGCTTAACCTGGCGGCCTGCTTCAACCGGGTCGAGCTTGTCGCGCTCCTGCTCGAGGCGGGCGCCCGGCACGACGCAACCGACATCTGGGCAATCACGCCGCTCCAGAGCGCGGTCTACCACGGCTCGCGGGAGGCGGGAGACCTGCTCGCCGAAGTCGAGATCACACCGAACGCGCTCTACCTCGCTGCGGGCGCCGGGCGGGTCGACCGGCTCAGCGCGTGGTTTGACGCCGGCGGGAACCTGTGGCCGGAGGCGATGTCGCTCCGGGCGAACCTCGCCGACGTCGGCTGGCCGTCGGCACCGCCTCCGGTCGACGACCCGCAGCAGGTTCTCGACGAGGCCGTCGCTCTCGCGGCCTACAGCGGTCGAATCGAGGCGATCGCCTACCTGCTGGAGCGTGGCGCTAGCCCGAGCGGCCCCGCGCACCTCGGCCTCACCGGTCTGCACTTCGCCGTGATCAACGATCGCGTCGAGACCGCCAGGTGGCTGGTCGAGCACGGAGCCGACCTGGAGGCCCGCGACGAGATCCACCACGGGACGCCACTCGGCTGGGCCGAGCACAACCGCAAGGGCGGAGCGGTGCACCAGTATCTGGCGAGGCTCTAGTGTCGTGAGTCGTTAGTTCGCAGGGACCGGGCGGTGGGCGCCGAAGTCGTCGTCATCATCGTCGACGATTGGGGGCGGTTATGCCGGTTCTTGCCGAAGTCGTGCTCACTGACGAGGAG
>Ga0183260_10003276_pt1 | contig 13074 bp, 14 predicted proteins | sample AntDrymUQ4972206_2_FD_129768 | JGI IMG/M metagenome (GOLD analysis project Ga0183260, IMG submission 129768) | Polar desert sand microbial communities from Dry Valleys, Antarctica - metaG UQ497 (22.06) (version 2) (version 2) | ecosystem: Environmental > Terrestrial > Soil > Desert | place...
GGGATGCCGGCCTCGACCTTGCCGACGAGGTCGGCGCCGACGTCGGCGGCCTTGGTGAAGATGCCGCCGCCGAGGCGGGCGAAGACCGAGATCAGCGAGCCGCCGAAGCCGAGCCCGATCAGCGCGTCGACCGCCGCCTCCTCGCCGACCCCCACGAGCAGCAGGGCGCCGTAGTAGCCGGCCACGCCCAGCAGCGCCAGGCCCGCCACGAGCAGGCCGGTCACGGCGCCGCCTCGGAAGGCCACCTCGAGCGCGCCCGCGATGCCGCCGCGGGCGGTCTCGGCGACGCGCGCGTTGGCGCGCACCGAGACGTTCATGCCGATGAATCCGGCGGCGGCCGAGAAGGCGCCGCCGATCGCGAAGCCGATCGCCGTCGTGAGGCCGAGCGCGACCGCCAGCAGGACCATCAGCACCAGCGCGACGATCGCGATGATCTGGTACTGGCGCTTGAGATAGGCCTGCGCGCCCTCCTGCACGGCCAGCGAGATGGCCTGCATCTCGGCGTTGCCGGGCGACTTTGCGAGCAGCCAGCGTGAGGTGGTTGCGCCGTAGACGACCGAGGCGCCGGCGCACGCCAGCGCGACGATGATCCCGTACTGGGTCAGGAACGAAGACAAGGCTTGGACTCCTCCGGATGTGGTTCGGGGCTGGCGGGCCGAGGGCCACTCGCGCCGCAGTGCTTGCGACTCTCGCCGGCCAGGGTCCGCACAGAACAACCCGCCAGGCCTGCTACGAGCGAGCCGGGCGGGCAGAGAGGACGGGCAGTCTATCGCCCGCGGCGGCGGCCGGCCGGGGCAGCCGATCCTAAAGCGGGATCGGCCGAACGTCGAATCATGTCGGGATGACTCGACTGCCAGCCGCCCTGCTCGTCGCCTTGGCGCTCACCGGTTGCGGCTCCTCGGCGGGCGAGCAGCTCGAGCCGCGCGACTCCGCCGCGCTGCGGCGGGACCTGTCGCAGGCGCGCACGGCCGCCACCGCCGGCGACCGGGGCACGGCCGCCGACGCACTGCGAGCGTTCCGGATCAAGGTCGCCAAGCTGCGCCGCGCGGAGCGGCTCGATCGCGCCCTGGCCGACCAGCTGCGCGCGGGCGCGCGCCAGGCCGAGGCGCGCGTGGCGCTCGAGGTGGCGGCCCCGCCCACGAGCGAGGCGCCGTCCGCGGAGCAGGCGCCGGCACCACCGGCCGCGGCGCCGAGGACCGATAAGCCGCAGCCCGGAAAGGGCAACGGCAGGGGCCGCGGCACGAAGGAAGAGGACGACGACGATGATTGAGATCCGCCCCGGCGCCGCGATCGGCGAGGGGCGCTACCGCCTCGAGCGGCTGCTCGGGGCCGGCGGCATGGCCTCCGTCTGGCTGGCACACGACGACCGGCTCGAGCGGCTCGTCGCGATCAAGGTGATGTCCGACTCGCTGGCCGCCGACCCGAGCTACGCGCGCAGATTCGAGCGCGAGGCACGCACGGCCGCCGGCCTCTCGCACCCCAACCTCGTGCGCGTGTTCGACTACGAGACCGAAGGGGCGCGCCCGGCGCTCGTCATGGAGTACGTCGAGGGCGGCACCCTCGCCGCGGCGATCGAAGGCGGCGCGCCGACGTCGATCGACCGGGAGACACTCGCCCGCGAGCTGCTCGAGGCGCTCGCGCACGTGCATGAGGCGGGGATCGTGCACCGCGACGTCAAGCCCGCGAACGTCCTGATCGGACGCGACGGCCGCGCGCGCCTGACGGACTTCGGGATCGCCCAGCCCGAGGACGCGACGCGGCTGACACAGATCGGTGCGGTGATCGGCACGATCAAGTACCTGGCCCCCGAGGTGATCCAGGGCGCCGACGCCTCCCCGGCGAGCGATCTGTACGCGGCCGGCGTCGTGCTGCGGGAGTGCGCCGGCGAATCTCCGCCGGCGCGGCTCGCACGCCTCGTCGAGCGCCTGACCCAGACCGAGCCCGGGCAGCGGCCGCGCTCCGCGCGGGCGGCGCTCGACGAGCTCGGCGCGTCGCCGCGCGCCCGCCCCTCCGGCGCCGCCGAGGCGCCCACGAGCTGGGTCGACGCGGCCGAGCGCACGCGCACGATCGCCGCCCAGGCGAGAGAGCCCACGTTTTCCCGCAGGGAGCATGGGCTGCTGCCTCCCGTAGACGCCACCGCAAGGGCGCTGCTCACACTCGTCGGGCTGCTCGTGATCCTTGCCGTCCTCGCGAGCGCGGGTGGCCGGGAGCCCTCGCGCCCCGAGGGCGCGGCGGCGCGCGAGGCCCCGCTCGAGCAGCAACTCGACGCGCTCGACCGGGCGGTGCGCGCGGCGGCGCGCTGACCGGATCAGGACCCCGGCGGGGTCCAGATCCTCGCTCGCGCCTTGGCCCGCTCGGCCTCGTCCGGGTCGGCGCCGGGCGGCGCGGGCTCGACCGGCGCCTCGGGAGTGTGTGGGGCACCCGGCGCCGGCGCCGGCTGGCCCGCCCGTGCCTCACGTGCGTAGGCCATCTGGAGCTGCGAGAGCGCGTCGCGGATCGACGGCGCCTGCTCGTCGGGCACGAGCGGGAGCAGCGCACGCGTCGACTCGATCGCGAGCGCCGCCTGCGCCAGGTCGAGGTCGTCGCGCGACCCCGACAGGCCGAGCCGTCGCCCGGCCAGGTTCACGAACGTGACGATCGACTGCAGCAGCACGTCCTCTGCCGTTATGTGGCGCATCTGCTCCTCGAGCGCCGCCCGCACCTCCGCCTCGCTCGGCTCCTGCTGGCTCATCTGCTCACCCCCTCCGCGACGGGAGCGCCCCGCCCGTAGGACTCCTGGGCCGCCGCGACCTCGCCGGCGTAGACCTCCTCGAGCGACGCCCCGGCGGCGAGCGCGGCTCGCTGGCGCTGGGCGCCGCTGCGGCTCGCAACGGCGGGATCGAGACCGAGCTCCGAGCGCGCCGGAGCGGTCCACTCGAGCAAGCGGTCGGCGAGCGCGGCGGCAGGATACTCCTCGCCTCGCTCGAGGTCGATCAGGTTTCCGTCGCGGCCTTGGCGGATCGCCCGCCACAGGTTCTCCTCCAGGAAGCGCCGCGGCTTCGGCTCGGGCGCCGTGCCGTCGTCGTGGTCGAAGGCGGCCTGGGCCACGCACGCGAGCATCAGCTCCGCGAGCGCGCTCGACTCCTCGGCCGTGCCCTGCGCATCGCAGATCCGGACCTCGACCGTGCCGAAGGCGTGGTGTGGGCGCACGCTCCACCAGATCTCCGTGTGCTCGCCGATCGACCGCGTGAGGACGAGGAAGTCGACGTAGGCGGCGTACGCCGCGAAGTCCCCGAAGGCGTCGGGCACGCCGCAGCGGGGAAAGGAGCGCGTGAAGATCTGGCTGCGCACCGAGTGCAGCCCGGAGTCGCGGCCGTCGAGGAACGGCGAGTTGGCCGACAGCGCGAGCAGCTCGGGCAGCATGTCGCGCATGCGGTCGCAGACGGCGATCGCGCGGTCGGCTCCGTGCACGCCGACGTGGAGGTGCAGGCTGAAGGTGTTGTTGCGCCAGGCGACGTAGCGCAGGCTCTCATCGAGGCGGCGGTAGTGGTCGGTGTCGATGATCTGCTGCTCCTGCCACGGACTCCACGGGTGCGTGCCCGTGGCGCCGAGCAGCATCCCGTGCGACTGCGCCAGGCGGAAAAGGCGGGCGCGCGCCTCGCGCTGGCTCGCGAGCGCCGCCGCGAAGGTCGCGCCCTTGCCGGAGCGGATCTCGATCTCAGAGGCGATCAGCTCGCCGGCCACCGCCGAGGCGAGCACGTCGTCGTGCGCTGCCGCCGCCCGCAGCTCCTCGAAGCGCTGCGTGAGCGACCGCGTCTCGCCGTCGAGGATCGCGAACTCCTCCTCGATCCCGACGGTGAAGTCCTCCGAGGCCTCGAACACCTCGCGTGCGCGTTCCATGTCGAGCATGGGCCGGGGAGCGGTCAGGTGAGGTAGAAGTAGAGCGCATACAGGAGGTCGGCCGCGGGGCTCGATGTATGCACGGTCACGTCGGGCGGTACCTGCAGGAGCGCTTCTGAGTAGTTGAAGATGATCTTCACGCCGTACTCGACCAGGTCGTCCGCGACCCCCTGCGCGGCGCGCTCGGGCACCGCGAGCACGCCGACGACGATCTCCTCGTCCTCGACCACGCGCGCGAGGTCGTCGTAGGAGCGCACCGCGAGCGGAGCGCTGCCGTCGCCGATCGGCTCGCCGACCTTGGCAACGTCGGTGTCGAAGATCGCCACGACTCGAAAGCCGTGCTCGGCGAAGATGTCGGAGGAGGCGATCGCCTTGCCGAGGTGGCCGGCGCCGAAGAGGGCGATGTTGTGCTGCCCGCTGGTGCGCAGGATCTTTCGGATCTGCCCGATCAGCGAGTCGACGTTGTAGCCGACGCCACGCTTGCCGAACTTCCCGAATCCCGACAGGTCGCGCCGGATCTGGGTCGAGTTGACGTGCGTGTATTCGGCGAGCTCCTGAGACGAGATCGTGTCCTTACCCATCTTCTTGGCCTGCGTGAGCACCTGGAGGTAGCGCGAGAGGCGAGCTGCGACCCCTAGCGACAGGCGCTCCACACTCCCGTCGAGCCTCGAACCGTCGAGGGGCCCCTTGATCGACGTCACGCCTTCACTCTAGTCAGACGCTCCTCGAGGGCGCGCGCGTCGACGTGGTACTCGAACGCCTCGTCGCCGTCCACGTGGACGACGGGAACCCGCTCCCCGTAGCGCCTGTTGAGCGCCGGATCGATCGAGACGTCGACCTCGCGCAGCTCGAACGGACGCCGCGAGCGCACTTCGTCGAGCACAGTCCGCGCCTCGTCGCACAGGTGGCAGCCGGGCTTTGCGTAGATCGTGATCTCAGTCATGGGATGGCAAACGGCGCCGAGCGCCGGACGGCTTGCCCGCCGCCCGCCGTGCCCGATGCGCTCGCCCTGAAACGGTAGCTGCCCGATCCGAGCTGCGACAGAACCGAGCGACTGAGCGTGTAGGCGTACTCGCCCGGAAGCACGTCGGTCGCACCCCCGACAGGCGTCAGCTCGCGCGCAACCGCTCCGCGAGCGTCGAGCAGCTCGAGGCGCAGCCGTCCGAGCGGCTCGACGGCGACGCTGCCCTCGTTGCGCGTCACGCGCCCGGCCGAGAACCGCACCCCGCGCACGCGCCTTCCGCGCTCGACGAGGCGCGGCGTGCCCAAGACCGGCGGCGCCGCTGCGGCCACGGCGAGCGCCAGCGGCACCGCGAGCTCCTGCCCGGCGCCGCGGACGCGTACGCGGCCGGTGATCACCGATCCGGCTACGACCGGGGCCGCGCCCGCCTCGACCGTCACGCGTGCGCTCGACCGAGGGGCGATCCGCACCGTCGCCGGGGTCAGCGTGACGGGGCTGGTGCGACCGTCGAGCTCGCCGGCGAGGGCGAGCGAGACCGCTCGCGGGCCGGGGTTCGAGATACCGAGGCGCGCGCGGAGCGGTCCTCCGGCCCGGCCCCGCAGCGTCAGCGCCGGCCGTGTCGCGAGCACCTGCGCGGACGCCGCCCGCTGCGCGCTCGCCACTCCCGCGCCCGCCTCGAGCGCGGGCCCGGTCCGGCGGGCGGTCCCGACGAGCGCCGCGGCGAGCTCGACAGCGCGCGCTGCGGGGCGCAGACGGTGGAGCTCGAGTGCCTCGGCCGCCGCGTGCGCGGCGGCCACCGAGGTGCCCGCCACGGCCACGCGGCGGGCACCGGGGCGGACGGTCGCGGCCGATGCCGCAGCCGCGAGGTCGGGCTTTGCCGCGAGCGCATAGGTCGGGCCCTGCGACGACGTCGCGGCCGCCGCCCGGCCCTCGCCCTGACCGCCTGGGCTCGGCGCCGACAGAAAGGCGGTCCCCGTGGAGGCGTCGGTGAGCTCGAGCGCGCGCCGGCCCTCGTCGCCCGAGAGCCCGATCACGGGCATCGCGCCACCCAACCCGCGGGGCAGCCCGGGGAGCGCCCCGTCGGAGCAGAGCACGAGCGCCGCGGCGCCCGCCTGCGCGGCCGCCGCGACGACGGGAGCGAGCGACGACCGCAACCGGCCCTGCCCGGCCTCGATCACGACGACCGCGCCCCCCGCCCGCGGCCGCGCATCGACGCCGAAGTACTCGAGCGCCCGCGCGCCGCCCGCCCGCCCGCGCGCTCGCGGGTCCGCCTGCGAGGGCCCTACGAGCCCCGTCGCCGGTGCCCGCAGCGCCCGGCCCTCGCCGCCGAGCATGGTGCCCTCGAGCAGCGCGCGCCCGTCGCGCGTGGCGAGCCCGAGGCGCACGCGCGCCGGGCCGGGCGCGCCCGCGGCGCGCGTCGCCCCGACCGCGAGTACCGCGGGCGCGCCAGCGGGCGAGCCGATCGTGCCGAAGCGCCCCGTGCGCGGTCCCTCGTTGCCGGCCGGCGCCACGACCAGCGTGCCGAGATCGAGCGCCGCCAGGGCCGCGCGAGCCTCAGGCGAGCGAGCGAAGCCGGCATACGGCGAGTTGACGCCCACTAGCGCCACCGGGACGGCGTCCTCGGTGTCGCCGTCGCCGTCCGGATCGACGGTCCGCTCGAGCCCGGCGATCAGCTCGTCGGTGGTGCCGTACTCCTCCCTCGCCCCACTGACGGGGTCGCGGCGCAGGCCGGCCACGCGTACGGAGAGAAGCCGCTCCGAGGGGGAGATCAGCCCCGTGACGACCCCCGCGAGCTCGGTGCCGTGCTCGCCCCGCCGAGCGCCCCCGACCGCGTCGTGTCCGAGCACGGCGCGCCGGCCGAGCGTCGGGTCGGATCGGTCGACGCCAGAGTCGAGCAGAGCGAGCGCGGGTGGACGCGTCGTCGCGGGCGGCGACGGGCGCTGGGCGAGCACGCGGCCGGACAGCGGGCGGGCGCTGGCGACGGCCGGGAAGAAGCGCCGCACGCGCTGGGTGCGCGCGCCGAGCGTCTCGATCTCGGGCAGGTCCTCGGCCGCGACGGTGGCGGCGAAGCCGCTCCACACCCGTGCCAGCTCGACCGGGCGCTCGATCGACACCCCACGCGCGCGCAGGGCGCTCTGCAGGGCGCGCGCCTCTCGATGCAGGCTGCGCACGTACGCGCGCTGCTCGCTCGCGCCGAGCCGCTCGCCGTTGCGCCCGCCGAGCGGCGGCCTGCGCAGGCCGACGAGCACGCGCACGCGCTCACCCTCGGTCACGCGTGGGCTGCGACCGTCGAGCACGGTCGCGCCGGATGTTCCCTCGCCGCCCCGCGACCTGCCGGCGAAGAGGCCGGCGACGAGCGCGCACGCCGCGGCGAGCACCAGCACCCCCGCGGTCACGGCCCGCGCGGAGCGACGAGCCTCAGGCAAGCGTGGCCGAGGCGTCGAGGTCGAGGTAGGCCGGATAGGGGAGCGCGGGTGTGAAGCGCGCCGCGCCGGCGATCATCGCCGCGTTGTCGGTGCACAGCTCGTGCGGGGGCACCCAGAGGTCGACCCCGAGCCGGCCGCACTCCTCCGCGATACGCGTGCGCAGCTCCGAGTTCGCCGCCACCCCGCCGCCGATCGCGAAGCGCTCGAGGCGCTCGCGCTCGATCGCGGCCAGCGAGCGCGCGACGAGCGCGTCCACGACCGCACGCTGGTAGGAGGCGGCAAGGTCGGCAGCGCGCGCTCGTGCGACCTCATCGCCGAGGTCGCGGACGCGGTAGAGCAACGACGTCTTGAGGCCGCTGAACGAGAAGTCGAGGCCCGTGCCGGGGAGCGAGCGCGGGAAGTCGAACGCCTCGGGGTCGCCCGTGCGAGCAAGCCGGTCGAGCGCCGGGCCGCCCGGGTAGCCGAGCCCGAGCAGCCGGGCGCCCTTGTCGAAGGCCTCGCCGGCGGCGTCGTCGAGCGTCTCGCCGAGGGTGCGAAAGCCTGATGGGTGATCGACACGCGCCACGAAGGTGTGCCCGCCGCTCGCGACGAGGCAGCCGTAGGGCGCCTCGATCGGCTCGTCGCCGAGCATGCTGGCGGTCACGTGTCCGTGTAGGTGGTCGACCGCGTGCAGCGGCAGGCGGCGGGTGGCGGCCAGCGCCTTTGCCGTCGAGACGCCCACGAGCAGCGCCCCGATCAGGCCTGGTCCGCGCGTCACGGCTACCGCGCGCACGTCGTCGAGACCGGCGCCCGCCCGCTCGAGCGCGTCGGCCACGACCGCGCCGACGAGCTCGAGGTGGCGGCGGGAGGCGATCTCGGGCACAACCCCCCCGTAGCGCGAGTGCAGCAGCCCCTGCGAGGCGACAGCGTTCGAGTGCAGCACGCCTGCCGTCGTGACGACCGCCGCGCAGGTGTCGTCGCAGCTCGTCTCGATGCCGAGGATCACGCCGGGGCGCGATCGTCGCGCGCGCTGCGCTCGGCCTCCGGGTCGGCGCGATCGGCCGCCTGCACCGCGACCGTTCGCCACATGATCAGGGCGTCCTCGCGATTGTCGTGGTAGTAGCCACGGCGGTAGCCGGCCCCCCCGAACCCGAAGCCCTCGTAGAGGCTGATCGCGCCGGCGTTCGAGCGCCTGACCTCGAGTGTGTAGCGCTCTCCCGGTCGGTCGGCGCGGTCGAACAGCGCTCCCAGAAGCGCACTCGCCACTCCCTCCCTGCGACGGGTCACGTCGACCGCGACGTTCATCAGGTGCCAGACCGTGTCGTAGCGCGAGCAGACCACGTAGCCGGCCAGGCGGCGATCTAGCATCGCGGCGAGGCAGATGCCCGAGGGCTTCGAGAGCTCGAGCACGAACATCGCGAGCGACCACGGCGTCGGGAACGCGCGCCGCTCGATCGAGAGGACCTGCGGGAGGTCCGCGTAGGACAGCGGGCGGATCGTGACTGGCTCCGTCATCTCGTTGGGTGTGCGTCCGGCGCTCGCAGGTAGTCGGGAAGGACGGCCTCGGGAGGGACATCGGACGCCTGGGCCGCCAGCCGGCAGATGTGAAGCGCGCGCACGACGTGGCTCCTCGACCCCGCGCCGGCTAGCTCGAGCCCGGCGGCCTCCAGGGTCTGTCGAGATCGTAGCGCCCCGTCTCCGGCCGCCACGGGCCGCAGGCCCGCCTCGATCAGGAGCTCGACGATCCGCTCGGGGGAGGCCACGAACGGCGCCCACAGCTCGTCGCCCTGCGCGTAGAGGGCCGCGAACAGCTCGCCGCGCCGTGCATCGATCAGCGGCAGCGCGAGCGGCGCGGCGATGCCGGCGGCGAGCGCCGCGAGCGAGGAGATCGGGCGCAACGCGAGCCCGTCTGCCTGCGCCAGCGCCCGTGCGGTCGCGATCCCGATCCGCAGCCCGGTGAAGCCGCCCGGACCGACCCCGACCGAGATCGCCGAGAGATCGGCAAAGGCGAGACCGCCCGCGTCCATCACCTGCGCCACCGCCGGCATCAGCTCGCGGCTGTGGCCCGGTCGCCCGGTCAGGGCGTCGAGACCGGGCTCGACCTCGAACGCCTCGCCGTCCGAGCGCAGCAGGCAGGCCGCCGTCGCGGCGGTCGACGTGTCGAGCCCGAGGATGCTCAGGCTCACCGCTCGACCACGATCGATCGCCGCCGTGGTGAGAGGTGCTCGAGTCGCACGCTCGCCCGCACCCGCCCGAGACCGCCGGGCGGGGCCACCGCTGGCCACTCGACGAACGCGAAGCGCTCGGCGGTGAGGTAGTCGTCGAGCAGCCCGGGCTCCTCTCCGGCGAGCAGAAAGGGCATCCGGTAGAGGTCGAGATGGGCGACCTCGAGGCCCTCCCCGTCGCGCTCGCCCCGGTAGACCTGGCCGATCGCGAAGGTGGGACTCGTCACTGGGCCGGTGACCCCGAGTGCTCGGCACGCCCCGCGCACGAAGGTGGTCTTGCCCGCCCCGAGCTCGCCCGCGACGAGCACGACGTCGCCACGCGCGAGCGAGGTCGCGAGCTCCGCGGCGGCGGCCTCGGTCTCCTCGGGGCTCTGTGACGTGATCGTCATCGGCGGGCCACGAGGTGAGGCCGGCGGTCAGTGACCCTCGGCGAAGAGCCCGAGCTGGCTCGCCTCGACGCCGGGCGCCTCTGCCACGGGCCGCCGCGCATCCGCGAGCAGGCCAGGCAGACGGGCGAAGTCCTCGCGCAGCAGGTCGAGCGTGCCCGGCGCGCGCAGCGCCGCCGCTGGGTGAAAGAGCGGGTAGAGCTGCACGCCGAGCTCGCCGATGCGCCGTGCCTGAGGGCGGCCATGCACCTTCGTGATCCCCTGCGGGCTGCCGCTCAGGAGCTTGGTGGAGAAGTTGCCGAGTGTGCAGACGACCTTCGGCTCGATCAGCGCGATCTGCCGCATCAGGTGCGGCTCGCACTCCTCGATCTCCTCGGCAAGTGGGTCGCGGTTGCCCGGAGGTCTGCACTTGAGCACGTTCGCCACGAACGTGTCCCCGCGCTCGAGCCCGATCTCGCCGAGCAGCGTGTCGAGCAGCCTGCCGGCGCGACCGACGAAGGGCTTGCCCTGGCGATCCTCCTCGGCGCCCGGCGCCTCGCCCACGAACATCAGGTCGGCGTCGGCGTTGCCCGAGCCGAAGACGAGCTTCGTGCGCGTGGCGGCCAGCGGGCATCGCCAGTCCGAGAGCTCGCGGTAGAGCGATACGAGGTCCGCTCGGCGGTCGGCGGCGGAGCGCTCGCTCACGGACGCAGGGTATCCTCTGTCCACAGCGGCGCCCGACCTCGGGAACCGCAACAGACCTCTACGACCGACCGGTATCTCGCATGCGGGAACTGGAACGGCAATCCGACGACACCAGGCCCCGCGGGGCTCTCAGCGGCCCGACGCGCATCGGGCTGGTCGGTCGTGGCCGCGTCGGCCGTGCGCTTGCCTCCGCCCTCGTGGCGGCCGGCTACGAAGTCGCCGGCCCGGTCGGGCGGGACGAGCTCCCGGCGGGTGAGGCAATCCTGTTGTGCGTGCCCGACCGCGAGATCGAGCCTGCCGCACGCGCGGTGGCCGGCGCGGCGGCGCTGGTGGGCCATACCAGCGGCGCGACGCCGCTCTCGGCGCTCGCGCCGGCCGGGGCGCAGGCCTTCGGCCTGCACCCGCTCCTGTCCTTCACCGGCACGGCGCCGCCGCGCTTCGACGGCGCGGGCTGCGCCGTCGCAGGCTCGACATCCGCGGCGCTCGCCTTTGCCGTGAACACCGCCCGACGGCTCGGCATGTCCCCCTTCCCGATCGACGACGAGCAGCGCGCCGCCTACCACGCCGCGGCCTCCGTCGCCTCAAACTTCCTGGTCACGCTCGAGGCATCCGCCGAGACGCTGCTTGTCGAGACGGGGGTCGACGCCGCAGAGGCTCGCGCCCTGCTGGCGCCGCTTGTGCGCTCGAGCGTCGAGGCCTGGGCCGCGCTTGGCCCGCGGCACGCGCTGACCGGGCCCGTGGCTCGAGGCGACGAGCGCACCGTCGCGCTGCAGCGCGAGGCGGTCGCGACCGCGCGCCCCGAGTTGCTCGCCCTCTTCGACGTCATGGTCGAGCGAACGCGTGCGCTCCTCGCGGAGCCGACCGGGATGGCCGCATGAGGGTCGTGAGGACAGTCGCCGAGCTGCGCGGCGTGCTCGCGCCCTGCCGCCGCGACGAGGCCCTCGTCGGGCTCGTGCCGACGATGGGCGCCTTCCACGAGGGGCACCTGTCGCTGATCCGCCGTGCGCGTGCCGAGTGCGCCGTCGTCGTCGTGTCGTTGTTCGTCAACCCCGCACAGTTCCGATCCGGTGAGGACCTCGACGGCTACCCCCGCGACGAGGCTCGCGACCGGGCGCTCGCGCAGGCAGAGGGGGCCGACGTCCTGTTCGCCCCGGATCCCGCCGAGGTCTATCCGAGTGGATTCCAGACCGCGGTCGAGGTCTCGGAGCTCGGGCGCATGCTCGAGGGCGACGAGGCCGGCCGGGGACCTTCGCACCTGCGCGGCGTCGCGACCGTCGTGACGAAGCTCTTCAACATGGTGGCGCCCGACATCGCCTACTTCGGCCAGAAGGACGCGCAGCAGACGTACGTGATCCGTCGCCTCGTCCAGGACCTCGACATGCCGGTGCGGATCGCGGTGGGTCCGACCGTGCGCGAGGCGGACGGTCTCGCGATGAGCTCGCGCAACGTCTACCTCACGCCCGCGGAGCGCCACCGGGCGGTCGCGCTCTCACGTGCGCTGCGCGCCGGCGAGGCGGTCGCCGCGGCGGGCGAGAGCGACCCGGCCGAGGTTCTCGCCGCCGCCCGGGCGGTGCTCGACGCCGCCGGGGTCGAGCCCGAGTACCTGGCGCTGCGCTCCGCCGCCGACCTGTCCCAGATCGAGCGCGTCGACGGGACAGCGCTGCTGCTCGTGGCCGCACGCATCGGACGGACCCGACTGATCGACAACACGCTGCTCGGCGTGCCCGAGGCCACCCCGGCCTCGCTAGCCGCCGAGCGAGAGGAGGCACCCGCATGAGCTCGAAGCCCCCCATCTCTCCCGCGCCCCCCGCCCGCCGCGCGACTGTCACGCTGTCGACGCTCGCGGCAAAGAAGGCGCTCGGCGAGCCGATCGCGATGGTCACCGCCTACGACTACCCGAGCGCTCGCGTCGCCGAGTCCGCGGGCGTCGACGTCGTGCTCGTCGGGGACTCGGGCGCGATGACGGTGCTCGGCTACCCGAGCACGGTCCCCGTGTCGATCGAGGAGATGCTGATGCTGGCCGCGGCCGCGCGTCGCGGCCTGTCGACGCCGATGCTTGTCGGCGACCTGCCGTTCGGCTCATACGAGGCCTCCGACGTACTCGCCGTCGCGAGCGCCCAGCGCTTCGTCAAGGAGGCGGGCTGCGACGCCGTCAAGCTCGAGCGCGGCGGCAGCTCGAGCGAACGCGCGCGCGCGATCATCGCGGCCGGCATCCCGGTGATGGGACACGTCGGGCTCACGCCCCAGACCGCGACCGCGCTCGGCGGCTACCGGTCGCAGGGGCGCACGGCGGAGCGCGCGCTCGAGGTGGCGCGCGACGCGCTCGACCTGCAGGAGGCGGGGTGCTTCTCGATCGTGTTCGAGGCCGTGCCGTCAGAGCTCACGGACGCCCTGATGCCGAAGCTGGTGATCCCGGTGATCGGCATCGGGGCCGGTCCCGCGACCGACGGTCAGGTGCTCGTCTTCCACGACCTGCTCGGCATCTACGAGGGCCACGCAGCGCGCTTCGTCAAGCGCTACGGGCGCGTGCGCGA
>Ga0183260_10003277_pt1 | contig 13071 bp, 10 predicted proteins | sample AntDrymUQ4972206_2_FD_129768 | JGI IMG/M metagenome (GOLD analysis project Ga0183260, IMG submission 129768) | Polar desert sand microbial communities from Dry Valleys, Antarctica - metaG UQ497 (22.06) (version 2) (version 2) | ecosystem: Environmental > Terrestrial > Soil > Desert | place...
GTCGGATTCTTCGGAACCGGTACGGCAACCTCGTTGACCGCCCCGGCGGGGATGGTCGAGCGCGGCGACGTCGCGTCGAGCGCCGGCACCTACAAGGTGACGCTGGAGGGCGCCGACATGACTCGGAGCGCCGCCGGCCCGACCGGGGCGGCGGTCGCGAAGGCCGCCAACGCTGCCGCCAGCGTCGGGCAGCTGCTCGCGCTCGCTCCCTGAGCGGGTCTCGCCTCGTACCTTCGTCCACTCGGGCCCAGATCGCTCGAGCGTCCACCTTCGCGCCGCTACTTTGCGCTCCGCGCCCGGTTTCATGAGCGTGAGTCCAACAGAGTTCGGCAGGGACGCAAATGTCCGCATCCATGGAAAGGAACACTCAGTGAATCGCAAGACAACGGCCGGCTGCGCCCGGAGCACAGCGGCGCTCGTCACGACGCTGGCAGCGCTCGGCCTCGGAGCTGCACCTGCGCTCGCTGCGAGCAGTCCGACCGCTGACGTGAGTGCGAACATCCTGACGGTCGTGGGCAGTGACGACTCTGTTCGCGGCGACGTCCTCACCGTGAGCAGCCCGTCCGCCGGTGTCTTCGTGATAGCCGACGCCAACGTCGCCGTAACCACGTCGTCCACCGGCGTCTGCGGCCCCGACCCGGCTACACCGACGCAGGTCATCTGCACTGCTCCTGACGTCACCCGCATCGCCATCGCGGGCGGCATCGGCCGCGACACGCTGACCAACGACACGTCGCTCCCCTCGACCATGAACGGCGGCAGTGGGGACGACATCCTCTTCGGGGGCGCGGGCAACGACGCCATCACCGGCGCCCTCGGCTACGACACGATCGACGGCCGCGGCGGCAACGACGTGATCTCCGTCAACGGCACGTTCCTGGACAAGGTCACCTGCGGGACCGGAAACGACACCGCAAACGTGGACGACAGCGACCAGGTCGCGGCCGACTGCGAGAAGGTGGTCGGCCGGACCGCGCCGGGTCCGACCGGTGCCGGGACGCTCCCCGACAGCGGGCCGGTGCAGGTGTTCCCGCAGCTGACACCCGGAGCCTGCGACATCGCACACACGATCAGCGGCACCCCCGGGCCGGACAGCCTGATGGGCACGACCTTCGGGGACCTCATGTTCGGCCTCGCGGGCAACGACGTCCTGTCCGGGCTCGCCGGCGACGACTGCCTCTTCGGCGCTGCCGGCAAGGACCTACTCGACGGCAGCGTCGGAAACGACTTCCTCAAGGGCGACTTCGGCAACGACCGTCTCAAGGGCGGCGCCGGCACGGACCGTCTCGCCGGTGATCGGGGCGCCGACGTGATCAGCGCCGGAGGAGGCGACGATCTGGTGGCCGCGGGCAACGGGAAGGACAAGGTCGTCGGCGGATCGGGCAACGACTCGCTGTCCGGCGGCGCGGGCCGCGACCGTCTGAGCGGTGGCTCGGGAGGCGACCGGATCAACGCGGCCGACGGCGTGCGGGACCTGGTCAGATGCGGCAAGGGCCGCGACGTGGTGCGCGCCGATCGCGTCGACCGCGTGGCCGGCAGCTGCGAGAAGGTCAGCCGCAGGTAGCGCGCAGCGCGCAACCGTGCCGGGGGGACGTGATCTCCCGGCACGGGCACGCGCCGCACTGACATCCGGACCCGTCTGCACCCGACGCGGAGATTCGATGACGACAGGCAAGCGCCACGACTCGACCCACGAGTACCTGCACCGCCTCGGGGTGCCGGACGCCGCCGCCGCGACGACGCCGTTCGATCTGGGCTACGACCCGGCCACCGTCGAGGCGCACATCGAGCAGAGCGGGCATCTGATGGCGAGCCTCAAGATCTCGATGGCGTGCTGGCTCGTGGCCGACGTGAGGCTCCGTGAAGCCCTCGCCGCACTCGACCCGGTCGAAGCCCATCTCCGCGCAGAGATCCAGATACGCTTGTCGAGGCCTTCGGCTTCGGTCAGGTCGTGTTCGAGGCGCCCAACAAAGCCAGTCAGTTCGCGCTCCTCGAACAGTTCGGGCCGGAGGTGCGGCTGTCGAACGTTCGCCTCGAAGAGCTGCTCCGGGTCGAGATCTACCGTCGCGGCCTGCACTCGGACGCGTTCGCGACCGCTCCCTGGCGAGTCGGCATGCCGGCGACGTCCGATGCCTGAGACGGTCGCGATCGACTTCTCGCCCGAGCGGGCGACGACATACGGGGACGACGCCGCGATCGCCGCGGTCGACGTCATCCGCGCGACGACCACGGCGGTCACCGCCGTGGCACTCGGGCGCGAGTGCTATCCGGTACCCTCGCTCGAGGTCGCGGTGCCGCTCGCGGCGCGTTTGCACCAACCCCTGCTCGTGGGCGAGCTCGGGGGCAACCCGCCCTATGGCTTCGACCTCACGAATAGCCCCTACGAGCTCGCGCACCGCACCGACGTCGAGCGGCCCATGATCCTCTTGTCCACCTCGGGAACGCGGCTGATCAGCGCGCCACAGCGTGCCGAGCACTTATACGTGGCGTGCCTACGGAACTGGCGCGCGCAGGCGAAGTGGCTCGTCGGCCGTCACGATCGCGTCGTCGTCCTGGGTGCCGGCACCCGCGGCGAGTTCCGCGAGGAGGACCAGCTCTGCTGCGCCTGGATCGCACGCGAACTGCTGGCCGCCGGCTATCGCCCGCACGATCAGCGGACCCGCAAGATCGTCGACCAGTGGGGCGAGCAGCCCGTGGAAGCCCTGCTTGTCTCCCGCAGCGTCACCTACCTGAGGGAGACGGGCCAGGACGACGACCTCGAGTTCGTCCTGGACCACGTCGACGATCTCGACCAGACGTTCGAGATGCGCGGGAGCCGGCTCGTAGTGGCGGACGGCGCACGGCCGCCGCGGGTCCCGGCACTCGCCGGCGCGCAGGTCGCCGGCCGGGGATGACCTCCGAGCTGCGGCTCAGTCGACGGCGGCCGTCTCGGGCTGCGAATCCGCGAGCGCCTGCAGGACCAGCTCGGTGAGCGCGAAGAGCGCTGTGTCCATGTCGTCGTTGTCGAGGATCGGAACCCCCTTGTCGGATGCGCGCGCCACGAGGTAGGACTGGAGCTTGCGGATCGTGTCGAAACGCCGCAGGTAGCGTTCGGTCGGACGCGCCGACATGCCGCCGCGCATTGTCAGGTGCGCCCGGTGGCGCTCTTCGTCGGCGACGGTGAGCACGAGCGGCACCACGAGCGCTCGGTCGCCGAATTCGGGCAGGAGCCCGGGTACAAGATGCACGCCCTCGATGATCATCGGGGTGCGTTCGACGATGGCACGCTCGAGCAGGGCGTTCACGCCGGTGGACACGTTCTCGACCTGACGCAGGAAGCCGACCATGTCCGGGTCCTCGCGCTCGTGGGCCCGCAGGCGGACGGCTGCGCCCACCTCGAACGATGACACGTGCACATCGGGCATGAAATGTGGGTTGAAGCAGGCGCGCAGCACGTGCCGCACCATGTCGGTGGCCGCGATGCGGTTCACGCCGAGCCGATGGGCCAGCAGGCTGGCGAGGGTCGACTTCCCGGTGCCGGTCGCGCCTCCTATCAGCACGATCAACGGACGCGCGCTGCGGTTGAGGCGCTGCCATTGGCGGAACCGGCTGACGGCGCGTGGTCCCTCCTGCTCCTCGACGACGCGCTCCGCGAGCCGGCGCAGCTCGCCGACGCCCACCTCGCGCGCCGAGCGGTCGACCAGCCGCTCCCCCACCTGGCGGGCGAGGTCGTAGGCGCGAACCGGGGTGAGGCCCGCGGCCATCATCGACTGCGCCATCAGCCCGCGCGAATAAGGCAGCCCGTGATGACGCTTGACGATCAGCACCTGCTGCTCGCCCGAAGCCTCCTCAGACGGGCTCACGCGCGACCTCCGCGAGCTCGAGAAGCGCAGCGTCGAGCGGCTGCTCACCGGGCAGCTCGCGCGGACGGTTGCGAACGAAGACGAGCCGGGCGCCCGCGCTCGCGGCGGCCTCCGCGACCGTGTCGATCGCGGCGGCCTTCAGCTCGGTCAGATACACGTCGCAGCGCTCGGAGCGAGCGCGCGCGAGATCTTCCTGCAACCGTGGGCGGCTGGCCAGGTTACGCGAGATCACCGTCGGCTCCACGCCCACCGGCGCCCCGGCCCCGGTGGAGAAGAAGGCGACCCGGCCCGCGCCGGGCACCGGTTCGGCCGGCTCCGGCTCCAAGGCCACCGGGATCACCGGTCCCGGGCACCAGCGCCGGGCGTCTCGCGCGAGCGCGGGATCGGCGGCGGTGACGACGGCCAGATCCGAGCGCAGCAGGCGGTACGGCCCCAGGTACGACAACGCGCCCTCGCGCGAGCCGATGACGCAGACCGTGCGATCGACGCTGACCGGCGGCAGCGCCGCGCCGGAGCCCTCGTAGAGGATCACGCCCGGTTCGAGCGACGCCGCCAGCTCGCCGCCGGCCTGGACGTTCGATTCGGCGCAGGCGCCGGCGAGGCCGCCTCCCACCCGCCGGCAACCCACCGCCGGGACGCTCGCCAAGGCTGCGTGCTCGAGATAGTCCGACGCGGCATGTGCCCCCGACCGGGAGATGGCGAGAAGATCCTGGAGCTCGGTGGTCGGCTCGGCGAGTGTGGGCTCGGTCGGGCCGCCGCGACCCATCGCGACGACCACCGGCCGCCGTCCGGCTTCCTTCAGCAGGCGCGCCCAGTGCACGCCCACCGCGGTCTTGCCGGTCCGCTTGCCCGTTCCGATCACGGCGAGTTGCGGGCCGGAGAAGCGCACGTCGGCGTAACGCGGCGGCTCCAGGACGAAGTCCGCCCCCTCGTAGCGAAGGCCGAGAGCGAGTGCGACGGCGGCCATCTCCAGCTTGCCGGCGGCACCGAGGACCGGCTCGTCGGCGAGATCGACCACCACGTCGCAGGGGAACGTGGTGGCGAGCTCCCGCAGCGCCGCGAGGCGATCGCGCCGGACCGCCACCGGACGGCCGTAGTGGTCCTCCGGCCGGGCTAGCACATCGGGCGAGAGCTTCTCCTCTCCGCCGCAGAACACGACGCCGCCGAGCAGCACGCGGTCCGCCAGCCGGTCGAGCGCGTGACGCACCGCCGAGGGATGGTGATCGCCATCGATCAGCGCGATCGCACGAGGCGGAGCGGGGCCCGACACGGCAGTCACCCTAACGAGCGACCGCCTTGCGAGCCCGGTTCAGAGCGGACCGGGCAAAGGAGTCGACGCCCACGACCACGCCCGAGATGGGGTCGTCGGGAGCCCAGCTGGCGCCGGTCTTCGGGCCCGGCGTGCGTGACAGCAATCGCTGCGGAGCCCCGTGGGAGGCCGCTGAGAGGTCGGCCTCCAAGCGCCGGTAGCGCACGCCGACCGCGTAGGGGCCCGGGCTGGGCAGCGAGCCGCCGGTCGCAACCGCGTGCCAGATCGCCGGCAGGTTGACGCCGCACGCCAGCGCCAACGGCATCGTGCCGTAGAAGCGAAGGTTGATGTCGATCAGCAGCGGGCCGCGGGGCGAGCACATGAACTGCACATGCGCGAGCCCCCAGTATCCGGCGGCGGCCAGAAGCCGGCCGCACCGTCGCGCGAGCTCCTCGTCGGGTGCGACGCTCACCGCGACGCTGCTACCGCCGGCGGTCGGCGGCCAGAGCAGCTCGGCAGTCTGTTGATGGCGCGCGACGAGGTGTCCGTCGCGGGACACGACCACGGCGATCGCCGTGAGCGGTCCGGGCGCCGCCTCCTGCACGAGGAGCGGAGCATCGTCGGGGACGATCGCGAGAGTCTCGGCCAGCTGGTCGAGATCGGTCACGCGGCGAGCCGGATCCAGCGCGCCCTTGCTCTCGGCCGACTTCAGCACGCAAGGCAACGGAAATGTGCTGCGTCGCAGCTCTGCGGCGGTCCCCTGGGCCAGGATGGCCGGCGACTGCAGCCCGGCTTCCTGCGCCAGGTCGGGTGTGCAGCGCTTGTCGCGCAGCCGCGTGGCTGGTGCGCCTGTGGGGAAGGGAAGCTCCGTGTCCGGTCCGAACGCCACGCCGTCCTGCAGGATCGCGGTCAGGGACTGCTCCGTGCCCGGGTAGACGACGAGCGGGCCGTACCGCCCCGCCAGCTCGCCCAGGCGCGCGAGGAACCCGTCTGCGCTCGGCGGCGGGCCGACGGCGTGCGCGGACGCGAAGCGCGACCAGAGTCCCCCGGCCAGCGGATGGCTGCCGACCGCCAGCACCGGGATACCCGCGCGCCCCAGCCCCCGAAGGCCCGCGAGCGCGGAGCGGTGCTCGACCTCGGTCACGAGTGCCTCCGCGCGGACGCCCTGCTCGCGCTTGTGGCCGGCGAGCGTCTGTGGGCGCCATCGCCGCGAACCGAGCCCGATCACGCCTACCGCCGAGCCGTGCCGTGGTTAGTCAAGCGCGGATCCCGCATCGCCCGCGATCGGCTCTGCGCGCCGGATCGGCGACCGCGCACGCGGTCCGCCTCGTGGGAGCAATGCCGAGGCTGGCGGATGGAGCGTGGGCGGCTGGGGTCACGGGGTGAGGTAGCGGCAGCGCGGCTCACGGCAGCGCGCAACGACACGGATGTTAACGTCGTCGCCGAGGCTTTCCCGCCCCGGGGATGCGCAAATCTCAACACCCGGGCCGATCGGCTGCGCCAGGCGGCGAGCCGCAGCGCCCGTGCACCGTCAGTGACAATCCTGGGACCCGGCATCGCTGAAGCTGCGGCCCGCCTCCGGAACGAAGCGCCACTCGAACGCCGTGGGACGAAGCGTCAGCTCGAGCACGCCGAACGTGTCGTAGTTGCGGACCTCGCTGTGGGCCGCGGGGCCGGAGGTGGGCACGGACGCATGGCTGGCGCCGCCGGTGCCGACGATGAACTCGCGCGGACCGCTCAGGTCGGAGACGCCCATGGCGTTCTGAGGCGAGAAGCGCTCGTAGTGGTGGTCGTGTCCGGTGAGGACGACATCGACGCCGGCGGCGTGGAGATCGGCCCAGATCTGCCTCATCGCCCCGGCCGAGCCCGCGTTGCCGCTGATAAAGAGCGGATGGTGCCAGTAGGCGATCTGGCAGGTCCTCGGATTGCCCGCAAGGTCCTGTCGCAGCCACGTCTCGTGGGCGGACCCGGCACCGCATGCCACCTGGGCGCAGTTGGAGTTCAGCGAGTACAGGCGCCATGAGCCCAGATCGAACGCGTAGTACCCCTTCGTCCGCTCGCCGGCCCGGGCGCCGAAGTAGTCGAAGTACCCGTCCGGACCGCCCAGCCCATACTCCTTGTTGCCCGGCGCCGGGTGGGAGATCGACTTGACACGGCCCCAGGTCGGCTCGTAGGACCTGAGGAAGTTCGCGAGCTCCCCTTGGTCGTACTGCTCATCGCCGAGCGGGAGCACGGCGCTCAAGCCGGCGCCCATGAGGAGGTTCGAGACGGGACCCTGACGACACTTGACGGACGTCACGGGGTTCTCGGGCCGGCAGGCGATGTCTCCCGCGGCGGCGATGCGAGGGTCGGTCGATGCGCTCCCGCCCGGCGGCGGCACCGGCGACGGGGACGGCGGTTGAGCGGGTGCCGGCTCAGCGGGAGGGGATGCTGTGACCGCGAACGGCACCGCGAGCCGCCGGCGCGGTGCCTTGACGACGACCCAGTGCACACCGGGCTGGGTGCTCGGCGACACGGACATCGAGAAGCGCCCCTGCCCCGTCGTGCGAGCGCGGCCCACGACGGCTCGACCGCTCGACGCGCGGACGCGTACGTTCCGCGGCCATCCCCAGCCGCGGACGACCCGCGTGGCGCTGGGAGCGGCGGTGTAAGGAGCGAGGTCGAGGCGACGAGCTCCCAATGCGACCGAAAGGCTTCGCTCGGTTCTCGTCCTGTTGCGGATCAGGACGTGCAGCCTGGCACGGCGTCCCCCAGCCCGGACCGCCAGCAGGTGGTGGCCGCGACGCTGCCCGGCCGGCACGCTGTAGCGGAGCGAGAAGCGGCCGTGTCGCCCTACGCGAAACTGTGCCACGCGGGTCCCGCCCAACCGCGCCGTGCCGCGCACTCCAGCGGGAAATCCCGCCCCGGTGGCATGCACGAGCTGCCCGGGCACGTGGCGCGCGGGGACGACCGTGACACGCGCGCCGAAGGCGGGCGCCGCGGCCAGGAGGCTGCCGACCAGCCCGGCCACCAGTGTCAGTAGCGGCACGAGGTGGCTCGGGTTCTTGCTAAGTCGGAAGCGGATGGCAGGACTCCGAGATGCTCGTGCGAGCGCACGCGGCGTCGTTCGCGAGAGCGACGAGGTTGACGATTCCGATCAGGAGCGGTACGGAGCCCACCCCGGATTCACAGACGATTCGGCATCCGGCGCCGATCTCGTCGAAGTCGATGCGGCTCCTGAGGCGAGTGCCCGCCCGGGTCTGAAGAACGTAGAAGGTGTTCCCCATCGAAAGCGGCGTCGTCGAGGTCCAGATACCGCATGTCCGGCAACGGCTTCCGGTTCTATGAACGACACCACGACGTCGGGTTCCCGGTCCAACGGCGCTCTCAGACCGCCCAGTTGACGGTTCACTACGGCGGCGTCGGCGGGAGTGCCACCGATGACTCTGATGCCCACGATTCCGTGCAAGTCGTATTCGATCCGGTCATCCATGCCCGCGGACAGGGTAACGAGTCCCGCTTCCGATCCTTCGTCGGCGGAGGGCGTCGCGATGGGGCTGTCCTGGATGTGCGGGGTCATTACCACTTCTTCGTTTAAGAGACAAACGAGCTTGAGGCACGATTCTGGCGGCTGGCGCGTTGAGCTGAGACTGTGTGGCCGATCGGCCGGTGAGCACTCGCGCCGGTGCGCCTCGTCCCCAGGCCCGGTGGCGCCGCGGGTCTAGTTCCCGGCGTCTGAAAGAGTCGCGCGAATCGCGGCTAGCTTGTCACGGGCGCGCGCGGCTTCGGCCGTGGCTTCCGCACCGGTCCGGCGCGCCTCGCCGAGCGCCGTCTCCAGCTCGTCGACGGCCTCCCGCAGCCGCTCAGCCTCGCGAGCGTACTCGCTGGCCCGCTCGGACTCCCGCGCGCTCTGCTCCGTCGTCCGACGCGCCTCTTCCAACTCGGCGCTCAGGTGCTTGACCTGTCGGTCGGCATCGGCGGCGGCACGCCGTAGCTCGTCGCTGGTGCGCCGCACATCCTCGAGCTCTGCGACCGCCTGCGCCGCCTCGTCGCGAAACTCCTGTGCCGCGCTCCGGGCTTCGTTGACAGCAGTGTCCGCCTGCGCGTGCGCGACATCAACCTCCGCAAGTCGCTGTGCCTCCGCGCGAGCGTCGCTGAGCAGGACGTTGAGCTGGATGTTGCGCCCTTCGAGCTGCTCCATCTCCGCTCTCATGGCCGTCAGCTCGCCCTCGGCTGCGTCGACCTGCGCCCGGGCCTCGGCCGCAACCCGCTCGCGCTCCTGAGCCGCCGCGACGAGCTGCTTGCGGGCGCCGGCGAGCTCGGCGCGGGCGCCGGTGAGCGCGCGCTCCATGTCGTTGATCTCCGTCGCTCTCGCGTCGAGCCGCTCGCGCTCCTTGCGCAGCTCCACGTCAGCCACCTGCTTGAGCCTGTCGAGCGCCCCGTGGAGCCGAACGGCGTCGTTCTGGCGCCGCATGCGCTCGCGCTCGGCGTCGTCGCGAGCTCGTCGCGCCGCTTCGCGCGCGGCATCCGTTTCGTCCTGGGCCTCGGCAAGCTTGTCCTGTGCCGCGACGAGCGTCGCGTGCAGCGACACGAGGTCGCCGTCGAGCCGCGCGGGCTCCGCCTCGGGGCGGTGATTTGCGAGCGAGGCCACCGGCCGGGTAAAGAGCCCTCGGCGACGCCGGGCGGACGGCTGCGCGCCGAACTCCACTACCAGTTGTCTGTCCACCTCGAGGAGGGCCTGATGGATCGCGGCCGGGTCGCCGTCCCACAGGAACACTGCGTGCCACGAGCGCGCGGTTCGAGTCACGGTCTCGGCGTCAACCCGATCGACACGGTCTTCGACGTGCAGCACTAGGGCGCACTCGTCGAGGTCGACGCCCTGCACGCCGTCCCACCTGCCCTCCACCTCCAGGCGCCCGGGTGACGTCACACGGAACTGATCGATGAAGAACGTGCCGTGAGGGTTCGTGCCGCGCGCGGTGCTCGCCATGTGGTGGACTTACCCGCTCGCGTCAGCGAATACCGGCAGGGCCCGCCCACCTTTCCCATGCCGGCGTGCTGGAGGCGGTGAACGTCGAACGCTCCGACCCCAGTCGGGCCGGATCTCTGCGGCGTACGGCGCGGTGAGCTGCTCCACCGGCGGGGCCGCGAACGTTTGTGTCACGCGCCACCACCGCCATTCCGTGAACACCATGAGCCCAATGTAGACCGACGCTCGCGCATCGCCATCAAATCCCCGTCGATCGGGAGGTGCGGGTCGTTCTACAGTTCGTCACCTACGAGACGCCCCACCTACGATCGGTCGTCCTCCCCATGGCCTGCAGATCCTCGCGGACGACCTGACCCGGCGGCCGATTAGAATGCCAGCCGTAACCGAGAGCGCGACGCCGAGGTGACGGTAAGCGGCTACGTGAGGAGGTCTGTGCCCACTATTCGAGGCGACGCACGCGTCCTGGTCCTGTGCTATCACGCCGTCAGCGAGACGTGGCCGGCTGCGCTGTCAGTCACGCCGGCCGCATTGCGACGCCAGCTTGAGGGGTTCCTCGCGCGCGGCTGGACGGCGGCCACGTTCACCGAGGCGGTCATGCGCACGCGCCGCGGCAAGACGCTCGTGGTGACCTTCGACGACGGTTACGACTCCGTACGTCGCCACGCTTCGCCCTTGCTGGCGGAGCTGGGCGTCCCGGGCACCCTGTTCGTTCCCACGAACTGGCCGGGCGAGCGCATGCAGTGGCCCGGTATCGACCACTGGGCGACCACAGCACACGCGGACGAGCTGCAGGCAATGACGTGGGACGACCTTCGGGCGCTCGCTGCCGGGGGCTGGGAGATCGGGTCCCACACGTGCTCCCACCCGCACCTCTCGCAGCTCGACGACGACGCTATCCGCCTCGAGCTGGTGGATTCGCGGGCGGTCTGCGAGCGAGAGATCGGGCAACCTTGCCGCTCGGTGGCGTATCCCTACGGCGACGTCGACGAGCGCGTGCGCTCCGCCGCCGCGGCCGCTGGATACGACGCCGCAGCCGGCCTGGGGACGCCAGCTCTGCAGCGCACCCGCTTCGAGTGGCCACGAGTCGGCGTCTGGCACAGCGAGCCAGATTGGCGCGTTCGGATCAAGACGTCGCGACCGGCGCTCTGGCCCCGGATGCGCGCGATCGAAGCACGGCTGCGCCGGCGACCCGCTTGATCAAGCGCCCGCCTCGCCACGAAGAAATCTAGCGGTGCGCCGCAACTCAGCTTCCATGCTGTGGGCGCGCACCCGCTCGACGCCCGCGGCCACGAGCGCGGCGCGCTGCCGCTCGTCGCCGGCGAGCCCGCGCAGGTAGCGAGCCGGCGCATCCGGATCGCCGGGGGCGACGAGCAGCACGCCGTCGCCACCTGCCTCCGCCACGCTCCCGACATCTGTCGCGACGACAGGTAGTCGCGCGGCGAATGCCTCGAAGAGCACCTGCGGAAGGCCTTCGGTCCAGGAGACGTGCAGCAGCGCGTGGGCGTCGCGATACGCGTCGCGGAGACCTCCATCGAGCGGCAGGTACCCGCGCAAATCCGCCGCGCCGGCAACGCCGAGCTCGTCGAGGCGCTCGCGCAATCCCGCCTCGAGCGGCCCCTCGCCGCAGACGACCAGTCGCCATCGCGGGTCGACCGCGCGAAGTCGCGCCAGGATGTCGGCGAGCAGCAGCGGATTCTTCTCCTCCTCGAGGCGTCCGACACTCAGAACCCGCAGCTCGTCGCCGTCCCAACGACGCTCGGGCGATGGGGCGTCGAGCTCGCGCTCGGACACGAGCGAGACAGCCAGCGGCAGGACCGCGCGGCCGCGGCGGTAGCGGCGCGCGAGCGCCGGCCCGACCACCACGACGGGAACGAAGCGGGTCAGCCCGCGGAACGCGGCTTCGAGCAGATCGGCGGCCGCGTGCACCGAGCGCCGGTCCGGATGCCGGCTGCGCGCGTAGGCGGGCAGGTCCTGCCGGACGCCAAGCACAACGCGCTTGCGACGTGCGAGCGCCAGTGAAACGAGCGGCAGCGCCAGCCCTTGTGGACCGAGCACCCAGACGACGTCGACGTCCCGCAGGGCGTCGTCCCAACGCCGAAGTGCGCTCCGGGTGGCCCGGGCGAGCCCGACCAGGCTGGCCGCGCTCTCGTAATGCGGCAGCTCGAGGAACTCCACGTCCTGTGGTATCGGATAGTGAGAGCGTCCGGGCTCCGGATCCACGCGCCCGGCGACCAGCAGTGTCTCGAACGCTGGACGCAACCCGGCCACGAACAGGGCGAACGCCCGCGGCGCGTAGATCTGCCCCTCCACGCGCCGGTGCACGTAGTCCAAGTAGACGGCGAGGCGCATGGAAGGGTCCGATCAACCGTCGGACGCAGAACGCGCGACGAGATCGCTCGCGATCCCGGGACGCCGGCGCGACGGAGGCGCGAAGCGCATCAGGCCGACGAGGAAGCCCGCGCCCCATGACAGGTGCATCGTGGCGAGCACTGCGGGCAGCGCGACGACGTCCGCGGGCGCCGCGTCCGGCGTTCGCGCACTCCCCACTACGACCGCCAGGCCGTAGACCGTCACCGCCGCGCGGCCCAATCCCCGCAACGGACGAGGCGCGAGTATGGAGCTGATCAGGGCGGATACGAGCCCGGGCATCCCGAGCTGGACGGGCCGGAGTGTCCGCGGGTGACGCAGCGACGTCTTGGCGCGGTACATGCCGTAGCGCCAGTACTGGCGGGAGAGCCGCTTCAGCGAGCTACGCGGGGTGTACTCCGCGGCGAGCTCGGGGAGGGAGACAATGCGCCCGCCCTCCCTGAGCAGCCGCGCCGCGAGCTCGGAGTCCTGGTTGATCGGCCAGCCCTCGTCCCAGCCCCCGAGGCGGTCGAGCGTCTCCCGCCGCCAGATGCCGGTGAAAACGCCGGTGGCCAGCTCGACCTCCGCGCCAGCGCTCCTTGCAACGTCGCTGTCCCACCGGTTCGAGCCGCCGGTGGCCAACGGCGAGCCCAGTGCGAGCGCGA
>Ga0183260_10003278_pt1 | contig 13071 bp, 18 predicted proteins | sample AntDrymUQ4972206_2_FD_129768 | JGI IMG/M metagenome (GOLD analysis project Ga0183260, IMG submission 129768) | Polar desert sand microbial communities from Dry Valleys, Antarctica - metaG UQ497 (22.06) (version 2) (version 2) | ecosystem: Environmental > Terrestrial > Soil > Desert | place...
AGCGGCCGGCCTTCGCCGCCCGGGCGGACGTTCGCGGGGCGCTCGCTGCGCTGACCGTCCTCGTGCGCGACCTCAGCTTCGACCGCGATCGTCTCGCCGGGGCCTGTGCGGACCCTCTGCTCCGCGCGACGGACGCGGCGGAGCGCCTCGTCCGCTCCGGCGTTCCTTTCCGCGACGCGCACGAAGCGATCGCCGCTCGAGTGCGGGACGGATCGTTCGTGGCGCCACCTCCAGCAGCGAGGCTCGGAGACGTGGCGGGCGCGGTCGACGCCGCGAAGGCGCGATGGGCGTGAAGTAAGCGCGTAGCGCTCACCGAGCGGACCAGTGGAGAGGTTCGGGGGAAGCGCGTCGCGCTCGTCCGCGAAGCGGACCGGGGGAGGGAGTCTGAGGGAACCAGGAGGTTCCCTCAGGTGCTCTGCGATGACCGGGAGGTTCCCCCGGTAGCAAACCAGCCCTACGGCTTGCTCCGGGCGATCCACGTCGCCCCGCCGTCCCGCGAATGCTTGATCTCGCCTTTGTGTGTCGCGACGTACAGGGTCGCGGCGCCAACAGCCAGTAACGCGGCCGGCCGCCCGCCGATCTGCCCGCGGCTCTGCCAGCGTCTCCCGCCATCGGGGCTCCACCAGCTGCGGCCGTTGCCGTCTACGAGATACAGCCGATCCCGACGTGGCCAGGCGAGAAGCCCGCTGCCTTGCTCGCGAACGCTCCACGTCCGCGCTCCGTCTCGCGAGATGAACAGGCGCGTCTCGCCGGCTGCCAGCAACTCGGCCGTCGAGCTCGGGCTGAGGACGAGGTCGACTAGCGGCTCCGGAGTGCGTCGACGTTTCCAGCTCCGGCCCCCATCGTCGCTGATCATCACTCGCCCGCTCGTTGCGTCATAGCCGACGACACGCCGGCCACGGACTCGCAGTGCGTGGAAGTCGGCCTTGCCGAGAAGTGAGATCGACGTCCACGTTTTGCCAGCGTCGCTCGACCCGATCAGACCGAGCAGCGGCGGGAGGTCGTCCCGCAGATCTGGATGCCCTGAGCCGAGGAAGCGGTCAGGCCCGACTACGGTGAAGCCCATCGTGTCCTGATAGCGGTCGCTGACCCGTTCCGCTCGCTGCGCGTCGCGCTGGAGTCGGTAGAGCCCCGTATGTGTGGCGATGAAAAGGGAGCGATCCGCCGGGTTGAGACCAAGCGCGTGCACGTGCTGCGGCCCCGGATCGGGCACGCTCGGCTTCTCGTCCCTGACGACCCGCGCGACGGTCACGCCGATGAAGACAGCGAGGACGAGCGCCGGAATGAGGAGCCAGCGGGCGACACGAGACGCGCGCCCGCGGCGCCGGCGGCTGAAGATTGGGGCCGCTCTGCGTCGCGGCGTCAGCGGCATTCCGTCACCTCTACCCGGCGCCGAGCCCGCCCCGGTGCACGTTGACCCGCATCACGAATCGATCGCAGTCGGCTGGGCACGCCAGTCAAGCAGCAGGCACTCGGCCTCCATCGCCACTTCACCCGGCGTGATGCTCGCCGGAGGCATGCTTCTCCATGACCTCGATCTCACGCTCCTGGGCGACGATGATCGCGGCGGCGAGACCTTTCACCTCGTCGTGCTGACCTCGCGCGTTTGCCGCTTCGGCCATCGCGATCGCGCCCTTGTGATGCGTGATCATGAGCTGCGCGAACTTCACGTCCGCATCGACTGCACCGACGATCTCATCGCCGCCGCCGTGCTCCATCCCCAGCTCATTCTCAGGCACGCCGAGGACCTCGGCTTGAATCGCGCCGAGCCGGCGCGACCCGAACCACTGCTCGCGCCAGTCGAGCATCTGGTCGATCTCGCGCTGTTGCGAGGCGATGATGTCGCTCGCGATCTTCTCGAGATCCGGCTGAGTCAACCCGCGGGTCTTCGCAGCCTTGGCCATCTCGATCGCCTCTCGATGGTGCGGCACCATGGCGTCGATGAAGGCGCGATCGAACGGCACCTTGCCGGACGCGACGGTCTGCTGGTCGTCCGCCACGGGCTCTGCCTCGTCGTCACCACCGCAGCCTCCGGCCACGAACGCCGCGGCGAGGAGCAGTACAGTGAGCTTTCTCATTTCTCCTCCTTGAAGAACGTCGGACAGCGGGCGGCTTGCCCGCGGCAACGGCCTACAGGAGGATCAGTTTCGAAAGCGCTGCAGCAGCGCCGGTGAGGCCCTCGCGCTGGCATCTACCGCCGGATGCGGCGGCGGCGCCTCACCGGTCGGTAGGCGATGCAGGACGACCACGGTGCCGCGCGCGTGCGGCTTGGCCCTGGCCGTGCATCCAAGCGCCGCGACCAGCAGCATGCAGAGTCCGGCGGCGGCGCCGGCCAGCTCGTCATGGCCACCCATCTGCGAGAGGCCGTGTCCAGCTAACCCGTAGACCAGCACCGCGGCGACAGCGATCGTCGCCAGGAGCGAGCGGGCGTGCGCACGAGGCATGCAAGGCAAAGGCTACCGACTCGCGCCTGAACTGAATCGGAAAAGCGGCAGCGAACTTGCTTCCAGATACCCCCATAGGGTAAGGTTGCCTTCTTCAGGGCAACGAAAGGGGAGCCAATGGACGAGAAGAGCTACAGCGTTCCCGGCATGCACTGCGGCCATTGCAAGGCTGCCGTGGCACGTGAGCTGGAAGCCGTCCAGGGCGTGGAGGAAGTCAGGGTTGATCTCGACAGCAAGCGTGTGACCGTGACGGGGCAGACGCTCGACGACGCAGCCCTTCGCGCGGCGATCGACGAGGCGGGGTACGAGGTAGCTGCCTGATGACGACGTCTGCGCCTGAGCGCGTTCGCCTCGAAGTCGAGGGCATGACCTGCGCAGCCTGCGCGTCGCGGATCGAGCGCAAGCTGAACAAGCTCGACGGGGTCGAGGCGACTGTCAACTACGCGACGGAGGAAGCCGCCGTCAGCTTCGACGCCAGCAAGCTCGATGTCGACGCGCTCATCACGGCCGTCGAGGCAATCGGCTACGGCGCTGGACTGCCGCGCGACGGGGTCGACGCCTCGCGTGATGACCGCTCCGAGGCGGCGGCTGTATGGCTCCGGCGGCGGCTTGTTCTGGCCCTCGCGCTCAGCGCGCCGCTCACGCTCCTCGGGATGGTGCCACCGCTTCAGTTCGACGGCTGGGAGTGGCTCGCCTTCGGCCTCGCGGCACCGGTCGTCGTCTTCGCCGGCTGGCCGTTCCACCGGGCCGCTGCCTTGAATGCGCGACACATCGCTGCAACGATGGACACGCTGATCTCGATCGGGACGCTGGCCGCCTTCGGCTGGTCGGCCGTCGTCCTACTGGCTGGGCTCGACGAGCACACGTACTTCGAGGTTGCGGCTGTGATCACGACACTGATTCTGCTCGGCCGCTACTTCGAGGCCCGCGCCCGCCGGCGCTCAGGCGCCGCGATTCGCGCGCTGCTCGAGCTCGGAGCCAAGGAGGCACGCGTGCTTCGAGACGGCGAGGTGGTCCTCGTTCCAGTGGAGGACGTCGAGGTCGGCGACCTGTTCGTCGTCCGGCCTGGCGACAAGCTCGCGACCGACGGCGTCGTCGTCGAGGGTGCCTCCGCGATCGACCAGTCGATGCTGACCGGCGAATCGGTGCCCGTCGACGTCGCGCCCGGCGATGAGGTCGCGGGCGCGACGATCAACTCGTACGGTCGACTCGTCGTCCGCGCCTCGCGCGTCGGCGCCGAGACAGCGCTGGCCCAGATCGCCCGGCTCGTCGCCCAGGCGCAGGCCGGCAAGGCGCCGATTCAACGTCTGGTGGATCGCGTTTCCGCCGTATTCGTCCCCGTGGTGATCGTGCTCGCGCTGGCGACGCTCGCGGGCTGGCTGGTCCTCTCTGGCGACCCGGGCGAGGCATTCACTGCCGCGGTCGCGGTCCTCATCATCGCCTGCCCCTGCGCTCTGGGTCTGGCGACGCCGACCGCGCTGATGGTCGGCACCGGCAGAGGCGCGCAGCTGGGGATCGTGATCAAGGGGCCCGAGGTCCTCGAGCAGACGCGCCGCATCGGCACGGTCGTCCTCGACAAGACCGGCACCGTCACCGAGGGGAGGATGGAGCTCGTCGACGTCGTCTCGCTGAACGGCGCGAGCCGCGCGGACGTCCTCCGCCTGGTCGGCGCCGTCGAGTCGGCCTCCGAGCATCCCGTCGCCCAGGCCGTCGCTGCCGCGGCGCGCGCCGAGGTCGGAGTACTCCCGCCCGTCACTGACTTTCGTAACCGGCCGGGCGTCGGTGTCGTCGGCCTCGTCGAGGGCCGCCGGGTCGAAGCCGGACGTGGCGCGGACGGGATCGAGGTCCGCTTCGACGGCGTCCTGCAGGCGACGTTGGTTGTCCGGGATACGGTGAAGGCTTCGAGCGCCGAGGCGATCCGTGAGCTGCGGGGACTCGACCTGACGCCGGTCCTGCTCACGGGCGACCGGGCCGACGCCGCGCACCAGATCGCGGCGGAGGTCGGGATCGAGCGCGTGCTCGCAGAGGTGTACCCCGAGGACAAGGTCGCCGAGGTGCGCCGGCTGCAGGAGGCGGGGGAGACGGTCGCGATGGTCGGCGACGGAGTCAACGATGCGCCCGCCCTCGTCCAGGCCGATCTCGGCATCGCGATCGGTACAGGCACCGACGTGGCGATCGAGGCCAGCGATCTCACGCTCGTCTCCGGGGATTTGCGCGCTGCTGCCGACGCGATCCGCCTGGCGCGTCGAACGCTCGCCACGATCAAGGGCAACCTCTTCTGGGCCTTCGCCTACAACGTCGCCGCGATCCCGCTCGCCGTCGCCGGCCTCTTGAACCCGATCGTTGCCGCGGCGGCGATGGCCTGCTCCAGCCTCTTCGTCGTCTCGAACTCGCTGCGGCTGCGCCGCTTCCGCAGCCTCAGGGAGGTGAGCTGAATGAAGACCCACGGCTACGACAAGGAAGTGCTCAGGAAGCGCCTGCACCGGATCGAGGGCCAGGTGCGGGGAATCGAGCGCATGGTTGAAGAGGACCGTTACTGCATCGACATTCTCACGCAGGTGGGCGCGGTGAGAACTGCGCTCGAGAGTGTTGCCTTTCAGCTCCTCGACGACCACGTCAACCACTGCGTCAGCGAGGCCCTCGCCTCCGGTGACGCCGAGACGGCGTTCGCCAAGAGCCAGGAGCTGCTAGCGGCCGTGCAGCGGTTCGCCAAGACGGCGTAAGGCGCGGCGCAGAAGCGGGGCGAGATTGCGCCCGGGAAGCAGCGGGCGCCTGGTCGTCGGTGGGGTGAGGCGCCCCTCAGGAGCCACCGGCGCACAGTCGCCTTGCTGCCGCGTAGCTAGCATCCCCGGCCGTGTCGCGCATCATCAACGCCGCCGCCATCGCCGGAATCGCCGCAGCTCTACTGGCTTCCGCGACTGCCGCGGCCACGCCCGATATCCGTTCGAAGCAGGAGGAGGCCGCAGGGATCATCGCCCAAGTGCATGCGCTTGGCGAGGAAGTGGGAGCGGCGGCGGAGCGCTTCAACGGCGCGCGATACCGGCTTCGCCAGCTGTCCGATGAGCTGAGGACCACGCGAGTTGAGCTGAGGCGCGCCCGCTCCGGGTACAAGCTTGCCCAGAGCCGTGCGGCCGAGCGCCTCGTCGAGCTGTACACGGGCGAGGCAGATGGCTCCGTGCTCGACGTCATTCTCGGAGCGGAGAGCCTGGACGACGTACTCGACGGGATCGAGACCCGCGAGCTGATCGCGCAGCAGGACGCCGGACTCGTTGACCAACTGCAGATGTACCGCGCCCAGGTAGGTGGTCGAGCGAAGCGGCTCAGCCGGGCTCGCGCGGAGCAGGCCGAGGTCGTTCGCAGGCGCAGCGCCGAGCGAGCAGCGATCGCGACCAAACTCGCGGAGAGACAGCGGCTGCTCAGCTTCATTCGCGCCGAGATCGAGCGCCTGAGAGTGCAAGAGCGGGCTCGGCAGGCGCGGCTCGAGCGTCAAGCGAGGGCCGAGCTTGCGGCGAGACGGCGTGCCCTGGCCGCGGCAGCAGTCGAGAGGCAGACCGCTGTGGTGGCGGTTCGCTCAGGCGAGAGCACTACCGCACCCGCGCGCCCGGCCGAGCCGGCGGTCTCCCCGTCTCCGACGCCAGCCGACGCGAGCCGAGGCGCTCAAGTGGTAGCGATCGCGATGCGTTACCTCGGCGTTCCGTACAGGTGGGGAGGCGCTTCGCCCTCGAGCGGCTTCGACTGCTCTGGTCTCACGATGTACGTGTTCGCCCAGATCGGGGTCTCGCTTCCGCACTACGCCGCCGCCCAGTACCAGATGGGAATTCCCGTTTCCCGAGATCAGCTCCAGCCGGGCGATCTGGTCTTCTTCCGCGGACTCGGCCACATGGGGATGTACATCGGCGGAGGCAACTTCATTCACGCGCCCCAGACCGGCGACGTCGTCAAGATCTCCAGCATCCACGAGCCGTACCGCGTGGCAAACTGGGTCGGCGCTCGCCGCGTCCTTTAGCCGCCCGGCCGCCCAGGCGTCCGCTCCTCACGCAGCTGACGCTGCCCGTACGCGGTCAGGCCCCGCGGCTTATACACCGACAGCGTCGTGGCGACGAGCAACAGGAGTAGGGCGGCACCGGCATGGAGGACGGGCGATGGGCTCCTGAGGACGCTGAGGTCGTCACTGGACGAGGCCGTCTCTGCCGCAACCCCCGCCAGGTAACCAAGTGTCTGCATATACAGCAGCAGCACAACGGTGGCAAAGAGGTTGATCAGGAGCTTCGTCACGACCCAGTAGTGCCGGAACAAGCCCCACTTGGTGCCCAGCGACTGAACGAGCCCGGTAAGCAGCGAGGCAAGGCCCAAGGGGACGAGGACAATCCAGGCCGCCGGCTCCATCACGAGATAGACACCGCGAACGGTGTTCGCATCCTCGCTGATCAGACCAATCAGGGCGAGCGCGAGGAAGGCGACGACCGAGCCGAGCCAGCCAACCGAGGAAGCGACGTGCGCGGTCAGCGCGAACTTGCGGAGGCTGGGTGACAGTGTCACGGCCGTGTATGCCGGCCGGCGGGCGGTTCTTGGCCACCGACGCCAGCGGGCTCGCTGACGCTGGCAGGCGGCGGATCTCCACCAATGCCAACGGGTTGCGTGTGGCGACGAGGTCCGTGGTCTCCACCGTGACCGCTGAGGAGCAGGATCGCGAACAGCACGACTACCACGAGCGCAATCACTCCGAACAGCTTCACCCAGCGTGGCGTGCCACTGGTCCTCTCAGGGTCTTCACCGGAGTCGGGGTATGCGGGCGGGTCGACCATTTGTGGCACCTCTCGCGGTTCTTCGTGTGGTCAGTGCGGCGCAGTTTATGAGACATGGTGTATCTGTCAAGTCATGATGTATAAACTATCCTCGTCGCGTATGCTCTGGGTCGTGCCGAAGCTGTGGAACCAGACGGTCGAGACCCACCGCCGCGAGGTGCGTGAGACGATCCTGCACACCACCGCTGCCCTGGTGGAACTGCACGGGCTGCGCTCGGTGACCATGTCGCAGATCGCCGCGGAGGTGGGCATCGGACGTGCGACGCTGTACAAATACTTCCCCGGCGTGGAAGCAATCTTGCATGCCTGGCACGAACGGCAGATCGCGGGCCATCTGGAAGATCTTGTCCGGGTTCGGGATCAAGCGAGGTCGGCTGGTGAGCGACTGAGAGCGGTGCTCGAGGCGTATGCGCTCATGGCTGAGGAAGCCTCGGGCCGCCGCGACACCGGGCTCGTGGCGTTCCTTCATCGAGATGAGCACATCGCACGGGCGCAGGAGCAGCTTCGCCGGATGATCGAAGACCTGATCACCGAGGGCGTGGAGTCCGGCGCCCTTCGGGACGACGTGGCAGCTGATGAGCTCGCGTGCTACTGCCTGCACGCTCTTATGGCTGCCAGCAGCCTGCCTTCGAAGGCGGCGGTGCGCCGGCTCGTCAGCGTGATTCTGGCCGGGCTAGTTCCCGCGCCAGAACGAACTCGCTCGCTCTAGAGGCCTAGTGCTTGTGGTGCTGGTGCACGACCGCGTGCCCCTTGCCGCGGCGGATCATCGCCCGATTGACCGCGAACGCGAATGGCCACGCGATCACGAAGCCGCCGAGCAGGGGGGCCCAGAAACGAATGTCGCCGAGTCCTGCTTCCATCGCGCCTGGGACGAGCACCATGAAGCCGTTGTCGATCACCTCCATGATCGCGATCGAGACAGTGTCCGCTGCGAGCGCAATTGGCACGATCGCGGCGAGCGGGAGACGCGCCCGGAGCAGTGGCAGCGAAGTGAGGCTGTAGCCGAATAAGAAAGCAAGCGCGACGGCGAGCGCGATCGAGGCGACGTCTCCCCAGCCGAGCGCAGTCGCAATCATCATGCCCGTGACCTCCCCGATCACGCAGCCGGTCAGGCAGTGGTTGGTGGCGCTCGTCGCGAGCCGATTGAGCTCCACTGGCCCCGCCGCGTGCGCGCTGTGATCCATCCCAGCCTGGGGGCCCGCAGTGCTCTGCTCGTCTGCGTGGGTCAAAGCCTCCCTCCTCCACCGTCGCTAGGCCTAGCATACCTCTCAGGGGTATAGGAGGACGATGCGTCCGCTCCGGCGTCAAGATCCGCTCTCCGAGCCGACCAAGCACAGCGGCGTCCAGGCCCCTTCGTTGTATCGTCGAAAGTCGTGCTAACAAGACCACCGGCCAGTTCAGCATCGACGAGTTCTGGCGGACCGCGATCTAGGCCCGCGGTGATCCTGTCGTTAGCCGCGATGATCCTCGAGCCGCCGTGCTCGCGCCGGTTCGCTGAAGCTTTGGTCTGACTCGTGGACGTCGCTCGGGTTCGACGTTAACCGTTACGAACCTCTGCGTGCGAGTTCGCTCAGACCAATACCTCTCGCCACTGGGGCAGGGCACCCATGATCTCGAGCGCGAATTCCACTGCTGGGTTCAGCCCCGTGGCATGGGCACGTGCGGCGCTCTCGTCATCGAGGCTCGCGATCCAGCCGCCGACCGACCACAACGGCTGTCGGCCAGCGCGACCGGCAGTGCAAACCGCTCGGCGGGCGTCAGTCGATCTTCGAGTCCAGACTCGTACCCGTCGACCAGGCGCCTGAGCAGTGACCGGCGCCGATCCATATCGAGATCCGGCGCAGGTTCCGAGTTCATGTAGTAGAGGGTCAAGGCGACATCGTCGATGCGGGCGCGTTCACCCATGTGGTCGAAGTCGTGGACGAGGACGATGTCGTGCCCGCGATACAGCACGTTGGCGTCCAGCAGGGCAAGACGACCGTCCGCTACCCGTGCGGCGCCGAGGCCGAGAAGCAACTGCACGCCGAGGCTATGGACGCGCTCAAGCGGGCGCGATAGCACGCAGGGGGACAGCCTCGCTCGGACGACTTGCGGCTTGCGGTGGAACCGCCCGGCGCGGACGCTCGAGCGGCTCCAACCGAGTGGAATGCGGGACTGGGGCTTTGTCAGCCCGTAGGTGGCTCGGGCTGGTTCGTGCCAAGGAGCTGCGGAGCGAGGAGGCCGCGTGTGATGGCTTCCTGCCCGAGGAAGCAGTTCCACCGGCGGCCGTCCGAGCTGACTGAGACACATGCTCCATCGACGTTCCGAGCCGAATTGACAGTGAGTGTCGTGACCCCGAGAAAGCGATCGAGCAGAAGCCGACCGTCCTCGTCGTAGAACGTCATCCCGGTCGGGGGCTTAGCCAGTATGCAGCGGAATGAGCTGGCCGCGAGCGATTCGCACTGTGGCTGGCTTCCTTCAAAGAGCTGGTGACCGTCGACGATTCCCTGCTGCTCATCTGCGGTGGCCTTCAGAACGCCAGCAGCAACCGCTGCCCCAGCGGATACGACAGCCGCGGCGAGTGCGAACGCGAGGATGCGACGGCGAGGTCGGCGAATGAGCGTCTGGTGGCGCCGGAGGTGGTCCTCCCGCCAGGCGGTCTGCAGTGCATCTCCGACATGCTCGAGTTGGATTGTCACGTCCGTCATCCTTGTTCTCCTTCGAGTCGGGCACGCAGGGTCGCGAGGCTCCTCGAGACGCGGATGCGTGCTGCGGTCGGCGTGCACGAGAGCTGACTCGCAATCGTGCTGTAGGGCAGATCGGAGAGCACCCGCAGTTCCAACGCGCGACGTTGCTGTGCTGGCAGACCTTCGAGCGCGGCCTCGAGGTCGGCGTCGAGCCCCTCGAGCCACCATTCGTTCGGCTTTGCGTCGACGTGCACCCAGACCGTGCGGTCAACGCGTAACCGCTCGAGCATCGCGGTCTCGATCCGACCCTGCGCGACGCTCCTCATGAGCACGCGCCTCGCAATTGCGAACAACCACGGACCCGCGGTGCCTCCGGCCTCGTCGCGAAACCGAGACTTGCTCGTCCACGCCCGCGCGAGAGTCTCCGCCGTTAGGTCTAGCGCGACTTCCGGGCTACCGGTCCGCCGGTTGAAGAACGAGTGAAGCGTGGTGGCGTATCGGTCGTAGAGAAGCCTGAATGCGTCTGGGTCGTCTGTTGCCGCGCGGATCAACCACGCGTCCGATCTCTTTCCTACGTCGTTGTGCTTCATATCCAGTTACATGCCGCATGAGATCGGAAATGTTTCAGGAACTCGGCCGACGCATAGTCGGAACGCTGACCATTCCCTACGGACGTGTGAAAGCTCGCCGAGGCCCGACGGCAGTGGACTGGCGTCTCGGGCGACATGAACCTTGTGAAGCGGCATGGCTGAGCCAAGAACAACGGCGGGGGTGGGATTTGAACCCACGGACCGCCTTGCGGCGGCCAACGGTTTTCAAGACCGTCCCATTCGGCCGCTCTGGCACCCCGCCTGCTCGCGAGTGTAGAAGAAGGGGGTGGATGAACCTGCCCGCGCGGAGACTCGCGACTCTCAACCGCAGAATGAGCGCAACCGGGTGCTTGCCACCGCCGCTGCGCTTGCGATGACGCTCGCGCTCGGAATCGCAGCCGGGCTCACGGCGGCCCGCGCCTTCGACGACGCTCCGGGCCGCTCCGCCGCGACCTATGCCGTCCTTGGGGTCGGACTGCTGGTGATCGCCGGCCTCTTCGCGGCGGCAGCCGTGTTCCTGCTCAGGCAACAGGCGAATCCGCGGGCCTGGCTTGCCTTGGCCGTGATCGCGGTGCTCGCCAGCTTCGTTCCCTATCCGGGCTTCATCGGGCCCGCCGGCTTCCTGCTGAACGCGGTTCTGACGGTCCTGGCGGCCGGCTGCCTGGTTGCGAACGTTCGCGGCGAGCGACGCCTGACCGCTCAGGCCGAAGCGGACGAGGCGAGCCTCAGCGGCTGACGCGTGCGGGCGCGCCGTATGGCTTCAGAACGTCGGGTACCTCGCCGCCGTGGTTCTCCAGGATCGCAAGCAGCCAGCGGCCGGTCGCCGCCGTGCCGTTCAGCGTGTGGGGTGTCTCGAGATGCCGGTCGCCTGCGCGGAAGCGGATCCCGCTCCGTCTCGCCTGGTAGTCCGTCGTGTTGGAGCAGGAGGTGATCTCGCGGTAGCGACCCTGGCTCGGATACCAGGCCTCGATGTCGTAGCGCTTCGCCGCCGCGGTGGAGAGATCTCCCGCCGCCGTGTTCACCACGCGGTAGGGAAGCTCGAGCGATTGCACGAGCGACTCCTCGATCGAGAGCATGCGCTCGTGCTCGTCCCAGGAGGTCTCGGGTGAGGTGTACACGACCATCTCGACCTTCTCGAACTGGTGGACGCGAAACATGCCGCGCGTATCCCTGCCCGCCGCGCCGGACTCCCGCCGGAAGCACGACGAGTAGGCCGCGTACCGGATTGGCAGCTCGTCGAGGATCTCGCCCATGTGCATCCCGATCAGCGGCACCTCCGAGGTACCGACCAGGTACAGGCCGTCCTCCGGAATGGCGTAGTAGTCGCCTTTGTCCGAGGGGAAGAACCCCGTGCCGTACATCGCCTCCTCGCGAACGAGCACGGGGGGGAGAACCGGCGTGAACCCCTCCTGCACGAGACGGTCGAGCGCCATCCGGTAGAGCGCGACCGCGAGCAGCGCCGTGTCGCCGACCATGAACCCGAAGCGGGCTCCTGAGATCTTTGCGGCGCGCTCGAGGTCGAAGCGTCCGAGCTCCGTGTGCTCCCTCCCGTTCGTTTCCGTTGGCTCGCCCCAGCGACGAACCTCGTCCGCATCCGCTTCGACCATGCCATCCGCGGCCGACTCGTGCGGCACGTTGGGCACCTTCGCGAGCGCCTCGTCGCGGGCCTGCTCGGCGGCTGCCAGGTCGGTCTCGGCGCGCTTGAGCTCGGCCTTGACCCCCTGCAACTCCTCCACCTGCTCGGGGGTCGGCCGTCCCTTCAGCTTGGTTCGTGAGCGCAATTCGTCGACAGCGGGTACGAGCGAGCGCCAGCGCGCATCGGCCTCGAGCAGCTCGTCGAAGAGCTCGCCGGCAGCGCGCCGCGCTAGGGCGGCACGGAAGCCGTCAGGATCGCTGCGCGCAGCGCGGAGGTCGATCATCGCCCCGTCGGGCCTGAGGTCAGCTCGCCGGCGTGAGGAACGCGACGAGGTCGGCGAGCTGCTCGTCGGAGAGCTGCTCACCGTAGTTCTTGGGCATGATCCCGGCCTCGAACCCCTCCGCAAGCTCTTTGTCCGGGTTCACGATCGACTCGCGGACATACTCCGCGTCCTTGCCCTCGAGACTCTCGTCGAGATTGGGGCCCACCTGGGCGCTCGAGCCGGCGGCCTCGAAGGTATGGCAGCTGCCACAGCCGCTCGACGCGTAGACCTCCTTGCCGGCCGTCGAGTCTCCCTCGGCCAGGGTCTCCGTCGGGATCGTTCCCTCGACTGCCTCGGCGGTGGGGGAGGCGTCTTCGCCGCCGCCGCAGCCGGCGAGCACCAGGATCAGGCTGCTCAGGACGACGGCCGCTCGGCGCACGGCCCGAGTTTACTCGACCCGCTCGTAAGTCGGCGCGTAGCCCCTGACCCCGAAGCTAGAATTCCACCAGGATGAAACGCAAGGCCTACGGACGCGACATCGGCCTCTCGGTGCGCATGGTGATCACGATGCTCTTGCTGGGCGGGCTCTACGTCGCCTTCTTCGTCGCGCTGGTCACGTTCACGAACCTCGGCGTGGTGCCGCTGATCGTGCTCATGGGCATCTTCGC
>Ga0183260_10003279_pt1 | contig 13070 bp, 9 predicted proteins | sample AntDrymUQ4972206_2_FD_129768 | JGI IMG/M metagenome (GOLD analysis project Ga0183260, IMG submission 129768) | Polar desert sand microbial communities from Dry Valleys, Antarctica - metaG UQ497 (22.06) (version 2) (version 2) | ecosystem: Environmental > Terrestrial > Soil > Desert | place...
GACGAGGCGGGGGATTCCAACCACGGCGGCGACCAGCAGCGCGAAGGCAGCGGCAGCGGCGACGGCGATTGCGAAGGTTCGGCGAGGGGCCGACGGTGGGTTGGCCATCCCGACGAGGGTATCTTTCGGGCGGACGGGACTCTTCGCGGCCGAGCGTGATCAGCGGTCAGGCCGTGCCGAGGGCAAGGGCTGCGACGGTCCCGGCCGTCACCTCGAGCACCACGGGGCTCCCGCCGACGTCGATCAGACCGTCGGCGACCGTGGCCGCCGGAGCCAGCCGCACCAAGACGCCTGCGGTGGCCAGGCGAACCGCCTGGTCCCTGGCCCAGGCGACGAGCACCGCAGGCCCAGCGAGAGGGGCGAAGACCGCCCCCTCCAGTCGGCTGGTCGCGGGAAGTGGTGTGACCTGGGCATCGACGGCCGTCGCCGCCACCAGCGCCGCCAGCGCCAGGCCGGCCGGACGGACGGTCCCGTCCGGCTGCATCAGACCGGCTCGAGGCTCGTCGGGGTTCCGGCCCTCCGGGTTGACCGCGGCGGGAAGCCAGATCACCCGCTGCGCCCCCCCGACCAGCAGCGACACGACGCTCCTGAGGGCCTCTCCGGCCTGCAGGTCAAGGTCAGGCTCGGCCGCAGTGGGTCCCGGCCGATCAAAGCGACCCACCTCCCATGCCTCCATGCGGGCGGTGGCCGGAAAGGTCCGCTGGAACAGCTCGGCCAGCGCCGGGACGTTCCCGGGGGCTTCGTAGAAGTGGACCTGGGTGATGTCGACCACGCCATCTGCGGCCAGGCCCCGGGCCACCTCGAACATCGCGAGGTTGCGCTCGGTCAGTGGGTCGTCGAGCGCTCGGCTTAGCTCGGCGGGCGTCTGGACCATCGGGAAGGCGGCCCGCCCGCGGCGGGCGAACCATGAGTTCCACGCGGCCACGGCGTCGTCCTCACGCCCCTTCTGCCCCAGGAGGTCCTTGGCCACCGCCGTGCCCCAGCCCGTGCTGGACAGGCCGAAGTCGGCGACCATCGCCCCGGGATCGGCGGCACGGATGGTGGCGGCCGTCCGCCGGGCCAGGCGGTCGTACTCCTTCGGTGTGCCCCTCCAGGAGTTCGCAGCGTTCACCTCGTTCTCGATCGCCCACAGGTGTACGCCGCGGGCGCCGTAGCGGGCGACCGCCGCCGAGACGAAGGCGTCGTGGGCGGCCGGGTCAGCCGGAGATGCCGACGCCGTCTTGCCCCGGTCACCCCGCGGGTCGCTCCCCCGCCCGTCGGTGGCCCAGCAGGTACCGGTCCTGACCTTGAACGCCAGGGTGTACCCGAGCTTGGTGGAGCCGGCGGCGACGGCGTCGGAGGCCTCCCAACGCAGGTCGGCCCCCCGCTGGGGCTGGACCTCGCACCAGACCAGCTCGAAGAACGTGGTCCCCCCCGACATCTGCCCCAGGTAGGGGGCGAAGCTGTTGACCCGGCTCCAGTCCCACTTGACGCCGAGGCGGTTCGGGGGCACGGCTGCCGGAGCCGGACCGGTGACGTCCGGCACGCTCACCTGCCCGGCACCGGAGCGGTCGGAGCAAGAGGTGGCCAGCACGAGCAGGGTCACGGCCAGCCAGAACCGCGGCCGACCGCCGCTCACCAGCTCACGCCCCCGCACCCGGGCTCTCATCGCCACCTCAAGCGAGGGCCCGGGCCCGCCGCTTCAGGACCGTGCCCACCTCGGCTGCGGTGATGAGCCCGAAGCACAGGACGCCGGCGGCCAGGCCGCCTCCGATGGCGGCCGAGGCAACCCGCTTCACCGGCAGCTCCCGGCGAACCGGACCGTTTCCCACCGCATCCCTGACCTCGATGGCCTTGCTGCGCTGCTTCCGCCGGGCCAGCTCCTTGTTCGCCTCCGTGAGGGCCTCCTGGGCGGGTTCACGATCGGTCTCCACCCGTTGGAAGGGGGCCACCTGCTCGGCGGCCTGGGACGACCGGTTGCGGGCCTCGTCGAGCGATCGCCGGGCCGATGCCGCCCCCACCGAGTCGCCGGCGGCCAGCTGGACGATGACCAGCTGCTCCAAGCGGGCCACGTCAGCCCGGGCCCGGACGTAGACGGCCAGGGGCCGCTCAGCCGAGTCGTCCTTGGGGATGGCTTCGAGCCGCTGCAGCGCGGCCTTCTGGGTCTCGGTCGCCTGCACCAGCCGCTCCTTGGTCAGGATCTCCAGCGCCTCGGCTGCGGCGGCCCTGGCGACCTGGCGGGCCCGCGCCCGCTCGGTGTCCCGGAAGGTGACGTCGACGAACTGCTCGCTGCCGGCCCGGGTCACGGTGAGCCCGTCCTTCAGCGCACCCACGGACACACCCGTCTTGGCCGCCAGCGCCGTTCGGGTGGACATCAGGCCCAGGATCCCGCTCAGATCGGCGGCCAGCTGTGACCCCTCGCCCGCGCCCGAGGCCTCCGCAGCAATGGGGCGACCGGCCTCGAGGGACAGGCTCGGCACGCGCACCGCGGCGATGGCCACGTAGTCCACCGGCTGGCGCAGGACGAGGACGACCGGGCCGCCGATGGCGACGACGATGAGCACGCCGGCCAGGACGGCGCGCCGCCCGAGTCCGCGCAGGTAGGTTCCGATCTCCAACGATTCGCCCATGTCCGCCGCGATGGTGCCACGGCCCGATGGTTGACTGCAGGCCGGGCCTCGATCGCCGGATCCAGATCCAGATCTGTAGCCTGGGTCTTCGCAGAGCCCAGCGACGAAGGTAGGCAAGGTTGGAAATGCAGGACTACGTCTCGGTCGTGCGCCGACGTTTATGGCTGCTCCTGTGCCCGCTCGTGGCGCTGGCCGCGGTGGTGTACCTCACCGTCAACAAGCCGCCCAGCTTTACCTCGACCGCCACCGTCTCCGCCCTTGCCGTGAGCGGTGGACCGACCGGCCAGTACAGCGGCACGTCGGGGGCCAAGACCTTCGTGGCCAACTTTCAGGCCGCGCTCCGGTCGCCCGCGGTCATCGCCCAGGTGGTGCTCAACACCGGCGTGACGACCGCCAACGCCCGGAACGGCCTCAGCAGTGCCCCGGTAGGTGAGTCCACCATCATCGAGGTCACCTACCGGACCCCGGTCCGGGCTCTGGCCGAGCCGGTCGCCACCGAGGCGGCCAAGAGGACGATGGCGTTCCTCTTCGCGTCGCAGGTCACCCTGGCCTCGGAACCGCTGGCCACCGCCGAGGCGGCGCTGGCCGCCGCTGACCAGGAGCTGGCCGCGTTCACGGCCACGGCCAGCACCCCCGTCCCCGACCGGGACTACGAGATCCTGGCCGACCAGATCTCGTCCCTCCAGACGCTCCAGGCCGAGGCGGCGGCGCGCCAGGAGCTAACCATCGCCGCCCGCTACGGCGGGGAGATCGCTGCGAAGCAGGGCCAGCTCACCAAGCTGGCCACCACGCTCACGAGGTACAACGAGCTGACGGCGAATCGCTCGCTGGCCGCCGACAACCTCACAGCCAGCCGCCAGAACCTCGACCAGGCGAGGGCGCAGTTCGCCGCCGGCGACCCGGACCGCATCGTCACCCCCGGCGAACCTGTCAAGGTCTCCCCGCTCGGCCCGGCCGCCAAGGGAGGCGTCACCGCCTTTGTGAGCGGCCTGTTCTTCGCCGGCGGCATCGCCCTGCTCCTCGAGCTGCGCCGCAGCCAGAGGCTAGCGGCCGCGGCCGACGCCAGGGAGGATGTCATCGACCCGCCCCGGGCCGATCTCCCTCCCACCGCACCGAGCGCCGCCGAGCCCGCGCCCATCACTCCGAGCGTCACCGGGCCGGCCCCGACCGCGCCGGAGCCCACCGAACCAACGGCCACCGAACCGCCGCCCGCCATCGAACCACCCCCATTCCCCCTGCCCGACCCTCGGTCCGTGGCGGAAAGCCCCGAACCCACCGAACCGACAGCCACCGAACCGGCCCTCGCGGAGGCCAGCGGGCCGAAGGCCGTCAACCCGGGCCCGGCCCAGCCGGTTCGGGGCGATTGCCTCCCGCAGGATGCATGACGAGCCGGGCCCGGATCAAGGCCCGACGCGCCAGCCATGAGATGCGCGTCGCCGTGCGCCGCCCGACGGCCTCGCGCCACGTCCTCCCCGACTTCCTGATCATCGGCGGCCAGCGCTGCGGGACGACGTCGCTGTTCGAGTACCTGTGCCGTCACCCCGCGGTCTGCCGCCCCGTCGAGAAGGAGCTGCAGTTCTTCTCCTACCGCTTCGACCGGGGGGTCGCCTGGTACCGCTGCCACTTCCCCACCGTGAAGGCGGCCCGTGGCCGGAAGGTCTTCGAGGCCACGCCCTACTACCTCCTCCACGACCAGGCCCCGAGCCGGGCCGTCTCCGTGGTGCCGGAGGCGAGGCTCGTCGCCCTCCTGCGCAACCCGACGGAGCGAGCCTGGTCGCACTACCAGCACAACGTGCTGCGGGGCACCGAGGTGCTGCCCTTCGAAGAGGCGCTGCGGGCCGAGTCCGAGCGTCTGGACCCAGGCGGCGACGGCTCCTCCGACGCCTCGTCCTCCCACCACAAGCGGCACTCCTACGTCACCCGCGGCCGGTACGCCGAGCAGCTGGACCGCTGGCTGGCCGTGTACCCCCGCAACCAGCTCCTGGTGCTCTTCTCCGAGGACCTCTACCGCGACCCCGGGGCCACCTACGCCCGGGTGCTCGAGTTCCTCGGCCTTCCCGGCCACTCGCTGGCCGAGTACCGGGCGCACACCCGGCGCGGCGTGTGGGACGGGCCGCCCCTGTCCGCCGCCACCCGCACCCACCTGGAGCACAGCTTCGCCCCCCACAACGCGCACCTGGCCAGCCTGCTCGGGACCGACCTCCCCTGGTGACCGGACGGAGGAGGAGCGGGAGCGCCACCGCGGCCAGGGCCAACCGGAGCGGAGGGCTCCAGGGGCACGACGAGGCCACTCCTCCCGACACCGAGGCGATCCGCCGCGAGGTGCGCGGCCTGGCCCGAGGCGGCCTGCTGAACCTGGGCAGCAGCGTCGCCAGCCAGCTGGCCCTGCTGGTGCTCACCATCGTGCTGGCCCGGATCCTCGGACGTGACGCCTCCGGTGTGTACTTCCAGGCATTCGCCTTCCTGGCGCTGCTGTCCCTGCTGTCGCTGGCCGGGTTCCGTGGCGCGCTGACCCGGTTCGTGGCGATGCACATGGCCAACGACGACGTCCCCCGGATGGTGGGGGCGGTGCGGCTGGCCCTTTGCATCTCGGTGCCCGCGTCGACCGCCCTGGCCGGCGGGCTCTACGCGGCGGCGCCGTGGCTGGCGCGCTCCGCCTTCGATGAACCACGCCTGGAGGTGGCCCTGCGCCTGGCTGCCGCCGCCCTGCCCGCCGTGTCGTTGCAGGAGGCGGCGCTCTCGGCCACCCAGGGCTTTCGGACCATGAAGCCCTTCGCCCTCGTCGGGCTGCTGCTCGAGCCGCTCCTGCGCCTCGCTCTGTCCTGCGCCCTCCTGGCCGCCGGCTTCGGCCTGCGCGGCACGCTCGCCGCCCTGGTGGTCTCGAGCTGGATCGGCGCCGCCGCATCGGTGACCTGGCTGCACCGGCTCGTCGGACGGGCCCGGGCCGGCTGCACGGCTCCGGGACCGGCGGTGGTGGTGGAGGCGGGGCCCTTCCTGCGGTACTCGATGGTGGCCTGGGTGGCCTCGTTGGCCTCGACCGGGCTCATCTGGGCCGACACCATCATCCTTGGCCTGGCCGTAACGAGCGGCGTGGTGGGTGTTTACAACGCCTCGGCCCGGCTGGTCACCCTGGCCGTCTTCGTCCTCAACCCCATCAACGCCGCCTTCGCCCCCCGCATCGCCAACCTCATCGCCCGGGGCGAGCTGGGGCTCCTCCGTGAGATCTACACGGTGGCGACGAACTGGATCGTGCGGCTCTCGCTGCCGGCCTTCGCCGTCCTCATGGTGCTGCCCGGCCCGCTCCTCGGGCTCTTCTTCGGCCGGGCCTACGCCTCCGGCGCCACGGTCGTCGTCATCCTCGCCCTCGGCCAGCTGTGCAACGCGGCAACGGGTCCGTGCGGGATGGTGATCAACATGTCGGGGCGGAACCGGCTCAACCTCTTCGACAACCTGATGGTCCTGGCCCTGAACATCGGGCTCAACCTGGTGCTCATCCCGTTCTGGGGCATCAACGGAGCGGCTCTGGCCTGGGCGGTCTCGCTGGGTGCGGTGAACCTCCTCCGGGTCCTCCAGGTCCACATGCTCGTTCGGTCCTGGCCCTTCGACGTCGCCCAGGCCAAGGCGCTTCTGGCCGCTGTTGTCGCCGGAGCGGTGGCTCTGGTGACCTCACGCTGGCTGCTCAAGGGCTCGACCGGGACCCTGGCCGGCGTCGCCGGGGGCGGCGTCGCCTACGTCGGCGTGGTCCTCGCCCTCGGGCTGCCTGAGAGCGACCGGGTGATGGCCAGCTTCCTCGTGCCGAAGCGCCGGCGTCACCTCCGTCGCCGGGCTGGCCGAGCCTCTCGCTCCGGCGCTGACGCTCAGCTGTAGCCGAGCTCGTGGCGCAGGGACCGCGTGCGCAGGGCAACGGCCAGCTTAAGCACGGGGTCGAGCTCGCGCTGGCCGGACCCCAGGCGGTTGTAGATGCCCGGCTTGGTGCCGACCGAGCGGCGCCGGGCGGAGGAGAACTCGCGGTACCCGCCGAACACGTCGTGGGGACTGCTCTCGTGGTCGAGGAGCGCAGGGTCCCAGGGCTCTCCCAGCCACTCGGTCACCCCCCGCAGCTCCGCCTCCGGGTCGGTGATGAGCCGGTCGTAGCGCAGCTCGCGGTACCGGGCGGGCCCGAGACGCCGGCCGGCGGTGCGGGCGCTGCGCACGTAGCGACCCCACTTCTCGACGGCCTTGAGACCGGACCACCAGCCCCAGCGGCTTCGGTGGGAGGCGACGACGTCGAAGGGGTCCCGCACCACGTGCAGGACCAGCGCGTCGGGGAACAGGACGCCGAGGTAGTCGAGGTGCAGGGCGTACAGCGGCGTCTTGTCGGCCCACCGGCCCTTGCCCCGCCGCTCGGCGTAGTCCTGCATCGTGGTCGAGAACATCTCGGCCACCTTGCGGTGCCAGTAGTCCTTGTCGAACCCGTACAGCGCCAGCCTCGGCCAGTCCCCGGCGTCGTCGGTCAGGTGCTCGAACGAGCGCAGGAACCGGGTCTCCGGACCGCAGCTGATGTTGGGGTGCGAGTCGAGGATAAGCCGGACGAGCGTGGTTCCCGATCGTTGGCAGCCCACGATGAAGATCGGAGGAGGGCCAGCCACTCGGGCGAGTGTCCACCATGCCACCGGCTGGCGGCAAGCCTGCGAGGCCTATCCTGCAGGTCCGTGGCCCAGTCGCTGACGTCGGCGACCGGACGCTCCCGGTCGGTCCCCATCACCGTGGCCACGGTGGCTGCCGTGGTCGTCGCGGGGACGCTGGCCACGGTCAGCGGGATGACGGCCGCGGGCGTCTCGATAGACAAGCGGGCCCTGGTCCTGCCCCTGGCCGCCGGCGCCGGACTCCTCCTCGGCATCGTGGCCCTGACCCGCTTCGAGGTCTACGTCCTCCTCCTCCTGGCCTCGCGCAGCGTCATGGACCTCACCAAGCTCTCCCAGCGGGCGGCGGGCAACACCGCGTCCACCGGGGTCGCCCGCGCCCTCGACCCGACCGCCCTGATTGGGGCCACGTTCCTCGGTCTGGCCGCCCTGTGGCTCCTGGCCCAGCTCCATCATCGGGGCCGGCTCTTCGGCTCGGCCGTCCGGCGGGCCTTCGTGCTGTTCGGCGTCTCGGTCCTGGCCAGCGTCCTCCCCTCGACCCACAAGACCTCCGCTGTGGCCGAGGGGGCCCGGATCCTCGCCGTGGTCGCCATGTTCATCGTCATCGAGGAGCTCTGCCTCGACCTGAGGACGGTCCGCCGGGTGATCGCCGCCTGCTTCGCCTCGCTGGTGCTGCCGATCCTGATCACCCTCGGCGGCTTCGCCATCGGAGCGCCACGGGCCGAGACCAAGGGCGCCTTCACCCGCATCCTCGGCACCTACCAGCAGAGCAACGACTTCGGCCGCTACCTCATGCTGTTCATCATCATGGGCGTCGCCCTCCACCCCTACCTGGCCCGGCGGTGGCGCCTGCTGCTCACGCTAGTGCTCCCGGTCCTCGGAACCTTCCTCCTCCTCACCTACACCCGCACGGCCCTGGTGGCCACCGTGCTCGGGCTCCTCGTCGTGGGGATCCTGCAGAGCAAGCGGGTGCTGATCGGCCTGGCCGTCGGGGTCGTCCTGCTGCTGGCCCTGGTGCCCGCGATGGCCAGCCGGTTCACCGACCTGGCCACGACCACCACCTCGAGCACGGGGGCCACCTCGACCAACTCGCTCGCCTGGCGCCTCGACTACTGGACCGACGTGCTGCCGTTGGCCAACCGCAGCCCCGTCCTCGGCATCGGCATCAACGAGACCCAGTTCAGCACCGACCGGGCCAAGCAACCCCACAACGACTTCGTCCGGGCCTACGTCGAGACCGGTGTCGTCGGGCTGATCGCCTACACCGCGCTGCTGGTGGCAATGCTGGCCCTGGGCCGGAAGGCGACCCGGGTCACTGAGCCGGGAACCTTCGAACGGGGCCTGGCCGTCGGCTTCCTCGGCATCGCCATCGCCGTCTTCGCCGTGAGCATGGCCGCCAACGTCATCTCGAACGTCGCCACCCTCTGGTACGTCTTCGCCTTTGCCGCCTGCACCTCTGCGGTCGTGCGCCTCAAGACCGCCGAGGCCACGGCCGCGCTCCCGGCCGCCCCCGCCGCCGCCCCGGGGTGAGGATCCTCCACGTCAACAAGTTCCTCTACCGCCGGGGCGGCGCCGAGGCCTACATGCTGGATCTGGCAGCCCTGCAGGACGCAGCCGGGCACACTACCGCCACGTTCGGAATGCAGCACCCACAGAACCCGCCGCACCGGTACCAGGCCCACCTGCCGCCCTACCTTGAGCTGAACCCGCCGCCCGCCGGCCTGGGCGCCCGAGCCAGGGCGGCCGGACGCATCCTGTGGTCGCCCGCCGCCGCCGCCGGCCTGGCCCGTGTCGTCGCCGACTTCCACCCCGACGTCGTCCACCTGCACAACATCTACGAGCACCTCTCGCCGTCGGTGCTGCGGCCCGTGCTCCGGGCCGGGGTGCCGATGGTCATGACCCTGCACGACTACAAGCTGGCCTGCCCGACCTACCAGCTGCTGGCCGCCGGGTCGCCCTGCGAGGCCTGCCTAGGTGGTGGCTTCCACAACGCTGTCCTGCGCCGGTGCAAGAACGGCTCGGCCGCCCACAGCGCCGTGGCCGCCGTCGAGACCGCCGCCCATCGCTGGACGGGCGCCTACCGGCCGGTGGCCCGCTTCATCTGCCCCAGCCGCTTCATGGCCACCAAGATGGGCGAGGCCGGCGTGTTCCCTGACCGCCTCGTCGTGGTGCCCCACTTCGCCGAGGTCTCCACCGTGGCCACCAAAGTCCAGGCGGGCGGCGACGTGCTGTTCGCCGGCCGCCTGTCGCCGGAGAAGGGGGTGGACACCCTCATCGAGGCCGTCGGGCTCGCCGGCCCGGCGGTGCGCGTCGTCATCGCCGGGGACGGCCCCGAGCGCCCGCACCTCGAGGCGCTGGCAGAACGCCTGGCTCCGGGCCGGGCCCGATTCCTCGGCCAAGTGGCCAAGACCGAGCTGCACGACCGCATCCGGGCCTCGGGAGTGCTGGTCGTGCCCTCCCGGTGGTACGAGAACCAGCCGATGATCGTGCTCGAGGCCTTCGCCTGCGGCGTTCCCGTGGTGGCGACCACCCTGGGCGGGCTCCCGGAGCTGGTCGAGCCGGGGGTCGACGGCTTCCTCGTGCCACCGGACGACCCGGCGGCGCTCGCCGCCACCCTCACCCAGGCCCAGGGCGACGCCCCGCGCCTGTTCGCCCTGGGTGCCGCCGCTCGGCGGAAGGCGGAGCGCCTGTTCGCGCCCGACCACCACGTCCAGCGGATCCTGGCCACCTACGCCGAGGCGGGGGCGGCGGCGCCGGTGGCGGCCTGGGGCCGGAGGTGACGGGCCGGTCCCTGCGGGTGGCGATGATCGGCACGCGGGGCGTACCGGCCTCCTTCGGCGGCATCGAGCACCACGTCGAGGAGCTCGGAGCTCGGCTGGCCGCCCGCGGCCACGACGTCACGGTGTACTGCCGCAGCAACTACGTGGAACGTGCTGTTCGCAAGCACCGGGGCATGACCGTGCGGCGGCTCCCGACCGTCTCGACGAAGTCGTTCGATGCCATCGTCCACAGCGCCCTCGCCACCGCCGACGCCCTCGGTCGCCGCTACGACGTCATCCACTACCACGCCCTCGGGCCCGGCCTGGTGGCACCGGCTGCCCGCTTCGGGTCCCGGGCCTGCGTCGTGCAGACGGTCCACGGGCGCGACGACCAGCGGGCCAAGTGGCAGGGCCTCGCCCGCACCGCGCTGCACCTCGCGGGCTGGATGAGCGCCCGGGTCCCCGATGCGACGATCGTGGTGTCGAAGGACCTGGCCCGTTACTACGCCAAGCGGTACGCTAGGACCGTCACCTACATCCCCAACGGGGCGACCACAGAGCCCGGGCTCCCCGCTCAGGAGATCCGCAACGCCTGGGGGCTGGGGGGCCAGCCGTACGTGCTCTACCTCGGTCGCTTCGTCCCCGAGAAGTGCCCGGACCTGCTGCTGCGGGCGTTCCGGCAGGTGGAGACCGACCACCGCCTCGTCCTGGCCGGTGGGTCGAGCTTCACCGACTCCTACGTCGAGGACCTGCGGGCGCTGGCCCGCCAGGACCCCCGTGCGCTCCTGCCCGGCTATGTGTACGGCCGACGCAAGCAGGAGCTTTCGTCGAACGCGTCGCTCTTCGTCCTGCCATCGCTGCTCGAGGGGCTGCCCCTGACGCTGCTCGACGCCGTGGCCTACGGTGTGCCGGTGGTGGCCAGCGCCATCGCCCCCCACGTCGAGGTGCTGCAGGAGGACCAGCCGGGCGGCCGCCTCGTCCCGGTCGGCGACGAGGACGCCCTGACCAAGGCCATCCAGGCCGCCCTCGGAGACCTCGAGGGCGAGCGGCGGGGGCTGCAGAGCTTCCGGTCGCGGGTGGTCGACACCTACGACTGGACCCGGGCCGCCGACGCCACCGAGCAGCTGTACCACCAGACGATCGCCGCCCGAAGCTGACGCAGCCCCGGCGGCACCGGCAGGCGTGGCCCGCCAGACCGCCGGCGGACCCCGTCAGGGGCTGGGCTGGCCGAACCGGCTGGGCGTCGACTGCTCCTCGTGGCGGATGACGTGGATCACGGCGTTGATCAGGGCCAGGTGGGTGAACGCCTGGGGGAAGTTGCCGAGGTGGCGGCCGGTGTGGGGATCGAGCTCCTCGGCGTACAGCTCGAGCGGGCTGGCCAGGGCGAGCAGGCGTTCGCACAGCTGGCGGGCCCGGACGTGCTCGCCGATCTCGGCCAGGGCCGAGACGAGCCAGAACGAGCAGATGGTGAAGGTGCCCTCCTCGCCGCTGAGGCCGTCGTCGGTCTCCTTCACCCGGTAGCGCAGGACGAGGCCGTCTTCGGTGAGCTCGTCGGCGATGGCGAGCACGGCGGCTTGGATGCGGGGGTCGTCGGCCGGCAGGAAGCGCACCAGCGGCATCAGCAGCAGCGAGGCGTCGAGGGCGTCGGTGTCGTAGTGCTGGGTGAACACCCCCCGGTGGTCGACGCCGTGGGCGCAGATGTCGGCGTGCATTTCGTCGGCCACCGCCTGCCAGCGCCCGACCCGTTCCCGGTCGTCGCGGATGCGGGCCAGGCGGGCGCCCCGGTCGGCGGCCACCCAGCACATCAGCTTGGAGGAGGTGAAGTGCCGGGGCTCGCCCCGCACCTCCCAGATGCCCCGGTCGGGCTCGCGCCATTGGCTGATGGCGCTCTCGACCAGCCGGCACAGGATGGGCCAGATGCGCTCGTCGAGGCGGTCGCGTGAGGTGGTGTGGATGTAGACCGAGTCAAGGACCGCCCCCCACACGTCGTGCTGGCGCTGGTCGTGGGCCCCGTTGCCGATGCGCACCGGTCGGGCGCCGTCGTAGCCCTCGAGGTGCCCAAGCTCCTCCTCGTCGAGGTCGGTGCGCCCGTCGATGCCGTACATGACCTGCAGCTCCTCGCCCCGCTCGGCCACGTCCGCGATGAACCAGAAGAAGTCGTTGGCCTCCCAGTCGAAGCCGAGGGTGTAGAGGCCCCACAAGGCGAAGGTGGAGTCGCGGATCCAGCTGTAGCGGTAGTCCCAGTTGCGCTCGCCGCCGGGGGTCTCGGGGAGCGAGGTGGTGGCGGCGGCCACCAGGGCACCGGTGGGGGCGAAGGTCAGCCCCTTCAGGGTGAGGGCGCTGCGCTGCAGGTACCCCCGCCACGGGTGGTCGGGGAAGTGGCCGCGGGCCAGCCAGTGCTGCCAGTGGTGGGCCGTCCACACCAGCCGGCGGCGGGCCTGCTTGGCCGTGAAGGGGGGCTCGTGCTCGCTCCAGGACAGGGCGCAGAACCGGGTGTCGCCGTCCTTCATGAGGGTGCGGGCCATGGCCCGGGCGCCCTCGAACCCGATGCGCAGGTCGGTTGTGAGCTTCAGCTGGACGTAGACGCCCTCGGCCGTGGCCAGGCCCTGGTTGTAGCCGTGGTCGGTGTAGACCCAGGAGGCCGGGCGGCGGCCGTAGTCGAACACCGGCTCGCAGTCGAGGGTCACCTGCACCTCGCCGTTGACGCAGCGGATGGTGCGCAGGAGGACGTGGTCGGCGTCGTAGTCGGTGGGGGCCCGCCGATGGGTGTGCGAGCGGTCCTTGAGGTGGTGCCACGGCCCGACCAGCAGCACGTCCCGGACGATGATCCAACCCGTCGAGGTGCCCCAGCTTGTCTCGAGCACCATGGTGCCGGGCAGGTAGCGGCGGGCGGCGGGCACGGTCACGTCGGCGGGACCGAGCCGGAAGCCGCCGGCGTCGCGGTCGAGGATGGCGCCGAAGACGCTGGGCGAGTCCATCCGGGGCAGGCACAGCCACTCGCCGTTGCCGCTGGGCGCCACCAGCGCCGTGGCCTCGCAGTCGGAGAGGAACCCGTAGCTGCCGATGGGTGGGAACGACGA
>Ga0183260_10003280_pt1 | contig 13067 bp, 10 predicted proteins | sample AntDrymUQ4972206_2_FD_129768 | JGI IMG/M metagenome (GOLD analysis project Ga0183260, IMG submission 129768) | Polar desert sand microbial communities from Dry Valleys, Antarctica - metaG UQ497 (22.06) (version 2) (version 2) | ecosystem: Environmental > Terrestrial > Soil > Desert | place...
AAGTTTCGATGATTATTTTCCATGTAGGATAAAGAATTGTAAGCTAAAGCATATAATGAATTGGCTAAACCTATTTGTAGATTATCATAATAATGAATTAAGAAATCTTAAGTGAACAGAGCCCCATAATATATATATCATACTATAAATAGATTGGAATATCCAATATTGACGCGATAACGTAATAATTTTAATAATATATCTTAATATTATTTGAAATACCATAAAAAATTGGCGATTGTTAAATTTGATAGATAATGACAAAATAATTAAATTGTAAATATTACAATAAATTTTATTAACCGAGATTCACATCTTACCAGGTTGACCCCTTTTCTTCAAATTCTAACTGAAAATGATTGTTATAATATCTTAAAATAAATTAAGATATTATTAAATAATTCGTTTTGATAATAATACTTATGTTTCCAGATCCGACAATGTCTCCAGATCCGACAGAATCTATTTCTGAATTTGTTGTTCCATCCTTTAGAAAAATCCTAGTAACCCATGATGGAAAAGATAAATCTAATAAGGCAATCAATTATGCTATTTATTTATCAAAATTGTCGGGTGCAGAGATAACAATTTTACAAATAATTAATGATGCAGAACAATTAGAAGACACTTCGGTAAATATCTCTAACAATCAACCACCTTCACCATCCTCTTCAACAATACCAAATTCCCCGTCAACTGCATTAAATAAACAAGATTATGTGGAAAAGATTGAAGGTGATTTAATAGATTCAATGGAAGAGAAAATAAAGAAGATTGAGCAAGCTGGTTGTAAGAATAAAGTTTTATATAAATTGAAGACAGGTAAAATAGTAGATGAAATAGTAAGCGAAGTTAATGAAATGAATTATGACTTGGTTATATTAACCTCATCTCATTTGCATTCTTGGATAGAATCATTATTTAGTAACACAAGGAAAATAATCAGTAATATACATACAAGCGTTTTGATTCCCCATTAAATAACATTATTAAAAATATCATGAGGGAAACAAGAATGCTCTATATACCAATCAGGAACAAATAATCTAAAAATTCTACTAACGTTCAAGATATCTTTATTTGTAATTGCATTATTATTTTTAAAGTTCTTTTGATAGCTATTCAATCTTTCATCCTTCTCCCTGTCAGTATTAGAAAGGGACGTTACTTCTTTTATTTGCTTTTGATTCTTCCTGAAATTTATTACACCAAAGATCAAATTTTAAATAAAAGTAACAGATCCCATATACCTAATGGGTTCGAAGCCCACTGAATATAGAACGCGTTGGACGTTCCCATTTACCTCAAGTATTTAATATCTTATTGTATAATAAATATCTAAAATGAATAGATGAATACCATACTTATCCTAAAATTTACATTTTTTTGATCGTTCTCAAAATGTTCCCGAAATTGATTTGGCTGTCTTCGATAGTGCCATTTAGATTCATTTTTAAAATTGTTCAGTTTATTATTAGGATAATTTTGACTTTGGAGCATGTCAATTGAATTGAAGGATATTATAATTTTGAATTATATGAACATGCTGCCGATCCATTGTAAACAGATAACCAAGTTGATCTGCTATTTAGATATAATAACCAGAGTCCAATGGATAATTCAGTGCTAAAGATAAATACTATAACCAATACTTTGCCGACTCTAAGAAAGAGGATGGAATCATCTTAAGTACAGCTGAATATTAAAAGAAATATTTACTGAAAAATTATAAGTTTGCATGAGAATCCAATTTAGGAATCTACCTTTAAGGATTGATATCGTCCTGAAGCCCTTCGGGCCCGCTCTAATTTTACTACTTTATTAGGGATCAGAACTTTCACTAGAAGGTAACCCTCTAAATATTTTATAAAATTGCAATCGATATTTTGAATCAGGTAAAATGATTAAAGATTTGTATTTTTTAATAGAGTATTATTTCAGGTGTCTGAGTCGTTAATATCTATGTTATGAGTTTATTTCGCTTCGAAGGTTCTTTGAATCTTTAATATCCTAAACGACAATGCGAAAACTATGAAAATAATCACTGCAGCGATCAAAAAAGTAGGTGAACCAATAGAGTTATACAAAAATCCACCTACAATCAATCCAATAATACTAGCCAAACTCCCGATACTACTTGCTACTCCCTGCACCGCACCTTGATGGACCTTCCCTGCAAACTTTGAAAGTATAGACATGAATGACGGCCACATCAATCCATTGCCAACTGCAAAAAGAACCGCAGCAACATAAATCAATATCATGCTGTTCGAAAAGAATAATATGAAATTTACTCCTAAGATAAAGCTCCCGATAATTATCAAAATACCCTCTGAAAATATTTGAGATGCCTTTCTCAGAATTGGACCTTGTACAAGTATCATCAGTCCACTTAAGGTAGCGTAGAAAATTCCCATTTCTGTTATCGTCCACTTTAGACTTGATACTGCATGAATTGGAAATGATGTATAAAAAATATTAAACCCTAGAAAAATGAAAAAGTTCAATACCATTAATATTGGTATATATTTTAATTTAAAAATATCCTTGAACTTAAGCTCGTCAGGATTAGGAGGATTAAAGCATTCCTTGCATTCATATGAATACGCCCTCTGAACGCTATATTTTTGAAGTGGTGGAATTTCTTTTATGACCTTATTTGATTCCTTTAACAATACCCAGATTGCAATGAAAGCTACTAATGAAACAAAAATAGCAACTATTACTGGTAAACTATTTCCATAAATGGTTCCTCCTAGAATGCCTGCGAGAGCAGGACCAACGATGAATCCCAAGTTAGAAGAAATGGCCAACTTTCCAAAATTCTTGCTTCTAGTCTTATCGTCCGATAAGTCTGCAATGTAGGCATTTGCAACAGAAACATTTCCGCCAGTTATCCCGTCTATCGCACGAGCGATAAACAACACAACCAACGGCATAGAAAGGGTAAAAGCTCCGATTAGAGTAGTATTGATATCAATAAGATCAAATTTTGGCATATATAAGGCGAAAAGGAATATGATCCAACCAATCAAAGTACCAGCAGTACTAATTAAAAGAACTTTCTTTCTACCAAAGGAGTCAGACCATCTCCCCAATATGGGGGCACCAATCAACTGAAACGCGGGATAAATAGATGAGAGTATTCCATAAATTACAGAATTCCCTCCAAAATCCACCACAAGAAATACCAAGAACGGCAATACGATACTAAATCCTAATGTTCCGACAAAATTGGAAAACAGTAATGGAAATAGTGTGATCTGCCTCGTCTCCAAATATGATATCCAATAACAAGAGTATGGATTTAACTATAAAAGGAGGGACCTGCCACAGCGAGTGCAATTTCAAAGTAATATATGAGGATATCCCTATCCCTTGACAAATCAAATTATCAAACCCTTATTTTGGGTTTTAATTATGTTGACATAATGACCGAAGTACCGTATACTCCCATTAACATGTCCAAACTGGTCTTGCATTTCGAATAATTACATACCTAAGTAAATAACCGATTCTATTGATACAAATTTACTCCTATCACCGTTATTTTTTATAACCGTTACACCTCTTTAGAGCTTAAATACACCAGCATTGTATTTGGCGAAAAGAATTAACAGTTTTTGAAACAAAAATAACCAACATAAACGAAAAGATTCGCAACATATTCAAAAGATATAGATAATTTTAATTAACTATGCATAATTCTCTGCTGCCAACAGTAAAAATTTTATGCAAAAAATAGATTAGTGCGAATACTAATATTAGATCGTTTTATTGAAACATTCAAGCGATAATTCAAACAAAACCGCGTATTTTATTAAACGAGTTGAAATTCCTTTCGAGGTACATGATGTATTCAATTATCACGCCAGATATAGAGCCATAGATAGACTGATTCCGCCATGGAGTTTTCTAAAAATCATTAAGCGAAATAATGGACTCGAAAATGGAGCAACTTGTATCCTAAAACTGCAATATGGGCCTCTAAAATTCAAATGGATTGCAAAGCATTTCGGATACGTTCAAGATCAAATATTTCAAGATGAAATGATTAAAGGACCTTTAAAGACTTGGGAGCATACCCACTCATTTACTCCTAATGAATTAAACGGATGCATAATGGAGGACAAAATAAAGTATTCCTTACCGTACGGACTAAATAGATTAAATATTCTCGGGAATCGACTTGAGAAAACCCTATTTCAAATGTTCAGTTACCGCCATCGAATACTTCAAAATGATCTGAAATTATGGGACCTGCTAAAGGAGAACAAAGGAAAAAGAATATTAATTAGCGGATCTACTGGCTTAATTGGGTCTGCTCTAATACCTTTTTTAGATACAGCTGGAGAACATATGATTTCAAGATTAGTAAGACCAACTTCTAATTACTATGACAGTGGTAACGGTTCAAATTTCAGGGTTTGGGATCCTGAAACTGGAAAAGTCGACCCTAGTGATCTAGAAGGATTTGACACTATTATCCATTTGTCTGGAGATAGCATAGGGGGTAGATGGTCAAAAATAAAGAAAAACCGAATACGTGATAGCCGAGTGAAGACAACCGAACTATTATGCAACGCCATAAAGAAACTTAAGAAGCCCCCTTCAACGTTGATATGTGCTTCAGCAATTGGTTATTATGGAAGTCGGGGTGAAGAGGTCGTCACCGAAGAAACCTCGGCAGGGGACGGATTTCTAGCCAAGTTATGCGTTGACTGGGAAGCAGAAGCCAAATCTGTTGAAGCCATAGGTATCAGAGTTGTAAATGCCCGTTTTGGTCTAATACTATCTCCTAAAGGGGGAATCTTGAAACTGCTTACGCTTGCTTCTCAACTTAAAGTAGGTATAGGATTTGGTAAGGGAAGTAACGTTTTCAATTGGGTTTCAATTGAGGATGTCATTGGAAGTATCCTATATTCGATTGGTAACACTACCATACGTGGACCGATTAATGTGGTGTCTCCCAACCCGGTAAAGGCCTCATATTTTTCTGAAATAATTTCAAAAATGCTAGATAATCAGATTTTTTTGAGAATTGGATATGGATCCATGAAACTAGCGATGGGAGAATTCGCTGATACCATTAGTGATTCCAATGGAGTTGTAAAACCCCAAAAGCTCATGGCTTCTGGTTATCCCTTCATGAACACTAGTTTAGAGGATGCGGCTAGACTTCTTTTGGGACGTCAGATCGGAAATAAAACAGAGCATGGATCCCTAGAGCATCGATAAATACAAGCAATTTTCGAATACTAAAAGCTACGCTTCAATGGGCTGGATCAAGCCTTGAGGGCCTTTCAATAAAATCTTGTAAAATGGTGCTGGTGCTTTAAAGAGTTAGGCATTATGGTATCGTTTTTATTATTTCTTAAATAATAGATCATCCATATCATGCTATGTTAAGATTCAAAATTGAAGAATCTCCAAAATTGTTTATACTTTATTGTTCCCTAGCAGGTTTCATTGCATCTTGGGGAATATCAGGATTGTTAGTTTCAATAGATGTTATATCCCAAACTCCACCTGGTTCCTTTTTTGGAATAATAGGAGTGTCACTGGGTTTCTACGATCCTGCTACTGCTCCTTTAATTGGTTTTGCTTTGCATTTATTAACAGGTACTATTGCTGGTAATATTTTTGGGCAAGTATCTATATTTTGGCGACGCATCTCTCCATATAATGCAAAGCATGGCCTGTTAACCGGTATAATTGTAGGAGTAATTTTATGGGCATTGTTATTTGTTCCAGTAGCAACATTCGCTATACAACCGATGATTGATTCATTTAAGAACTCAATAACACCTAATCAGTACGTATATTCGATAGTCGCAAATTTTGAAGGCCTTTACCCGATGATTATAATGGGTTCTCTTGTTTTTCATATCATTTACGGCGTACTTTTGGGATACATTTCAGGTAGAATGATGGAACTCAAGACTTTTACAGATACAAGGATGAATTATCATTGACTTTAGATAATTTGTCCTCAAAGCATCTAGTTTTCATTAGGAAAAGATTTGTTCACAAGGTCTATAGTGGTATTGAATCATCTTTTTTCCACCTTTTACAAAAAAGAATTAAGAATTGAGAGTGACGTCTGTAGATTTGTCAAATGTCCAATCTTAATGGTGTTAATAGGTCAACTATAAAATAGCGCTTTTAAATATGCCTCATATCATCATAAATAGCAGAGTCAACTTTGACTTAATACATAGCGACTTTAAAGGTAGGGTTATTAGAAGCACCCTCGATGGGGGATGCATTTTTAATTTTAAAGAATCATTTCAAAATGTTTCCAAGGACACTATTCTAATAAATACCATTACAATCGAGCCCGAATTTTCCCAAAATTATTTTGTTCAATTGATCAAAAAGTCAGATCAAATAACTGTGAGACTATATCCTACAACTGACCCAAAGAACAAAACACCAAATATTAAGAGATCTCTAGTAATAATAGCCAAAACGATTTTGGAAGGTGATATAAACGGTGAATCCTTTATTGTCAGAACAAACCTCCAACAATATTTGGAAGAACAAGTCTGAGCTTATGAAGATAGGATATCCGTGCATTAACCAATCTTTAGGAAAAAAAACTATCTCCACATTTAGAATATCTTCTTACTCTGAAGAAAAATCGATCAAGGCGGTTAGTTATAATCTCAAGGTACTCAAAGAAATCTTGAGTTATAATATTCAACACGATCTCCTGTTTTTTAGAATCAGTTCTGACATCATTCCATTCGCTTCACATCCAATATGCAAATTTGATTGGGAAACATACTTTAAGAAAGATTTGATTTGGATAGGTCAGCTGGTTAAAGAAAAGAAAATTAGAATCTCGATGCACCCAGACCAATTTGTTGTATTAAACTCGCCTAATAAGGAAGTAGTAAAAAACGGAATAAGGGAAATCAATTACCAAATTGCCTTCCTCGACGCAATGAGGTTAGATAATTCTGCAAAAATTCAAATCCACGTTGGAGGAACTTATAATGATAAAATCTCCTCATTGGATAGATTTATCAAAAATTACAATACTCTGTTGTCTGAGGAGACAAGATCAAGAGTGGTAATTGAAAATGATGATCATCGTTTTAGTTTAAAGGACTGCTTAGTCATACACGATAAAACAAATGTTCCTATTTTGCTTGATGTATTTCACCATGAATACATGAATGATGGACACTCCATCCAAAATGCCATTAGTGTTGCAGACAAGACATGGATAAAAGACAAAGATGGTGTAATGATGATGGATTACAGTAATCAAGAACCAAATTTCAGGAGAGGAAAACACGCTAATACTCTAGATGAAATGAAGTTCAAGAGCTTTCTACTATCACAATTGATTCTGGTTACGATCTAATGCTTGAAATAAAAGATAAGGAAAAAAGTGCTATCAGAGCCCGACATATCCTTGACCAATTAGCATAAATGGATATATAACATGACATAGCTCGAAACAATTTTTATGCTGAATAAAACACAAATTTTATTTATACCTTAATGTTTCATATCCTACTATTCTTTTTCGTTCCATCCTTTCGGAATTAAACAGATAGGTCTGATATTTTAAGCTTTTACTAATATAACTTGAACTTCTAAGGCGATCATCATTATACAGTGTGATGCCGTCGATTTCACTAGTGTATTTTGACGTAGTAAAATTCCTATTCCTGTTATTAATATCTATTAAATTACTATGGATCTCAGAATATCGAAGATATCCTGGTTTGTAGAGCAACCTTTCGTTATATCTTTCTACAATCATGTCCTGGTTTTCATATTGTTCATCAAACATCTTTATTCCATAGACTTCAGGAATAAATTCATTGCAAGATTCTGACAGTTCCTTCCCAGCCTTTACGAAATGCAAATTTTTCCTTAGTGTCGCTTTATCAATTACGGCATACTCATCTGAATCTATTACAATCAAAAAATCAATTCCTAATTGAGCAGCGATCTCAAGATATTTGTTTCTTTTTTCTATTTCAGTGATATTGGGATAACAATAATATCTCGTATTAGGATACGACTCTACAACCTCCCTGGAACCATCAATGCTGATGTCATAGTCCTCTTCAAATTCCTTAAACTTCCCATCAATGGTTATAACTAAATCAACGTTGGATGCAATTGAGTGTAGGCATCTCTTCAAGCCTTTAGCGTCATCAAAAAATACAATCCCCGCACCAATTCTCATGCCTTTATTTTATATCGATGGGGTAATATTGATAACTATTAGAATAGATTTTCTACCATAAATTCAATTGACTAATTGATAATCAAGCATGGGTATTCACAAAAATTCGTCAAAATTGGTAAGACATAACTAAAATAGGAAGTTTCAGAAATATTGTGCAGAAAATTACTATCTATTTTGATTTAAAGAGGTGAACTGCTTTTACACTTAGATTAATGACCAACAGAAAAATTATCCAAGAAATGATGGAAGCTATCATCGAGGTCTGATATGGTACAATGAATCCAAGTATTAGTAATTGATAATGAAGTACTACTTTTGAAACTGAATAGATAGTCTCAGAAATCGCAAAAGCTGTAATCAGCTTCTTTATATCTGTCTTAATCTTATTATAATTTTTTTTACCAGTCTCCGCTTGAATATAGCGAGATTTATTGTCCAGATAGAACAAATATGAAAAAATAGGAATGTAAATACAATATTCCATCATTAGAGTAACGATTGAGTTTGATAGACTGTCGGAATTTAATTCAGAATAAAATTGCGTAAAGAGCGCCCCCGCAAAGAAAGCAAAAATACCTGAAATTAATATATTTTTATTAAACAGAACATAATCTTTGTATTTATTATATAATTTTCTAAGTCTCAATCCAGTTAACCTACTAATTTAGGGACCAGAACTTCGTTGAAATTAATAAATCTACTGACAGGTTTATGAATATAATCATCAGCAATATTTGAGAATCCTTGAATTCACTGGTTAATTTGATGGTAGATATATATTTTGATTTCGAGTCTTCCCTTAAACATACATGAAATTAACTATGCCGGAGAAAGTAGACAGTCTTGACTCGGACTAGTTTCATGATTAGTACCTTGATATCTTCTGGTCACATACAAATCAAGGTATTCTTTTTAGATTTAACATTCCCCCATATTTTTTGAATTAATGCTAGCAGTCCCATTATAGACATCAACTTATCCAAATTTAGTATGGCCGCAAGGCGAATTGTGCTTAGCGACATACTTTAAAACTAAAATATTCATTCTTATGAATTCCTGCTTTGTATGATTTTGTCACAAGTACTATAAAAGCTATGAGAACAATCTGATGTAGTCCCTGCCAAGTGATCGCATACCTTTAATGGTAATTCAACCTTTGATTGTAATTCAATTTTTATAGAATTTTAAACTAATATCGAGTTATAATTAATTCCCATTCCAAAAAATAGACGTCAGATAACCAGAAAAGTTCTTGAGGTAATTTACTTATTCATGTTAGTGTTGTTGTTTCACCAATTATTTCCTTTCCAAGCGTGTGTATTATTAGATTTTCCTACTCTGTCCACGAACGGTCGTGATTCATGACGCCCTGATACCCTAAAAGATACTTTAAGACAAACTATCAATGAGAGGATCGTTCGCTTTTTCAGCAATAAGTAATCGCTTCGTGATTTTCTATTTTTGATACTCAAAATTAAAATATTTCAATATTCCATACTTACAATTAATAAAATTGTTTCTATCCCTATAGTTTATGTCAAAATGAAAAGGATATAATCTGTAAATTTGAAATAAATAATTTATTTCAAATCTTCTTTTAACTTTTCTTTTTTATACTCTGTACCCGTGTCTTTGTCGGTATCGTCGAGTTTATTTGTTACGGCTTTTGCGCCTGCTTTTAATTTGTCTCCTGTTTCATCGAGAGCATTCTTCGTGTCTTTTTTCTTATTTTCAAATTCATCAGAAGTCATGTAAATTCATATATGCAACATCCTTTAAATGCCTAGTATACAAATCCAGGTCGACGTTGGTATCTCAAGAGCTATTTACATTCAATGGAAAATGAATATATTGTTTTTTAATTAAAATCACATCAAAACAATTCTGAAGGTAAGAGTGATAAGAATATTTTTATAGATTAACATAAATGATGAGTAGCCGATTGGGTTATAGTAAAAAATAATGTCGCTTTAATCCCAAATTATTAGCTTTAAATCGGAGATTACAAATTGATAATCTAGATTAAAAACAAATAATATTTAGGTATATACTTTGCAGTACGGTCTAATCAAATCCCTTAAAATCCAAAGAACGGATCCTCCCTAATCTCTTGTCAAATCAGTCAATGTTAATGCATCAACAGACAATCTGGAATTTCAAATATTTAAGATCAATCTTAAAGTGTGACCAATAACGAAACTACTATGAAATATTGTATGAAGGTAGAGGCATAGTTCATGGTAGTTTCCAAAATGCTTCTGCAGTCAAACATTCATATTTTCTTCAATGCATCTACCCTCCTGCAATATGCATGAATTTTTGTTCTTTAATCGCGGTTACTAGAACGCGATAAAATAAAATTAGCGAGTTAGTAATAATATTCTTGTGATATGCGAAGGTTTTTAGTCTTATGTGTAAATCTAACTCCTAATTGCATATTTTTGAGGCTCATTTGGAAATTCAGCAAGTATTGTTAGTAGCAGAATTTGGACAACGAGTAAATAGGGGCGAATTAAGACTCAATAATGTATTATTCCCATAGAATCTCAAAGGAGGGGTTTCTTCTCTAAGGCAAGCGTTAGCGTTTCACCAGTCAAGAAAGGACCTGAAGGTAGTCCTGCCACAAAATTTATTCACTACATAATTAAGAGTAAGCACCCTATTGATCGAAGCGAATTTATCTATATTACCAATCTATCACGAAGAACAGTTCAAGCCTCGGTCGAAGAACTCAAAGAACAGGGTTTGATAATAGAAAAGAATAGCCTAGACGACACCAGAAAAAAAAGTTTACAATTTGGTCAAGGACGAATGGATATGAGAAGTACGGGATAAACTTAAGATGCATCTTGATTTCATTGTTACCCATTTATTGTCACGATATTCCTGCCAGATAATTCTTTGATTTTGTCCTCCTTTTTTACAGGCTTTATGAAATTTTGAATAACAATGCCCAATGTCAGAGTAGGTTATTTTTCAAAATAATTTTCCAATAATACCAGGATAGGGAAAAAGATGATAGTTTTCTATGAAAACTATGATGACGTCTCTGAGGGTACAGTGACAATACATCTAATTTAGGAGCCGATTTTACTTGGTAAATTGTGGCAATAGGATTGAAGATGATAAAATTGTAAAAAACTTGCTAAAGAAAGAAAATTGATATACGGGAGGCTTAATAATAAACAGGATTTCTTTGTACAAGGCTCCCGAAGACGACGAAAATAAACGGAAAAATAAGGATGATGTAAAAATTAAATTTGATGAATCACAATCCATCGAAGAATCAGAAATCATCGCTTTAGATGATAGAAGACCAATGAAAAGCAGGATTCCCTTGAAAAAGAAATTTAAATTTGATGAATTTGCAAATACTGTTTTATTTATTGCAGTCTTTGTTGGCCTATGGCAAGTAGCATATTTAAGTGGTATTTGGCCAAAAGTCTCACTACCATCTCCTATAATGGTAGTAGAATCGTTCTATGAACTAATTCTAGATAACACTTTGTTTGTAAGTATAGGAATGACTCTTTACAGGCTCTTGATTGGATTTGCTGCATCAATAGGAATTGGAGTTTGTGTAGGACTTGCAATGGTAAGATTTACTGGTTTTGGAAAAACAATGAGTTCTTTTGCAGTAGGATTACAGTCTTTTCCGAGTGTTGCTTGGGTTCCATTTGCCATCCTGCTTATTGGTCTAAATGATATTGGAATACTATTTGTTGTTATAATGAGTTCAGTATTTTCAGTCATGATGTCTGCATACAGCGGAATAAGAAACATACCTCCCATTTATCTCAAGGCTGCAAGAAACATGGGAGCTAAAGGTTTCTCATTATTTAGATATTTAATGATACCAGCAGCCACTCCGGCATTAATAATAGGAATAAAACAAGCGTGGTCATTTGCTTGGCACGCTTTGGTCGGAGCGGAAATACTTATGGCTGCTTCAGTAGGTATAGGACATATACTGTTAATAGGTAGAGAATTCCAACTGATGGATCAGATAATAGCATCTATGATTACTATTTTCGCATTAGGAATGATATTTGATAAAGTAATCTTTGCAAAACTAGATGACAAGGTAAGAGAAAAATGGGGATTGAGGCAAGAGCATGACATAGAAAATAAATGATTTCACTTTGCCTTCATGCTTCAACTTGATCTACTTCCTCACATTTGAGCCCGAATGAGTAAAAGATAGATAAGGCAAAATAGTGAAAATGAACCTTCATGATGCCGGATCATATTAACTTGGGTAAAAACTACATGTAACGTACATTTTTTGCCTATTTCTAATTACTAATACATCCCATTTACAAAAAAAATAACATGAATTCAAAAACAAAATTAGGTATTTCATTTGCGATAATTATTGCAGTTATTCTTTCTTCTAATTTTAACTTTAATTGGTCCTCATTGCTTGGTCAGAATAGCAGTACAACTGGTTCTACAAGTCAGAGTACAAATGCGAAGGCTGATACTTTAAAAATTGGGTATTTTCCAAATCTAAATCATGCCCAAGTTATCATTGGCCTCAAAAACGGGGATTTTAGTAAAGTTTTAAACAATGACCAAAATCTAGGTAACATCTCATTAAAAGAGTTTGTTTTTACTGCTGGTCCCTCGGCGATTGAAGCTCTATACGCGGGTCAAATCGACGTAGCTTATGTTGGTCCTAATCCTGCTATTAATGGATATGTGGTATCTGGAGGAGAGGGTTTGCGAATAATTTCTGGTGCATCTAGCGGTGGCGCATCATTTATTGTTAGAAATGATTCAGGGATAGAAACAGCCAATGACCTAGGTGGAAAGAAATTTGCATCCCCTCAATTAGGTAACACACAAGATG
>Ga0183260_10003281_pt1 | contig 13067 bp, 12 predicted proteins | sample AntDrymUQ4972206_2_FD_129768 | JGI IMG/M metagenome (GOLD analysis project Ga0183260, IMG submission 129768) | Polar desert sand microbial communities from Dry Valleys, Antarctica - metaG UQ497 (22.06) (version 2) (version 2) | ecosystem: Environmental > Terrestrial > Soil > Desert | place...
GGCATCGCGATCGCAGGCGGCGGACCGGTCGGTGGCATGTACGAAGTCGGTGCCTTGTGCGCACTCGATCAGGCACTCGAAGGTTGCGACCTGACGAGGCTCGACGTGTACGTCGGGGTCAGCTCCGGCGCCTTCCTGGCAGCTGGTCTTGCCAACGGTATCGACACCGACGAGATCGGCCGGCTGTTCATCACCGGCGACGCCGCAAAAGTGAATTTTCGGCCGGAACTGTTCCTGCGGCCGGCATTCCGTGAATACGCAAAGCGGATGCGCGCGGCTCCTGCAGTGCTCGGAACTTGGCTCGGCGACTGGATTCGGCACCCACTGAGCCACGGCTGGACCGATATCTTCGGACGACTGGGCGCGCTGGTGCCCGCAGGGCTGTTCGACAACGACCCCATCGATGTCTACTTGCGAGAGGTCTTCGATCACTACGGGCGCAGCAACGATTTTCGCGAACTGCCGCGGCGCCTGTTCGTGATTGCGGTGGAACTCGATACGGGCGAAGTCGTTCGATTCGGCGCGCCTGGCTTCGACCACGTACCGATCTCACGCGCGGTGCAGGCGAGCGCCGCACTTCCCGGACTGTATCCGCCGGTCAAAATCGACGGCAAACACTATGTCGATGGTGCGCTGCGCAGGACCCTGCACGCGTCGGTTGCAATGGCAGACGGGGCAGACCTGGTGCTCGCCCTCAATCCCCTGGTGCCGTTCAACGCAGCAGCGCGCTCGTCGGCCAACCGGCGCGACAACCCCGGCAAAGCAGCACAGCTGACCGCCAGCGGACTGCCCGCCGTGTTGTCCCAAACCTTCCGCACGCTGCTCAAGTCGCGCATGCAGGTCGGCCTCGACAGCTATCGCAATCAGTTCCCCCACTCCGATCTCATTTTGTTCGAACCCAATCCTGACGACGGCGCGATGTTCTTCGCCAATGTCTTCAGCTACGACAATCGTCATCGCGTGGCGGAACACGCCTTTCGCGCCACGCTCGCCGATCTTCGCCAGCAACGCGCGTCGCTCGGGCCGCTGCTGGCACGTCACGGCATCACGATGCGCGCCGAGGTGCTGGACGATCCCAACGCCGGCATGCTCACCGGTTTGCGAAGCTATCGCCCGCGACCCACGGAACAAACCCGCAAGCTGCGCAGGGCGCTGGACGATCTTGACGTGTCGTTGAGCGAAGGTGCCAAGACCCGGTCTGGGCGCCGCCGAACTGCCGGGGCGTAACGCCCACACGAACTCACTGGCAACGTGCTCCCCGTAGTGTGACTATTCTATGCAGCACGCCTAGCCTGCAACCTCCCACCCCGCGACGAGGCCTCCGCCATGACCGCACCCAAGTTCAAGAAGAAAGCCGGCGCCTCCGAAGCGAAGTACGACGCGCAGGGCAAGTTGCTCGAATCGGCGCAACAGATCTGGATGGCCGGACTCGGTGCGTTTGCGCGCGCCCAGGATCAGGGGTCGAAATTGTTCGACGCATTGATCCGCGAAGGCCAGACCATTGAATCGCGGACCCGGCACTTCGCGTCCGGAAAAGCGGATGGGGTGCGCGACAAGGTCGAGAACACGGTGAGCAACGTCAAGGAGCGCGCGGCGGACACCTGGGATCGACTGGAGAAAGTCTTCGAAGATCGCGTTTCTCGTTCCCTCACGCGTCTTGGCGTGCCGGGTCGCGAGGAGATGCAGGCACTCATCGATCGCGTGGAAGCGCTCAACCGGAACGTCCGCCAACAGCATACGCCGCCGCCACGCCCGGCGCCGTCCTCGCCTCGCAAGCCCGCCGCCAGACCCAAACCTGCGGCCGGCGCAGCGGGGACGACGAAGGGGACGGCCAAGGCCAGATCGGCTTCCGCGTCCCGAAGCAGGAAAGCGGGCACACCGCGCAAATAGTCGCGTTCCTCCGGAAGCAGGCCGCTGCCGCTACCAGTGCACACCGCGCATGAGCGCGGCAAAAGCGACCTGTTCGTTGGAGGGTTTCTCGTCCCTGCCCTTCATGCCCTTCGCCGCCGCGGAATCGGGGAACAGGTTGTAGGCCGTATTCATCACGACTTCGTAGGCTTTGGGGGCGACAGCGTTCAACACTGCCGAGAACACGCCGAGCCTTGTGGCGATACGACTCGGACGCTTGATGATAGCCGCGACGATCATGTCCGCGGCTTCCTCCGGGGAGAGAGTCGGCACGCTGTCGTACATCTTGGTGGGGCCGATCATCGCCGTCCGCACCAGCGGCATGTTGATCGTGGTGAACGCAATGCCGAGATCCGAAAACTCGCCTTGCGCACAATGCGCGAACGCATCCAGCGCCGATTTCGGGCGCTCCCAATAATCCCAGAGACGCCACGCGTAAGTCTCGAGCGGCGGCACCGAAATGCCACTGCCTTTGAGTGCGCGTTCGGCTTCGCGCGTGTCGAAACGCGTCGGAGAGCTGATGTACTTCAGCACCTCGCGCGGGATCCCGAGATCCTTCATCACCATGTGCGTGAAGCGTTTCACTGGCGGCAGGTTGCCCACCACCCCGCGAATCGCGGGGGGTACGAAGGCGAACATGCGCGCGTCCACGCGCATCGTCATTTCCGGTGCGTGTGCGGCGCGCGCGAAGGTATTGAGCACCTCGCCGACGCGCTGTGGCGCGGGGTCGGTCAGGTGGAATGTGTGTCCGTCCAGACCGCGCTTGTGGCCGATGTGGTCGATCGCCGCCGCGACGAAATCCACCGGCACGATGTTGATGCGGCTGCCTTCGATGCCGATGGTCGGCATCCACTGCGGCAGCAGTTCGCGGGTCTTCTTGATCAGCCGGAAGAAATAGTAGGGCCCGTCGATCTTGTCGATCTCGCCGGTTCTGGAATCTCCCACGACGATCGCGGGACGGTAGATCCGGTACGGGATCTTACGCTGCGCCCGGACCAAACCTTCCGAGTCGTGCTTGGTGCGGAAGTAGGGATCTTCCAGTCCCTCCGCTTCGGAGAACATGTCTTCCTTGAACACGCCGGGATAGAGGCCTGCCGCGGCAATCGAACTGACGTGATGGAAGGTTCCTGCGTTGAGTGCGGCGGCCAACTCGAGCGCCCGCTGGGTGCCCCCGACGTTGATGTCCTGCTGCGTGTCGGCATCGGTAGTGAGATCGTAGATGGCAGCCAGGTGGAAGAAGTGCTTGACCTTGCCACGCAGCGCGGCGATCGCTGCGGGCGTCAGCCCGAGTCTCGGCTTCGCAAGGTCGCCCGTGACTTTCACCAGGCGACCCTTGGGCGCAGCGGTGCGCGCCTGCAGCTCTTCGAACTTCGCTTCCGAGCCCTTGCGTACCAGTACGTGGATCTTGCCGCTGCGCGCGAGCAGGCGCTCGACCAAGTGTCGGCCGATGAAGCCGGTACCCCCAGTGATGAAGTAACTCATGGCTGCTCGCGCGAAGTCGACGCCCCCAGCGCCGGTCGCCGAACGCTAGCCACCGCGCATGCGTTTGCCTAGGACAAGTCCGGGCATTTGACCCACAGCGCCAGCTTCGGCCTAATGGAGGTCCCCATCGGAGCGAAGCGATGAGCGATCTCGACAAGCGATTCGAAGCGGCGCAGGCGCAGGTCAAGACGCTGACCGAACGGCCGGACGACAGCGTGCTGTTGCGTCTCTACGCTCTGTTCAAGCAGGGCAGCGAGGGCGATGTGACCGATGAACGTCCGGGGTTCTTCGACTTCAAGGGCGGCGCCAAGTACGACGCCTGGGCCAAGGTCAAGGGCACGCCGCAAGCCACGGCGCAGCAGCAATACGTCGACCTCGTGGCGAAACTCGCGCGCTGAGGCGCGCTGCGCCCCATGGCGACCAAGACCCGGGAGCGCATTCTCGACACGAGTCTCGCCCTTTTCAACGTGCGCGGCGAGCCGAACGTCACCACCAATCACATCGCTGACGAGCTCGACATCAGCCCGGGCAATCTCTACTACCACTTCCGTAACAAGGACGACATCGTCGAGCATCTGTTCGCGCGCTACGAACTGCGCATCGAGGAAGCACTGGTCGTGCCGGACGCTCGGTTGCCGACACTCGAGGACATCTGGCTGCGACTCCACGTCGCTTTCGAGTGCATGTGGGACTACCGATTCATCTATCGCGACCTGGTCGATATCACCAGCCGCAATCGCAAACTGCGACTGCATTTCTCGCGCATCCTTAAGCGCGCCACGGCCAACGCGGAAGCCGTCCTCCGCGGGCTGGGCGCGAGTGGAGAGATGCGCGCCTCGCGCGCCGAAATCGAGGCGACCGCGCACAACGTGCTGCTCGTGACCAGTTTCTGGATGAGCTACAACGCGGTCCTCGGTGGCCATATCGAACGCGAGGCAACCGACCTTACGCGCGGGATCTATCAGGTGATGATGCTGCTCGCCCCCTTCCTGCGGGACGCCGAGCGGTTGCATCTGCATACGCTCGCCGCCAACTACGTCAAGTGAAGGAAGCTCTTTCGATGCATCGTCGTGAACTCTATCCGGCGATCGAGCCGTTTGCGCACGGTCGGCTGAGAGTCGACGATCGTCACGATCTCTACTTCGAACAGTGCGGCAATCCGGCGGGCAAACCCGTGGTGATGCTGCACGGTGGTCCTGGAGCCGGCTGCAACGCCAGGATGCGGCGATTCCATGACCCTGCGCAGTACCGCATCGTGCTGTTCGATCAGCGCGGTGCGGGCCGCTCAACTCCGCATGCGGATCTGGTCGACAACACCACATGGCACCTGGTCGACGACATCGAGCGGCTGCGTAACCACCTCGGGATCGAACGCTGGCAAGTGTTCGGCGGTTCATGGGGCTCGACGCTGGCACTTGCGTACGCGCAGAAGCACCCCGATCGGGTCACCGAACTGGTGCTGCGCGGGATCTTCATGTTGCGGCGCTGGGAACTCGAGTGGTTCTACCAGCAAGGCGCCTCACGCCTCTATCCGGACGCCTGGGAGCACTACCTCGCGGCGATTCCCGTGGTGGAACGGCACGACCTCATTTCTGCCTATCACCGGCGGCTCACAGGTACAGACACGACAGTCCGGCTTGCGGCTGCTCGCGCGTGGTCGACGTGGGAGGGTGCGACCAGCTTTCTCCTGCCTGATGAAGATTTCGTGGCGTCGCACGACGAAGCCGACTTCGCACTCGCCTTTGCCCGCATCGAGTGCCATTACTTCGTCAACGGCGGGTTCTTCGAGGTCGAAGATCAATTGCTCCGCGACGCCTCGCGACTGCACGGAATACCCGGCACGATCGTGCACGGTCGTTACGACGTTGTCTGTCCGCTCGCAAATGCCTGGGATCTCAAGCGCGCGTGGACGGAGGCCGATCTCGAGATCATCCCCGATGCGGGCCATTCGGCCTTTGAACCCGGACATACCGACGCGCTGGTGCGCGCAACGGATCGCTACCGCTAGCCCGCAGCGGCTGCAAGGCTCGGTCCCGGGAATCCTCGACTCCCCCTACCCGATCACTGCTCCACCGTTCGTGGTGAGATGGTCGCACCACGAACGGAATCCCGGACTCTTCTCGCTGCTGGGCAGCGCGACTTACGCGGCAGGCGAGCGACGCCGGCGTGCGGGCGCCTTGCGAGTCGCGCGCGCTGGAGCGGAGCGGCGGTTGCGCGCCTGGGCGTTGTCGCGAACCCGCTCGAACTCGGCGCGCGACTCGCGATAGATCGACGTGAGCTTCGCCAGTGCCTCGTCGGCGCCCGAGGCGATTGATTGTTCGGTCGTGCGCAGATTGCGGATCACGCGCTTCTTGAGCGGTCCGTACTCGGCGTTGGCCTTTTTCGAAACCTCGGCCGTGACGCGCTGGAAGTCGCGCAAGAACTGTTGCGTGAATTTCTCGGCCTCGCCGCGAAACTGCTCGCCCTCGGTGACCAGGCGATTGAACATCTTCGTGGACTGCTTGCGCGTCAGTGAGACCGCCCCCAGACCGGCGAGCCAGACCTGGCGGGGGAAGTCCCGGCGCGGACTGGTGTGCGACGGTGTGCTGCGAATCTGCTTGGAAACCATGTGGAACCCTCAGCGTTGGAGTGGCGTTGGGGCGTACCGTAGGCCTAGTGGCCTGAGCAATTACCCTACTCCCTTGATTGCTCCGGGGACGGGCTTGACTCATCCTCCGGCAATTGACCCCGAGGACGACGATGGCGCGCAACAGGTGGATCGCGTTTCCGCACCCGAGCAACGCGTTCGATTACGCCGGCGAGAAGCTCTCGAAAAACTGGGTCACTTTGCATGCCGGGGACCAGGAACTCTTTCCCGACGCGAAGTGGGCAGCCGCCGCGCAGAAGGCCGCGCCGCAACCGAAGCTCAAGCTCGATGCGGTCGCGCTCGCCTCCGCGATGCAGGACGCATGGCGCGCCTTTCACCGGGGTGATTTCGCGGATGCATTCGACCGTGGCGCCAGCCTCGGCACCTGGGGCGCGGCTGTCGCATGCAAGGCGCAAGGGATTCACGCCGCGCGCCTGATCGACGACGACAAGGTGCGCGCAGTCGAGCTCAAGGCGGCATCGGATCGCGCCGCCCTCGCGTCGAGCGAGTGGCCACAGGCCGCCAACGCGCACTACCAGCATGCGTATGCGCTGGGTCGCTACGGCCAGACCATCTCCATCGCCCAAGCCTTGAGCCAGGGCCTCGCAGGCAAGATGAAGGCAAGCCTCGACGCTACCCTCAAGCTCGCGCCGAAGCACGGCGAGGCCATGCTCGCGCTGGCCATGTATCACGCGGAAATCGTGGCCAAGGTCGGCGGGATGATTGCGGGCCTGACCTACGGCGCCAAGGCTTCTACCGCGGAGCAGCACATGGCGGCCGCCCTCAAGTTATTGCCACAGGCTCCGATCGCGCACATCGAACACGGCAATCTGCTGCTGGCACTGTATGGCGCCAAACGCGAGGACGAGGCAGCGGCGGCATATGCCAAAGCTGCCGCGATGAAACCCCGTGACGCCATGGAAGCGCTGGACGTCGCCTACGCGAAGTCCGCTATCGAATAGGTCGCGCCTCGGCGCGACATCGACGAGCATCGAGCGGCGGAGTGATGCATCGGATTCGGCGTGGCGCGTGGCGATCCGCCCTACGCCGAGATGCAATGATGGCGGACGAGCGTCGCTTGGGCATCGGCTGACGTGATGGGTTCGGCCCAGTCTTCCATCAGCGTGATCATCAGCAGTTTCTCGAACTCGGGCGCGAACCGGTCGATGACCGCCTGCGGATCAGGAATGCGCTTGGCGTCCGCGATGAGCCCGAAATGCACACGGCCGTTGTAGGAGAGGATGCTGATGCCGACTCCTATCGAACCGTTTTGCGGCACCCAGAACATGAGCTCCTCGATGCGGCTGCCGGCGAGATACATCGGCTGCTGCGGACCGGGAACGTTCGTCGCGACAGCCGATGCCTTGCGGCTGAAGAGTTGGAGCGCCATGCGCTGTATCGGCGCGGGCGCCATGCCGACCGCCGCCAGCAAACCGAAGGTAACGGCCGCCTGTTTCGATCGCTTGAGTCCTTGCATGCACTCGGCCACGCGCTCGACGCGGCGCAACGGATTGCCTTCGCCGATGGGCAGATCCAGAAACACCAGCCCGAAATGATTGCCGAGTTGCTTGGCATGCTCGAGCGGACGTAAATTCACCGGAACCGTGGCGCGAATGGTCATGCCCTCGATGTCGTGCCCCTGTTCCAGCAGCCAGGCGCGAAGCGCGCCGGCGGCAGCGGCAAGCACCACGTCGTTGACGGTGCAATCCAACGCCCGGCTCAGCGTCTTGACCTCGTTGAGCGGCAAAGGCTCGGCCCAGGCGACCCGCTTGGTGGCACCCAGGACTCCCGTGTGGGAGGGTCGTCGGGCGCGCAGGATCTCGCCGCCACCTTGCGCGAGTTTCTCCAGTTTTTCCGGGTCCTCGAGCAGCTCCCGGCCCTTGGCGAGAGCCCTGCCGCCCAGATGTGCAGCCTGCTTGAGCCCTGCGCGTGCGGGTTGCAGCAAGCGCTGCGTGACTGTGCCGCGATCGCGCTTCAACCAGGCGCGTTCGAGTTCGACGGTTTTGGCCGGCCGGGCTTCGACGTCGGTAAGTGAAAGCATTACCTGGACCAGGGCCATGCCGTCGGCGTAGCAATGATGCAGGCGTGTGATCAGGGCCGAACCCCCACCGAATTTCTCGACCAGATGGAATTGCCAAAGCGGCCTCGCCTGATCGAGCGGACTCGATGCGAGCTGACTGGCCAGGCTCTGCAACTCCGACTTCCCGGCTTGTCCCGGCAGCGCCGTCACGCGGACGTGCCATTCGAGATCGAAGTCGTTGTCGTCCTCCCAGAACGCGCCGGCGGGATTGTCCACGGCCTTCTGGCGAAAGCGCAGGAACGCGAGAAACCGTTGCGCGATGACCTGCCTGAGTTTCGCCAAAGCCAGTGGCGACGCGAACGTCATGACGCCTGTGATCATCATGCGGTTGGTGGGGGCTTCCATGCGCAGCCATGCGGTATCCACACGCGCCATCGCTTCGCGTTCGCCGCGCTCCACCTTCGTTGCCGGCATCGCGTTCCCCTCCGCGGTCTGGCTGGATGGTAACCGGAACGCTCGCCGGGCTGTTTCGGACGTGCGCGCCTTTCGCGCCTCGAAATGTCAGGAAAATAGGGGTCAGTTCGGCGCTACAATGCTCCCTGTTCGTTTCGTATCGGTTTTCAAATGCCGTCGACCGACCCGCCTACCCCTCCTGCAGTCTCCATGCGCAACTCGCGCCGGCGCAAGCGCGAGGTGCCGCAACTGGATTTATGGTCTGGAGAGCCAAACTCCGATGCGGGACCGTCTGGGCATACACTGCGAACACCGCCTCCGGCTTCATCCGACACCGGCGAAGTCGTTCCTGCCCTCGCCGGCTCGAAACTTCCCGTATCGCATCTGCGACGTACAGAACGCTCTGTTGCGTCCGAAGTAGATGCCGCGCTGACCCGTCGCCAGGAGCACTTGCTCGAGCATCTGCGTGCACGCGCGGCGAGTGGCGCACGGCCGCCCACGCTGGCGGAACTCTGTGCCGAACTGGGGCTGGTCTCGCGCGGATCTCTGCACAAACAGGTCACTGCACTGATCGACGCGGGCTTGGTCGAGCCCATGCTTGGCAAGCAGCGCGGCGTGCGCCTGCGTCGTCCCGCGGCAATCAAGGAGTCACGATTGCCATTGCTGGGTCGCATCGACGGCAGCGGACGCCTGCAACCGTTGGGGCGCTACGAAGCCATGACAGTGCCGACGTGGCTCGGTCCGGACGCCGAGGGATTCTTGCTCACCGTCGAAGGTAGCCGGTGGGCGCATCTGGGAATCTTCGCCGGCGATCTGCTGGTGATCGCCGCGCGCGTCACTCCGGCTGAGTCCGATCTGGTTGCGATCCTGATCGATGAGCGGGAATACCTGCTTGGACGCCTGCGCCACGACATCGACGTGTTGGTGATCGAGAGCGACGCGCCCCCCGCGCCAACGCGTCGCGTCATGTCTACCCGCGCGAGCGTGCAAGGCGTGGTGCGCGGGCTGATGCGCCGCCTGCATCACGGATGACAAACCCGGCGGCGCCGCTGCGGGCTGCCGGGTTCATGTTGTCGGCAACCGTCATGTTCGGTTTCATGACCATCGCGATTCGCCTCGCGACGCAGGAAATGCACGCGTTCGAAGTCGCATTCTTTCGCAACGTGTTCGGCCTGCTGTTCGCCCTGCCGCTGCTGTTGCGGCACGGACCCGGTCTGTTGCGCACCCGAAAGCTTCCACTCTATTTCGGGCGTTGCGTCATCGGCCTGATGTCGATGCTCGCGGGCTTCTGGGCGATATCGCAGCTGCCGCTGGCGCAAGCCGTGTCGCTTTCATATTCGACCCCGCTCTTCGTCACCATTGGGGCCGTGTTCGCGCTGGGCGAAACGGTGCGGGCGCGCCGCTGGAGCGCCGTACTGGTCGGGTTCCTCGGCGTGTTGCTGATCGTGCGGCCGGGTTTCGCCGCACTCACTCCGGGAGTCCTGGCCGCGCTGCTCGGCGCCGTGCTGAGCGCTTGTACCGCGATCAGCATCAAATTTCTTTCGCGAACGGAGCCACCGGACGCGATCGTGCTGATGACGACGCTGCTTTGGGTGCCGCTGTCGCTGCCGACGGCGTTGTGGGTCTGGGAATGGCCAAGCGCTGCGGGTTGGCTGTGGGTCGCGGTGACCGGAGGACTTGGTACCGCAGGGCACATGTTGTGGACGCGTGCGTTCCGTATCGGCGAGGTCTCGGCGCTCACGCCGATCAGCTTCATGCAGTTGCCGATCGTCGCCATCGCGGGGTTCGCACTGTTCGGCGAATCGATCGATCGCTGGACGATCGCGGGCGCGCTGGTGATTTTCGGCGCCAACGCCTACATCGCGCAGCGGGAGGCTTTGCAGGTACGTCGTGCGATCGCCGCCGACGCCGCAACCGTTGAATGATTTGGTGCGGCGGGAACGGCGCAAGGCGCGATCGGTCAATCCCCTCGGTGCATCGCACCTATTTTAGGGACGCTCCTACAGGCTGTTGGTGTAAGTGCGCGCCACGTAGTCGTCGATCACCCCGAGAAATTCTTCCGCGATGCGGTCGCCGCGCAGCGTCATGGCTTTCTGTCCGTCAATGAAAACTGGCGCTGACGGAGCCTCGCCCGTTCCTGGCAGCGAGATTCCGATGTTGGCGTGGCGGCTTTCCCCGGGTCCGTTCACCACGCAGCCCATCACCGCGAGCGTGAGATTCTCCGCTCCGGGATTCGAAAACTTCCATTCCGGCATACGCGCACGAACGTGCTCCTGCACCTGCTGCGCGAGGTACTGGAAGAATTCGCTGGTGGTGCGTCCGCAACCGGGGCACGCCGTCACCATCGGCGTGAAAGCGCGCAGGCCCATGGTTTGCAGCAACTCCTGCGCAACCACGACCTCCTGGGTCCGTGATTCGCCTGGCGCGGGGGTCAGCGAAATGCGGATCGTGTCGCCAATGCCATCGCCCAGCAGCACCGCCAGGGCCGCACTCGACGCGACGATGCCCTTGCTGCCAATGCCGGCTTCGGTCAGCCCCAAATGCAGCGCGAAATCGCAACGTCGGGCGAGTTCGCGGTACACGAGCACGAGATCGGCGACTCCGGAAACCTTGCATGAAAGGACGATGCCGTCGCGCGGCATGCCGATTTCCACGGCGCGCTCCGCTGAATCGATGGCAGACCGCAGCAATGCCTCGCGTAACACCGCAGCAGCTGGCCACGGTGCCGAGCGCAACGCATTCTCGTCCATCAGCGCAGTAGCCAGCTTCTGATCGAGCGAGCCCCAGTTGACCCCGATCCGGATCGGCTTGCCGCGTGCGATGGCCTGCTCGACGATTGTCGCGAATTGCGCATCGCGCTTGCGCCCGAAGCCCACGTTGCCCGGATTGATGCGGTACTTGGCGAGGGCTTCCGCGCAGGCCGGCTCGCTGGCGAGCAGTTCGTGACCGTTGTAATGAAAGTCGCCGATCAGCGGCACCGGCACATTCAACGCATCCAGGCGTTCGCGGATATACGGCACCGCACGCGCCGCCTCCAGTGTGTTGACGGTGATGCGCACGAGTTCGGAACCGGCACGCCAGAGCTCTGCAACCTGCTTCGCGGTGCCCGCGATGTCCGAGGTGTCGGTGTTGGTCATCGACTGCACCACGATCGGTGCGCCTGCGCCAACCAGGACGCCGCCGATCATTACTCCACGTCGCAACCGGCGATCCGCAAATGCGGGCGCGACCGGAACGGGTTGCTCGACAGTGGTGTGATCGATCGCGACGGCCATGTGGGTAGTTTAGCGGGGAGCGGCGTCGTTCCCGGGGCTACGCGTGGCAAGCAGGCTTCCACACACCAAACCCACCATCCAGTCAGTCTCGTCGTCGGCGAGTCCCGCAGGGGCCAAGCCCACCACTTCGCCTACGCGCAACCGAGCGCCCACCACGTTGTCCCACTCGAGGCGATAACCGCCGAGACTCTGGTCGAGCACCTGCGGACGTTGCGGTTCGCCGTAGCTCTCGCTCCACGACGCCGCCGGATCTGCCGCGATCCGTTGCGACTCGCCGCCGAAGCTGCGCTCGATCGCGTCGGCGTCCAGACCTCCTGACAGCGCGTGGTGCAAGGAGGCGTGTCCGACGAGAGTGTCCAGCTGATGCCCGGCGCTGAGTCGCTCGTGACCCCGGATCGGCGCGGGCCGCCAACTCGATGTCATTCGCGTAAGCGTTTCCGGCGTGATGGTCACCGGCGGCACGCCCTTGCCCTTGCCCTTGAAGGCGAACGGGACGTCGACCGCGCGTCCCAACGTTTCATGATGCAACCACGCGAGCACCGGCTCCAGGTCCACGAACAGATTGCCTGCACTGCTAGCCACTCGTTCCTCCGGCAGGTAGCCGGGGCCCTCATCATTGTCCAGTTCGATCGCGACGTTATTTGCACTGCCGCTCGAGCTGGGCGTGACAATTGCGCGTTGCGCCAGAATCCGACAGGCAGCGAACGCGTCTACGCTCTCGCGTTGCGACATTCGGTAGGGATTGCTCAACGCATGCAGCAGGGCCGTCAGGTAATTCTGGGCCGTAGATGCCTGCAGGTCCGAACGGACCGGATCGCCGACGACCTTGCCCGCGAATCCGGCAATGTCTGCGTACGCGTAGAGCCTGTGGAAGTCGCGCCAGGTGCCGGGCGACGGACTGGCGTAAATGAGATAGTCCCGGCACAGAAGCTCCGCAAGATGCAGGCTCGCGCGCGTAGCAGCGATCGCGGCCGATTTGGTCGAGCCCTTCGATCATCGTCATCACGGGACGACGCAAGGCCTCCATGACTGCGAGACGCTCCCCGCCTTCGACCGATTGACGGTTGAGGCGCGCCAGGCCATCGAGCAATTGAGTCGTGGCCGCAGGCGCATTGGCCATGGGCAACGCATCGATCCACGCACGGACTCGTCGCGCATCCACCGGCAGCACGGCATCACCAGCCACTTCCGAACGCGGCAATCCAGACAGGAATTCGGCGAATCGCTGACTCATGTTCGATGACCTTGTCTTCGTCGACCGGCGCAGCGGCTTGAACACTGACACGGTGTTCGAGTCGGCGCC
>Ga0183260_10003282_pt1 | contig 13067 bp, 11 predicted proteins | sample AntDrymUQ4972206_2_FD_129768 | JGI IMG/M metagenome (GOLD analysis project Ga0183260, IMG submission 129768) | Polar desert sand microbial communities from Dry Valleys, Antarctica - metaG UQ497 (22.06) (version 2) (version 2) | ecosystem: Environmental > Terrestrial > Soil > Desert | place...
ACCAGGACCGACGCGCGGTCCTTCCCTCTCCTCAACACCGGAGGAAGTCTATCCGTTACACCAAGTCGCTCGACTCACTCGTCATTCGACGAGCATCGCGGCCCTTAGCATCGCAAAATGCGTCGATATCACGGTTTCATGGCCGACAGCGCCCGATGGCAGCGATTCCGAATACGTGACGACGACGTCATCATCACGACGCCGTCGAAGTCCGGCACCACCTGGATGCAGACCATCGTCGGCATGTTGCTGCGCGACACTGTGGACCTGCCGCCGATCGGGACCATCTGTCCCTGGCTGGACATGCAAATACGAACCGAGGAGGAGATCTTCGGCCTGCTCGATGCCCAGACCGAACGGCGCTTCATCAAGACGCACACGCCGCTCGACGGCCTGCCGTCCAATCCATCGGTCACGTACATCGCCGTCATCCGCCATCCGCTTGACGTCGCGCTTTCGGACCGCGACCACGCAGCAAACATGCTGCGCGAGCGTGCGACGCAGATGCGTGAGCTGGTGTCAGGGCGATTCGAGCCTGCCAGTGGGCATGAGGAGGCGCCCGAGGACGATGGCGACTATCTGCGCTGGTTCATTGACAATCACGAGCAGGCGACAGGCAGCGGGCCCAACGGCCTGGAGGACTACTGCCAGCAGATCCGGACCTATTGGGATGCGCGAGGGCAGCCCAATGTTCACCTCTTCCACTACGCGGACATGTGGAACGACCTTGACGCAGAGATGCGCCAAGTAGCGGCTGCGCTGCACGTCCCGGTTGACGGGGCCCGATGGCCGTCGTTCGTGGAGGCCGCGACACTCAAGTCGATGCGAGAGCGAGCGTCATATGCGGCGCCGGACGCGCATCTCGGCCTGTGGAGATCTGCGGAAGGCTTCTTTCGAACGGGAGGCACCCGCGCATGGCCCTCACTGCTGACACTCTCCAACATCGATCACTTCGACGAGCGGCTATATGATCTCGCCGGCGGTGCTTACGGCTGGGTCAAGGGCGGCCGCTCCGGCCTGCAAGAGGCCTGACCCGACCGCCGTCACATATGTCAGCGGACGCGGCAGCGAATGACCTCGCCACTGTCGACGCGCACGTCTGAGCCGTCCTCGCCTCTCATCATCAAGGCGCCGGTATCCGGATCCACGCCGGTCGCAGTCCCTGACAAAGTCTCCTGACCCAGCTCGACGGCCACGTGGCGTCCAGTTGTGCGCTGCGCGACGGACCATCCGGCCGCGTCGAATTGGCCCTGTTTGAGCGCCTCGTAGCGGGGCTCGAGGCGAGCCAGGAACCCGTCGAGCAGGGCTTCGTTGTCGATCGGCCGCCGCCCGGCGAGCTCGCGCAGGCTGGTCATCGAGCGCGACAGCGCCCACGGGAAGTCGGTCGCCGCCCAATTGGTGTTGATGCCGATCCCGATCACGGCGGACTTGACGCGCCTGCCGCTAATGACTGTCTCGCCCAGTACGCCGCCCACCTTGTTCATGCTTCCATCCGGGACGTCGGACACGAGATCATTGGGCCACTTCAGCCAGATCGTTCCGTCCTTGAGCCCGGCCTGCTCCTCCGCAGCATCACGCATCGCGAGCGACACGATGGCGGCGAGCCGCCAGGCGTGTTCGGGGGCGAGGTACTCAGGCTTGAAGCCGACAGACAGTAAGAGCCCTGTGCCGGGCGCCGCCACCCACTCGCGGCCCTGGCGTCCGCGACCGGCAGTCTGGTAATCCGCCACCGCGATCGCCACCTCGTCGGTGCCCCCTTCGATCCAGTCGCGGACGACGCGCTGGGTCGAGTCAACGGCCCGGAAGCGTTCGAGCCTGCTTGGAAAGGTCACGTCGTCGTCACCGAGCCAGCCGCATCGACAAGGCGCGCGCCGTGGCCGACTGGCCTGACGACCAGCGCCCGACCGTTGAGATCGAGACCAGCCGCCGCACCGGTCATGGCATCGGCAGCGCGCCTGGCGACGGTCTCGTCGTCGGTCAATGCGATGACGGTCGAGCCGGCGCCGGAGAGCGCCGCACCCAGCGCTCCGGCGTCGCGCGCGGCGCGAACGAGCTCCGGCAGCTGCGGGAAGTGCGCGACGCGGTAAGGCTCGTGGAGCCGGTCGTCGCTCATCGCCGCCAACAGATCGAGGCGCGCACCCGACGTGAGCGCGGCGACGACCATTGCCGTGCGGCCGACGTTGTGCGCCGCGTCCGCGTGCGAGACGTTCGCTGGCAGCAGGTCGCGCATCCGCGCGGTCCGCAGGGCGACGTCGGGAATGAACAGGGCGGCGACTAGTGATGAGGGCGGGTCGAACCGCGCCGGCCGCTCACTGGTGATCACGAAGCCGCCGAACAGCGCTGCCGACGCGTTGTCGGGATGACCCTCGATCGCGGTGGCGAGCTCCAGCAGCCGTTCGTCACTTAGTCGTTCACCGGCCAGCGCCTCTGCCGCTCGTAGCCCGGCAACGCTCGCCGCGGCGGACGAGCCGAGGCCGCGCGCCAGCGGGATTGCGTTGGTCATCTCGATGCGCATCACCGGTGGATCCAGGCCGAACTCCTCCAGGCCGTGTTCCAGGCCGATCAGGAATCGGTTGCCTGCGTCCAGGCCGATCTCGTCGGCGCCCTCCCCCTCGACCTGGAGTGACTCAGCGCCTGCGTCGAGGGGCGTCACGGTCACGCGCAGCCACAGGTCGAGCGCGAGTGCCAGGGCGTCAAAGCCCGGACCGAGGTTGGCGCTGCTCGCCGGCGCCTCAACGCTGACGCTCGCCGGCCATCTGGGCACGTCGCGCCGCGGCCGGACATTGGATCGCCGCCGGCGCCCTTTCCCGGGGCCCTGGGTCGTGCTCACCAATCGAGCACCGCGCGCACCGCATCTGCCGAAGCAGCCGCCTGCAGCGGCGGCGTTGCGACGCTGTGGGCAGTGTCGGGATCCTTGAGGCCTTGACCGGTCAGCACGCATACGATGGTCGCACCTGGATCGATGCGACCGTTGGCGGCCATCTTGCTGACGCCCGCCAACGAGGCCGCCGATGCCGGCTCGCAGAAGATTCCCTCGTAGCGCGCCACGTCGCGATAAGCCGCCAGGATCTCGTCGTCGGTGACTGCCTCGATCACGCCGCCCGACTCGTCTCGGGCGCGAATCGCCTTGTCGGCGCTGGCCGGGTTGCCGATTCGGATGGCCGTCGCCACTGTCTGCGGGTCGTCCACCCGGCGGCCGGTCACGAGCGGCGCCGCCCCGGCGGCCTGGAAGCCGAGCATCGCTGGCCGCGTCTCGACCAGGCCCGTGTCGAGGTAGTCGGTGAAACCCTGCCAGTAGGCAGAGATGTTGCCCGCGTTGCCCACCGGCAGTGCCACGTAGTCGGGCGCCCCGCCGAGGTCCTCGCAGACCTCGAACGCCGCCGTCTTCTGGCCCGCCAGGCGGTGCGGATTGACCGAGTTGACGAGAGTGACTGGCCGATCGTGCGGGTCGGTGTCGTCGACCAGATCGCGGACCACGCGCAGCGCGTCGTCGAAGTTGCCGTCAAGGGCGATGACCCGGGCGCCGGCCATCTGAGCCTGGAGGAGCTTGCCGGCCGCGATCTGGCCTTTGGGCAACACGACCACGACCTCGAGGCCGACCGATGCCCCATAGGCAGCCGCCGACGCAGCCGTGTTGCCGGTAGAGGCACAGATGATCGCCCGTGAGCCGGCCTCGAGCGCCTTGGCAACGGCGACGACCATGCCGCGGTCCTTGAACGAGCCGGTCGGGTTCATGCCCTCCACCTTGAGATGGAGAAGCGGGACCCCGATCAGGCGGCCGAGATTGCGGGCATGGACGAGCGGCGTGTAGCCCTCACCGAGCGACACGTTGGGCGTCGAGCCCGTCACGGGCAAGAACGCGGCGTAGCGTTCCATGAGCCGCGGGCGGGCATCGTTACTCGTCTTCTGCTGCCGCAGCTGGCGCAGCACGTCGCTCATTCGCATCGCTTCGATTGTGACGGCGCGGCGAGGACGCTGCCGCTGACGCATGTGGACGGCCGATAGACTGCGCGCCGATGACGACGACCCCGGACGAGCAGGCGCGCACGAATCCCCGTTCGGCGAGCGACCGCGTGTTCTCGGGAGTCCAGCCGTCCGGGCTGCCGCACCTCGGCAACTACCTGGGCGCGTTCCGCAACTACATCGCGATGCAGGAGGGTGGCGACGCCATCTACTGCATCGTCGACTACCACGCCCTGACCTCGACCCACGACGCGGAGCAGATCAGGCGCAACACCCACGACATGGCGATCGCGCTGCTTGCGCTGGGTCTCGATCCGGAGCGCTCGATCCTGTTCCGCCAGTCAGATCGGCCGGAGCACGCCGAGCTCGCGTACCTGCTCTCGACCGTTGTTCCTGTCACGTGGGTCGAGCGCACACCTTCGTTCAAGGAGAAGGTCCGCGACCAGCCTCAGGACGTCAATCACGCCCTGCTTACCTATCCCGTCCTGCAGACGGCCGACATCGCGATCTACCACGCCGGCCGCGTCCCAGTGGGCAAGGACCAAGCGGCGCATCTCGAACTGGCACGCGAGATCGTGCGCGCATGGAACCGCCGATACGGCGAGTACTTTGTCGAGCCGGCGGCTGTTTTCACCGACTCGCCCGTGATCCTGGGCACTGACGGCGTACAGAAGATGTCCAAGTCACTTGGTAATGTGATCGAGATCCTCGCCGACGAGGCCACGATCCGGAAGCAGGTGATGAGCATGGTCACCGACACGCAGCGCATCCTGCGCACGCAGCCGGGCCGGCCAGAGATCTGCAATGTGTGCCAGCTGCACCGATTCTTCGGCGACGACTACGAATACATCTGGGATGGCGAGCGAACCGCCCGCACGGGCTGCGTCGACACCAAGAAGCTGCTCGCGGACAGGATCATCAGCCACTTCGCCGATGCCCGGGAGCGGGCCAGGGATCTCGAGTCGAGGCCCGACTACGTCGAGCAGGTCCTGCGCGCCGGGGCCGAGAAGCTCGCGCCGATGGCGGCGGAGACGATGCGCGAAGTTCACGATCGGATGGGGCTCGGGAGGGGGGGCTAGGAACTCGCCGATGCGCCGTTTCGGGGTCCTGACGCATGACTCGAGCTCCAGAGACGACATTTCACTGTGGTTGAACAAGTCGATCACCAACGGTGGCGTTTCCCGCGAGTTTTCGAATTGACGTTGAAAAGTTGGCGATCTGCGCTCAATGGGCGGCTGGAAACCCGCCAAGGGGCGCGAAGTGTTCAATCCGGTTGAAATTCGTTGCCGCGCCTGGCGCGGATGGGCACGCCGCAGTAACCAGCCGGCAATTCGGCCGCAGTAGACTCCATCACTGATGGACACCCAGGTTCCAGAGTCGGAGCGACGCTGGCTGCACGCCGTGCTCGTCCTGGGCACCCTCGTTCTCGCGCTCATCCTGGTCTCCCAGGTCAGCGTCCTGCTCGCCTTCTTCACCGACATCCTGTTGGTGCTGCTGCTGGGCTGGCTGCTGGCCTTCATCCTCTCCCCTGTCGTCGGCCTGGTCCAACGCGCCTTTCCCAAGCTGCCCCGCGCAGCGGCGGTGGGGCTCATCTACGTGGCGCTCCTGGTCGTGATCGGATGGGCGCTGATTGCCGTGGCTGGCAGCCTCGCCACATCAATCGGCAACTTCATCGCCGAGCTCCCCACGTTCCAGGCGCGCCTGCCGGAGATCGTGGCGCCACTTCAGGGGACCCTGGACAGCTTCGGCCTGCGGATCGACGTGCTGACGATCGCCCAGGATCTGCTGCGCAACCTCGGTGACCTCGGCGACAGCCTGGTTCAGCCGCTGGCCGACCTCGCCATCTTCAGTCTGGGCATCGTCGGGAACCTGTTCATCATCATCTTCCTGTCGCTCTTCATCCTGTTCGACCAGGACCGCATCCTGGCCTACATCAACCGGCTCGTTCCGCCCCGCTACAGCGAAACGGCCCGCGTCTTCGAGACGAGCGTCTCGACCTCGTTCGGCGGTTTCATTCGCGGCTCGGTGATCCAGGGTCTGATCATGGCGGCCATCACCGCCGGCGCCCACATCGCGATGGGGCTCGATTTCATGCCGGCTTCAGCGGCCCTGTCGGGCATGCTGCAGGCAATTCCGTTCTTCGGCCCGTTTTTCTCGTGGATCCCGGCGGTGCTCGTCGCCGTGCTCACCAAGCCAGACGTGATCATCCCGACGCTGATCGTGATGGGCATCGGCTGGTTCGTCGTTTCGAACATCATCACGCCACGCGTGATGGCCCACGCCGTGGGAATCCACCCGATCGTCGTCCTCGTGTCGGTGTTGATCGGCGCCAAGATCGCCGGGATCGCCGGCGCGATCTTCGCGGTCCCATTCGCGGCCATCATCGCCTCGTTCTTCCAGCATTTCCTGACCCGAAACGCCAACCAGCCGCGCGACGTCACGTCGAGGGCCGCTCGCCGCGTGGGTGAACGCGAGGGCAGGCAGGTGCGCGTGCCAAAGCCGCCAGAGGTTGGCGTCGCAGGAGCGCCAGGCGCACCCGAGACAACCACGCCCACCACGACAACCACGCCGAAGCCGGCCGAACCGACAGGGTGAGACGCCGTGGCCCGGACATGGACACCAGGGAGTCCGGGCGCGACATCGCTCGCGAAGCGCAGCGAGTCGAACGCCGTGACATCGACCGCGAGGCCGGCGAGCCCGTCGCCCAGCGCGAGCGGCGGCTGAATCCGCCACGCGCGACGCCCAGGGCGGCGCGCCCGCTCTCCGAGTGGGAGACACGCCCGAGGATCCTGGTCACCAACGACGACGGCATCGAATCGCGCGGGCTGCTGGCGCTCAAGCAGTCGCTCGAGCCGCTCGGCGACGTCTACGTCCTGGCGCCCGAGACCAACCAGTCCGCCGTAGGCCACACCAAGACGTTCATGCGGCCACTTCGCGTCCGCGAGCGGACGCTTGCCGACGGGACGCTCGGCTACTCGGTCGACGGCTCGCCCACGGACGCGGTCAGCCTCGCCTTCCTCGGTTACTTCGACATCGGCTTCGACCTCGTCGCATCGGGCATCAACTATGGCGCCAACCTGGGTGACGACATCACCTACTCGGGCACCGTGAGCGCGGCGATGGAGGCCGTGCTCTCGGCCGTGCCGGCATTCGCGATCTCGCAGGAGTACTACGAGCACCCTGATTTCACGCTCGCCTCGCAGATCGCCTATGTGGCGGCGGTGAACATCCTCGAGAACGGCCTCGCCCCGGGTGAGCTGATCAACATCAACGTGCCGGCTGTCACCGTGGCCGAGAGCCGGGGCGTCGAGGTGACGCGGATGGGCAAGCGCGTTTACCAGGACGAGCTCATCGAGCGGCTCGACCCGCGCGGCACGCCCTACTACTGGATCGGTGGCCCGCCACCGTCAGGCCTGGCCGAGCCCGGCACCGATTTCCACGCAGTGGTCAACAAGCGCATCGCGATCACGCCCATCCAGCTCGATCTGACGGCGCGACGGATGCTCAGCAGGCTTAACAGCTGGTCGTGGAAGCTGCCCACGGCCTCGACAGCGCCAGCCGCTGCCGAGGCAACGACGCGGACTGATCAACGACTAGACGAGATCGTGGTCGCCCAGGCCGAGCCCGAGGACGAGCGCCGCTAGCTCGCAGGACGAGGCAAGCACCCGTCCAAGCGTGGGCTTGCCGAGTTGGGCCGTTTCGGCCGTCTAACTCTACGGCCGCGCGGCGCGAAGGTCGGCAAGCACCTCGCGCGCGGCGAGCTGGCCCGGGGCGCCGGTGATGCCGCCGCCCGGGTGGGCTCCGGCGCCCGCAAGGTACATGCCCGACAGGGGCATCCGGTAGCGGCCGTAGCCGTGAAGGGGTCGCCACGCGAACCATTGATCGAGGCCAACCTCGGCGTGCATCGGGTGGCCGCCGGCCGCTCCGTAGTCGCCTTCGATCTCCAATGGAGTGACGACCTGGCGGGCCTCGACCAACGCCGCGAAGCCGGGCGCGTATTGCTCGATCACCCGCGCGACGGTGTCGCCGAGTCCCTCGCGGCGCTCTGTCCAGGTGCCCTCGCGCAGGTCGTACGGGGCCGACTGGACGATGGCGCTCAGGACGTGCCTCACCGCGCCAGCCCGTTTCTCGTCGATCAGCGTCGCGTCGAGCAGCGTGGGGATCGTCGCTTCGATAAGCGGCTCCTCCGAGATCTGCCCGTACTTCGCCGCATCCGCCGCATGTTGGAGGTAGACCATCGATGGCGCGATCAGGATGCGGCCGCGGAGGCGCCGCGGATCGTCGGCTGCGGCCGGGAAGCTGGGCAGCCCGCTCAGCGCGAAGTTGACCTTGGCCGTGATCCCACTCTGCCGGATGTTCGAGGCACGCCACGAGAGGCGCGGCCCAGCGACCTCCGGCTCGAGGAGCTTCAGGAAGGTCGTCTTCGGGTCGAGCGTCAACACGACGACGCGGGCGTTGATCTCCTCGCCGCTCTCAAGTACCACTCCACGCACGGCGTCGGCCTGCCGCCGGACCTGCGCGACGCTCGAGCCCAGGCGAATCTCGGCTCCCGCCGACCTTGCCGCCGCTGCCAGGGCAGCCGAAAGAGCGCCCGGCCCGCCGCGCGCGAGTACCGCCTGTCCGGCAAGGCCGGCGTCATTCCCAGCGACGTCGGTGATCAGTACGCCTGCCGTGCCTGGCATGCGCGGACCGAGGCCCGTCAGCAGGATGCCGCGCGCGGCGATCACGGCTCGAAGGGCGTCCGATTCGAACCACTCCTCGACGAGGTCGCGTACGGCCATGGGCATGGCGTGCAGTAGGCCCGCGTCGGACGCGCCACCCCGAGCCCGCGCAGCAAGGGCCGTGCGCAGCCCACCGACAGCATCCGCGATCGACGGCGACGCGATCTCCGGCGGTACCTGCGCATGAAGCCGTGCCAGACCCCTGGCCAGTGCCCGCAGCGATCGATCCGCATCCGCGTACCTTGCCGCGTCACGCGGGCCGACCAGATCGTTGCTCGCGAGAGCGTTCGCCGTCAGCGCCACATCGCTGCGCAGGGTTATCGAGCGGCCGTCAGGCTGCGGAGCGAAGACTCGCACGGCGGGTTGGACCAGGCGTACACCGTGGCTGCGCAGCTTCAGCTCCCTGGCCAGCTGTGGCCGCAGACGCCCAACGGTGTGCGCCAGCGTCGGCACGCGCACCCCGGGCCAGGGCTCGGATGTATCAGCCATCCCTCCTACGCGATCCCTGTTGTCCACGACTAGCGTGCGCAGGCCGGCGCCAGCGAGGTACGCCGCGCAGACGAGACCGTTGTGACCGGCACCGACCACGACTACGTCGTAGGTAGATTCCCGAGCGGTCAAGCAGCCTGCTCCTGGTCGGCTGGCTGTCGCCCTCGGCCGCGTCTTCCGCCGGCGCGCAGCACCGCCATGGCCGCGTTGCGCCCAGGCGCGCCTGTGATCACGCCGCCGGGATGGGTCGACGCGCCGCACATCCAGAGATCGCGGATGGGCGTTCCGTAGCCCGCGCCCGACAGCGGTCGCTCAGCGAAGAGCTGCTCGAGCAGCAGCTCGCCCTGCATGATGTTTCCCTCGGACAGGCCGAAGGTCCGCTCGATGTCCAGCGGGCTGAGCACCTGCCGGTGCAGGACTGCGTCCGGGAAATCGGGCGCGTACTTCGCGATGGTTGCCTGGACCGTGTCGCCGAATGCCTCGCGCTGCGAATTCCAGTCCGAATCAGCCAGATCGTACGGCGCGTATTGGACGAAGCAGGCCATCACGTGCTTGCCCGCTGGCGCAACCGATGGATCGACTGCGCTGGGAAAGCCGATATCGATGTACGGCTGGCGACTGAAGCGACCCGTGACGGCGTCGTCGTAGGCCCGCTCGAGGTAGTCGACCGAGGGCGAGATGCTGACCATGCCCCGATACACGTCGGTAGTGCCTGGCGGCAGGCAGGTGAAGGTCGGCAGCCGGTCGAGCGCAAAGTTGACCTTGCCCGACGATCCGCGGAACTTGTAATTGCTGATGGCGGCTTCCGATTCGGGTGGCAGGGTGCCCGGCTCGAGCAGCCGCTGAAGCGTCACCCGGACGTCGGCGCTTGAGATCACCGCTTGGGCAGCGATCTCCTCACCGTTCTCCAGGACGACTCCAGCGGCGCGCCCTTCGCGGGTCACGATGCGGGCCACGGGGGAGTTAGTGCGAAGCTCGGCGCCGGCTTCGCGGGCCGCGCTGGCGATGGCGCCACTCACCCTGCCAGTCCCGCCACGCGGCAGGCCCCACGCGCGGTACTCACCGTCGAGCTCGCCGAGGTAGTGGTGGAGCAGCACGTACGCGGTGCCGGGTGAGCGCGGCCCGAGAAACGTGCCGATGATCCCCGACGACGCGAGCGTGGCGCGCAGGGGTTCTGTCTCGAACCACTGGCTCACGAAATCGGCCGAGCTCATGGTCAGCAGCTGGATGAAGGTCGTCTGCTGGCTCTCCGGGAGCGAAGCGAAGCGCCGGGCGAATCCCGCCAGCGCGGCCAACCCACGAGCGTCCTGCGTTCCCAGCCGTGGTGCCGCGGAGCCCAGCAGCGGCTTCACGAAGCGCGCCATCTCGGCCATCAGCACCGAGTACTCATCGTATGCCTCTGCATCCCGCTTCGACCAGCGGCGCAGCTCGCGCCGCGTCGTGCCGTGATCGTCGACTCGCCAGAGGTAGTCGTCGTCGAGCGGCGTCAGCGTGCCGTCAACGGGAAGGATCTCGAGCCCGTGCCGGGGCAGGTCGAGCTCACGGATGATCTCCGGCCGCAACAGGCTGACAACATACGACGCGACGCTGATCTTGAAGCCGGGCCACAGCTCCTCGGTCACGGTTGCCCCGCCCAGGATGTGTCGACGCTCGAGGACCACCACCTTCCAGCCGGCGCGCGCCAGGTACGCGGCGCAGGTCAGCCCGTTATGGCCCCCGCCGATGATGATCGCGTCGTACTTCTCAGCCCCTCTCGCACCCACGGCCGAACTCTACCGATCGGCCACACATGCCGGCGAGGCCGGGCATCCTGACGAAGGCACATCCTGACGAAGCCGCCGGGGTTTCACTCACAGTGAACAGAGTCGCCCGATTTGGCGGGCAAGAGCGGCCGCACTCGGCCCAGGACGAGACGCGTGATGCACTCAGCAGCATCGAATCACCTCGGAGTCGCCCGAACTCGCTCCGCGCGGCACATAAGCCTGCGATTTGGCCGGTTCTTGTTCACTTGCATTGAAAAGGTGCCGAGTTCACGTGGCGAGCAGCCACCCGCATGCGGCCGAAGCCTCAGCGTCGGTTGTTGTAGTACTCGACCCGCCAGCGCCATTCGAGCCCATCGTCGGCATTCCACCATTCGACGAGCGTGCCCACCTCGCCGCCGGGAAGGATCACCAGCGCGCCGAGATCGTCCTGGGTCGGCCAGCGGTCCTCGCGCCGGATCTCGCTGCCGACGCGCTCCAGGCGGGTCATCGGCATGTACTCGCCCTCGCGGACCAGCGACTTCGCCTGGCCGAGCACCACGCCCTCTCCGTCGCGCACGGTCACCTCGATGGTCCGCGGCGCAGAGTGGACCCACATCACGCTAGCCGGGTCCAGGCGCCCACGAGCGAACGGCAGGCCTGTCGCGCCAGCCCCCGGGAACCACAGCTCCCACGTCTCCAGTCCCTTCGCCATGCGGCAAGATTAGCCAGTGACGATCGGCACGCCACTCCACGAACGCACCGCCGCGCTCAATCGCAAGCAGCAATGGCGCGAATGGTCGGGCTATCTCGCCGCGAGCGCGTACGACCTGCTGCACATCCACGAGTACACGGGCATCCGCCAGGCCGCGGTGCTGATCGACGTCTCGCCGCTCTACAAGTACATCGTCCGTGGGCCTGACGCGGCGAGGCTGATCGACCGCGTCATCACGCGCGACGCGACGAAGATCAAGCCCGGCCAGGTCATCTACACGCCGTGGTGCGACGATCATGGGAAAGTCATCGACGACGGCACTATCGCCCGCCTCGACGACGACTCGTTCCGCTGGACGTCAGCCGAGCAGCACCTGCGCTGGTTCGAGCTGAACGGGAGGGGCCTCGACGCGGAGATCGAGGACGTCAGCGAAAGCCTGGCCGCGATCGCCCTACAGGGCCCGCTCTCGCGCGCCGTCCTGGAAGCGGCCACGAAGCAGGACTGGGCTGAGCCTGGCTACTACCGACGACGGTCGGCCAAGGTCGGCCGGATCCCCATCGACGTCAGCAGGACCGGCTACACCGGTGACCTTGGCTACGAGCTTTGGGTAGACGCGAACCAGGCAGGCGCTCTGTGGGATCGGCTGGTGGAGGTGGGTCGGCCATACGCCATCCGCCCGGCGGGGATGCTCGCCCTGGACATGGCGCGGCTTGAGGCCGGCCTGATCCTGATCGAGGTCGACTACACCAGCGCCACGCAGGCGCTCATCCCAACGCAGAACTATTCGCCGTACGAGATAGGGCTGGGACGATTAGTCAACCTCGACAAGGACGCCGATTTCGTCGGCAAGCACGCGCTGATAGCCGAGCGCGACGCGGGTGGCCCCTCCCGCCGGCTCGTAGGGCTATCGGTCGATTGGCCGGCGATCGAAGCTCTGCACGAGGCCCAGGGACTGCCGATCCATGTCCCCACCCATGCCTGGCGCGAACAGGTGCCGGTTTACGCCGCCGGCCGACAGGTGGGACGGGCGACGTCCGGCACATGGAGCCCGACGCTCAAGAAGCACATCGCGCTGGCATCGGTGGATGCCGGCTACGAGCCAGCGGGCTCACAGGTCTCGCTGGAGGTGACCGTCGAGGGGCGGCGCGGCCGAGCAGCAGCGACGGTTGTGCCACTCCCCTTCTTCGACCCGCCGCGCAAGCGCGACTAGGAAGGGGTCGGGCAGGGCTGGGCCGCCCGACGAGGCGTTACGCCTTTTGGGCGTCTGGGAAGGAGTTCCTGCCATACGCCAATCCCCGTGGCGTTAGGCGGCGTTTCGAAGGGACGCCAGGGGCCTGGCCCGTCTGACCGGCCCGATTCACGCTCGGCTCATCGCCACGCGGCAGTCAGTGGCGTAGTGAAGCGTGGCGAACGGCGCCTAGTGCCACCCCCATTGGCGTA
>Ga0183260_10003283_pt1 | contig 13064 bp, 9 predicted proteins | sample AntDrymUQ4972206_2_FD_129768 | JGI IMG/M metagenome (GOLD analysis project Ga0183260, IMG submission 129768) | Polar desert sand microbial communities from Dry Valleys, Antarctica - metaG UQ497 (22.06) (version 2) (version 2) | ecosystem: Environmental > Terrestrial > Soil > Desert | place...
ATCCCCATTGACTCGGGCTCGCAAATCGGTTCTGCTTCGTCTCACGTCCGGTGGCCTTTCGTTGATGGCGTGAAGGGTTGGTTGGCACCTCTCTTCAACCACAACGGAGCCTTTTTCAATTTCAAACTGTCGACACGGCCTGAATTTTTGTCATATCAGGATTAGTCGTTGTTCGATCCCCGTGACTGACGGTACGTCGCGAGGCGCGCGCGGAGGTCCTTCACTGTCTGCGCGTGCCGTGCGTCCGCTGCCAGATTCGTCGTCTCCGCCGGATCTGCGTTCATGTCGTAGAGCTGCGCCCCCTGCCGCCCTTCGTCCCACTCGATGTAACGCCACCGCTCCGTCCGGATCGAGTACCCGTTCCGCGCCTGCGTGAACGCGGCGTCCTTCACCGTAGCGGTGGGATCCTGGAGCATCGGAGCGAGGCTGACGCCGTCGACCGGCACCGTCGGCTCGAGGCCCGCCAGGTCCGCCAGCGTTGGATACAGATCGACCAGCTCTGCGAGACCGCGCGCCACCGCGCCTCGTACCTTCACGGAGGGGCCGGCGACGATGAGCGGCACGCGCGCGCTGCGCTCGAAGAGGCTCATCTTCTGCCAGAGTCCGTGGTCGGCCAGGTGATAACCGTGGTCGCTCGTGAACACGACGGCCGTGCTGTCGGCGAGCCCGAGGCGATCGAGCGCGTCGAGGACGTGTCCCGCCTGCGCGTCCATGAACGTTGTCGACGCCCAGTAGGCCCGGATCGCTTCCCGGCGCTGGTCGTCCGTCATCGCGTCCTGTTCCTTGTGTGCGCTGCGATATGCGGCTGCGGGCGAACGCGTGCGGTCCGCCTCCGAGAGCTTCGGCAGCTCGATCCGATCCACCGGGTACATGTCGAAGTACCGCTTCGGGGCGACGTAAGGCGTGTGCGGCCGATAGAACCCCACGGCGAGAAAGAAGGATTCGTTGTTGCGCTTGAACCGCTCGAGCAATTTGACCGCTTCGGCTGCGGCAATGCCGTCAGTGTGCTCGGCGTCCGTTCCTTCGTCCGCGAGCCAGCTCACTGTTCCGCCGAACAGTCCCGGCCTCAAGGAGAAGATGCGATCGTGAACCTCGCGATCCCGGCCGCGAGGGTTGATGGTGAGGTCCCACGACGGATAGTCGTCGAGCGCGCCGGTGCCGATCGTCAGCGGCACGCCGTAGTGATACAGCTTGCCGACGCGTGCGGCGAACCACCCGTTCGTCTTGAAAAGCTGCGGGAGCGTGATGGTCTCCGGCAGCTTCTCGCGGAAATGCGGCGACATCGGATTTCTCGGAGGCGGGTTCGTCAGCACGCCGGTGGCATCGGGTCGCCGTCCCGTCAGAAACGACGACCGGCTCGGGCTGCACAGCGGGTGCTGCGCGTAGACGCGGTCGAACTGCACCCCGCGCGCGGCGAGCTTGTCGATGTTCGGCGACCGCACCGGCGCGCCGTAGACGCCGAGATCGTTGTTCAGATCGTCGGCGATCAGGAACAGGACGTTGAGTCGCGGACGCGGCTGCGCCTCAGGACTCGAGGCCGCGGCCGAAAGCACCAGCGCAGCCAGACAACAAACGACTTTCAGCAGCATACACACCTCGCAGTGCCGCGATCCGCAGGCGCACAGGATAGCGCGTTACCGGCTTTCGCCCCAGACTGCCGGTGTCTTGAAATTCGGATCTCTCGGCGCGAGCTTCGGCGGCACCGCCTGACTCGCGAGTGCTAGATAACGCGCCCGCAAGTACTCCACCTTCTCGGGATGGACCTCCGCGAGATTGCGCCGCTCGCCGGAATCGGAGGAGAGGTCGAAGAGCTCGATCTTCGGCGTCCCCGCCGCGACTTCGACCCCCTTCTCGCGCTGACTCACCTCGGTGCTGTGGTCGTCGCCGTTCAGCACCAGTTTCCAGTTGCCGGCGCGAATCGCCCCGCTCGTCGCTGCCGCGTTGATCAGAATCTCCGCGTGCGGTGAAACCTGGCCATCGGCGATCGTCCCCCAGGCATCGTGCCCGTCGACTGGCAGTTTCTGCTCGAGCGAGGCGCCAGCAAGCTTCAACAACGTCGGATACCAGTCGACCATATGCAGCGGTTGACTGACGACGGTGCCAGCTTTGATGCGCCCCGGCCACGCGACGCACGCGGCCGCTCGCACGCCCCCTTCGTAGAGCGTCCCCTTGCCGGCGCGCAACGATCCGTTATCTGTGATGCGTCCTGGGGCATGACCGCCGTTGTCGCTCGAGAAGACGACCAGACTGTTTTCTCTGAACCCCTTGCGTTCGAGCGCACCAAGAATCTGTCCAACTGCTTCATCCATCGCCGCCAGCATGCCCGCGTACGTGCTGCGCGGTTCCTCGAGCTGTGTGAACGGTTTCTTGTAGCGCTCGGGCACCTGGAGCGGATTGTGGACGGCATTGAACGGCACGTAGAGGAAAAACGGGCGGCCGCTCGTCTGCGCGTCCACGAACTTCACCGCCTCCTGCGCGATCAGGTGCGTGCTATAGCCTTCGTCGTAGCTGGCCCGGTCCTGGCGGTGCCAGTCGTGACCGCCCTCGCGCACGTGCGTGTAATAGTCGATGGCGCCGTTGTAATGCCCGTACTGGACGTCGAAGCCGCGTCTCGTCGGGAGGTACGCGGGTTCGAAATGTCCGAGGTGCCATTTGCCGATAATCGCCGTGGCGTATCCCGCTTCCTTGAGCCCCTGCGCGAGCGTACGCTCCTCGAGCGGCAGCCCGTGTTGCGACCAGGGCCGTACAACGCCGACCTGGAGCCCGTGCCGCATCGGATATCTTCCGGTCAGCAGCGCGGCGCGCGTCGGCGTGCACACCGGCTGGACGTAGAACTGGTCGAGACGCGCGCCGGAGGCGGCCAGCCGATCCAGGTGCGGCGTGGAGATGTCGCGGCCGCCATTGAAGCCTACGTCGGCGTACCCGAGATCGTCGGCGATGATGAAGACAATGTTTGGACGTGGCGCCCCGCCCTGCGAGACGAGGCTCGCAGACGAGATGACCGCGAGGCAGACGGCGGCGGCGACGCTGCGCAGTTTCATCGTAGTGCCTGTTTCTTCGAGGCCGGCGGCTCCGGCGCATAGGTGGGGTTTCTCTCCACGGGCAGCGGCGCCTTGATCGCCTCGATCCATCTGAGTAGATCATTCAGCAGCTCGTCGCGTTTGCGTCGCGCTGTGTCGGCGACATCGCGCCGCTCCCCGATATCGGAGGCGATGTTGTACAGCTCGACGGCACGATTCGTCGCGATTCTTTCGCGGCCGCCATCGAGCTGCCACTCCTCGTGGTAGAGGTGCAGCTTCCAATCCCCCTTGCGAATCACGCTCACGGGCCGCGTGCGGAAGACGGGGTCTCGCCCGCGGATTGCTGGCGTGTCGAGATAGCCTGGAAAATGCCAGAAGATTGCGTCACGCCGGAGCTCGCCGTCCCCCTTCAAAAGCGGCAACAGGCTTTCGCCGTCCAACGGATGCCCGCGCGGAATATCCGCGCCGGCGGCGTCGAGGAAAGTCGGATAGAGATCCACCTGGTGCACCGGCACCGTTGAACGGCTGCCCGCCTTCGCGACGCCGGGCCACCGGACGATGAACGGCTCGCGGATGCCGCCTTCGTAGTATCCGCCTTTGCTCCCCCGCAACGGCTCCTGCGACGATTGCTGCGTGCCGCCGTTGTCGGACGTGAACACTACGAGCGTGTTCTGCGCCAGGCCCAGTTCATCGAGTTTCCGGAGCAACAACCCCACTCCATCGTCAAGGTCGTAAAGGCAGGCGGCATACAACGGGTCCTGATGCTGCTGGCCGGGCGTTTTCGCCTTGAACTTCGCGAGCGACGAGGGGCGCCCCTCGAGCGCCGTGTGGATCGCATGGTGCGACACGAACGCGAAGAAGGGTCGATTCCGGTTGTCCTCGATGAACGAGATCGCCGCACGTGTCAGCGAGTAAATGCCCTTGGGATCGTCGGGCTCATCTCGCCGTCTGTTCGGGTTGGGGGCGCGCGAGTCGAACACGATGTCGAATCCCTGCTCCTGCGGCGGAGCCCCGTCCTGGCCGCCCAGATGCCACTTGCCGAAGATGCCAGTCGCGTAACCGGCCGATTTGAGCGCGTCCGCCAACGTCACACTCGATACCTTCAAACCGGTGCGGTTCGGAATCGGGACCAGTCGCATCAAGTGCTTCGGACCCCGTTGCGTGCTGTTCACGGCGTAAACGGCATGACGCGGTGTGTACTGGCCCGCCAGCAGAACCGCCCGGCTGGGCGCGCAGTTACCCGCGCCGGCGTAGGCCTGCGTGAACACCATCCCTTCCCGCGCGAGCCGATCGATGTTCGGCGTCTCGTAGAAATCGGTGCCTTGATATCCGACGTCCTTCCAGCCGAGATCGTCAGCGTAGATGAGAAGCAGGTTGGGACGGGTTTCCGCTCGGGCAGGAGCGGACGCAAAGAGACCCAGTAGAACGACGATCCAGATAAGCCAGCCTCCCGCAAACGATCTCATTGGCGCGCCTCGAAACACACGCCGAGCAATGGGCCGGAGTTGGCTCGATCTCGCGTGAAAGACACGAGTTGGGCGCGTGCTTGCCGCCGCGATTATACGCGCCTTCGCGCGCGTTGGCGACGGCGGTCTCGTCTCGCGATGCTGCCGGGCGGCTCGGGCGCAGGGCTGCCAGCCGCTCATATTCCGGTAAGCCGCCTCAAACTGAACAGGCGAAGCCCGTACAAACCCGGTTCACGGTTGATCCGCGGCGGCCGCAGGTGTAAAAGTGCGGTGTACCGGGAGCATCTCACGTGGATGCCTGCGGCTACGGAGATGGACGATTACGCGCGCCGAGTTACAGGGGGACGTATGAAGACTTCATCTGTGCTCGGCGTGTGCCTGCTCGCTCCCGGTCTGGCGATCGCGCAGCAGGACATGGGGACCATCACCGGCGTCGTCACCGATCCGACCGGCGGCGTCTTGCCCGGAGTGACGGTCACGGCGCGCGAGCGCGCATCGGACTGGAGGCCGCAACCCTCACGAATGTCGGCGTTTACCTCATCAGTCCCGTGCCGATCGGCACGTACGACGTCGAAGCGGAGCTGCAGGGCTTTCGCCGGGCGGTGACGCGATCGCTCGAGGTGCATGCGGGGGACCGCCCGCGCGTCGACTTCGAGCTCACGCTCGGCACCGTCCCGCAAGAGGTGCTCGTGTCGGCGGCGCCGCCACTGCTGGAGCGCGAGAGCTCCGCGCTCCGTCAGGTGATAGAGACGCGCGCGATCGAAGATCTCCCGGTAAGAGGGGGGAACTTTCAGACGCTGACGCCGCCGACCGCCGGCGTGACGCCGGCCACGGGGCATCGCGACCAGATGGGCGGCTTCAACGCGAACGGCCACCGCGCGCTGCAGAACAATTTTCCGGTCGATGGAATCGACAACAACTCGAACGTTCTCGGTTGCAGAACCGGCAGGCGCAGGTGCTCATTCCTTCGCTCGACGCGGTCAGGGAGTTCAAGGTGAGCACGTCGAACTATTCGGCGGAGCTGGCAATGCGGGCGCGGTGATGATGGTGACCATCAAGTCTGGCAGCAACGATTTCCGCGGCAGCGCGTTCGAGTATTTCCGGCACGACACGTTCGACGCGCGCGACACGTTCAACTACGACGACCACGATGGCGACGGCAAGGCGGATCCGGAGAAGCTTCGCCGTCACCAGTTCGGCGGCACATTCGGCGGGCCGATCGCGCGAAACCGCACGTTCTTCTTTGGGAGCTGGGCCGCGATCCGGCTCGATCGCGGTCTGGTGGACCTCGTGACGGTGCCGACCGCGCTCGAGCGGCAGGGGATTTTCGATCCGCAGCGGACGGGCCGCGCGATCCGCGATCCGCTCACCGGCCGACCCTTTCCGAACAACACGATTCCGAGCGGCCGGATCGATCCGGTCGCCGCGAAGCTGGTCGCGCTGTATCCGCTGCCCAACTTCGAGGGGTCCGGCCGGCAGAACTACACGGCCAGCCCGCTGGATGCAGAGCACCGCGACCAGTTCGACTTTCGGGTCGACCATCAGTTCTCGGCGAACGACAGGATGTTCGTCCGTTACAGCTTCATGGACTACGACGAACGGCTTGAGGGCCCGTTTCCTCTACCCTTGCTCGGCATCGGCAACAACACTCGCGCCCGCGATAACAACGTCGCCCACAGCGTCGCCGTCTCCGAGACCCACATTGTCGATCCGAGGCTGGTCAACGAGGTCCGCTTCGGCGTGAGCCGCCTCGAGACCGACAAGCTGCCGCTCTCGACGGCCGTCGGACACATGAACGACGAATTCGGCATCCGTGGGATCCCGCGGCACGAGAACGTGCCCGGCCTGCCGCAGATTCAGCTCGCCGGCGCGGTTGCATACGCGAACATCGGGGACGTCAGCTTTTCGCCGAATCTGAAACTCTCGCAGACGTTCCATCTGATGGACAACGTCACGTATCTGGCCGGCGAACATTCGCTGAAGGCCGGGGCCGACTACAGGTTCTTCCAGACCGACGTCTTCGGCAGCGCGCAGGCGCGCGGCCGGATCAACTTCAACGGGCGGTATACCGGCGTGAGCCTCGAACTGGGCTCTCCGGGTAGGCGCCACCTACAATCTGACCGACCGCACCGTCTTCCGCGCGGCCGCCGGCATCTCCTTTGGCGGGCCGGAGAGCGTCGGCGCGTCGAGCCGGCTGCTGGCAAGCCCGCCGTTCTTCGTCCGTGTGATCAGGCGAGGTACCGCAAGGCAGCCCGCGATAATGCTGCCGGAGGGATTCCCGGCCGATTGTCTCGGCGATGGTCAGGCCATCCCCCGCGACGCCAACGTCAACAGCTGGGCGGTCGACTTTCCCGTCACTCAGATCAGCCAGTGGACGCTGAACGTGCAGCGCGAGCTGCCCGCGCGAATCGTCGCGTCAGTGGCGTACGTCGGGAACACCGGCGGGTTCCTCGCGCACGGCCGCGAGTTCAACGTCGCGGCATCGGCGATCCCGAGACCGAGCCGCAGCGCCGCCCCGTCCCGCACCTCGGCTCGATCGCTCTGCGCGCGCCCCGGGCGCATTCCAACCAACTATCACCCGCTGCCAAGATCGACAGGCGCTTTTCACGGGGCCTCGGCTTCCTCGTCTCGTATACGTGGGGGCACGCATTGGACAATGCGGGCGAGCCATTCGGGCAGGACACGGGGGTGGGAACGCCGTGGGACCTCGAGAACGATTACGCCAGCTTCGACATTCGGCACCGCTTCGTTTCGAGCGTCTTGTGGGAAGTGCCGGTCGGCCAAGACCGCCGATGGCTCGATCGCGGTGGTCTGGCCAATACGCTGCTCGGAGAATGGCAAGTGAACGCAACCGTGACGGCGCAGACCGGTCTGCCGTTCACCCCCGAGGTCAGCGATTCATACAGTCACCTCGGCACGCTCGGCGTGGTCTCCTGGCGGCCGGATCGGCTGCGGACGGGAGCCTGCCCGACGATCAGCGGAGCGCCGAGCGATGGTTCGACGCCTCGGCGTTCGCGATTCCGTGCGATGGCGACGAGCGGCCCTGCCGTCAGGGCACCGCCGGCCGGAACATCCTGCGGGCGCCCGGGCAATCAATATCGATCTCTCGCTGATGAAGCACTTCCGCGTCGGCGATCACCGGCTGCAATTCCGCGCGGAGGCGTTCAACCTGACGAACACGCCCTTTCTCGGCGAGTCGAACGCCGTGATCGACAGCCCGAATGTGGGACTGATTCGCTCGACGCGCGGCACGCCGCGACAGATGCAGTTCTCCCTCCGCTACAGCTTCTGAGCCGCGGGCGGCGTACTCGCGGTCCGCTATCATGGGCATCGGAGGGGTGGTGAGTGACTTGGGGGAAGACGATGATGAGATTCAGGGTCGCCGGGATCGCGATATTAGTGGCACTCGGGGCCACTTACGAAACGGCAGACGGCGACCGGCGCGCGACGCCGCAGCCGGCGGCGAGCAAACGGCCGAATGTCCTCCTGGCCATCGCCGACGACTGGTCCTTTCCCCACGCCAGCGCCTATGGCGATCGGACCGTCAGCACGCCAACCTTCGACCGCATCGCGCGCGAAGGCGTGCGGTTCACGCACGCGTTCGTGGCATCGCCGTCGTGTACGCCGTCCCGCGCGGCGCTTCTCACCGGCCAGGCGGTTCACCGGCTCGAAGAGGGCGGGAACCTGCACTCGTTCCTTTCGAAGTCGTACCCCGTCTATCCCGATCTCCTCGAGGACGCCGGCTACGTCGTTGGATTCACGCGAAAGGGCTGGGGGCCTGGACGGTTCGAGCCGGGCGGGCGCAGGAGAAATCCCGCAGGGCCGCGGTTCGACAGCTTCGACGAGTTCATGGAGCAGCGCCAGAAAGGAACCCCGTTCTGCTTCTGGTTCGGGAGTCAGGATCCCCATCGTCCTTATCAGCCGGGAACGGGCGCGCAGAGCGGCATGAAACCCGAACAGGTGGAGGTGCCGGGATTTCTGCCGGACACCCCCGAGGTGCGGCAGGACATCCTTGATTACTACTTCGAGGTCCAGCGGTTCGATCGCGAACTCGGAGCCATCGTCGAATCGCTGGAACGTGCCGGCGAACTCGACAACACGATCGTCATCGTTACGTCGGATAACGGTATGCCGTTCCCGCGCGCGAAGGCGACCGTGTACGACGGCGGCGCTCGGGTCCCGCTGGCGATCCGATGGCCAGGGATCGCGGACGGCGGCCGCGTCATCGACTCGCTGGTCAGCCTTACGGATCTGGCGCCCACGATTCTGGAAGCCGCCGGGTTGAAGCCGCTTGATGTCATGACGGGGCGCAGCCTGCTGGCCCTCCTCAAGGGCGAGGCGCAGGCCGGACGCGATCGCGTGTTCATAGAGCGCGAGCGCCACGCGAACGTGCGGCGCGGAGACCTGAGTTATCCTGTCCGGGCGATCAGAACGCGCGATTATCTGTACATCCGGAACTTCCGGCCCGATCGCTGGCCGGCGGGGGATCCGGAAAAGTACTTCTCGGTCGGTCCGTTCGGCGACATCGACGGCGGCCCCACGAAGTCGCTGCTCCTGGACCGGCGGACAGACCCAGCGATCGAGCCGTTCTTCCGCCTGGCGACGGCGAAGCGGCCGGCCGAGGAACTGTACGACTTGAAGCGTGACCCCGATCAGGTGGAAAACATTGCCGGAAACTCCGCGTATCGTGACGCTCAGCAGCGTTTGCGCTCGGAGCTCGATCGCTGGCTGGGCGAGAGCGGCGATCCGCGAGCGACCGCAGACGACGACCGCTGGGATCGTTTTCCGTATTACGGTCAGCCGGCGAAGCAGTGAATGGACGGTGGCTGTACACGATGAGGAGAACGAGCGTGCGGCTTCCGCGAGCGATAACGGCGGCTTGCACGTGCCGGAGGGGCCGCACCCGCGCGTGACCGACAACACGCCGTTTCGCGCGGGCAAAGGTTATCTCTATGAAGGGGGCCTGCGTGTGCCGCTCATCGTTCGCGGCCCCGGGCTCGCCAGCAAGCGGGGTCGACGGCGTGAGTCAGGCGCGACTGCTGCGCACGGGCAACGCTTCACGGGGGGCTCGCACGTTCTTCTGGCATATTCCGCACTACACGAACCAGGGAAGCCGTCCGGCCGGCGCCCTGCGCGACGGCAGGTGGAAGCTCGTCGAGCATTACGACAACGGGCAGGTGGAGCTTTTCGATCTCGAGGCGGACATCGGGGAGAGCCGGGACGTCTCGAAGGTGAACGCGGATCGAACGGGCGCCCTGCGCAAACGTCTCCTCGAGTGGCGCAGATCCGTCGCCGCGCAGGAGAACACACCGAACCCTGCCGTCGACCTGGATCTCTACAGGCAGATCTACGTGCAGTTCGATTCGAGCCGCTTTGATCCGTTTCGTGCGGACGAAGAGGCGTGGAAGCGTGCGGCAGCCTGGCGTGAACGGATGAACGCCGCGATCAACCGCGCGGCGAGGTAGCCTCGACGCGAGGCGCCACCGGACTGGTGCGGAGAAGATCATTCCGGCACCCGCCACCATCGGTCCATTGACGCGCGCAGCTCCTTCGCCAGTTCGGGACGCTCAGCCGCAAGATTCCTCTCCTCTCGCGGGTCGTTCAGCACGTTGTAGAGCTCCGGCTCGAAACGCATCCAGTCCGCCGTGCGGCCATCGATCATCAGCGTGGCGTCGCGATTCGGCGTGAACGGCAGAATGAGCTTCCAGCCATCCTCCCGCACCGCGTAGCGGTACTTGAGGTTCGCGATCGGGTTCGCCACGTGCACGGCGGTGTGCACGAACAGCGATCCGAACACTTCCTTCCGTCCGGCCATCGCACCTCGATCCAGCAGGTCGATGCCACGCAGCCCGGCCGGCGGGGCGATGCCGGCGGCCTTGAGGAGCGTGGGGAGGATGTCGATGCTGCCGGCCAGCCTCGTGTCGTCGCGTGCGACGGCCGCACGCCCGGGCCAGCGAACGATGATCGGGGTACGAGTCCCTGCGTCGTACGGCGACATCTTCGCGCGCGTTGGCTGCGCCGGCTTCGGATCCGGTGGCTGAATCCACCCGTTGTCGGCCAGGTAGACCACAACGGTGTTGTCACTGAGTTTCTTCCGATCGAGATGATCGAGGAGGTCGCCCACCGTTTCGTCCAGCCATTCGATCATCGCGTAGTAGCGCGCGACCGGGGCGGCAACGCCGGACGCTTCGTACTTCTTCAGCAGGCGTTCCGGAGGCGTGTGGGGTGTGTGCGGCAGAAACGGTGCGTACCAGATGAAGAACGGTCTACCGGTGGCGGATTCGACGAAGTCGTAGATTGGCTGCAGACCGCCCCGGCCAATCTTCAGGCCCTCGTCTCCGTGCCGGCCGCCGCGGGCAACATCGCCGTGGGTCATCGCCGCCGTGAAGCCCGCGTCCCGCGGGTTGCCCTCCCACCACTTGCCCGTCTGCAGGCTCACGTATCCTTTGGCCGCCAGCATCGCGGGGAGCACCTCATTCCGCCGGAAGACGTCCACCATCGCCGCCCGTGCGACAGGATCGTTCATCGTCTTTCGTCCTCCTGGCGGGTCGTTCCCGGTGATGCCGTGTTCGTGCGGATAGCGCCCGGTGAGGAGCGTGGCGAGGCTCGGGCGGCAGACGGCCGTCGCAACGTAGCCGCGTGTATAGAGCGTTCCCGACGCCGCGAGCCGGTCGATGGACGGTGTTTTCACCGTGCGATGCCCCATGAAACCGTAATCGGTCCACGCGTGATCGTCGGAGATGATGAGCAGGATATTGGGCGGCGTCTGCGCGTGCGGGCCAGGACCGGCGATTGCGCACAGACAGATAAGGCTGGTCAATACGGCGGTTGGTCGCACGGCGGCGTCCTCCCGGGAAAAGTAATGGTGCCTTTGGTCGAGATCCAGGCGGAGTTTATCGCCAGACTAGGATAGCATCTCCCGGATGAGCGGGAGCAGGCGGCGCGCGGTTATCGCGTTGAGGATCCTGGTGCCCGGGCTACTGGCGACTTGCTGTCTTCCAATCGCCCGTGCGCCGTGGGGCGCGGCCGCAACGAAGCCGAATTTCGTGCTGATCCTGGCGGACGATCTCGGCTGGGCCGACCTGCCGCAGCATGGAAACAGGTTCAACGAGACGCCCCGCATCGATCGGCTGACCGCGGAAGGCGTACGCTTCACGCAGTTCTATGCCGGTGCTGTGTGCTCTCCCACGCGCGCGCATCTGCAGGCGGGCCGCGATCAGGCGCGATACGGAATCACCCAGCACATTCCCGGCCATCGCCGCCCGTTCGCGAAATTAATCGATCCCGTCGTCCCCCCGCACCTGCCGCTGGCGGTGGAGACATTCGCCGAGCGCCTGCGCGCGGCGGGATACAGGACGGGCTATTTCGGCAAGTGGCACCTGGGAGGCAACGGATACGGTCCGGCGCAGCAGGGCTGGGACGAGGTCCTCGAGCTCCAGGGACACAACGTGCCGCCGCGGGTCGCGGGAGGAGCGATCCCGCGGCGCGCCGCGGATTTTCTCGCCGAGAAGGCCATCGCGTTTCTCGAAACCAACCGGAATCACCCGTTCGTCCTCCAGGTGTCCCCCTACGCAATGCACATCCCGCTTTCCACGACGCCGGAGCTGCGGCAGAAGTATGCGGCCAAGCAACCGACGCGCGGGTACCCGAGCCGTCCGGAGTACGCAGGTCTGCTGGAGGAACTGGATCACGGTGTTGGGCGTATCGCCGATGCCATCGACCGGCTCGGGCTGTCGCGCAACACGTTGCTGATCTTCACGTCCGATAACGGCGGCCTCGAACAGGAGCAGAACGGCACGATCGTGACGTCCAACAAGCCGCTTCGCGGCGAGAAGGGCTCGCTCTACGAAGGGGGCATACGGGTTCCGGCGATCATGCGGTGGCCAGGGGTCATTCCGCAGGGTGTCGTGAGCGACACGCCGGCCGGCACGATCGACATCCACGCCACGCTCCTGGATCTCGCGGGTGTAAGCCCACCAGCGTCCGAATCGCTCGACGGCGTGTCGTTCGCGCCGGTCCTCCGTGACCCGAGCGCAGCGCTCCCCCGCGATGCGCTGTACTGGCATCTGCCGCATTACCATCACAGCACGCCTGCGGGCGCGCTGCGGCGCGGCGATTGGAAGTTGATCGAGTTCTTCGAGGGCGGTGCGCTCGAGCTCTACAACCTGCGCGAGGATCCCGGAGAACAGCGGAATCTCGCCCCGGCGGAGCCGCGACGGGCGGCGGAACTGCAGAAGGCGCTCGCCGGCTGGCGCGCCAGGGTCGGCGCCCGGATGCCGACGCCGAACCCGAACTACGATCCCGCGCGGGCGAACGAACTCGCGGAGCTATCCCCACGGACATTCTGCACTTTCTCGCGCGAGTTGTCGTCTCGCCGGCAGACGCTCCCGATCGTCCTCGCTGAGTTGAGCGCCTGTGGGAATAGCCGATGATCATTTTCATGCCGACCACGGCCCGCCCGCAGCAGCGCTACGACCACCGGCTTCGGAATCTCGTCCAACGCACCGAGGACCTGACCATCGCCACCGATCTCGGAGTCCCTCGCTCGACGGCCCGTGGGTGGCTCGGCAAGACGCCG